>Ga0209784_100147_pt1 | contig 64246 bp, 60 predicted proteins | sample AraplaCvi_mLB_r2_2_FD_184284 | JGI IMG/M metagenome (GOLD analysis project Ga0209784, IMG submission 184284) | Arabidopsis root microbial communities from North Carolina, USA - plate scrape CL_Cvi_mLB_r2 (SPAdes) (version 2) | ecosystem: Host-associated > Plants > Roots > Endosphere | place: USA...
GTGGTCAGCTTCTGGAACAGATCCGGTTTCATTGCTTGATGCTCAAAACCAAGCCCATGCGTTAATCCCCGGTGAAGCAGCGTAATCCCGACCAATGCGTTAACCTCGCTGAACTCGGACTGGCTTTCATAAGCCCGGCTAATCTGCTGCATGGATTTTCTTCCAAGTCTCGCAATCTTCAGGGCCGCGCGGTCCGGCCCTTCTGCTCGAATGAGCTTCAGAATCGTCTCATTATCCAAATGAAGCTCGCCTACCAGATCCCCATCTCGAATGACCGTGGAATCCTCGCAGACGATGCGCTCCCCCCGATGCTTCTTGATCATGACCGTGCATATGCCAAAGCGCGAGATATGCAAGCTGCGGAATTTGGAAATAAAACTGAAGATACGTTCCCATATCATCCATGTGCTCTGCATGATGGTTTTAAGTGATTTTTGCAGCAGCTCCAACACCCCATTTTTTGATGAAGATTACATTCCATCATTAGTCAGGAAAATTCGTTACTCACATCTTAATGGAGATCTGCGCAGGTTCACACCGCCTCAGGTATAGAGTTTTACTCGGTCTCAGGGCGGAGGCCCGTTTCAAACTGCTCGTGTCGATTGAATGAACACTCATTCGAGCACAACAAAAATAACCTGACACATGCCAGGCATCGGTTCTAATCGATTTTTTTCGTAATATTAAAAAAGCAAGCGCTTTAATTATGCGCAATATCGTAGTTTTAGGCTCTTTAGACCATGATGGCTGCCGTTGAGTCCATTGGGTTTACATCAAAACTGACAAGGATGTGACTAAGATGATGCTTTCACATTTACGAAGGTGCGGGCTTTTGTTTCTGGCGGCCATTCTGTTTACTACACTCTGCGTTCCATTACCGCAGGCTAAAGCGGCAGCGTTCATTACGATTGACTCCCATCAGGACGGGCAAGCACTGCAGCCGGGCGTAACGGAGTTATTCGGAACCTATTCCGGGGTGTATGAGCTTCAACTCATCGTGAACGGTGAGTTCATGGCGGATGTTCAGATGGAGGATCCAAACGGCGATGACAGCGGGAACTGGTCCTATAAACTCGACACAAGCCGACTTGACGGCCCCGTCGAAATGGTCCTGAAAGGCAATGACGCGAATACGCGTTATGGCATCTGGTCTCCTTGGATTCACTTGAACATCGATAATCCTGCAGCTGATACACCGGAAGTGGAGATTACCAGCCCAACCGAGTCTACGCTGCAGCGCAACAAAATGAAAATCAACGTATCCGCAGAAGGTAAAAATCCGATAGCGCTGGTTGAGCTCCGCATCGACGGCGGCGACTGGCTGCAGGTTCCCCCTGCCAAGAACGGATATCAATATACATTGGATTTACGACAATACCCTCGCCAGGTACACAGTCTGGAGGCAAGGGCAACCGATACACGCGGCAATACAGGTTATAGTCTGTCGGTCTATGCAAGAACCGGGGGGCAGACGTCAGCTCAGCAAGATCAGGATTTCGCAGCCGTTACGAATACCGTTTATATGGCGGATGATGATCATATCGACCCACATCTCGCTAATGTAATGGGCGATGTTTACAATCCCTCGGCGACGAATCCTGAGACGGTGACCAGCAGCACGTATGACCCGGAACCGCTGCCGGATCAGGATCGTGCGATCTGGATCTGGGAAAATGCCTCCTATCCCCTGGTCCTGAATCCGAATTCTCGAGCCGTCCTCTCTTCTATGGCGAAGGATGTTACGACGTTTCATCAACGTCCCATCACGACGCTCTATTTGGCTGTGGGGCAATATAACGGAGCAAAAATGCTGGAGGATTACCGGAGCGAAGTCCAACAGTTCGTCGAGTGGGCTCACGCCGAGGGTTTTTATGTTCAGGCCTTAATCGCCGGGGGCACCGTCCCGCCTTACTTCGGAGCCTACAGCCGATATCATACTCACGCCGTGCGGGAGTTTGAGCAGATTCTGAATTACAACCTGGCTTCCGGCGAATCCGCTCGCTTCGACGGCGTGAACGTGGATACGGAGCCGTATATCCTGCCGGACTTCAAAACCGCAAAGCCCTCCGTCCAGATTCAGTATCTGGATATGCTGCAGCTGCTCATGGAACGCAAACAAGCATCGGGACTCACCTTGTCGGTTGGCGCAGCGATCCCGAGATGGTATGACACTTCCGCCGATGCGAGCAATATCCCGTGGAACGGGCAAACAAAATGGCTGTCTGAACACATTCAGGATACCGCCGATTACATCTCGATCATGAATTACCGCGATCAGGCGGATGGCAGTGCAGGCATTATCGCGCAAGCGCTGAACGAGCTGGCCTACGCCAATCTGATCGGCAAGCCGAAGTCGGTTGTGATCGGTGTCGAGACCAAAGACATCGCGGACGGCGGAGACCCCGAAACCATCAGCTTCCATGAAGAAGGACGCATTTATATGGAGTCGGAGTTAAACAAGGTGTACAACGCTGTTCAGGATGACCTGGCGTTTGGAGGCATTGCCCTCCACCATTACTCCTCGATCTTGGATTTTCCAAGCGAATGGGGACCCGGCGGCTATACCTGGCAGCCTCCTGCCGACCATGAACCGCCAAGCGCGGTCAGCGGAACGGCAGCTATCGCATTTGATTATCAACGGATCAATGTAACCTACGATATGGCTATGGATAACAGTGCCGTAAATGCATACCGGATCTATCGTGGGACCGAAGCCGGCTTTGAGATTGGACCCACTACTTACGTCGGTACCTCGAAAGGACTTTCTTATAAAGATACAGGGCTGCTGCCGGACACCACCTATTATTACAAAATCACTGCAGTCGATATCAGCGGCAATGAAGGAGCTCCCAGTTTGGCTGCATCCGCAACGACGATGCCGTCTGCGATGAAACCGATGGTGATCGACCAGATGAACATCACTTACACCGCCGGCAACGCCAAAGTCACTTTTAAGATGGTCGATATGGAGACAAGAATGCCTGTTGCGGCCAAAATCAGCGGACGATTCACCCATATGGCAGGCAGATACGTTGCGGCCGCAACAAGTGCGGAAGGCATATTCCAATCACAGTCCGAGCCCGTCTCCGCATCCCGCGGCGAGATCGGCTTCCTGCCGAGGCGAATCATGGCGGACTCCTACTACTGGGCAAGTGCTTATGACCAACTCCCGTATCCAACGGTGATATGGGAGCCGTGAAACGCAGTTTGAATTTCAAAGCTATAAGATTCCGCCTGCTCCGTTGAAGTTAGATATCCATACAGAAACCTCTCTGTGATCATGATGGTTTGAGACCACCACTCATCTAGGAGAGGTTTCCTTATTTTATATAAAATCTACTTAAGTTGTACAAATATCCTGCGTGTTACGGAAGGGTGTTTAGGAATGGTCTCACCGTTTTGGCAAGCGTGTAATTCGTGGTCGCGTCCCAGTTAATGGACCAAGTCATCGCTCCTCGTATATCGGGATATTTAGCAACGGGCTTATAACTTCCACAGCTGTTTCCGGTTGCTAGACAATTGAGGGCATTATTTACGACCGTTGGAGAAACATATCCTCCTCCGGCAGCTGAAGAGGTAGCAGGTACTCCTATTCCCAATTGGGAAGGTGATACCCACTGCAGCGTTAAGTCCGAAAGAGCCGTCAGGAAATCAACCGTCCCTTGGGAATAGCATTTCCCGTCACGTCCTAACATGCATCCAGAATTATAATACTGGACGTTAATTACGGTTGTCATATCCTTCAGATTGTTATATAGCTGCATGTAAGAAGTGTTTGGATTCTGCATGTCTATCGTTTGGGGAGCCATCGTCAGAACAAAATCATTTCCTGCTTTTTGTTTCAGTTGGCGGATCGCATTGGTTAAATTAGGTACATTCATGCCATGCTCCAGATCAATGTCTATCCCATCAAGCCCATATTGAGTGATGATTCCGTACATGCTGTTCACAAAGTTCGCTACATTCGGGGAAGGATTATTCAAATTAATGTTCCCTAATTCCCCTCCGATGGATATGATGACCTTCTTGCCTTGAGCGCGTTTAGCCTGAATATCCGCGATTAGTTCGGCATTGGTGTACCCGCCAAGAGCCGCGGATAGTGCGGAATCAACGTTGAAAGTGACACCACCAGGGTTAGCAGGATCCATCTCGGCAAACGCTAAAACAATGATGTCGTACTGATCCGGTATATCTCTCACTTTCAATTTGCTGGCACCATTGACAAAGTTCTGCCAGTAGCCTGTCAATATATGCTTCGTCGGCTGGGGACCTCCACCCGTTCCTTCTGAAGTAGTTGCATTGACGATCGCACTGGCAGGAGAAAGGTTTCCGGCAGCATCCTTTGCAATGATCTTGAAAGAATATGTCGTGTTCGGTGAGAGACCCGTTATTGTCGCTGTCGTTCCTGTAACAGAGATGGCAAGGGATGTTCCTCGGTATACATCATATCCTGCCACACCTACATTGTCCGTAGAGGCTTGCCAGGATAAAGTAACGGTTGAAGAAGTGATTGCGCTTACAATTACATTCGTAGGAGTTGTCGGGGCTACTGTATCATTACCTCCACTACCTTGAACAAACTGCCACAATGCAGGAACATTGGGGGGTTCCCACCCGGGTAATGAGGTATGAGATTGAATCGCTTTATACGCTTTCCCGTCGTACGTCACGTTGTCGTTAACGACATAAGATACATGAGGTGCCCAAGCGCCCCGATCTGCTGCAGAAACTTCAAGGGGAAAGAAGTTCATAATCATAGACATGACGACCATGAAAGGCAATAACATCACTCTCGATTTGTCCAGCACGCTGGAGATATCCCTTTTCATCCATTAATCCCTCCTCAATCATTGATAATTAAACGTTAGCCCATCTTGATGTAAGCTCGCATCACCTCCTTTATGAAAATTAACTTGTTAATTCTTAAAACCATGTCGATGCATTGTTCATACTCAATTTTGATGCTTTTACGTATGTCGTAAGTTGATGAATATGTAAAAAATTTACTTTATATGTTAATCATTATCAATAGCTCAAAAGGATCAATTTAGTGAAAAGAAAAACCACAAGTCGAGTTTTAATCGAATTGTGGTCAGAACATTTCATTTTATCAATTTCATCCAATCTAGGATTTCATATAAGGACCGAGTGCCCGATCGTCCCATACCTGCACTTCAATATACCGCTCGGGTCCATGATGTCCGTCTTTATTCCAATCTTGAGGCCAGCCAAACTCATCTACAAGTTGAAGGATTTCGTTTTTAACATATACCTTTCCTCTATAAGGCTTGTCGTCTAGATACCGCATAGTAGGAAATAAGTCCCCATAAGTGAAACTCATCATTTCGGGTTGCATATCATCCAGCAGAATCCTGATTTCTTTTCCATTCGGATACCATTTCTTAATCCATTCGCAAGGTCCAAGCGTCATGTAATGCGGATATTCTTTTGTTGGTTTGCCGCCTTTGGCCGTGAATAGAGCTCTCGCCCGTGCTTCCAGATCGCGACGGATGTTCATATAATCATCTGCACGTTGACTCGCAAACCAATTTTTATTTTGTTTGAGTCTCCTCTGTACCTGCAGCGCTTCTTCGATGGATAACGCGGATAGATTTTGAAAGGGCCCTGTTGCCGCATCATAATAATGATATAGATATAAATCCATGGCGACTGTCCTTTCTTCGTCAACCTATGTTAAGGTTTGTTCCTTAATTACCGCTGTTCATGTTCGAGTTTCTTCTTCTCACGATCTATGTAGGCATATATATTTGCGATTTCTTCTTCATAGTTCTCTTGAATTTCAAAATAGGGGACATTCGATGCCGCACACGTTTCACGGAATACATCATGCTCGTGAATATACTCGGCAACAGTTCTCTCTTCAGGATACATTCGCGCTTCGATAGCATTGCGGTGTTGAACGATGTTGGATTGGAAATTCTGCCGGATGTACGTGGTCGAGAATCCTAAGAACACGGATATGATGTATTGCGAATAGGGCGGCTCAAAATCTTGCAGATGATGAGGCAGTATGTAACAGCCTTCGATGATTAGATTTTGCTTGTTTTCGATGTTTGTCATGATGATCCCTTTGATGATCGGCCATAATCGTTCACCGATATGCTCGGTTGAATCCATCGGCGTGAAACCGCAGTTCATGTCGGCTCTGTACAATCCCATTTTCAAATGATCGATGGACAGATAAGGCATGTGATACTTTTCAAGTAATCGTTGAGCCATATATGTCTTTCCCGTACAGCTGTTTCCGCTGATTAATATGATCATTTACATGGCGTCCTCCCTGCATGCTTGATGCTTCGTTCAAATCTGTGGAATGATTTCATGAAGTGTGCTGCTCATCGAAAAATCGTAAGACGTTGTTGTTAATTCAAGCATTCTCGACTCATAAATGCAGCCCAGTCCAAACAATGAGAATTCCTCACTTTTCATTGACTACATTTCCAATATCATTTTTCCCAGTGGTTCTCGCCTGTCTTACAAGACGTTTGTCACCAACATAGGTCCCACTTGTTCTATCCATTTATGCTCTTGATCGGCCAGCAAGGTTCTCCATCCAAGGTCGATAGCCGGTTTCAGGTTCTTTTCCTGATCATCAACATAAACAACCGTCAGTTCGGATCGTTCGAATTGTTTCACAACATGTTTATAAATTTGCAGATCGGGTTTCCTCAAACCGACTTGATTCGAAATGGTAATGCTCCTAGCATAAGGTTCTACTTTTTCTAATATCGGCTCCAGCCATTCCTTGCAATGATTGCTTAATACATGGATATCCGCAATTTCACTCCATTGCGCCAAGTGATTTAATCCAGGAAGCGGTTGCAACGATTGAGTTATTAACTCCCTGGCCTCCTCTTTGTTGATCTGCTTCATTCGCAGGCTCATCCATCCCCAAAACTCATATTCCTTCATCTTTCCTGTCCATAAGTCTTTTCGAACCTCATCAAATTGTACCATGATATCTTGAAACGAGATTTCAGAGCCCTCCGCTAATGTAAGCCAAAAAGCAGATGAAAAATTACTCACCAATACGCCAGCTAAATCCAATACCAGTTGTGGTTTTGCCGTCATCGTCCCGTCTCCTTATATCTTACTGAATTCATGAAATGTATGTATCCGTGTTTACGAGGAACCGTCCGCTTAACATGTTCACGAACTTCGCCTTCCCTTAATACGATGCGATTCCGAAGTTCGTGGACGTTTCCCACTTACAATCCATGGGTCGAACCGCTAAATCCCCACCATCACATTGCCGCCACATACCGGAATATAAGCTCCTGTGATAAATGACGATAAATCCGAAGCCAGGAATGCCACGGCATTGGCAATCTCCTGGTCCGTTCCGCGGCGTTTCAGCGGCACGGAGGCTTCGTAGGAGGCGCTATGCTCGGTACCGTTCTCTCGATCGCGATCGCTGATCGTCCAGCCGGGCGCGACTTGATTGACGGTGATCCCATGCTCGCCGATTTCTTTCGCGAGTACGCGATAGACGCCGTCCATGCCCCGCTTGCCTGCTACGTAGGCGGATTGACTCGGGAAGTTCTGGATCGAACATTCGGTGTTGATGCCGATGAAGCGGCCGCTCTTGCGCTCAATCATGGCTGGCACGAAGGCTTTTGCCAGGTAGACGCTTTGCATGACGCAGGATTGGAACTGGCTCTCGTAATCTTCCGGCGCTTGCTCCAAAACAGATGTCCATTGATAGGATTCCACGGCATTCGCAACGATGATATGAGGCAGCATGCCAAAGTGTTCAAGCACTGCATCCCGCATGGCATTCACGGATGCTTGATCCGTCACGTCGGCTTGCACCGTGAACGCCCGTCTGCCCATCGACTCCACCTCGCGCTGAAGCTCTTCCGCCTTGGCTAAGCTTCCCCGATAATGGATCACCACATCTGCGCCGCATTCCGCCAAAGTTCGGACCATAACACGGCCCAATTGGCCTGCAGCACCGGTGACTAACGCAATTCGATCCGTTAAATCCAACTTCATTGTTCATTCGCTCCTCTACGTTTGACTGGTGATTTTCGCCTATCATACCATAATCATCTACTGCTGGGCATGATAAAAAGACCGGAAGCTACCTCCCGGTCCTCGCCTTCAAACTCTTTCATTTAACATCCAACATCTCAGCGCTCATCTGCTAGACTAGCTATCTATAGCTTTAAGGTTCAAAACCCTTCTGACTGACAAATAGCTGCTCTTCCGGAAATGCCCTGCTGAATCGATCGTAGATCGCCTGATATGCGGCGGGATCATACCAATCTTCCAGACCAAGCTTCTCGTACAACGCCTGAACGGGCAGCCGTTTCGTACGTTTGCCTCCGCTGCCGTCCCCCATGAAATAATCGTCGATGCACACGCGATTGACGAGCGGTCTGAGGATCTCAGGAAATGCCTCCGTGCTTGGAAGGACGGGAGCAATCGCTGCTTGCGTTGGTATTCCTCCGTCTCTCAGCAGCTCAAGGGTTTTTAATCTGGCTTGGATCGGCGGAGCAGAAGGCGTAAAATGCTTGCGAATATCCTCTCGATCGGTCTCGACCGTCATGCTTACCCGCACGCGTGTCCCTAACTGCTGCAGCAAATCGATATCCCGTCGGACCAACGGACTCCGCGTCTGCACCAGCAGGAAATCCGGCGGCTCGCTAACCATGGCCTCCAGCAAGGCACGGGTCACTTCTTCCTTGGCCTCAATCGGCTGATAGGGATCGGTACTGGATGACATGAAGATCGTGACGGGCCCCTTGGACTTGGCACGCTTCAGTTCTTTACGCAGAATGGCAGCAGATTCGAGCTTAACGTCAACCCAACTCCCCCATTCCTGATTTCGGAATATTGAAACCGGCATTTGCCGGACGTAGCAGTAGGAGCAAGCGAAGGTACATCCTGTATACGGATTCAAGGTATGGCTGTATCCATTCAGGAAGCCGGTTCCTTTATTGAGCAGGGTCTTCGGCGTTTTATAAAGCACTTCATGTTTCACCTGGACACCTCATTCCTATACTTTCTTCTATTATACTACGTCCCTCCTTTCATAACGAATGAGTGAATGCGCATCCAGCTCCTTTACTTCGCGTCATGAAAAATAATCCCCAGGCTGTATCTTGTCCCCGACGTGACCGTGCTAACGCCATGCCGGAGCGTAGTCCGGTAATATCCCCTTGTTCCCTGCACCGGACGATGGTTGGTCGGAAAGATCAGTCCCGCTCCCTGATCCAAGGCGATCGCATGTCCCCGGCTCTGTGCCCGCGGCCGCTGCTCCACCAGCAGAAACTCCCCGCCCGTATAATCGACTTCCTTCTCATTCAGCACAAAGACCGTTTGGAAGGGAAAGAACTCATCACCGTACAAATCCTGATGCAGGCAATTATATCCGCCTTCTTCATATTTTAAAATCAGCGGCGTTGACCGCTCCTGACCTTGGGCATGACACATCCCCAGAAACTCATCCAGACTTGCCGGATACTTCTCTTCATGCCCTAGCTGGTTCAACCAGCGGTTCGCCGTCAGCGCAAGTTCAGGATACAAGCCTTCCCGAAGCTGCTGCAGCGTTTCGGGAAGCGGCGCCTGATAATATTTGTACTCCCCTAGTCCGAACCGGTGCCTGGCCATTTGGATCGTGCTGCGAAAACGCTGCTCTTCCGTATACGTGCCTATGATCTCTGCGCATTCCTCGGGCAAGAGCAGCTTGGGAATGACCGCATATCCCTGTTCATCCAAAGCTGCCTGTACGGCAGGCCAATCCAGATTCTTTATGCGCTGCAGCAAAGGATTAGGCATACTCCTTCGTCTCCCTCACGGAGACGTTCATTCGCTCCAATTGCAGCAATCTTGTCTTCATTTCAAGTCCCCCGCGATATCCCGTCAATGCGCCGCTTTTGCCGATTACCCGATGACAAGGCACGGTGATAAGCAGCGGGTTCGCCCCGATAGCCGCACCAACAGCACGCACAGCCGCCGGCTTGCCGATCTGATGCGCAATGTCCGAATACGTGAAGGTTTGCCCATACGGGATCTGGCACAGTGCATTCCATACCGCCATCTGGAAATCGGTACCCTTGTAATCCATTGCGAACTCAAACCGCTCCCGTTTCCCCTGAAAATAGTCCGCCAGCTCGGCGGCATATGGCTGCATGCCCGCATCATTCTGGAATAGTTCACAGCCAGGAAATTTCGCGTTCACCCATTCCTCCAGCTCTTTGAACGGTTTATCCGGTGATCCGATGTAGCATAAACCTTGCGGCGTGGCCGCGATATATATGTTCCAGTCATCATGACGCAATCGTGTCCAGCTTATGATCGAATGATTAGATTTCATGATTATGCACCTCCGCATTCGTATTGTTCAGATATTGCCCTCGATAGCTCAGGGGGGTCCTTCCCGTCTTCTTCTTAAACAGCGTGATAAAATAGGCCGTGTTCTCTAGGCCCACTTGATGGCCGACATCCGAAATAGCCAGGCTGGTATTCGCAAGAAGCTCTTTGGCCTTGCCGATCCGGTAATCCTGAATGTATTCCATCGGAGTCTGCCCTTTGACCCGCTTAAAAATCCGGTGCAGATGGTACGGACTGCCGTGGCTTACTTCCGCCAAGATATCCAGCGTCAAATGATCCGTATAATGCGCATCGATATACTCGGCAACGAGTTCGATCCATTCGTGGTCCGGCAGGCGCTCGCCGGTCGGCTTGCACCTTTTGCATGGCCGGAAGCGCTCGGCCCTCGCTTCATCCGCCGATTGAAACACGCGCACATTTTCAAATTTCGGGGCCCTGGATTTGCAGGATGGCCTGCAGAAGATTTTCGTCGTCTGCACCGCGTAGAAAAACTTGCCGTCACTGTCCTTGTCATTGTCGATAATGGCTTTCCACTGGGCTTCGGTCGGTTGTATCCGGTTTGCCACGTTTCCTCACCTCCGCTAACATTATAACCACAGGAAGATCCGGTTGTACGCTTTTTGGAATATAAGAGCAAGATAACAAAATTATGAGGTCCGCGTTTATGGTACAACTAGTATAGAGTAGATCAGGAACGAAAGGAAACGATGATCATGCATAAACCCGACCACAATCGCGGCGACAAGCCGTATACCATGGACCAACCACAACGGCTTCCCAAGGACAGTTGGGAGGATCATATCCATATGCTAAAGCTATTCGTGCCGAAGGAATTCAGCTTTCAGGAGAACCTCAATTATTTGCAAAGATCGCCGAATGAATGTCTCTTTACGATTCGGAACGACAGCATCTACCGGGCGATCCCGCTTGAAGATGACACCGCCGTAATCGAAGTCAGCGCCGGGAATCAAGAGCAAGCGATCCTGGTTCGATTTCTGGGGAATACCACACCGACCGAACCAAGCAAGCGGGCGGAGGTAGCCATTTATGTCCGGGACTGGTTCGATCTAAACACAGATCTTGTGCCGTTCTATTCGATGGCCGAGACCGATCCTCTGCTCAGTCAAGCCGTCCGGTCCTTCTACGGGCTTCGCAACATGGGCATTCCGGATCTGTTCGAGGCTTTATGCTGGGGCATTCTGGGACAGCAGATTAACCTGGCTTACGCGTATACGCTAAAAAGGCGATTCGTCGAGGCCTTCGGCAGACGCATCGAGTGTGAAGGCGAGGTTTACTGGATGTTTCCAAGGCCTGAGGACATCGCGCCGCTGCGTGTTGAAGACCTAAGTGGACTTCGGATGACCGTGAAAAAATGCGAGTATCTCCTCGGAGTAGCTGGGCTTATGACGGATGGAAAATTAACGAAAGAACTGCTGCTGGAAGCTGGCAGCTTAAAGAAAGCGGAGAAACAACTGGTCGGCATCCGTGGCATCGGACCGTGGACGGCCCATTATGTGCTGATGCGCTGTTTGCGAATGTCAGCGGCTTTTCCCATCGATGATGTGGGACTGCATAATGCCATCAAACATCTGCTGGGACTAGAGGCGAAGCCGACGAAGAAGGAGATTCTGGAGCTGTCCGCAGGATGGGCGAACTGGGAATCCTACGCCACTTTTTATCTGTGGAGGTTTCTCTACTAACAAGTCCACACAAAATAAAGAGGACGTCTCCCTCTTCTGCCATATACCAGACAGCTGGGAGACCTCCCCTATGATCACTTCATGGATTGGAGACCGCTATTCAATGAAATACAGTTTACCGTCAACCTCAAGCGAAATGGCAGATTGCGAAAGATCATCCTTGAGCTTCTTCGCATAGTCCACCACTTGATTGAGCGAATCCTTGTCGAGTTTCTCGGCAAAAGCATACACGATGGTTACTTTTTCCTTGATCAAGGTTTTGTTGTTATCCACCCAAGCCCCTTCGCCCGGTATTGCCGTTGCCCCGCCAAACCAGCCGGACAGCTTCGTCAACGCTTGATCGACAAACTTCTGATGAGCCGCATCCGTGATGGGAATATCCCCCTTCACGGTGGAAGGCACGTAAATCTTCACGACGTGATCCAAATGGAACTGATCGTTCAGGGCGCTCTGCGTAATGGCCGTTGCCGTCGGATTGCCCTCTGCGCTAAAAGACTGCTGAACCGGTACTACGATAAGCGTTAACAATAATGCCGCTGCAAATGCGATAAGCCAACCTTTTCTTTTCATGTCCATTTCTCCCTTATGTATAGTGTCGTGTCCGTATGGAATCAGCAGAGCTTCAGTTGTTACATACAACTTCTTGCCGTTTGTACGGTACAAACTAGCACATATTATATACTGACCTTTGTGTATCAGCTATGGGACGTACGGATTATATTATGCAAAATCATGTAAAAAAGCCGATATTCCCGATGAACAAACTTAGGGAATTCAGCTTTGGTCAACTAACTTCTTATTTTATTGTCCCGATCCAGGATAAACTCTCCACCGTTCGATGATCCATGCTGCCGTTCAATATGGCTTGCACGTCATGCAGCGCCTCTTGCAAGTGGACCCGTTCGCCTGGCAGTCCGGTATAAGCTTCGGCAACGTAAAAAGGCTGCGTTAGATAAGCTTCGAGCCGTTCTCCCCGCTCATAAACCTCCATTTCGGATGACGGAATGGCCTCCAATCCTCGTACTTGAACCAGCGAACGCAGCTCCCGATAGCGGCGGAGCAGCTTCTGGGCGCGCTGTTGGACCGCTAAGTGAGCCTGATCCAGATGAACGCCTTCTAATACGGAAGAGGTGGAATATAACGGATTCACGGCAGGAAACAGATGTCTTGCCGCCAGATCGGCATCGAAATACCACAGCGTCTCCAGCGGTCCGTAAGGCATGTCTTCATCAACAACCGCACCTTTAAGGTCCACAAGAAAAGTCGTGATTTGCTGGATGCCTTCCTGTTGAAAACGTTCCTGAAGATCATAGATTTTACCGGTTAAGACATGCTCCCGGTCCGCGGCAAACACAATTTCTTTATCGGTATTCGCATGTGCAACGATAGAATAGATTTCTTCTATTGAAGAAGCGACCCGCTCTACGTCATTCAGCATATCCTGCAGCTCCGGATAGTTCCCTTCCGGCTTCAGCAGAATCGTCATATACCCTTCCTGCTTGAAGTGATGAAACAACTCCCCGAGCAGCACCAGCTGCCCCATACCGGGACGAGCTACCAGCCCGACGGTACCGCCTCTTGCCAGAGGAGCGAATAGATCAAGAGGCTTAATGCCCGTTTCGATCATCTCCACGCTTTCCCCGCGCAGGATCAGTTCGTCAAGGCTGCATTTCGCCAAGGCTGCCAGCGCGGCTATGGTGCGAACTTCCGCCCGGCCTACGGGTATTTTTCCCGTACATAGATTGGAAACCGTGGCGGGCCGCAATCCGACGGATTTGGCCGCGCTGGTGAGGTTCGGAACCCTTTGTCGTAAAAGTGATACATTCAGCTTCAGATTGTCCAAGTCCGTACACCCTTTTTGTAATAGTTTATTGATTTCTTCTCCATCTCTCTCAGAAAAGAGTCTGCGGTGCGAACAAACTCGTCCGCATCCGGTTCGAAAATATTATGATCATGCTGCTCGAATTCCACGATTCGTGCCTGAGGCAGCGATAGCTTATATTGTTCCACTGCTTCTAATGATAACCCGGGGTGCGGTTTTACGCCACGTATAATGAGAACAGGGCATGTGAATCGGGACAGGTCGCTCCAAAATTCTACCTTCGCGGAATCCTTCTGCAGGGCATGCAGGGCCGATGGTTTCATCCGGTCAAATAGCTTCTTCCCTCTCCAAGGCGGAAGCGTTGCAAAGAAATCCACCCATCCCGCTGGCAGCTGGGTATGTATCGCCGGATAGTCTCCGATGATCAAACCTTCAATGCGTTTCGGGTTCCGAATGGCATAACCTAATTGATAGGCTACCCCTCGTGAGTACCCCATGAGTACGAACTGTTTCAGTTCAAGATGGCGAATGGCCGCATCCAGATCGCTGATATGTTCCTCGAGCGTGTATCCCGAATCAGGAGCATCACTTTGGCCACGGCCTCGGAGCGTAATGACAACGATATGCCTGGGCGACAGCGTTACCATTTTTTCCATAATGTCGATATAATCCTCGGCCGACTCGGAAAGGCCCGGGATGATAACCAGTGTGCTTTGTTCATTCCTAAGTTCTCGATGTACCTCCGTCACGTGAATATGTACCCCATGGTTATTGACCATCGTTTCGTATAACTGCATGTATGAGCCCTCCTATAAAATCGACATTTAATTATGAAGTTTAATCATCGGGATATCCTTTTCAGTCGCTAAGCCAACACTTGATGCATTCTTTCACCTCAACGCGCCAAAAGGCAAAAATGCATGCACGCCCTTCAGGATATTCACGATCTGGGTTACTCTCAGATCCACCGTCAAGGTGGCATATGCGTACGCCTCCGTTCTCGAAATGGAATAAAGCTCGGTCATGAGATCCAGCATCCCGCTCAAGGCCATCCACATCGCTTCGTCCAGGTCCTCATGGAATCCCATCGTTAACCAACCGGTACTCGTCTTTGCTCTGGGCATCTTAATGGGCATGTCGTCACGGACATGAAAGGTTAGGCTCACCTTCTCCATGGGACATTCCAAAGCGGGTCCGCTAACTTCGCCGTCGCCTTGAGCCGCATGTCCATCCCCTGTTGAGAACAGTCCGCCATCTACCGGAATCGGCAGATACAAGGTGCTCCCGGCGGTTAATTCTTTGCAATCGAGATTTCCTCCATAAGGGCGCGGCACAAAAGTCGTATGCTGACCTTCTTCCTCCGGCGGCATGCCCATAATCCCCATGAATGGCTTCAGTCCGACGCTATACTTGAAATTTTCGAACTGACTCCTGCCAGTCATTGTTTGGGCATCCAATTCAAAGTCCAATGTCATTTCCTGGGTATCGGTCATGCCCAGCTTCTCGTTCCAATAGCTTGGAAACCCACCGGCAGAGGTCCAACCCCACGGCCCGGGAACGACTTCGTTGATCTGAATCTCCAAGGTAAGCCCCGGTTTAGCCCCGTGGATATGCACGGGACCCAATAAGGCATGCCCAAACTGCTTCTCCACCCGCTCCGGCGCACGCTCCGTAAACTTCGTTCTGGGCGCTCCCGGAGCAGAGCGCTTCGCAAGTCCCCATCCCGCATCCAAGGTTCGGTACACTACGGTATCCCCGGACTGAATATAGAGGGCCGGTTCCAGCTCCTTGCTAAAAAATCCGTGAAGCGTGTGAATATCCGGTTGAAGACTATGGATCTTTGACATCCGTTTCTCTCCCTTCACAACAACCATGATTCGATTGGACTTTTTCAATGCGAACCTCCTTGTTACTTTATAGAGTATTTTAAATTACTCTTACAGTCAATCATTACTTACTTTCAAAAGTAATAATAATTAGACCTATTGCTACAACACCTCTTCTCAGTACCGCTATGATCCTACAAATCCTTGATCCACGACAAAGTCCCCAACCCGATCACGCAAGCGCGAAGGTTGGGGACTTATTGATGTTTGTGCTGAGATGCTATATACGAATAACCACAATAGTTTAAGCATGTCATTTATCGAGGAGCACGCCATCCTTATCAAAGAACTTATAATCCCTGAATGTATACGATTGCTCATCAGACGGCGGTAAATCGATATAGGATACATACGAGCGATAGGGAGCGAATGTTTGTTCAAGCAGCTCCCCATTGACCTTGACCTGCATTTTGGCGATCGGGCTCGCCGCACTAGCTACGATCATGACTCGTTGAGTTTTTTCCTTAGGGTAATTGAGCATGAAAAAACCAAAAGCATCTCGATCTGCTTCTATATGATTCCATTCATAATTTCCTTTAGCATTTCGTGTGAACTGAATGTAAGCCGGAATTTGATCGGATGTAAATGCAACCACTCGGCTATCATGGTTATCGTGAATATCCAGAATGTCGATTGCCTTATTTTCATATCCATCAATGGAATGGATGACGTTCACGATGGATTCCTTGTCGTTACCATACAGCTTCATCTTGTTGCTGCTTAGCATATAAACCGACAAAATCGTCATACAAACAACCAGACCGAGTCCAAAGAGTACTTTGCTTTTTTTAGAAATTGCGATCACGCCCCTGATTGAATTCTTCGCTCATTACGAAATTGCCTCCTCCTGATTATATGATGGCGACTAGGTTTTTGCAGCTTTTTATGTCCAAAGATAATTTCCTTACAGCAAAAAAAGAACCGTTCCCTTGGCAGTTGTCCTGCTAGGAACGGTTTAACACCATATTCAACTTCAAGCGTGCTAGTTCATGATGAAGCCTTTATCATGACGTTCATGTTCATTCGGAAACATCCCATTATACTCCATCCTCGCTTCATGGCTTTACGCTGGAATCGCGCACAACCATCTGCGGCATCAATTTCACCGCCCGTTCCTCCCTCGTAATTCCCATTATGCGATCCATCAGGATCTGGGCCGCTTTGCGGCCGATTTCCTCCTGCTGCAAAGCAACGGACGTCAACTTGGGATATACGCGGGAGGCAATGTCCAGATTATCCATGCCCACAACGGCAACGTCATGGGGAATTTTTAATCCGGCTTCTTCGCAAGCTTTCATGACGCCGATCGCCATTAAGTCGTTCGCGGCAACGATGCCCTCGGGGTGGTCGGGCCCTTGCAGCCACGCTTTCGCCATCGCATAACCGCCGCTTTCCGTATAGTCGGATTCGGCGATAAAACGAGGAGCCAAGGGGATTCCTGCCTCCAGCATGGCATCCCGATACCCGCAGAACCGCTCATGGCCGGTCTGCTCGCTGAGATTACCGCCGACATAGGCGATGCTGCGCAGGCCTTGCTTGATCAGATGCTCCGTGCTTTGCTTGATTCCGTCATACGTATCCACATATACGTAATCGAAGCGGTCGCTGCCATCCGGCGACACGTATTTATTCGTTAGCACGACCGGAGCCTGCAGCGCATTGATAGCCCCGATATTTTCTTCTCCAAAATCGAAAGACACCATGATCATCCCGTCGGCGACGTTTTCCCGAAGCGTCTGGATCGCCTTCATCTCCTCCTGGAGCCTGTGCTTGGTGTAGAACAGAATCATCAGATAATCATGCTCCTCCAGCACCTGATTGATGCCGTTGATCATATCAAAATAGAAAGGGTTGCATATATCCGGAACGGCAAAAATGATTTTATTGGTTTGCCTCAATTTCAGCATCTTCGCTGCATGATCGGGTGCATAGTTCATTTCTTGGGCAGCCGCCAGAATTTTGCTCTTCGTCTTGGGACTGCAGTAACCTCTCCCCGACAAGGCTCTGGACACCGTGGAAGGAGATACGCCTACCCGATCTGCAATGGTATAAATTGTATGTTTGTCCATCCTATCCTCCATTAACGACCATGAAACTGACAAGCAGATGCAACAGGGTTCATGGCTTCACACTATCACCATACCGGAAGCTAAGCAATAGCGCCTGCTTATATAACCTCCCGCTCATCGTTATCCGGGAGTTCCGGGAATGGCCCATGGGGCTCCGCCTGATACCAGAACGCCGTCGATGCAATATCGCTCTGCTGCGGCAGGTATCTGCCTCCGGACCTCCAGCCGAGATCCTGGATCGTGACGCGAAGATCGCTTTGGAAGCGGATCGGATCCATGACATGCCATCGATACATGCCGAAGCGCTGCTGACTGCGATATAATCCGTCCGGCTTCAGCACTTGGTGCATCCCCAGATAAGGCGTCGAGTAGGTTCGATACGTACCGATCGGCTGTTCCCAGTTCCACGCTCCGCCGAAATAATCCTCCGTTCCCGTACCGCAGATGGTCGGGTAATCCTGGTCCCCGTCCATATAAAACTTGATCTCCCCTTCGCCCCACCAGCCGCTGTTGTTCACCTGCCAGGCAAGGTAAGTTCCTACATAGTGCCCCTGTCCCTTCACGCCATCCAGGATCGTGTAAACGTCCTTATAAGGAACGGGATTCGTTCTCCGCCACTGTGCATGAAAATAAGCCTCGTCTTCGGGGATGTCCGTCAGGGTATAGTCGATTTGGTAGTAAAGGACCGCCTTTTCCGGCGCGCGATTCTCCATCGTCAATCGGGCTTGCTTGCGAAAAGGCATCTGCCAGTAGCTGTTCATGCCGCCGGCCGGATTAACGGCAACCGGAATCGAATTGACATCGCTTCGTTCACCCCACCCGTTACAGAACAAATCGCCCACCGGAACCTCAACCGAAGGGTCCTGCTCTTCGTCCCAATACATGCGGATGATCATATTGCGCCACAGTGACGGATGACAGGTCAGCCAAATATGCTGAATGGCCCCAGGGCCTTGAATGTCACCCATAGTAAAGGTTTCTCCCGGCATAATCTCCACGGAAGGAGACACCTTCCAGCCCGCGCCCAGATCCCTGGAAGCCGCTGCACCCGTGCCGTCCGTCGCCATGCCCCCTTTTCCTTTCTCGCCTGTAAAATTCTCCGCGCTGATGGATCTCGTCTGCGCATTAGACAGCTTGGATAAGTTTCCGAGATGCATGTTGAGCCCGTTAAAGTTCATCATCCGTAATCGCTCCTTTAATGTGTGATATCGTACCCGTACCGGTCTTTCAACGTCTGACCCAGATGGGCCTTGATCCGCAGGTAAGCTTCGGCGGCCGCGCCGTTCCCCCAATCAAAAATGGTGAAAGTCCCCATGCCCCGCCCGTCCTCACCTACATCGCCGTCATGACCGTAATTCTCCATCATGAAGCCGTAATCCTTCTCGTTAAAGAAAGGATGCGCCCGTTCCCACTGCTGCTTTGTTTTTATATTCTCGGGGCAATACATCATGGCAAAAGAGGCCTGCAATGCGGCAACACCGCGTTCAATATATTCCGGTTGGTCCAATTCCACGCCATATTGAAGGATCAGCTCGGCAAACAGGCTTTGCCTCGCGTCATTCCACTCCCCGTCGCAGTTCATGACGCCGAATCCGCCCAATACGTCAACATGCAAATAGGGAGGCTGCCAGGAGGCTTGCGTCATCAGCATTTCATCCAGCACACGTTGGCCGAGTGTCAGATATCGCATCTCGCCGGTCGTCTTGTACATCTGAAATAAGGCCTCCGCCGTCCAGAACATGGAGAAATTGCACTGCTTGAACATGTTATTCCTAACCACCTTGCGGCCGGGGAGCTCTTCGCGGCCATAGGAGCAGCAAGACCAATACGTCTCGAAATCCTCCCATCTGCCGGACGGCACGATCTCGTTGACGACAACATCCAGCGCCCTTACTGCCGTTTCAAGATATTTGGGATCCGGCCGCATGTCGTGCAGCTTCAGCAAAAACGTGACGGAGAGCGACGTCTCCGGAGACTCGCGTAGAATATCCAGCAGCGCTAACGTCTCTTGGTCAAGCCAGGCCGGAAAATAGCCCTTCTCGTCCTGAAGAGCCAGCAGCGCATCCGCATAGCGTACGGCGTATTCCATGAGCCTTGGATCCGGCTCGATTTCATCATGCCAGCGAAGCATGAGCAGCGCCGTCCAGCTCATGTCCAGCACATGGTAAGGCGCTTCCGCGATCGAGCCCCAAGGATCGGCCGGATTGCGATTGGAATTCCCCCAGAAGGCATGGTCCCAACTACCGGACCGGTTAACTTCCTGTCCCTCCACCATCACCCGCTTCATCTCCGTCGCAATAACGGCGGGAAAGAACCCTCTGCGCTGCGGAGCAGCAAGAGCCAGCTCTTTCATGAGCCTGGCCTTGCGAACCAGTTCCGGATCATCCTGTTTCTTACCGTAACGATAAATGCCTTGCGCCGAACGAAGGGAGCTGAACCACGCTTGGTTCCAGATCGATCGGCTTTCCCGTTCGTTCGGAACACCAGGATAATTCGGGCTTTGACTCACGTCGGCAATGAATACGGGAGCCCCGACCTTCAGTCCGCTCCATACGAATTCCTGCCACACGGTGTCTTTCCAATGGCGAAAAGCCCAGTCGTAAGCGTGTTTTACATAGTGTTCGAGAGGAGCTCTGTCATGGATGCCCTGACGGAGTCGGGAGTGACCCCATCGTTCCCATAAAAATTGCAGCACCGGCCGCCAGGGGTTCAATGCAGCTTGATCATCCTCCAACGTCATGAGGTAGAAGCCGATGCAGAACGTTCCGGGCGAATAAGCAGCACCCTCCACCTTCTCAAACAGGACGTGATCATTCACACGGGTCTGGCTCATTCCCAAGACGAATTGGTTGTTCGGAGCATCCAGATCCAAGTACCAACGAGCGTCCGCATCCTTCGCGATCAGGTCCAGATCCGGTATCAGTATAAGCAGCCTGGTGCCATCATGAGCAATGAGGGCAGGCGACCGAAAGCAGTGCTGATCCATCACATGCCGGGAAGTCGGCGTTATATGAGGAGCCCAGTGAAAATACGGCTGGAACGCGGGCTCCAGGCGCACCTGCCAGTCATCCTGCCGTATCTCCTGATCCAGCTCAAATGTCATCATGCAGTGATACGTACCTTTATCGATTTGTTTAAGATTCAACTTGGGAGCTGCACTCCCTAATTGATCATAATCCCACCGCTTTACATAAGCGTCCGGTAATTGTGCCATAAAGCCCTCCATTCTGCTCGTATTCCGGTAAGGAATCCCCCGCCAGCGACACGACGTCCATTCTTTAACAGGCTGAAATCGTTAATCTGATCCAATTGTCCGACGTTGCCGCCCGACTTCTATCATCGTCCGCCTCAGAAAACCGCGTCATTGTGCCAAGTTAAGGCGAAGTCAATTCCAACATCGCTATGCTTCGTGCCGGAAGCTTAAGCAAACGCAACCCGCCTTCTTCCATGGAGCAATCAATGGCCGGCTCTCCCGCTGTCGTGTACAGCTGCCCGGTCACGGTCGTCTTTCCGTAGTCTTCCGGACGGAGCTCGAAGCTTATTGTCTGCTCCTCTCCGGTCACATTCGCAAAGAACAAGCCGACATCCTCTTGTTCATTCTGCCATGCCGAGTGGATAACGGCGTCGATCAGCAGTTCTCAGGAGTTATTATATTCCGGCGTATCCTTGCCGTGGTTGTAATGAAACCACTTCAGCGGCGTCATAGGAACATCGAAGGAGAGCGGCCGAAGCATCGTGCCATACGACCAATACGGCTTCGCGGCACCGATTCGCAGCCGTGCATACAGAGCCAAGTAATCGGCCCTGTTCGCCGAGAAGGCATACCCGCGCGGTTCAAACGGATAATAGTGCTCCTCCGCGGTATTTTCGTTGCCGTCTAGCGCCTCCATCGGACTGTACTCGTAATTCAATTCGTACAGGCCACCCCAGAGATACGTGCGTGCTACCGTAAAATAGTAAAGCTCCCCGATTTCCTCGGTCAGCTTGCCCCAGCCGTCCAATCTCAGCGCGCCGTACTCGTGATATACGTAAGTAAACATCGGGATGAGATAGGCCGCACCTGTTTTGAGCAGCTCCCGGATCGGCCATCCTTCGAGCGGCGCCGCCGGCTGTCCCCCTGCCCGGGCTTGGTAGTAGTCGATCAGATCCAGCATCGTCTCATTCATCATCTCGGTACCCATGGGGATATAGCGTCCGGCTGTTTCGCACATGGCCGCCTTCGTATCGGCATAGTTCCGCCGATAGGCCTCCTCAATGACGCTGCCGGCTCCGACCGGATGACCGTGGCTGTCATCCATGCAGATCTTCAGAATGTTGTTGGCGGAGATATCGTAGTAGATCGAATCGATGTCATCGCTCTGCTGCAGCGCCGTATCCCGCCTCACATGAAAATCGTGGGTGTACGGATGCGCCGGACAAAGGAACGGAAAGCGGTAAGCATCCATGCTTTTTTTCAGCTCGGGAAACTTCTGCTCGGCTGCTCTGCCAAGCTCTCCGTCGGCTCCGTCAAAATGATAAAGGTAATCGAATTCGAACGGAGCGAAGCGATGCCCTAGCTTTCGGATCAGAGCGATGTTTTCTGGGTTGAAGCGGGTCGGAAACCAATCATCATATCCCCCCGGCACGCCGCTGCCGAAGGTTTGCGGCCGATGCGTCCAATCGGGGCCCAGGATGTGGAGCATCGGCGTTCCGATGCTGTCATGGTATTTTTGTATCCATGCCGTACGATCCGATCCCGCATTGATTCCAAAGGTTGCTGCGCCCATATCCTCATGCAGCCATGGACTGCCTTCCTTCGCAGCCCTCTCCGAAAGCTTGCCGCGTCTACACCACTTCTGTTGCACGGCCCAGCACTTGTACCGGTCAGCGGCTTCGTACCAGCCGCTTCCTGACAGAGTCGACACTTGCACCGGATAATGCGGCTTGATCCCTTTGCCGGGTCCCATATCACTGCAGCCATGGATCACGGGGGCTTCCAGCAAGCCGTTCCCGTTCTTGAAGAAATTGAGCCATTTCGGATGGCCCTCGCCGTCCAGGGCAGCGAGTTGCAGCCCGCCCCTGTCTTTGCCGTAATAGGCAAAAAACTGCATCGTTGCCCCGGAGAAACTCTCCGGATACGGCATGAAACGAAATCCGATTCCGTCCGTTTCAAATACCTTCATCGGCTTGTTGACCTCAAAGCCGGTTGCAAAGGAATGGGCGATATAATCCTCCTCGCCGTGCTCCGTGATCGTGGTCAAATTCGGAATAACCGGATATTCCAGGCTCAGCAATCGCGTTCCCGAATGGTTCTCTGCTGCGCATCGGAATTCAATGCAATCCGCTTCTTCTGCGAGCTTTACGGAAGCCGTGACGATCATACCTTCCTGCGTGTCCCAGCTCAACCGAACCAGATCTGTCCCGTCTTCCGTATTTTCCCTGCTCCATCCGAAGTTCTGAAAGGAGCTGCTGAAGCCCGCGTCCGTCTCCAAGCGAAATGGATCCGCCGTGCCCGTATCCGCGATATGCTCGATTCCTCTAACGTTATCGCGAATGCCTCGAACCGTGCCGTCAATCTCGCTGATTTCCAGCCGGATAAGCCTGTTCTCAAGTATAATCATGCTCCACCTCCACCTTGTTGGCTTAGAATGTTACTTCAAACCGGAGATTTTGATTCCTGAAATGATGTGCTTCTGGAAGAAGAGGAACAAGATAATGGTCGGCAGACAGGAAAGCGCCGATCCGGCCATCAGCATGCCCATTTCGGTTGCCCGTTCGGAACGGAAGGTGTATAAATATTGCATGATTTGAAACAGCTCCGGGTTGGTGATTGTCATCGTCGGCCATACAAAGGAGTTCCAATAGGCCAAATAGGAGCCTATGCCCACGATGACGAAGACCGGAAACGACATTGGAATGAAGATATGCGTAAAAATCTTGATCCTTCCCGCTCCGTCAATCAGCGCCGCCTCTTCCAGCGCCATCGGAATATTCAAGTAGAATTGGCGGATAAAGAACATATGACCCGCGGAAGCAATGCCGGGCAATACGAGCACCGCCAGCGTATCGAGCATTCCCATCTCATTCACCACAATGAAGGAGGTCAGCAGAATGGCCATGCCTGGAATGAACATGGTGACGATGACATAAACCCACAACATCGACTTGAACCGGAATTCCAGCCTGGCGAAGACGTAAGCCGCGGTGGCGTTCACGGCCAAGCTCAGCGCCGCGAAGAGAACGGCGCCCCCGAATGTGACCAGCATCGATTGAATGAAGGTCGCGTCGCTCAGAATATCCGTGTAATTCTGAACCATCCATTTCTTCGGGAAGAAACGGAACGGCGTTGCAAGCACCTCCGCCTTATCTTTGAAACCGGCAATGATGACCCAGAGCAGCGGGAACAGCGCCATGATCGTCACCAGTCCGGTCAAGAGCGTCATCAATGTTTTTTGGACCCCGTTTAACGATTTCATCATGTTATCCTCCTGCCTTCTTATCCGTCGATCGCTTTTTCCGAATTCAGTACTCTGAAGATAATGGCCGAAATACTGCCAAGGACCACAAACAACAGCAGCGATGCCGCAATAGAGTTGCCGACCATGACGTCGTTTCGGAAGTGGTTCAGGATGTAGAGGTTCGGCGTCGTGGTCTCGCTGAGCGGGCCGCCGCCCGTCATGACGAGGGATAGCTCGAACTGGGAGATTTGCGCCGTAAATCCGGTTACGAGCAGATACAGGATCACATTGCGCATGAGCGGAATCGTGATGTACCACATGCGAACGAAGGTGCCCGCCCCCTCGAGTTCGGCAGCCTCATAGTAACTCTTTGGGATATCGTGGAGGCCTGCCAGCATGATGAGCGTCGTGAGTCCGAAGCCCAGCCACACGGCTGGAGCCGCGATGCTCGGCAGCGCCGTTGCCACGTCGGCAAGCCAGGCTTTCGGCTCCGATCCGAACAGCCCGATGATGTAATTGGCCAGGCCTCCGGCATAATCGAAGATGAAGACAAAGATGACCGACGCCACGATTCCGGAAATAATGGTGGGAATGTAGACGGAAGTCTTAACTACGCTTGCGAAACCGGAGCCCAGATCCTTAATGATGTTCGCGAACAGAAACGAGAGAATCAGCATCGTCGGAACGACCATCAGCGCGAACTTAAGCCCTACCCAGATGGATTAGAGAAAGAGGTTATCGGTCAGCACCATATAGAAATTCTGCAAGCCCACAAAGGTGGAATCCTGATAGAAACTCCAATTATAAAAGCTCACCCGCAGTGCATAGAAGAACGGAATGATGACAAAGACGGTCAGCAGGATGACGATGGGAGCGAGCAGCATGTAAGCCACGCCGTTGTCCTGCCGATAATTTTTCTTGAACATGTAGCGTCACCACCATTGGCCAAGGATGAAGCAGCCATCCGAAAATAACATTTCGAAAACCGGATTTCCGGACGGCTGCCAACACTATTTTTTCGGATTCGTACCGGCAAGTTTATTCTTCGCGATGAAATCGTTAATGTCTTTCTCTGCCTTCGCCAGCGCCTTATCCACCGAAGTACCCTTCATGGCGGACTCGATGGACGTGGCGAGCGCGAAGCTGATGTCCCACGGATAGACCGGCTCAGCCTGCGAATGCGGAATGATCCGCTCGGAGACGAGTGCACGCCATTCATCCTTGGATGCATCCGGATCGGATTTCATCGCTTCGTCCACGGATTTGCGCGGGGAGAACTTGGAGAACTGGGACGTCTTGAAAAAATCGATCATGATGTTCGGGTCGCCTGCGAGCAAATAGGAGATGAAATCGGCCGATTCCTGCGGAAGCTCCGATTTGCCGTCCACCGCCAGCGACCAGCCGCCGAGCGTTGCCGTCGGCTTCGTCAAATCGCCGTCCATCGATGCCATCGGCGCAATCCCTACCTTATCCACCATGTCTTTATAGGTGTTGCGAAGCTGACCGATCGCCCAGGAACCGCAAATCTGGATGGCGATCTTGCCTTCGCCGAAAGGCTTGATGTCCGCATATCCGGCCAAAGCCTGCTTCGGCATGAAGCCGGACTGGTAAGCTTTTTGGTAAAAGTCCAAAACGGCCTTGTAACCGTCATTGTTCACGTCCGCTTGGGACCAGTCCTCCGTAACCGCCAGATGACCTGCCCCGTTATACTGCAGCCCCCAGCTCGACCAGCCCAGATCCGGCGCAGTTTGCGCAATCGATAAGCCGAACACGCCTTTCTTGGTCAGCTTCTGGGCCGCATCCAGAAGTTCAGCCCATGTTTTCGGCGGCTGATTGGGGTCAAGCCCGGCTTCGTGGAACATATCCTTCCGATAGAACATCACGGCAGACGGCTCAACCAGTTTCGGATAAGCATAGTACTGACCGTTAACGGATACGAAGTCCTTCATGTTGTCGTACAAATCATCGAAGGCTGAAGGCTCCATTAAATCGTTCAGGGCCATCAGTTGACCCGTTTTTGCCGCATTGGCCACATTGCCGTAGTTGATCGTTCGGATGTCCGGTGCCTTGCCCGCGGCCTGCGCTGCTTTCATCTTCTGGTCCCAGGCGTCGGCCGGAACGATGGTCAGCTTCACTTCAACCTCGCTCTGGGATTTATTGAACTCGCCGACCCATTTCTTGAACCAGGCATCGGTGGTATCCTCGAATTTTTGCGCCCAGAAATCGATCACAACCTTGCCGCTGGCTTCATTCCCGTTGTTTGCGCTTTCATTTTCTGGTGGATTGCTTAAGGCTCCCCCTCCGGGACCGCCGGATCGTCCGCCGCAGCCCGTAACGAGCATCGCCAGAACAAGAACAACGGAGAACAGAACAGGCCAGGATTTGAAGCAGATGGTTTTCTTTTGCATCATGAACCCTCCTTATAATGGATCAAACTATTTAAACGCTGGTCCGCATTTAAACCGATCATTCTTGGAATCCGCGCCTCACTTTTCGAGCGAAGCCTTAAACCAGAAAACATTGTAGGGATCCCATAAAGACAACGTGAAATAGATCGTCTGCCCGTCATTCTCCGTAAATCTATCGTTCATATAGGGCCCGTATAGCCCCGGATAATCCTCGGCTCGAACCAAATCCAGGGGCTCGCCCCATGGCCCCCAAGGCGTCATGCCTTCACGTATGACGACCCCTCGGCCTTCCTTCAAATAGGTCATCAGCCAGCGTTCCAGATAAGAATTCCACACGACGGACAGCTCGCCGACGGTGTCATCCACTACATACCTGGCATCCTTCATATCCGCGCTCCACCTGGGACTGCCGTCATCGTTCAAACCGCTGTAATATCGGTACTCGGACATATTCTCGATGTGCTCCTCGCCCACCTTCATAAGCTGAACGCCGCCAAAGCGGCCTGAAGGAATCCCCCAAAAATAAATATCCGAACCGCCTGTTTCATTCTCCACCTTATAGGGGCTAACCTGGATGAAATTGCTGTCTCCCGGCCAACGGAGCCGGTCCTGCAGCTCCCAGGTTTCACCGTTATCGGTCGATTTGGCCACGCTGCTGTAATTGGCGTCCCACTTCCCCTGATCGCCCCAATGGTTGACCGACATGTAGTACAAATACAAGGCGCCGCCTGCCGCAATGCCATGGGTTGGAATTTTCGTCATTTCTTCGTAATCGATTTTGGCGGAAGGCAGCAGTTCCTTCGCCGTGCCGAATTCATCCGTGATCATTCCCTCGAATGCGATACCGTCAGCCGGATGAGCGTCCGTTGTATAGGCTATCGTATTGGAGCGCCAGTAGCTTCCCCCTCCGCCTGTCTGATCAGGCGCCCTCTCGCCGAACGTATCCCCGAACACGAAGTAAGTTCGTTCCCCGTCATTCATCATGGAACCCAGATCGGTGCCGTACACGGCGTATTGATCGGTACGATTGGGTGAGGATTCCCCGGTTAATTGCGAAACCTGCTCCACGCCGGTCATGCCTTTTAATAAAAAGCTTTTGTCAGTCGCATCAAGCAGAGGATTCACCTTGCTGCCCCCCGCGCAGCCGCATAACAGCAAAATCATGCCTGCGTAGAGGGCATTTTTCCATTTCAAGCTCATCTCCCCTTTCGATCTGATTGTGGATTCCTGTATTCCACCCGTGAAAATCAGGGATTGTTATGACCGAATATCTGATTCAAACTTGCAGGATTGAGCGGCTTCGTGTCCGGCATAGGCAAGCGTTTATCCACCTTTGGCAGCTTCGGGAAAGAACGATGGGGTTCCGCCTGGTACCAGTACGCCGTCGAGGAAACATCGTCGCTCCGATGATTGTTATGACCGTGCTCGATCGTGACCTTGATGCTGCTATCGAACATGATCGGATCCAGGATATGATACCGGTACGTGGAGATTTTTCCGCTCCAGTTCGGGCCGCCGCCCATAATGATGCCATGGTACGGGGTGCACACCTCCTGTTGCGGACACCAGGCCGTATTGAAATAATCCTCCATGCCCGTGCCGTGCAGAGTCGGAGGCCATGGCTCCCCATCGATGAAGATCATGTCGTCTCCTTCGCCGTACCAGTTCCACTCTCGCGTATCACGGAGGTTATGGACATTGAAGTTGCAGCCGATGTAATGGCCCTTCCCAACCGCGTCCAAAATGACATAGTTGCCGCTGCCCGTCGTATTCTTGCCGCCGAATTCGTAGAAGGCGTTATCCACCCCGTGATCCGCGATCCCGTCGGTAGGATTTTCCCGATGCCACTGGGCATGGAATCGCAGTTCCTCCTCGGGCAGCTTATCGTACGATTCATAATCCACATAGAAATAAAATTTAATCGGATGCTCCGCTTCGCTCTCGATCGTTATACGAGCGCCATTCCCATACGGCATGCGGAAAAAGCTGTTGAATGCTTTGCCATCCTCGGGACTCATCATCAACGCCGCTGATACATAATTTTTGGTGAGGCCGTGCCCCATTCCGAAAAAATCGCCAATCGGCGCTTCCACGCTGGGCTCGGTCTCCTGGTCCCAGTACATGCGGAGTACGACTTTGCGCGGCAGATACAATTCCTCGACAGGGGCGTCGGTCGCCATGGTCATCCAAATATGGGTGATGGCACCCGCTCCCGGAATGCTGCAAATTTCGGTCAGGTCGCCAGGCTGGATGGAGAAGTAATCCTTATTCCCTCCCAAACGGTCGTAGCTGGATTCCCTTTTTCTTTTTCCGGATCGCTTGCGGCTGAGTGAAAATAACGCTGTTTGATTGTCCATGGATGATCGCTCCTTATAAGTTGATGGCGTTGGTAAAAAGCGCTTCTTAAAACGATTTGCCAACAATGTGACATCGATTGCAGAATTGGTGGATAAGGAATGCAGGCCATGCTACCAACACGACAGCCTGCATTCCTTATGTGTGTATTAACTCGTTGTCTATCCTCGGGCCGAATCCGTTGATCCTTCAGAGTTAAAACTGCTTCTTAACGCTTTCAGCCGTTTCAACACCCCATTTTCGCCCCTGCCCAAATAATCATGAAGTCCTTTATACTCCTTGTATAACTGGTCATACATTCGGACGTTAGCTTCAATCGGCTTGAATGTTTCTTCCCGAACGCGGGCCATCGCCTCCGAAGCTTCCACGATGCTGCCATAACCTCCCTGATCTTTGCCTGCCGCAACCGCACCGAACATGGCTGCGCCAAAAGCGGCCGTCTGGACGGTATCCGCGATCTTGATCTCTTTGCCGGTAACGTCGGCATAAATCTGCATCAGCAGCCGGTTACGCTGCGGCAATCCGCCACAAGCATAGAGCTCCTGAACTTCAATGCCGCTATCGGTAAATGCCTCGATGATCGCCCGGGTACCGAAGGCTGTGGCTTCGAGCAGCGCCCGATAAATCTCCTCCGGCTTGGTCTGCAAGGTCAAGCCAAGCATGACGCCGCTAAGATCGGCATCCATCAGCACGGAACGGCTTCCGTTCCACCAGTCCAGGGCAAGCAGTCCGCTTTGTCCAGGCGCGTATCGGGCCGCTTCCTTCTCGAGCCACTCATGAACGCCAAGCCGCTCTTCTGCAGCCTTAAGCCTAACGTATTCCGGAACTGCCTCATCCACATACCAGGCGAATATATCGCCAACGGCCGATTGTCCTGCCTCATACCCGTAATAACCGGGAATGATCCCATCCTCGACGACGCCGCAGATGCCTTCGCCGGTCACTTCTTTGTCGCTTAAAATCAAGTGACAAGTTGAGGTTCCCATGGCAAGTACCAGCTTCCCCGGGGTTACGACGCTGACGGCCGGTACCATGGCATGGGCATCGATGTTGGCTACGGCTACCGCGGTTCCCGGCAGAAGCCCCGTCATCGCCGCCATACTTTCGGTTAATCCGCCTGCTTTCGAACCCAGGGGCTTGATCGCTCCTCTCAGCTTCGTCTCGACGAGATTTCCGAACCTCGGATCGAGCGAATGCAGGAACGCCTTGGACGGATATCCCTCCCGTTTATGCCAATTGGCTTTATAGCCGGCGGTGCAGCTGCTTCGTGCGAGCTGGCCGGTCAATTGCATGACCACCCAATCGGCAGCTTCCATGAACAACACAGACTGTTCATATAATTCGGGAGCTTCTCTCAGAATCTGCAAAGACTTTGCAAGCATCCACTCGGAGGACAGTTTTCCTCCATAACGCGCAAGAAATTTCTCGCCCTGCGAAGCTGCGGCTGCATTGATCAGGTTCGCTTCTTCCTGCGCCGCATGATGCTTCCACAGCTTCACCCAGCTGTGCGGATGGTCCCTCCATTCCTCCGTCATACAGAGCGGGGTGCCGCCTGCATCCAGCGGCATCATCGTACATGCCGTAAAATCGATGCCAATGCCGATGACTTGATCAGCCGATATCGCTGCATCCGACAGCACGCGGGGGATCGATTGCCTAAGAACCTCCAAGTAATCCTCCGGATGCTGCAGCGCCCAATCCGGCTCCAGCTTCAAACCCGAGTGGACCAGCACCTCGTCCATGACTCCATGCGCGTAAGGCGTCACATGCGTCGCTACTTCTTGGCCCGTCGTAATATCGACAAGCAGGGCCCTGCCCGATTCCGTACCGAAATCAACCCCGATGGTGTATAACTGCTTCATATCATCTGCCTCCTATTTGTACAAAGGACCATAAGACGCGCATGCCCGGTAATCGGCAGAAACCGGCTCCAGCCCGCCGAAAGCGGTCCAAGCGCTTGGCCGGAAGATCCGTTCCTCCGGCACGTTGTGCATGCATACCGGAATGCGGAGCATCGACGCCAAAGTAATCAAATCTCCGCCGATATGGCCATAACTCATGGCGGCATGGTTGGAGCCCCAATTACTCATAACGGTGTAAACATCCTTGAACAGTCCCTCGCCGGTAAGGTTCGGGACGAACCAGGTCGTCGGCCAAGTGGGGTCGCTTCGCTGGTCCAATATATCGTGCACGGCCTCCGGGAGCTCCACGGTTATTCCCTCCGCGATGTGAAGGACCGGTCCCACACCCGCGACCATATTGATTCTGGCGATCGTTGCCGGCATGTCTCCCCGGGTCGTGAAGTCCGTGGAGAATCCCCCGCCGCGGAAGAAATCAATAGCCGGACACCACTTGACTGCATCCAGACAATCCTGGACTTCCTCCTGCGTGATATCCCAGAACGGCTTCATGGCCGGCTTGCCGTCTTTCGATTGTCTTCCCGTTCCGTCTAGGGCAGCCGGTCCTGAATTGATCAGGTGGATCACGCCGTTGGCCGCAATGCCCTCCAGCTCGTATCCCGTCACTCGCTTCACGGCATCCGGACTCCAGTATGTACGAACGTCTGCAAACACCTGGGCCGCATTCGTCAGGAGATGACCGAACAGCATCGTGATTCCATTCAGATTGTCATTCTCCGTTGCGACGATATACGGCTCCCTCAGACCGTTCCAATCAAAAGAGGAATTCAATATCGCCTCCATGAAATCCCCCGTCGGAAAGTAATCCGTCCAGGCACGCTGTCCTTGGAATCCTGCAGCCAGTGCATGTCGGCCGAGCGCTTCTTCTCCATATCCCATGGCCGCCAGCTTCGGATTGCCCACCATCAAATCGCGTGCAATCAGCGCCATCTTCGCGACGGTTTCCCAATCCTGTTCCTTCTGTTCTTCGGACCGCTTTAAATGCTCCGGATTAACATCCGTTCCCGGATTGCAATTCTGTTTAATCCAGGCCAGTGCCCGCTCATATTCGTCATGATCGTAAATTTCCAGCTCGATCCGCCTTACGAATTCGGTCATATCCACATATTCGTTGCGCATCCCCAGATACCTCTGAAAAAAGTTTTCGTCGACGATGCAGCCCGCGATGCCCATGGATACGGTGCCCATCGATAAGTAGGAGGTCCCCTTCATCGTCGCTACGGCAAGGCCTGCCTTGGCAAATTGCAAAAGCTTCTCCTGAACATCCGCCGTTATTTCGGTATCCCCGATATCCTGAACATCGCGTCCATAGATGGAGAAGGCCGGCAGACCCTTCTGATTATGCGCTCCCAGCGCCGCCGCCAGATATACGGCCCCGGGACGTTCCGTCCCGTTAAAACCCCAAATTGCTTTTGGCCTGGTCGGGTGGGTATCCATCGTTTCCGTCGGATAGCACCAGGATGGTGTCACCGAAATGGTAAGACCTACATTCTCCCTGGCAAATTTCTCTTCGGTTCGTGCGGCCTCAGCTACCCCTCCGATACAGGTGTCGGCAATCACGCATTCCACTGGAAGCCCGTTGCTGTGTCTTAGCCGTTCGGTGAGCAAGCGAGCGGTTCGTTTTGCCATATCCATGGTGACATCCTCTAACGATTCCCGGATACCACCCCGTCGGCCGTCCACTATAGGGCGAATGCCGATTTTAGGCAATTCGTTCTGCAATCGATTGCAGATGTTTGATTGATTATGCATCTTCATCATCCTCTCTGTTTTTAGAACGGCGGCATGTACGATTCAGTTCAGCTGTTTGACTTCATTGCTGTATATTTCATAAGCCGGTGGACCCTGCCGGGCTTCTTCCCGTATTCGGCTTAGAAGGATTTCTCCTGCCTTGATTCCCATATCGTAGGGATGCTGCTCCATGTAGTAGAGCCCCGATTCCTTGAGTAAAGGCCCCGCTTCCACCTCGCCAAAAGAAGCTACTGCCATGTCGGCAGGAATCTTCAGGCCGCTGCGCACAATCTCGAGCAGGACGCCCAGGCTCATGCGGTTATTCAGGGAAATGATGGCGGTTGGCCTGCGTTCCGCGTTCAGAAATTGCTGAACTGCCCGGATCCCGTCCTCCGTGGAAAAATCACCGTTATACACCATGGGACCCTCGTTCAGCCCAAATGCCTTCATTGCGTTCCGGACGCCTTCAAGACGGTCCCTCCCCGTGCTTGATTTCGTTGGTCCGTTAACTACGCCGATAGCGGTATGTCCTTCCTCCAGCAGCTTCCGGGTTAGGCGCGAGGCTCCCTCGGTATTGTCCTCGGCTACCAGATCGAGCATCGATCCTGTTTCCGGCGAATCCAGCTTCCTGTCCACGAGCACGATCGGCATATTGGAATCCGCGATCTGCTTGATCGCCGGATCGTTCCCGCCCGACGTTGCCAATACGACGGCATCCACGCGCTTTTCCTGCAGAAGCTTTAGCAATCGTCTCTCCTTCTCCGGGTTCTCGTCTGAGCTGCAAAATATTAACTGAAAGCCTTCTTTGCCTACAATATCCTCAATGCCTCGGGAGATTCCCATGAAATAGGGATTTGAAATATCGGGCACGATCACGCCGATCATGTACGTGCGGTCCTGTTTCAGGCTTCGGGCGATGGCGCTCGGGCGATAATTCAACCGGTTCACGGCCGTCATTACCCGCTCTTTAATTTCATCACTTACGTAATCACTGTTGTTAAGCACTCTTGAAACGGTTGCCGTAGATACTTCTGCTGCCGCTGCTACTTGTTTAATCGTTGCTTTTGCCAATCATCGTTCACCTCGAAATATCATCCTGATTCCTGTATGTAATCGATTACGTAAACGATTACATACACAGAGTACAAGAATGGACATGCTGCTGTCAACCCTCTTTTTAAAATTTTCCTCAAATACAAATCCGGACGGAACGAAGGCGTTTGGCAGCAGGAACTATTCCGGGCAAATGAAAAATCACCGCCTTCGAGAGCGGTGATGGAATGCCTATGTTTCGTGCCGATTTTCTAGTCTACGCACTTCCGGGCAGCCCACAGTCCGCTCTCCCGAATCAGATGACGCACGGATTCTATCCGAAAAGACGGCAAATGATGACCTGGCATCAGATATACCACCCGGCCGGAGCCGTAGGGATGTGCCCACGCCGCAGGCCAGCGCTGGCCGTCATGCTCGTATTCCGCAAAAACGACCGTTGTTTCATGCGGACTCAATTCGAACCGATAGGGTTCTTCATCGATCGCAAAATCGGTTAAGCTCTCCACGATCGGATGGCTCCCCGATTGATATCGAACGGGCAGCGACGTATATGCGGGATGTCCCGTAAATCGCCCGCCGATTAGCTTTTCCAGCTCCGTGCTCCGCTGCAGCGAGATGCCGTTGTGGATGACTAATAGCCCCCCGCCGTTGCGCACATAGGATATGAGCGCTTGTACCTGCTCTTCGGGCATCTCCTCATCCGAAAACTCTGCGTACGATATGAACAGATCATATCCCTCCAGCTTATCTTTTTGCAGTACGGCGTAATCATCCGTGCATTCCACGTCCATCGCAGGTTCGAAAATGGTTTGCAGTTCGCGGTCAATCTGCGTAAACGGATGATATTTCGCTCCATCGTATTGTCCCAGCGCAATGGCTTTCATTGATTTGCAGTCTCCTCTCCCGCCCTTTTACCAGGGCCACACTTGTCCTTCATAATCCAGAAAAATCGGCTGTTCGCCAACGTATGCCTTATGGTCCATCACAAGTTTCATGATGCGATCGGCAGACATGTCCGGCGGCACGGCCGCTTCTTGATTCAGTTCGCCGCTCATGTAGGATTGCAGCCACCCGGGATAGAACACCATGACCTGTCCTCCATCGGCCGACAGATGCTGATGCAGTATCGAGGATTGCATATTGAGCGCGGATTTCGACATACAGTAGCCGTACATCTCCTTGCGTTTATTTCTGCTAACGCTGCCGGCTTCGGAAGAGATATTGACCACGAGCTTGTTGTTTCCTTGAAGCAGCAGATCGATAAGAGCATGACTTACCCGAAGAGGTCCAAGGGTATTGACGTTGTAGATTTGGGCCATGTCGGCAAAATCCAGTTCGTCCTGAATGTTCGCCAGATCGGACCGTTTCGTGATGCCGGCATTGTTTATGAGCAGATCCAGATGAGGCGCCTTATCCCGGATCAGATTAGCTGCCTGCTGCACGCTGGCATCGTCGCCGATATCAAGCGGAATCAGCTCCAGCTGGTCCGGATAATCCTCCAGCAATCGATCCAGCGCGTCCCAATCCTCCATATAGCGTCCGGCAAACACGGTGTATTCGTTTTCAAGAAGCCATTTCGTCAAGCTCAATCCTAAACCCCGATCGGCTCCCGTGACGCAAGCGATTGTTTCCAATGGCCAACAACTCTCCTTTATCCAGTAAATGCGGTGCAACCGATATACAGGAGTTCCCCCCAATTGCCATTCCTGCGCAACCTCTTCGAATGCTTTTTTGCAAACGTTTAAGTATAACCAGATACTGCCACACAATTCTGCGTGATATTCATTCAGGTCGGCTTTAGATCAATTGATCATTTAAATATTCGTTTTTCGACAATATGGACCTAAACCTTGAGATGGTACGATGACCGATGGGTACGTCATTCGCCTTAAACAGTATGATTCCTCTCAAACAGGCTATGGCTTCAAACAATTCAAGGTCATGTTCATCATAACGATACTCGTCATAAAATGCGGCACGATAGATGGAGGCTTGCTTTTCGCCTGCAAATACCCACATTACGATAATCGACCAAGCAACATCATATCTGGGATCCCCCCATTGGGCGTTCGTCCAATCGATTACCGTCAGCTTGTCTTTAGCCTCAAGCATATTGCCCAGGTGGTAATCGCCATGGATCAAACATGACTGTTTCATATCCGCACGCTGAAGAAGTTCTTCCAGAAGAATTCGAATATCGGGGTGGTTCTCGATGCGAGGAAAGAAATAATCAATGAAATCATATCGGGGTAATCGGTCACCAATAAAATCTTCAAGCGGGAGCTTATGTATATCCCCTAAAATCTTCACTAGCTTCGTTAGTTTACGCTGATCGACCGTTTGAACGGGCGTTCCGTCATAACTGGTCAACAATGTTGAATCGCCATTTCGGTCCGTTCCCCAGCCCACGGGTTCAGAGACCGAACTTCCATGCGTGAATAAAGCATTCAAAATCTGATATTGAGCATGTACATTCGGCTTGGACGCTTTGTTCCATACTTTCAGTACGTAGGCTGCCGTTGGCGCGGCAATTTTGATGACCTCTGCCTCCAGCCCCGAATCCAAGGAGACTGTATGAAATGAATCTTCATGCTCGAGCAAAACTTCAAGGGTATTGCTTTTCTCCACCCAGTTGATTTCCCGCAATGGGTTTCCGATGTTCATCACTGCCTTTCAAAGGATGTTAGCTTAGCCCCTAGCGACCAACAGGTCACAAGCTCATTTGGTATACTCCAGCCTCCCCGAGAAAATCTTTTCTGGTCAATCCTTTTTCTCCAAGCAATATGCGATAATTCGTTATCGTACCGTCATGTGAAATAAAAAATGTTTTTTTATGGCGTTCCCCGATCCACGCTAATAACCGCGCAGCATACCCTTCGAAAATATCTTGTTCGATCCTATTGATCCCTTCTTTCCAGCAATCCAAATTGAAATCAAGAAATTCAGTATCTCCATACAGATTGGTAATTTCCGTTTTACAAAGGATGTGATCACAAGCTAAAAAAGGAAGTTCGGGGTTCGGAGGAAACATTCTCGGACCAACCAATGGAGAAATAATGAAGTCCATGCCATTTTTTATAATCGCTGCTGTCTCAATTGTACGTTTAGTCGGACTTACCAGAACTAAATCATCAGGATCAATGTTAATTTCATTTCGTAGCTGCGTTACCTGAAATTTGCCGTACTCTGTAAGACTAGGATGCAGCGTATTCAACCGATTCGGATAATCGTTGAGATGTTCTCCATGACCATGCCGAATAAATGTGAATTCCATTTTCTACCCTCCTTTGATCAAATCCCATATTAGGTATTCTATGATTTTATTGGGTAATCCTGCCTGTTAGCTTGATGAACGAAGTGCAGTGAAATATTTAGTGCTTTTCTAACCGGTTCATGAATTAAGGAGAGTCCGCGAACCTCCCTTTGCTTCATTATCGTGCGGAATTAATTCATATAAGGCACGAACGTCACAACCAATGGAATCGGCGATCGATATGGCAATTTTGAGTGGCATCACTCTTTTGTTCTCCATAAAGTCGTAAACTCGTTCCGGTTTAATAAGCAAGTCTTTTGCCAACCATTCCGCTGACTTCCCGGATTCCACCAATCGTTCATTCAGTAAGCAACGTCCTAGTTCAAATTTCAAGAAATTATGACCTCCCACAGAAGATTTACTTAACCTTAAGCGTTGTCCGTTGCCAGCATGAATATACTTCATACATGAAATAGAAAGCATGCGCATCCGTTCTTTCAAAATATGCGATATCTTACTTTCCAGATTGTATGGGGTGAACACGTCGACATGTCGGAGGATATCCGGATTTACGTTCAATTCGCGGAAAATGTCGTACGCGTCTCCGGCCCGCAATGGATACATATCCCGCATTCAAGAATACCTTCGGTGCTTACTGCTTGTTCGCATTGTTCATGCACTACGGAACAAGGGTTGCGACATCTTTCAGAGGTAACGCCATATTTCGGCTCATTCCTTTTGGTGATGCGAACATAGATCCGTACAACAAAAAAAACCGCGATATCCGCGGTTTTCGAATGTGTAATCATACCTGCTTAGTACTTAGCGATACTGACCCGATCCCCGATCAGAGGAAATTCGCCGATCCGAAGCTTCGCGCTTCCGTACGGAACCAGCTCCAGTTCCGTAACAGGCTGGCCGTCCGTGTTCGGATGCAGCGGTGGGTTTCCGGCGTTGTTGCCTTCCATTTTCCAATCACGGATCAGCTGGCCCTTCACCTTCACTCGTACCGGTGCATCGGCAGCCAGGAACGGTTGACGGACCACCTCCCGTTCCACTACTTCGAACGACGTATCGGCCATCAGTCCGTATTTCCATGGGGAAGCAGGATAGAGCTCCCAATCGTGGAACATCTCGCGCTGCCGGATCATCTGCCAGTTCTCCTTCACGGGCAGCGCGTACACAAGCGGTCCTCTTGTAATGCTGGTTGCGTACATGCTGCGTGACTCGGTCTTCACTTCCATAGGCAGATACAGCTCCAGTAGATCGCCGCTCTGCCAGGTCTGCACGATCTTGGCATAACCGGATTCTGCCTGAATTGGCATTTCGCGCCCGTTCAAGGTAATGACGGGATGGTCGCACCAGGCCGGGATGCGCAGCGATATCGGGAACGATTCCGCTCGTTCAAGCGACAAATGGATTTGCACGCGATCCTTGAATGGATATTCGCCGGTGACCGAAACCTCAGCGGACACGCCCTGACGGCCAACCGTTGTTCTAACCGTACAGGGAGCATAGGAAACGGCAACTAGCCCTTCCTCCTGGTCCTTCATCCACAGGTGCGAGGCCAGCTTGGGCCAGCCCTGATGCATATTGGCCGTGCAGCATCCGAAATTCGGCTCCAGGCCGAATACGTTGGCATCGGGACTGTTGCTCCATGCCCGCGGAGCGACGTTGCAGATCATCTGGTTGACCTGCTGATCATACTGATGCGAGGTCCAATCCGCAGAGATGGCGGCAGGCAGCGCATTAAACGCGACCTTCTCCAAAATATCCCCGAAGCGACCCTCCCCGAAAATGCGCGTCAGCTGTTCCATCGAAAACATATACTCGACGACGGCACACAATTCAACCCCTTGGCTCGGATGGGTGCCGGACAACCATTCGTCTCCCGAGAACATGCCGTGCGCTTGCCCGTGGTACGTCATCAAGGAATCGATGCCCCGGTGGACGCTTTCCCGCTCCACCGGATTTCCGTGTAATTCATACAGCACGCCCGGCGTTTTGATGCCCATCGCCACGTTCACGACATGGGTTGTCCAATCCCATTCTTCAACCTTGCGCCAGAACGGAAAATCATGAAAAATACCGCTCCAGTCCGTGGTTTGCTCGGCGATCGTATCCGCAAGCTTCAGCAGGAAAGGCTGCGCCGTTCGTTTATGCAGCCACACGATGCACAGCAGCATCTCGGCCCCCCTTGTTTTGGCCCAGCCCCGCAGCGGCTGTTCCTCAATGACCGAATGGACGTAAGTAAAGAACTTCGTCAGAAACGGAATGATGCGTTCGTCGCCCGTTGCTTCCTCATGCTGCATCATCACTTTCAGCATGATCATATAATGCCACCAATCCTGATCCTTATCGATATCCTGATTTACGGAGGTGATGCGCGCCGGACCGAACATGCCGTTCTCCTGCTGGCTGGCAAGCGACCACTCGACCCATCGATTCGCTTTAGCGATCAAAGACGCGTCCTCCAGCAAATAAGCTAAAGGAAGCAAACCGTCGACATAATACGGTCCCCGCTCCCAGCTCTCTCCCTGGCCGCCAAGCCATCCGTTGTCTGCTCCGACGTCCTTCCACTGTTCCTCCAAATGTCCCGTAAACCCGCTTGCTTGAATCTCCAGCTGATCCTTAAGCCAGCCTTCCGGCTTAATCGCTCTAAGCGGCAAACTATGAAAAGCCGTCTGATGCAGCATCAACTTCCACGCTCCTTGTTCTGTCTTATAGGTGCTTACTCAGGTAGAAATATAACATCTCAACCGGCGTTTCCCTATACACAGAAACAACATCTTTTTATCCGATTACAACATCATGACAGATTGAATCCGGAGCAACAAAACGATTATTATGGAGAAAAGCTAGTTGGAGAAGGAGGACCGGCCGGTGATGATCTTCCAGTTTACGGCTCCGCCATTGCCGCATTATATGATTTGCGGAGAAGATACCTACCAGGAGGGAGACCGACATCCGGATCGGTATAACATCGGTGTCTTTGATCTGATACTCGTAACCAGAGGGGAGTTATTCCTGGAAGAGAACGGAGTATCTTACAGTGTAAAGGCCGGATATCACTTGATTCTAAGACCCGATGCCGCACACCGTACGTACCTGCCCTGTCAAAAGGAAACCCATTTTTATTGGCTGCATTTTCAGACGGTCGGACCGTGGATTGAAGCGGAGGAGCGGATCCCTTTTGCCTTATCGCAATCGGACCACCCTTATGTGCAGTTCGATAATTTCTCATTCTATATTCCCAAACACGGAGAACTGTCTTCGAAAGCGCAGGCCGGACGTCTGATTGAACAGCTGCAGCTGCTTCAGCAATCGCCATCTTCCGCGGCACGCTGGAAACAGCAGCAGCTGATGCATGAGCTGCTGCTGCTGTTCCAAGCCGAAGAAGAAGGAATTCAGCAGCAGCATCCTCATTATGCCATTGCCGAACGAACGGCCAACTATTTAAGAGCACATTACAAAGAGCCGGTCAGCTACCAGCAATTGTCCGATGCCATGCACTTTCACCAGAATTATATTTCCATTTGCATGAAAAAAACGTTCGGCTGCACGCCCCTGGAGTTTCTGACGCGGCATCGGATCGAGCAAGCAAAACGCTTGCTGATCCACACCAACGAGCCGATTGGACGCATAGCCGAGGAATCCGGGTTCGGCTCGTTTCCGTATTTCATTCGCTGCTTTGTTCGCTATACCGGGTTTAAACCCAACTCTTTCAGGCTAAAGTACCGTTCATCCCGATAGCATGTCATCGATGCGTTAGGCCATGGCTTGCTCAGAATACGCTTCGTACCAAGCCGCCGTCAATCCGGAGTGCCGAACCGTTGATCGCGGAGGATTTGGGACTGCTCAGGTAGGCGACGAAATCGGCAATTTCCTCCGGACGAATCAGCCGCTGAATAATGGAAGTCGGCCGATTTTCCTTCATAAACCGCTGTTCGGCTTCTTCGATGGTAAGATTCTCATCGGGATACAGCGTATCCAGCATCGTTTCGACGCCTTCCGTAAGGGTGGAGCCGGGCATGACGGTATTCACCGTGACGCGGGTTCCTGTCGTCAATTCGGCCAAGCTCCGGGAAAGGGACAGTTGCATCGTCTTGGTTGCGCTGTAATGCGCCATCTCCTGGGAAGGCATGACGGCTGCTTCGCTCGCGATAAAAATAATTCGGCCTTCATTGCGGCTGATCATGTTCTGCAAATAGTGTCTGGTTAAACGGACGCCGCTCATTATATTCGTCTCGAAGAACCTGAACCATTCTGCATCCGATATATCGAAAAATTCGGCAGGCTCGAAGATGCCTAAATTGTTGATTAGAATATCAACGACCGGGGCGGCTTCCCTGACCTGATGGCAGCCCTCCTCGGTTCCGAGATCCGCCACGGCATAACGCAGCTCGGCATCCGGATGGACGGCGCGAATGTCATGGATCGTCTGCTTCACCTTATCCTCGTGTCTTCCATTGATAATGACGGACGCTCCTTCGGCTGCCAGCGACATGGCGATCGCTTTGCCGATGCCCGATGTCGAGCCTGTGACCAATGCGACTTTACCCTGTAAATCCAAGTTCATGATCCTCGCTCCTTTTCGTTATGTAGGAATGGACCCTCCCGATTCCCACCAGGCTGGAGAAAGCTCAGGAGAGTCGCATTATTCATTACACTTATATGCTTGCGGTAAACGCCGATTTTTTTAGAAATCAAAATTGTCCGGGTCCGGTCCCACTCGGTGATCCTGATTCAAGCTGTCGATGCGCTGCATATCCTCCAAGGACAATTCAAAATCAAATAGATCGGAGTTCTCGATGATCCGATGCTCTTTGGTCGATTTCGGAATCGTCACCACGCCGTTCTGCAAATCCCAACGAAGTATGATCTGCGCGATGGATTTATGATGTTTCTTCGCGATGATCTGAAGGTCCTCCTGATCCAGCAACTGGCCCTGCATTAATGGAGACCAAGCTTCTAGCTGAATCCATTCGCCTGGCAGTACGCCTGCAATTCTTTTTGCGTTAATCGGGGATGATATTCCACCTGGTTCACCATCGGTTTGATGTCGGTTTCCTTCGTTAACTTCTCCAGATGATGGATTTGGAAATTGCTCACGCCGATGGCTTTCACGCGTCCTTGCTTGTACAACGTTTCGAGCGCCTTCCACGCCTCTATATATTTCCCTTCAACCGGCCAGTGTATAAGGTACAAGTCCAAATACTCCAATCCCAGCTTTCGCAAGCTTTCCTCATAAGCCTTCAAAGTCGATTCATAACCCAGGTCGGCATTCCATACCTTGGATGTGACGAACAGATCTTCTCTTTTTAATCCGGCAGCTGCCAAGCCTTCGCGAATGCCCTGCCCGACACCTTCTTCATTGCCGTATATGGCGGCGGTGTCCACGCTCCGATAGCCGTGCTGAATGGCCGTACGAACGGCATTCACCAGCTCCGGTCCTTCTTCAACTTTAAATACGCCTAGTCCAAACCAAGGCATGTTGACGCCATTATATAAAGTGGTTGTATCTTGTAAGTGTTTTGCTGTCATGTTGATAAACCTCCGAATTTTTTTGGGATTGTGAATAAAATTGATGTATCTATTGTGCAGTATCTCCCATGATCCGCTCCGCCATCACCTCCCTTCATCCTAAAATGTTGTTTCATGCCGCTGGCATATCCGGCTTATCCGATATCTCCGGATTTTTCGAATCCTTTCGTTCCAGCTTCAAGCTCCAACCGGTGAGCACGACCGCACCGGCCACCATCAGGGCTCCGATCCATGCCGTATGAATCAGGCCCATGGAATTCGTGATCAAGCCGCCTAGAAAAGCGCCGATGGCGATACCGGCATTAAATGCGGCAATGTTCAGCGCGGACGCCATATTCACGGCTCCGGGCGCAAAGCGCTCAGCCAGCATCACAACGTAAACCTGCAAACCCGGCACGTTCATGAACGCCAGGAATCCCATAAGAATAATCGTTATGAGTCCCGCCGTTTGAAACGGTGCGGTAAACGTAAGTGTAACCAGCACCAAGGCTTGGGCTATAAACATGTAGAGCAGGGCTTTCAGCGGGTTGCGATTGGCCGCCTTTCCGCCGATCACGTTACCGACTGCAATGGCTATCCCATAGACAAGCAGGATGACGGCCACCGTATTTTCGTTGAAGCCTGTTATATCCTGAAGCAATGGGGATAAATAAGTGAAGACAACAAAGGTCCCGCCATAACCGAGAGCCGTAATCAGGAGCATGAGCAGCAGTCTTCCGTTTGTCATCAATTTAGCCTGGTCGCGGAATGAAGTGCGTTCTCCTTTTGGCAGATCCGAAGGGACCAGGATACTATTCGCAATCAGCGCAACGATGCCGACCGCCACTATTGCGACAAAAGCAAGCCTCCAACCCATTTGCTGACCGATAAACGTTCCGAGCGGAACGCCGGTGACCGTGGCTACGGTAAGGCCCGTGAACATAATGGAGATCGCCGATGCCCTGCGGTTCTCAGGCACCACGCTTGCGGCGATAATCGAGCCGATCGACATGAATACGCCATGTGAAAAGGCCGACAGGACCCGTGCTCCAAGCAGGACGCCAATGGAAGCTGAGCTCGCTGCCAAGCTGTTACCGATAATAAAAATGATCATAATCCAGAGCAGCAAAGTCTTCCTGGACATTCTGGATGTGAGCGACGTTAGAATCGGCGCACCGAAGGTAACGCCCAACGCATACATCGACACGGTTAATCCGGCTGTCGTCACGGAAATATTCATATCCTCCGCAATCAACGGCAGCAGCCCTACGCTGATGAATTCCGTGGTGCCGATGGCGAAGGCACTGACGGCAAGCGCTATAAGCGCAAGCAAACTTCTTTTTTTATCTATAATCATGATGTTCCTATTTTCCCCCTATCCTATTCTCTTGCTTGTATATAGTAAAAATATGACGTATGGTTTAATTCAGCCGGCAAATGCTATTATGATTCATATCATCATTTGTGTGAAGAACGTACTTTTTTGTAATGTAGGTACCTGACAGTACCCTAGGCACTTTTTAGTGCCTATCAAGAATAGGAGGCTCCCTATGCAAACGAAGAAATACAACATAGCTGTCGAAGCAACATTGGAAGTAATCGGGGGCAAGTGGAAATGCGTGATCCTCTGCCATCTGACCCATGGCCGTAAACGAACCAACGAGCTGAAGCGCCTCATGCCGCACATCACCCAAAAAATGCTGACGCAGCAGCTGCGAGAGCTGGAGGAAGATGGCGTAATCAATCGCATTATTCATAATCAAGTGCCGCCTAAAGTGGAATATGAGCTCAGCGATTACGGCAGAAGTTTAAGCGGAATTCTGGATATGCTCTGTGCATGGGGCGAAAAACATATCACGAAAGTATACGGGGACAAATTCAGCGTGCTTGAGGACAGCATCCTGAACGATAAGCTGAAAGCCGTGGACGAGCCGGCGGATGCACGCTAAATCCAGATCGCATGCCGCGATTTTAACGTGATTATGTGATTGAACCAGCTTCAAGGTGAATCTTCTTTTCTCCGTAACAGTAATAAACAAGGGCAAGGACCGCCTGCGCGGACCTTGCCCTTGTTACATCCTGCGTCTCTGTTTTTTTGTTGTCACCTTGAATTTAGCAAATGATAATAAATTTAATCATAACGCGGGTGCTATGCTGATCCTGGAAAACCGTTTTCTGGTACAACGGAAAGCTTTCCATAAAGATAATTCAGATGAAAGGTGTACCGATCTATGTCACAAGTTATCGCTGAAATGTCGATGTCATTGGACGGATTTATCACAGGTCCGAACCATAGCGCCTGCTTGCCCCTTGGCAAAGGCGGCGAGCGGCTTCATGAATGGATTTATGAACTCGCCAGCTGGCGCGAAATGCATGGCCTGACCGGAGGCCAGTTTAACCAGGACGCGGAGCTGATAGCCGAATCCAATCGCAGAACCGGAGCTGTCGTTCTTGGCCGCACGATGTTTGATCATGGACAACCTTTTTGGGGAGATACGCCCCCTTTTCATATGCCGGTATATACTGACTCATGAAGAACGACAAGCAGAATCGAAGGATCGCGGTACGACGTATACCTTTGTCACGGATGGGATCGAACGAGCATTGGAGCAAGCAAAAGCTGCGGCGGGGAGCAAAGACGTCAAAATCGCCGGAGGCGCCAACGTCATACAACAATATATGCGAGCAGGCCTGCTGGATGAGCTCCTGATCACGCTGGTGCCGATCCTTCTAGGCAACGGACAGAAATTATTCGAACATCTCCCCTCCGATATCGAATTCGCTCGTACAACCGTCATCGAATCTCCCAGTGTAACGCATCTAAGGTACCGTCTTATTCACCACGCCAAGGCATGATGGTTCCTGCATGGCTTGCGTTTCGTCATTTCCACGGCCAATGCAAATGGCAGCCCCCCCCTTCATCAGGGTCTGCCATTTCGCTGCTTCATGAAGAGAGAATCAACATCATCTCCATGCCGCCCGCATTTCTATCCGGGGAGCACCGATACCGCGGTTTATTTCGTTTTCTCCTTCTCTTTTTGGCTGATGATCATGTCCGTCACTTCCTCGGCCTGAGCCAGGACCGCAATGGGATCAAACGGCCAGAATCGCTTGGCATCCAGATAAAACACGCGATCCTGCTTCACCGCTTCAATCGAAGTCCACACCTTATCCTTCTTATCCATCTCGGCCCCGTTGGACTCATCAAAGAAAATATAATCGCCTGCATAATCTTTGAGCACCTCCAAGGAAACCTCCTTGTAAGTCACGTTGGCATCAATCAATTCCTTTTGGATCGTTGCCGGAGGCGTTAGCTGAAGTTCCTTATAGATGGCCAAGCCCCCCCGATAAATGCCGTCACCGTACAGGTAGAAGGTTTTGCCGAATGCGCCGAAGATCGAGAACGTCTCACCTTCTTCCAATACACCGTTCACTTTTGTGCGCAGCGCTTCAATTTTCTCATCAAAACCGACAAGCCATTCTTTTGCTTCTTCTTCCTTGCCAAGGATTGCGCCGAGCCCCTCTACTTCTTCGTGCACGCCTCGATAGGTTTCATAAGGAAGAATGACGGTCGGTGCGATTTTGGACAATTTCTCGTATAGCTCCGGGTCCGAGTTCGCGCTGATAATCAGATCGGGGTTCAGTTCCACTATCTTCTCCGCAGAGCTTTCCCCTGTGTTCTCTATGCCATCGATCAGGTCCTGGATATGGACGTTCTCAAGATCCTTCGCCGTGGCGCCTACCGGCTTTTCTCCGAGCAGCAGCAGCGTTGGCAAGTAGGCATCCACTACAATTCGCTGAGGAGCCGTCGGAATTTCGATGTCTCCGTTAACTGTCGGCACCTTTTTGGTTGTTGGGGCTGGGGCTTCAGTCTTCGAAGTATCCGTCCTAGTTGCTGTTTTGCCTGAGGAACCGGCATGATTGGCTGTATTTCCATTTGCGCCGCATGCCGAGATGAAGATCGAGCATAAGACAAGCATGGTGAGCATAACGCGTAATTTTGACTTGAACATATTTTTACATCCTCCTAAGTATGGTGTTGGTTGAATCAAGCCCCGAATTGAGCTCGATGCAAACGGCTGTATATGCCGTGCGCCGCGAGCAGATCCTCATGGGCTCCTTGTTCGGCGATGCCTTTGTCCGCAACGACCACGATGCGATCCGCATTCTTGATGGTTGCGAGCCGGTGGGCAATCACCAGCGTCGTTCGTCCTTCCGAGAGCTCGGCAAGCGCCTGTTGAATCGCCGCTTCGGTTTCCGCATCGAGCGCTGACGTCGCCTCGTCGAGAATGAGGATCGGCGGGTTCTTGAGGAACATCCGGGCTATCGACAGTCGCTGCTTCTGTCCACCGGACAGCTTCACGCCTCGCTCGCCAATCAAGGTGTCCAGCCCATCCGGAAGCGAAGCAACCAGCTCTTCCAGCTGGGCACGGCCCAACGCTTTCATGATGTCGCTGTCGCCAGCATCCAGCCTGCCATAGGCGATATTTTCGCGGATGCTGCCATCAAACAGGAACACGTCCTGCTGGACGATGCCAATATGGGAACGAAGGGATTGCAGCCTCATGTCGCGAATATCGATCCCGTCTATCGTAATCTTTCCGGCTTCCGTGTCATAGAAACGAGGCAGCAATGAGCACAACGTGGTCTTGCCCGCTCCGGACGGCCCCACAAGCGCGACGGTTTCGCCTGCGCGAATGGACAAATGGACATCCTCCAGGACGCGGTCTTTGTTCTCGTACCCGAAGGTTACGCCGTGAAAGGCAATGTCACCCCGTACATGGCCGACCGGCTTGGCACCCGGCATATCTCCGACGTCGGGTTCGCTTTCCAGCAGCTCCAAATACCGCTTAAAGCCGGCGATTCCCTTCGGATACATCTCAATGACCGCATTGATTTGTTTAATCGGACCGAGGAACACGTTAGACAGCATGACAAAAGCAATAAATTCCCCGTTGGTCATCCGGCCCTCAATCACGAACCAGGTGCCGCATACCAGCACGAACAGCGAAATGAATTTCATCAGGATAAAGCTGATCGACGAGTTCCAGGCCATGATGCGGTAAGCAATCAGCTTCGTCACGCGAAAGCGGTTGTTGTTCTCGGCGAAACGCGCGATTTCATGCTCCTCATTCGAGAAGGCTTGGACCACGCGGATCCCGCTGACGTTGTTCTCCACGCGTGCATTGTAATCGGCAATATCGGAGAACATGCGCTTGAACGCTGCCGACATTTTTCCGCTGAAATACAGCGATAAATAGATCATCAAAGGAACGATCACAAACGTCATCACGGCAAGCTGCCAGTTGATCCCGAGCATGATGCCCAGCGCTCCGGCAAGCGTCATGACGGCGATGAACAGATCTTCCGGACCATGGTGGGCAATCTCGCCGATATCCATCAGGTCGTTGGTCATTCTCGAGACAAGATGTCCCGTCTTGTTGTTGTCAAAAAAACGGAAGGATTGCTTCTGAACCCGATCGAACAGCTTTTTGCGCATATCCGTTTCAATGTTGATGCCGAGTTTATGACCCCAATACGTGACCACGTAATGCAGGAAAGAACTGACAACATAAATGCCGAGAAGCCCAAGGCAAGCGTATAAAATCCACTTCCAGTTCCCGCTTGGCAGCAAGTCGTCGATCACGCGGTTGACGGCTACCGGGAATATCAATTCCAGCAAAGCCGCAAAGATAGCGCAGCAAAAATCCAATATGAACAGCCCTTTGTAAGGCTTGTAATAGGAAAAAAATCGGCGCAGCATAAGGACCTCCTTAAATCCGTAATGACGTTGAAAAATGCCCAAGCCCCTTGCCGTCGCAAGTTTGCGCTAGATCCCTGCGATCCTTGGCAGCTAAGCTTTTGTCCTGGATAGCAGGTACAGGAAGTATGGAGCGCCAATCACGGCAACCACGATCCCGGTCGGAATCTCGGACGGTTGAATGATCCAGCGGCCCAAAGTGTCGGCAGTGATGACCAGCAAGGCACCGGCCAGCGCCGTTACCGGAAGCAGCATTTGATGCTTCGCACCGACCAAGCGCCTGGCCAGATGCGGCGCTATAAGCCCGACGAATCCGATGCCGCCGCTCACCGCGACGCAGGAGGCAGCCAGTCCGACCGCCGCAGCCAGCAGCTTCAATTGCTCCCTTGTAACGGAGGCGCCCAGTCCGGTCGCCGTCGGCTCTCCAAGATTGAGAACGTTCATCACCTGCGCTTTGTACATCACGAAGGGCAGCAGCACAAGCATCCATGGGAGCAATGCCAGGACGAACTTCCAGCTCGAGCCCCAGATGCTGCCGGCTAGCCAGGTGGCAGCAAACTGATATTTTTCCGGGCTTAAACGCAGCGTCAGCACGATCATTGCCGCACTGATGCCGGCCGCTACGGCGATTCCCGTCAACAGAAGGCCCGTCGGCTTAAAGCCCTGATTCTTCTTGTAAGCCAGTAGGCATATCAATGCGGCGGTGCCGCCCGCTCCAATCAGGGCGAGTACCGGCAACAGAAAGACCGGGGCCGCGGCCGTGCTCGGAAAAAATGAAATGAACAGCATAACCATTAATCCGGCCCCCGCATTGATCCCCAAAATGCCGGGGTCCGCCAGCTCATTACGGGAAATACCCTGCATAACGCAGCCGGATACCGCCAATCCGGCACCAATCAGAAGCGAAATAACGATCCGCGGCAAGCGGAATTCGAACAGCACCAGCTCCTGTTTGTCCGTCCCGCCGCCAAACAGGGTTTTTATGACCTCAAGCGGCGATAAGCGAATGACCCCCGTGTTCATGCTAATGAGAAACACCAGTATGATTAGTACGCCCAGGATAGACCGCGTCATGATCTTGCGCTTCCTGCCTTTACGCTCGTGAATGGTATTGGTAACGGCATCCATCTACAGCTCCCTCCTTTCTTTGCGTGCCAAGTAAAGGAAGAAGGGCACACCGATCAGTGCGATGATCGAGCCCACAGGCGTCTCGTGTGGGGGATTCACCATTCTTGCCGCCAGGTCGGCTATGACGACCAGCAAGCTTCCCAGTACGGCCGAACAGGGAATGATGAGCCGGTAGTCGACGCCGACAAGCTTCCGGGTAAGGTGCGGAATCATCAGGCCGACGAAGCCTACCGCACCGACAACCGAGACGGCAGCCCCCGCCAGCACCAGCACGATTACCGTTCCGCCCAGCTTGACAAGTCCCGTTCGCTGACCGAGTCCCTTGGCGATATCGTCGCCGAGGCTGAGCATGGTAATGGAACGCGACAATGCAATAGCGCCCAATATAGCAGCAGCTATCCAAGGCAGCATAATTTTCAAATGAACCCACTTAATCCCGGCCGTACCGCCGGCATACCAGAACGCCATGTCCTGTCCGACCTGAAAATACAATGCGATGCCTTCGCTGAGCGCACTTAGCAGAGCGCTCAGCGCCGCACCCGCCAGAACGAGGCGAACCGGTGTAAGACCGCCTTTTGCCATGGAACTGACTCCGTACACGAGCACGGCACCCAGGCCAGCCCCCAGGAACGAGAACAGAATCAGGTACATATACGGCAATCCCGGAAAAAATGCAAAGCAGATCGCAATGACAAATCCCGCTCCCGCATTTAATCCGAGCAGACCCGAATCAGCGAGCGGATTTCGGGTCATCCCCTGCATAATCGCACCCGATACGGCAAAGCAGGCTCCCACCATCGCTCCGCCGAGGACCCTCGGCAGCCGAAGCTCCTGAATAATCTGATGCTCCGTCACATCGGGATTAAAGAAGAACACCGCTTCCCATACATTTCGCAGATCAATGTCGGCAGCGCCGAGCGATATGGATAAAGCTATGCCAAGCACCAATGCTGCCACGCCCCCGGTAAGAATCAGGGTCGCAGCCCATGGGCGTCCTTTGATATTGGCGTGGGTCTTTTCATCCGTAAAACTTGGATTGGACGTGTTTGATGACATCATTTTCCCCTCAATTTTATGATATTGATTATCATTATCATTGGTAACTATAAAATAGACACCTTTCTTCGTCCATGGACAATTTGAATTTCTCCTTGGAAAAAAGTCCATGTCCAAGTCAAGCACTTTTTTCCAGCCTCATTTCGCAGTCATCTGGCTTAACTGTTCCATTAGACCTCAATTTCGATGTCTGTTGACATGTAAGCAGACAGTCCATTACAATAAATTCTAATTGAATGAGGCGATGGAGTTCGCCATAACCGCTTCCATAGCTAATGACTCCTACCAGAGGTCGCTTTCCTGGTAGGAGTCTGTTTGTGTATGGAGGGTTTAGCGGCGAATCTATAGAAACGGGTGAGCTTGCATGATGAAAAAGTGGTTTGAAGGCGCCGAGAAATGGTCATTGGCCTTGTTGTCCGGTTACTTCGTCAAATGGGTCGTTCTGGGAGGCTTCGTGGGGTTGATGACTGGCAGTGCCTCTGCCTTCTTTCTCTACAGTCTGGACTACGTGACCTCCCTACGCATGGGAAATCCATGGCTGTTATACCTCCTTCCCTTGGGAGGCGCCGCAGTCAGCTTCCTTTATTACAAGTTCGGCAAGAGCAGTGCCAAGGGAAATAATCTCATTCTGGAACAAATTCATGACGGAACCGAAACCATTCCATTGAGAATGGCGCCGTTAGTGCTGATTGGCACGTTAATTACCCATCTATTCGGGGGGTCAGCAGGCCGGGAAGGCACTGCCGTTCAGATGGGGGGAAGCCTGTCGGAGTGGTTCGGCAAACTTATCCGCGTAACGCCGGCGGATCGAAAAATACTGCTGATCTGCGGAATCAGCGGCGGTTTCGGATCGATCTTCGGCACGCCGCTGGCCGGCACGCTGTTCGGGCTTGAAGTCCTTGCCATCGGGCTGGTTTCGCATCAGGCTCTCCTGCCTGCATTCGCTGCCAGTATGGTCGGAAATCTGACCGCTACCTCTTTTTGGGGCATCAGCCATTTGCATTATCCGATCGGAGATATTCCGGCACTGGGTATTATGGTGATTATGAAGGTCGTCTTGGCCTCATTGCTATTCGGTCTGACAAGCCGGCTGTTCAGTGAGCTAACCCATTCGCTCAAGCGGTGGTACGGTTATGTTTTTCACAATCCGATGATCAGAAGCGCTGCAGGAGGCGTCATCATCATTGGGCTGGTCTACCTGCTCGGAACCCGCGATTATCTGGGGCTGGGCATCCCGCTGATTGAAGCGGCTTTCGCTGGCGAAGTTTCGCCTTTTGCTTTTCTGGGCAAAATTATCTTTACCTCGCTGACGCTTGGAGCAGGGTTCCAGGGAGGCGAAGTCACCCCCTTGTTTGCCATCGGGGCAACGCTGGGCAGCGCATTGTCGGAGTGGATCGGATTGCATGCCCCTTTCCTGGCTGCTTTAGGTTTCATCGCGGTATTCTGCGGAGCGACAAACACCCCGATAGCTTGCTTTATTATGGGAATCGAGCTGTTCGGCGGTGAAGGCGCGGTGTATATGTTTATGGCCTGCGTCATCAGCTACCTCTTTTCCGGTCACTCCGGCATATACACATCGCAACTTATAGGCACTTCCAAACATCCGCAGCTCTCGTACCCGCCGGGCACGACCCTTGCCGGATCGAAAGCGTTGAACAAACGGAAAAACAACAAAAAGACGTCCGAGTAATCGGACGTCTTTTGCCTTTACACCGAGCTTTTTCGAATCGAGCGGTAGCTGAAGAGTGCGAGGATAACCGAGATGGGAATAAGCCACAGGGACAGTTCAAAGGCTGTATGTTTGACAACCCATTCAATCACTTGCCCCCACCAGCCGTATTGGGTGACCAGAACGCTGGCTCCCGACAATAAGATGAAATAGAGCGCCATCATGACAAAGGTCTTCATGCCGCGATGACGAAGATAGAACACGCCGATTCCTATCCCGATAAAGGCAAAGGTAAGAAGCAATATGAAATAGATGATGAATTGTTCAAATAACGTGCCGTCATTCAAATACGGCAGTTTGAAGAACGATAACCGGTCTCCCCAAGAGCTTGTTAAGCTTTCTATTTCGGCTAATGCCAATAATATAATCGACGTTATGACGCTGTACGATACCACCATAAGAACAGAGCCCAGATAGAAGTCCGTTCTTCGAATGCTGAATCCGAGGGAGAAGGGAAACAGCTGCAGCACCGATACCAGAGCCGCGATAAACACATAGATAAAGATCGTTGCCAAACCCCCGGCATAGATCGCTTCACCATTAACCATTACGCTAATAATGTAATTGACCAGAAAGCTGAATGCCGTGATGGCCCAGGGCAAGTAAAACCAGGATAGTTTCTGTCTCGAATAAATATGGATTACGCCAGGAATTCCGTTCATGGTTGGACCCCCACCTTTTCGCGCTTAGTTAAATATACGATCAATTGTTGGAGGGAAACGGGGGTTGTTTCCAAGCCCAATTCCTCCGCCTCTTTTTGCAACTTCGTTGTCGCGCCTCCCATCACCGTGACGGACAACATGGAAGCGAACGATTCCCGATGTATCACTTCGTGCCCTTGAATAAATGATGCAACCGTTCCGGAAGGACCGACGATCTTAAACGCACGTCCCCGCAAATCATCCGTAGCATCGTCAAGCAAGATTCGGCCGGAATCAATGACGATAATATGCTCCAGCAGTCTGCTGACCTCGTCGATCAAATGCGTGGACAGAATAATCGTGCGCGGGTGATTCGTGTAATCCTCGATCAGATGATCATAGAACAGCTCCCTGGCCACGGCGTCCAGTCCAAGATAAGGTTCATCAAAGATCGTTACGGGCGCGCGGCTGGCGAGTCCGACGATGATGCCTACCGATGAGAGCATGCCGCGGGACAATCTCTTTACGAGTCGTTTCATAGGCAGCCGGAATACCTCGATCAGTTTATTCGCATATGCCGCATCCCAATTCGGATAAACGCTAGCGGCTATTCCCATAACGTCCTTGACCGTAAAGATATCCGGATATTTCTGGCCTTCCTTAATGAAGCATACCTGCCGGATCACCTTATGATTTTCGTATGGGTGTTCTCCGAATACGCGAATCTCCCCTTGGCTCGGGAACAGCTGCGCCGTTATCATCTGCATGATGGTCGTTTTGCCCGCGCCGTTCCTGCCCAGCAATCCATAAATCTTATTCGCCTCGATGGTAAAGCTTACATTATCGACTACCGTCGTATCCTTGTATGCCTTGCTCAAATTCTTAACTTCGATCACGGTTTGGCTCATCAGTCTTGCTCCCCTCTGCGAATCATTTCCGACAATTGATCTTTGGTAATCCCAAGTTTGGCCGCTTCCTTAACCATGGCGACCACATACTGTTCATAAAACTCCGTCTTGCGCTTCTCCATCAGCAGTTCACGAGCTCCAGAAGCTACAAACATGCCAATCCCCCGTTTCTTGTACAAAATTCCTTGATCGACCAGCAGATTAACCCCTTTGGCAGCTGTAGCCGGATTGATCTGGTAAAAGGCTGCAAACTGATTCGTTGATGGAACCTGCGTTTCCTCAGGCAGTCGTGCTTCGATGATGTCGTCTTCGATTTTGTCGGCAATTTGCATGAATATCGGTCTGCTGTCATCAATTTGAAATGCCATTTACCTCACCATCTTTCGTTTATAACCTCGTTACATAATTGGTTAGTTACTCATGTAATTAACCATATAAGAGATGATCCTCTTTGTCAATGGGTGATCGGAGTTTTTTTACAACGTCATGCCATAAGCATGGACTTTTGTCCTAAACAAATAGTCCCTATAAGCCGATAAAATATAGGCACTACTACGCCCAACACAGAAAGAGACAAAGGAGCTTAAGAGGAAACATGAAAAGAATCATTGCAATCGTTGTACTGGCCATGCTGACGGTCATCACGCCGCTTTATGCCGCATCCGCCTCCAAAAATTTGGCTTACGTGGACAAGAACAGCCAGTCCTTCATCTCGGTCGGGGTACTCAAGACCTATGACGGTGTATCGGTAGCTTATACAGCTGCTGAGAAGAAACTCAACATCACACGAGACGATTCAGCCCTCACGCTATACCTGGGCAGTCGAAATGCTTATGTAAACGGCAAAAAGGTGCAGGCAAAAGCGGCCCCATTCTCCGAGAACGGCTCCACGTATGTACCGCTGCAATTTGTCAGCCAGCATCTTGGCCTTAAGCTGTCCTGGGGCAATAACAGATCCACCCTGAACATTACGGACGGCAGCGTGTCAAACACCCTCCCCGTTCTTTCGGGGAACATGATGACCCGTTCATCCAAGGCCGTGACGTCGGCCAGAAAAACATTTAAAGTAGGCGCGCGTTCTTTCAGCGCCCAGGTCGTCACCGTTTCGCTGCTCCATCCGAAGGTGGAGCTGGACGTTGTTTTGGCAGGCAATAAAGCAGGCAAAGTCGAAGACTTGAGGAGCATAGCGAAGCGCAGCAATGCCGTGGTAGCCATCAACGGGACGTTCTTTGACGCCTATACTTCGGGAGCGTACAAAGCACCGTACGGTTATTTGGTCAGCAAAGGCAATATTTTTCACAAGGCCTCGGGAGATAACCGGACGATCTTCACCTATGACAGCAACAATCTGGCGACATTGATGCCGGGACTCGACTTCAAATCCGTATATGAAACAGGCCGTATGGAAGGAGCACTTCAAGCGGGTCCGCGTCTGTTGACCAATGGCAAGGTGACGCTGGACGTCAAGAAGGAAGGATTCAAGGATCCGAAGATACTGACGGGCGGCGGTGCGCGAAGCGCGCTCGGCATCACGAAGGACCACAAGCTGATTTTGTTGACGACAGGCGGCGCTACCATTCCCCAACTGGCGGAAATCATGAAGCAGGCAGGTGCCTACCAAGCGATGAATCTAGATGGCGGGGCCTCCAGCGGATTGTATTATAACGGCTCTTACTTAACGACGCCAGGCCGTCAGATCAGCAATGCCATCGTCGTAAAATATAAATAATGACTCCTCTCCTCTGGTTAACCGGATCTTCCGCCGGCCGCCAGAGGAGTTTTATTTTTTGAGCAGCACTACCTCCGTCTCGAACCGCATATGCTGATCAATGAAATGTTTCACTATGAGGACCATTTGTGTAAATATATAGCAAACTGTCTATCGGGAGCCATAGGAAAGTTTGTGGTTGATTCAGCGGGGGTGAATTCCATTACATCGTCAATAGCGGTTATTCGGACGAGAGTCAGGGACACCATGGAGCGGATATACGGGGTCTTGAAGGAATGGATCGGAAAATATCCTATCCTTTCCAAGCTATATCACTTGTTTTCCTGGATTTCCTTGGCGGTGCTCGTTGTAAGTCTGGTTCTGATCGAAGAATCGCGTACCATGCTTATTCAATATTTATGGTCCTTCTACGTGCTGCTGCAATTTTGGCTGTTAAGCCGGAGCAAAACGGTCGCCTGGAAGCAGGTCAGCTTATTTGTTCTTTCGGGCGTTCTCTTGGTCATTCCCTTGACCAACGGGACCATGCAGGGGCTGCATATGATATTCGGAGGACGGACGACCGACACATGGTCATTTGCCGTCATGACCCCCATCATCGAGGAAATTTACAAGCTGCTGCCGCTGGCAGTATATTTGTTTTTTTCAAGAAGAGCCACTTCATTGAGCCTCGGCGATTACGTATTATTGGGCGCTGCTCCCGGCATTGGCTTTCAATTTATGGAGGAGCTGTCTAGACGGCTGGTCCAAAGCAATTACGGAGTTTCTTTTCTTGGCGGCAAAACGCTGCATTGGGAGTTCTTCGATTGGTTTCCCGGCTACTTCGAGGAAAGCTTTATTCCTACCATGATGAATGTTACGCATCCTGTACATAGTGCCATGATCGCGCTCGGCATCGGCCTCGCTTTTCGTTTCTCCAAACGCCTCACTCGCTGGGCCTATGCTTTTCCGGCGATCCTGCTGCTCTGGGCTGTCCTGAATCACGCAGCCTGGAATGGCCAGAATCGGCTCCCGGATTGGATACTTACCCTTCATGAGTGGACCGGGGAGGGCTACCGAACCGAAGGATTCTTCCTGACCCTGCTTGTTATCGGCTTGTTCATCGACTACTGGGACCTGCATCGAATACGCGACCGACTGCCTGTGCTTAAGGGGGAAGCCCTCATCAATCCGTTAACGGAGTTTTGGCAGATGACGCGGGCTTTGTTTACGGACCGGAAACGCCTGGGCTACTTGATCGGTTTCTACCGTGAGCGGCGCGAGCTCGGATACTCGCTGCTGTACGGCAATCTCGAAGCCGCAGGCCAAAGGGATCAGGTTCAGGACAATGTAAGAAAGTATTCTTCCGTTCTGGGAGCCATCGGAATCCTCATGCTAGCTGCCGGGATCCTATCCAACGTGGGTGATTTCATGACGGCAGCGGACTCCTCTTGCTTTGCGTGCCTGTTCGACTCCCTCCAGAATTGGTGGGATCGGCTTAGCGGCTGGGAACAAGCGGGAATCATATTGGGCGCCTTTGCCCTGTCCCTGCTGTTTGTCAGCTTCTGGCCGGCACTCGGCATTGCCATGACAGGTGCCGGCATTGCCGGAGGGGGACACGAAATCGCTGGATACATCCGCGATCCGAAGAAGCTGCTTTCTCCTCAGAATGCGGCCGCTGCCGTGTTAGCCGTGATGCTCAGCCGGATCCCGGTCGGCAAAGGCCTCTCGTGGCTGTCCAATAAACTGGGCCCGCGAGCAAGAAGATGGTTGGATTCGCTCACCGAAAAATTCGGCTCGAAGACGCGCGAAGAGCCGGATGGGCCCCATGAACAACCGCGAGAGAATCCACGGAAGCCTGACGATGACCATGAGCATAATAAGCCGGAACAAGACAAACCGAATCAAGATAAACCGGATAACGAAAAGCCCGATGAAGATAAGCCGAGTGACAAACCCGATAACGAAAAGCCGGACGAATCAAACGACACCCCCCAAGAGGCACCGAGATATTCCGGGGAGCTGCAGAAGGTCAACAAGCCGGACGCGGCCGCCGATGCGCTGGCGGAGCGGCTTGGCGGAGAATCAAGGATGAAGTTTGATTCCGATCCCATCGGCCGGGAATTCGACGCAATTAGCGATGAATACATCGCCCAGACCAAACCTGCCCTTCAGCAGGTGAACAAAAAGGTACGCGATCAAATGAAAGCGACCTTCGAAGCTGCCGAGCAAACCGGCAGAAAGGTCTATTATCATTTTGAAGGGGAGCCTGCCCAATCGGTTATTGACAAACTGCAAGAATACAGCCAAAGATATGGAATAGAAGTCCACATCGATACCGATCCATTATAACGACAAGGAGTGAGCATTCATGTATGAATTTCACGGCTGGGCTACCATTCAAGAGAGTCCTGCGGAAGCGGATGCCGGGCAGCTCGATATGATCATTCAGAAAATACAGCTTAAAATTACCGAATTCGCCTGGGGCAGCGGCTTGTTATCCTTAAATGCGGCCAACGGTTCCTATTATCTTCATGTCGGCGGGTTTACCAACCGTAAAGGAGCCGAAGCTGCCGAGATAGTAGCGTTGTACCAATTGATTGGCGAAATCGCTCCCGGTTCATACGGTTTGCTGTACTCTCGGGACGATGAGAACTTGGAAGGCTACGATAACGAGTTCCGGGTTCAAGTACTGGCACGCGGACAATTACAGGAGCAGCGCGACGCGTTCCTCTCTCCTTGCGTGCCGGTGATCGAAGATGAAGTCGACTAACGACGATATCCGTAGGGTCCTTGCTTCGAATCTATGCGTTATGTTGTCTTAAAAAATCCCGTATCCCTTCATGCCATGTTTCCATGGAAGACGGGGTGCGGGATTTCTGGTTTATCTGAATATGGCCTGGTTCGTTGTAACACTTGTCGAACGAGCTTTCAAAAAGGCTTAAGCACGTCCATTCAATTCATCGATCGTTGCTTGAACGATGATCCGCAGGCCCTTCAGCATCGTTTCATGCGATAGGGTCGGCAGGGACGGCTTCTCCACGGCCATCTCCGTCGAAGCCGGAAAATGCACGAAGCCGGCAATAGCAGACCGTTGCTCGCGCCGGATTTCATTCAGAATCGCATACATCGTATTGTTGCAAATATACGTTCCGGCTGTATTGGATACCGATGCCGGTATCCCTGCTTCCTTCAGCCGGTCGACCATCAAACGGATCGGAAGTGTTGAGAATAATCCGTCCGGTCCGTCAACGTCTATAGGCTCGTCTTGGGGCCGTGCACCCCGGTTATCCGTCATCGTCGAGTCCGGCGGTATGTCCTTGATGTTAATCGCGATCCGTTCCGGCGTAATGGCGGTCCGGCCCCCCGCCACACCGCAAGCGATGACCGCATCGGGTTCGCATGTCTTCATCTCCTGCAGCAGAATGTCCGCGCATTCGTCGTAATGCACGGGAAGAAGCAGCGTCCGGATCTCGGCGCCGGGAAAGACCTCTTGCCGAATCTCCTCAACCAGTCTCTCCGTAGGATTGACGGAACTCCCGCCAAAGGGCTCAAAGCCTGAAATTAATATTTTTAGCATATGGCATATCTCCTGTACTCGATATGTAAACTGCCTGGGTCATTCGTAAATATTTTACTGATCATTACGATTGGATCGCTTGTACGTTGACGCCCTCGGCTTCAAGCCGGGATCGCAAGGTGGTGGCGAATAGCGATGCGTGCGCACCGTCTCCATGTATGCAAACGGTGTCCGCTGTTATCGGGATCAGCTTGCCGGTCAAGGATACCACCATGTTTTCCTTGACCATCCTCACCACCTGCGCGACGGAAGCTTCGGGATCAGTGATGACGGCATCCGGCCGATTCCTCGGCGTGAGGGAGCCGTCGTCCTGGTACGTGCGATCCGCAAACACTTCACTGGCTGTTCGAAGCCCTGCTGCTTCCCCTGCCGCGATCAGCTCGCTGCCTGCCAATCCAAACAGAATGAGGGTCGGATCGATTTGTTTGATGGCGGAGGCAATCGCGTCTGCCAGGGGCCTGGAGGCTGCAGCCATATTATAAAGGGCTCCATGCGGCTTTACATGCTGAAGCCCGGCCCCTTCCTGTATCGCAAAAGCCATCAAGGCCCCCACCTGATAGGTGACCATGTCATAAGCCTCAACGGGCGTAATGTCCATCCTTCTTCTTCCGAAACCGGCCAAATCGGGCAAGCCCGGATGCGCGCCGATGGCGGCGCCGCTCTCGACCGCCCGACGCACCGTTGCCCGCATGACGGCCGGATCGCCTGCATGGAACCCGCAAGCGATGTTAGCCGAGGTGATGCTTCGAAGCAGCTCCTTATCGTTGCCCAGCTTGTAAGCTCCGTAGCTTTCTCCCATATCGCAGTTCAGGTCCACTCGAACCATGGCGAAATCACCACTCCTTTAATTTCTGCTTGATCATCGCTTCCATCATTCGAAGCTCCCGAGCGCGGGCCGCGTATAGCCGTTCCGCTTCCGCCAAGGAAATTTCCGCAAAACGGATGCTGCCGCCTGGCGGCAGCTGGGCGATCAGCGGAATATCGACCGAAGCCACCTGCGCGATTTTGGGATAGCCGCCAAGCGTCTGCCGATCCGCCATCAGAATAATCGGCTGGCCATCGGAGGGAACCTGTACGGTTCCCAGAGCAACCGGCTCGGATATGTATTCCTTTGCTTGCCTTAACGTCAGCGGCGGACCGGTCAATCGGTAGCCCATCCGATCCGATTGCGGTGTAACGGTGAACCGTTCCCGGAACAACGCTTGCTTGCTGTCGTCGTCAAAATCATCGAATTGACGCCCGTTCAGCACGCGTACCACCGCATCTTGCCCGGTGAAGTCATACCCTGAAGCAGAAACGGACCATTTCGCGGTGAGAAAGCCGCCGTAATCGTCAACATGAAGGTTTCGTTCAGACGAATCAACCGGAAGCCGGGAAGCATGGGCATGCAGCGTATCCCCTTGCTTGAGCGCTCTTCCCTCATATCCGCCGATTCCTGCCCTTAAATACGTGCTGAGGCTGCCCATGACCGGCGGGACATCAAATCCGCCGGATACGGACATATAAGCGCGGCATCCCGCTGCCGGCTGTTGAAAGCTCAGCACACGGCCCGCTTTCACCAGCACCGGGCGCCACATGGGCACCTTTACGCCATCGATTAGCGGCGATAAATCCCCGCCTGTAATGGCAATCCAATGATCGTCGTGAAATTCAACGGCCAATCCTGACCATGTGATCTCCAGAACGGCGTGTTCACCCTCATTGCTGACAAGTCGGTTGGCAAGCCGATAAGCATAGCCGTCCATCGCTCCAGCCGTGATGATACCGTATCTGCCGTAACCCCGTCTCCCTGAATCCTGAAGAGTCGCCAGCAGACCCGGCTTGATGACGGTCAAACTCATAGGCTCACTTCCCTTAACCGTTCGTATTCCTCGGCTTGAATGGGCCTGAACCGAATATACTGTCCGCTCTTCAACAGCGTTGGCGGCTCGGCACCGGGACGAAACAATGCGAGCGGCGTCCGGCCGATAATCTGCCAGCCGCCCGGCGTTTCAATGGGATAGATGCCGGTTTGCGTCCCGGCGATTCCAACGGAACCGGCCGGTATTCGCAACCTGGGCGTCTTTCTCCTCTGGGTTGCGATTTGCTCCGGGATTCCTCCTACATACGGAAACCCGGGGGCGAAACCGATGGCGTAGATCAAGTAATCCTGCCCGGAATGAATCTTGACGACATCCATGGGCGACAGATGATTCTTCCGGGCCACCTCTTCCAAATCCGGCCCATATTCGCCTCCGTAACAAACCGGAATATCGGCAACCTCGGAAGGCCTCAGGTTCTCGTCCGCCGTGTTCGCCTCCATCCGCTGTTCCAGCATCGAGCATACATATGCATATACCGTATCGAATCCGTCAGGCTTTTCGATCTTATGAAAATCGTAGTAAACCGCGATGCTCGTAAACGACGGGATACATTCGATCCAGCCCATAAATGGCTCCCGTTCCAATCGCCTCGTCATGTCTGTGACCTGACGATGCACCTTCTCGCTCACGAAGTCCGCAAATTGAATGAGGACGGCCGAATCCCCAAGGGGGTAGAGCGTATAGGACTTGCTCATCGTACATCCTCCGTTCTGTATGTACTGCCTGATATCCGTCTATCCCGAATGGGTTATCCCTATGATAGCAGAGAAACAGGCATTCGTTGAATACGAAATTCTATAATCATCGATGAACATGAGAAACGGGCAGCTCCGTGCCGAACATGCTGCCGGATGCTGTTGCTGCCCTTTTTGCATAAAATTTAGGCATCCTTGGCAAAATACAGAAGTCGTACTAGCATAAGGAGGTGCCACAATGAGCGAACAAAACCGCAACAGCAACGAACCGACAAAAGCGGAAGTCCAAACTACGAAATTGAACAAAATGCCGGTTCCAGGTGAATTTGACACCGAGTTCTCTGCCGAAGAAGCAGCCGAGGTGTTTGAGCAGCAGCCTAACGCGGGTCAAAACACCGAAAACCAATCATAATAACATGCAGAAGACCTCACGTATGATCCGTAGTTTACGGGATCACGGTGAGGTCTTTTTAGTCGGTCATCTAACAAGCGAACCGGATTTGCGGTTTAAAGCACCCCGCCTTGGATCCACGTTTATATCCCTTTGGTGCCAATCCGCTTCGCGAGTTCCGCTAGATCCTGCCCTTTGAGGGCGCCCTCCACCAGCTGCGGAAGAAGCGCAGGAGTGCATGCGAAGCAAGGGGTGCCGTCCCGGGACAGCTGTTTGGCTACCTGCTCGTCATAGAAGGGTTTACCCTCGTCGGATAAAGCGAGAAGACACATCGTCTTGACCCCCGCTTCCCGCAATTCTCGCATGCGCCGGATCAGTCCGGCCTGATTGCCGCCTTCATACAGGTCTGAAATGATGATGAACAGCGTCTTTTTCGGTTCCTCGATAAACTGCTCGCAATAAGCGACCGATTTATGAATATCCGTCCCGCCGCCGAGCTGGATCCCGAACAGCATATCCACCGGGTCATGGGCACACTGTTCGGTCAGATCAACGACTTCCGTATCGAACACCACCACGCGGGTGTCCAGCGAAGGGATGCTGGCAAATATGGATCCTATAACCGAAGCCCAGATCACGGATTCCGCCATGGAACCGCTTTGGTCGATATCCACGATGACGGTCCATTCTTTGCTCCGTTTGGCTCTGTCAAAATAGTAAAAACGCTCCGGCACGATCTGTTTGCGGTCCGCATCATAGTTTTTCAGATTGCGCTGTATCGTCCGCTTCCAGTCGATCCCGCTGAGCGAAGGGAGCGGCGTATGCTGCCTGCGGTTCAAGGCCCCGGTCACCGCCCGGCGGATATCCTCGTGAAGGCGCTGAACCAGCTCATCCACAACCGCTTTCACCAACTGGCGTGCCGTGTCCTTCGTTTTCTCGGGGATTTTCCCCTTCAGGGACAGCAGCGTGCCGACCAGTTGTATATCCGGCTTGACCGTAGCCAGCACCTCGGGCTCAAAAAGCAGCTGCTTCCAGCCTTTTCGTTCCATGGCATCATTCTGGATAATGGACACCACGTCTTCCGGAAAAAAGGAGCGGACGTCACCCAGCCACTGCGCGAGCCGAGGGGCCGATTTCCCCTGTCCGGCTCCCCGCTGTCCCGAGGGCGCGCCGCCTGCATCCGTCCCGCCGTCCGTATTATCGTATATTGCAGCAAGCGCGCGGTCCATGATGCGTTCTTCCTCCGACAGCTGAATGCTCCCGCCGGGGCTGAATCCCGCTAGCTGAGGCTCTGCCGACTGGCCCAGAATGAGCCGCCATCGCGATACTTGGTTGGATTCTTGCATACTGCTCATAGCCTAAAAATCCTCAAAATCAAAATCATTCAATTCGTCCAGCATTTTTGCTTCTTCCTCCTTCAAGTCACCGGTCAAAATCTCGGCGGCCTGCTCTGCGTTCACGCCCCAAAGTTCGCCAAGCAGCTCGGCTATCATCGTCTTTTCCTTTGGCGAGAAGCTGCTGAACGCCCTGCGCAGAAAGACAAGGGCGCGCGCGAACTCCTCATCGTCCAGGGACAGGATGTATTCATTCAGCTGCTCCCACAAACTTAACCGTGATAGCAGGGCATAACGGTTCCGCATCGATAAACCCTCGAACCATCCCGCCCCCAAATCGGCCGGAATGCCGGGGGAGAGTCTGCGCGAAACTTCTTCGGCGCACTGCTGCGGGGAAATCGCGTTCCGCTCCATTAAGACCGCGCATGCATACCCCGACAGCCGTGCATTGAGGTCATCCCTTTCCGACAAATGCCGAAGCTCTTGCAGCCAAAGTTCCTCGTCTACCTGCTCGGCATGCTCCATCGCAACGCTGTTCAGCTCATTCATAGCGGTGATCATCGAGCCGGACACCTCATCGCTGCACTGGCTGCCATCAAGCAGGAACAAGCAAGCGCGCATAAACAGCTGCTGAAGCAACGGCACTAACGGCTTCGTATCCATTCGCCGGACCCCGCCATAACGGATCATCACGGATAACGACCGGGAAGCAGCCGCGATCTGTACGACATCACGGCTGTCCACAGCCAGCTTCTGCAGGGTCTGCCTGCCTGCTTCCATCTGGTGAATCATCCCGCACTCATAGGCGATTCGGATAAGCGAAGAGGCTTCGGCAATCGAGCTGCAGTCCGCCAGCTTCTGTTGGAGCATATAAGCGGCAGCTACTTCTACCGTCTCTCCCAGCAGCGTGGACTCCACGACCTGGATTTCAACCTCGGGCG
>Ga0209784_100148_pt1 | contig 63906 bp, 57 predicted proteins | sample AraplaCvi_mLB_r2_2_FD_184284 | JGI IMG/M metagenome (GOLD analysis project Ga0209784, IMG submission 184284) | Arabidopsis root microbial communities from North Carolina, USA - plate scrape CL_Cvi_mLB_r2 (SPAdes) (version 2) | ecosystem: Host-associated > Plants > Roots > Endosphere | place: USA...
TGTGTTAACGCCCGGTAATTGAGTCAAACGCTCAGAGACACGCGCAAATTCATCGGCAGATACATTTTCACTCTTAATAATTTGCGGTGATAAATTGTATCCGGATGCCATCTCTCGATAGATTGCTAGTACTTCTAAGTCCTTATCTGTCAATTGTAATAATTCTTCGTTTGTAATTCGTTCACGAACAAGTTTATCTATTTGCGCATTGATTTGACTTTCCGTTACATTTTCTTGTGCCCTAATTTTCTTTTTTTCTTTATCTGTTACTTTTTCATAGGCAGCGTCTTTATTTTTTATAATCCAAAAATCTTGTTTGTCACGTAATGTAACACGTTTCGTTGGCTGCTCAATCAATTGTGCCAGCTTTTCGGCTATGTCTACCATTTCCTTTGTTGTTGTCGTTGACATTTTTGTATAAGTAATGGCATTTTCCGGTTGGTTATCCACTAAAATACGGCCATATCGATCATACATTCGTCCCCTTGGCACACTTGTATTGACAGCTACTTCCTCTTTACGCTCTAATTCGCGTACATAATCTTCCCCTTTTACAATTTGCATATAGCCAAGTCTAAAAATTAGCAATGAAAATACTAGAAATATAGCAAAGAAAAGGACATTCATACGAAATGTTAAATTAGAGTGATGTTTTGCTTTAACACTCGTCGCGCGATTTTTTCCAGGTGCTTTGCGCATATGTATTCCCCTCCTCATCTAATTACAATTTAAATACACGATATTTAGTATACCATTCGAAGGTACGACAGGAAAGCAAGCACTTGAGAATTAATGATTGGAAAACATCATTTAGTCGCTCTGGCTCTTCTTTCCGTCGCTTTGACTCTTCCTTCCGTCGCTTTGGTTCTTCTTTCCGTGTTTATTATCCATTTGAATCCCCTTGGTTGACCAGACCTGAATTCATTGTACGGCTGGGATTTTTTTCTTGTCCATAGCTAGAGGCTCTTTAGAACCCTTCGCATAGCAAGAGGTTTTTAAAAGATACAAAAAAACCGCTAGGCATATAAATGCGCTAGCGGTTTCTCTTATTTTTGCTCATCTTCACCAATTTTGTCTTTTGAAATAGCTGGTAAAATTGGTTGTTTTACATTACTATCAGTCATTTTTTCTGCTTGATATTTTGCTTTTAACTCAAAATATTTATCTAGAGCTTCTCGAGCAATAACATTATTATTAGTTAAATGTGCACCTGTGTTAGTCGTCGCCCATGGAATAACAACAGCATAGGCAATTTCAGGATTTTCATAAGGGGCAAATCCAACATGAGTAAAGGTAAGTGTATCAGTACCATAATACTGTCTTAAAGGTCCATAGTATACTACCTGAGCTGTTCCTGTTTTTCCTGCTGCTGTATAAGGTGCATTTGCAAATTGTGCTCGCGCAGTACCTTGCGAACCTGTATAAACTCGACGTAATCCTTTTTTTACATAATCAATTTCTTCTGTAGGATTATCGATACGATTTAAAATTGTTGGACCTATTTCAGTCACTAATTGACCTAAATGTTGTCCATCATTTGATGGCTCACGTACCTCTTTCACAATATGTGGCTGAATACGATAGCCGCCATTTGCGATTGTCGAGATATATTGTACCAATTGTAAAGGTGTATACGTATCATATTGTCCAATCGCTAAGTCGAGTGTTTTACCACCCATCGTTGGACCAGATGGACCCTGTACACCACTAAATTCATTCGGCAAGTCAATACCTGTTTTTACACCTAAGCCAAATTGCGCATAATTATTACGCATTTTCGGGAATGTATCGTCTTTTAAACGAAGTGGCATCCCATAGCTATATGGTGTTCCATTAATAAGCATAGCAATTTTAAACATATAAACATTTGATGAACGTTCTAAAGCTGTTAAGTCATTTAGCGTAATATAACCACTTCGGTTAAAGATTGAAGTTTTTGCTTTAGTTCCAGCTAATACAATAGGTTCATCTCCCATTGGAGTACCCATTGAAACAACTCCTTGATTATAACCAGTAAGAAGAGTTGCTGCCTTAACTGCTGACCCCGCCTCATAAGCGGTTGTAAATGTACCATATGAATAATCGACCACTTCATATTTTCCTGTTTCAGGATTTTTCTCAATCTTCTTACCAACATTCGCTAAAATATCACCTGTATTCGGGTCCATCATTACTAAGAAGGCACGATCAAGTAAATACGAACCGCCTTGGGATTTTAATTTAAGCAATTCCCGCTCAACAATTTTTTCAGTTTCTAATTGTAGCTCACTATCAAGTGTCAGTCTTAAATCTTTACCAGGCTCGCCTTCATAAGTCGTAACCGTATCGACTACCTGCCCTTTTTTATTCGTAATATTTTTAACGACTGATTTTTGCCCTTGCAGTAAATCTTCATATTGCGCTTCAATATAACTTTCACCAACACGGTCATTTCGTGAATAATCACGAGCTAAATAATAATTTAGCTTTTCTTTTGGAATCCCTTTTGCTGGTACTGTTGTGCGTCCTAAAATAGCGAGTGATGATAATTTCAAACGCTTCCAGTCAGTTGTTGTGTTAACGCCCGGTAATTGAGTCAAACGCTCAGAGACACGCGCAAATTCATCGGCAGATACATTTTCACTCTTAATAATTTGCGGTGATAAATTGTATCCGGATGCCATCTCTCGGTAGATTGCTAGTACTTCTAAGTCCTTATCTGTCAATTGTAATAATTCTTCGTTTGTAATTCGTTCACGAACAAGTTTATCTATTTGTGCATTGATTTGACTTTCCGTTACATTTTCCTGTGCCCTAATTTTCTTTTTTTCTTTATCTGTTACTTTTTCATAGGCAGCTTTTTTATTTTTTATAATCCAAAAATCTTGTTTGTCACGTAATGTAACACGGTTGGTTGGCTGCTCAATCAATTGTGCCAGCTTTTCGGCTATGTCTACCATGTCCTCTCTTGTTGTTGTTGACATTTTTGTATACGTAATGGCATTTTCCGGTTGGTTATCCACTAAAATACGGCCATATCGATCATACATACGTCCCCTTGGCACACTTGTATTGACAGCTACCTCCTCTTTACGCTCTAATTCGCGTACATAATCTTCCCCTTTTACAATTTGCATATAGCCAAGTCTAAAAATTAGCATTGAAAATACTAGAAATATAGCAAAGAAAAGGACATTCATACGAAATGTTAAATTAGAGTGATGTTTTGCTTTAACACTCGTCGCGCGATTTTTTCCCGGTGCTTTGCGCATATGTATTCCCCTCCTCATCTAATTACAATTTAAATACACGATATTTAGTTTACCATTCGAAGATACGACAGGAAAGCATGTACTTGAGAATTAATGATGGAAAACATCATTTATTTGACGGCACTTTAAGATAAAAAGTTTCTGTTTTTTAACGATTGCTAGAAAAATAGTTTTTTATTGTGGGGTGAGCACTCCAAAGTTCGGGCAATAGTTCCTTTCCCTTCAGCCCAACTGGCGTGTTGGGGCATTTACCTCCATCTTATATTAAAAAAGCAGCAAAAAAGGCTATGCCTCGGTGACTTATCACCTTTGACATAGCCTTTTAATAAAGATTAATTATTTTGCAGCTTGGAATTTAGCTTCTACTACATCCCAGTTTACTACGTTCCAGAATGCACCGATGTAATCTGGACGACGGTTTTGGTAGTTTAAGTAGTAAGCATGCTCCCAAACATCTAAGCCTAGGATTGGCGTTTTACCTTCCATAACTGGAGAGTCTTGGTTTGGAGTAGATGTAACAGCAACTGAGTCACCATCAACGATTAACCAAGCCCAGCCTGAACCGAAGCGAGTTGTAGCAGCTTTTGCAAATTCTTCTTTGAATGCATCGAAAGAACCGAATTTAGCATCGATTGCTTTTGCAACTTCCCCAACTGGAGTTTTTGAACCGCCTGGAGCGATTACTTCCCAGAATAATGAGTGGTTAGCATGTCCACCACCATTGTTACGTACAGCAGTTTGTTTGTCAGCTGGAAGAGCATCAATGTTTGCGATAAGATCGTTAATGTCTTTTTCAGCAAATTCAGTGCCTTCTACTGCCGCGTTTAAGTTTGTTACATAAGTATTGTGGTGTTTAGAATGGTGAATTTCCATTGTTTTTGCATCGATATGTGGTTCTAATGCGTCATAAGCGTAAGTTAATTGTGGTAATTCGTAAGCCATTGTTAAGTTCCTCCCTAAAATAAAGAAATAATTAATACATTCTTAGATTATCAAAATTGGTCAAACCATTCAACGAAAAATACTTCAAATTAAAGATTTCAGCCTTTTGACTGAAAAGCCAATACGATTACTATACTACCCTGTTGTTTTAGCAATTATGCCTCGGCATAATTGCATCCGGAATTGGAAAGGAGTGACATCCACCGCAGGCTTTAATTTCTCTCAACGGATGTTTAGAAACCGGCTGAAAGAATTTAAATAGCGAAAACCGCTATAAAGAACACGACAATCATAACGATTTGAATGACTGCTTTTGCGAGTGTGGATGTTAAGAAGCCAACAAGAGAGCCAACACCGCTTTTCACAGCCTCTTTGAATGTACGACGCTCCACGATTAATTCTGCAATTACAGCTCCTAAAAATGGACCGATTAGTATACCTACTACCGGAATGACGAACGGTCCAATTAATAAACCAATGGTACTCCCCCACATCCCCGCATTTGAACCACCAAATTTTTTAATACCAAAGGCATTGGCTACAGAATCAGCAACAAATAAAATGATAACAAATAGTATTTCAGTCGCCCAGAATAACCAGCTTAGCTCTGCAAATGAAAAAAATAATCCATATACTAAAAAACCACCGATTAAAAAAATCACACCTGGAATTATCGGGTATACCAATCCAACGAATGAAATGATAAAGCAGGCAATCACTAAGATCCAACCAACAACTTCCATGAAAATTCTCTCCTTCTATCATGCATTGCCTATTTTACGGATTTACAAAGCTATAGGTTTCAGTTATTTTCGTTTGTATCGTAGGTGCAACTTCAGCTACAGATATTTTCTGTAGCGAAAGCGCAGCGTCAGCTACAAATCTTCCCTGTAGCGAAAGCGCAGCATTAGCTACAAATCTTCCCTGTAACAAAAGCAAAAGCGTCAGCTACAATGACGTCAAGGCGCAATTGATCTAATGTCTAATTCCTAAAATAGAGTCAGCTATATTTACAGCATGGTCTCCTATTCGTTCTAAATTGCTAATGATATCCGTATAGACGATTCCCGCCGCTCCATTGCATTCGTACGTATTTAAGCGCGCAATATGCTTTTGCTTTAGTTTATCTTCCATATCATCTATCAAGCTTTCGAGCTCCGTTACTTCCTGCGCCAAGCTCAAACTGGCTGTATCCAGAGCCGCTATGCTCTTTCGTACAGCCTCAATCGCCAAGCTAAACATGCCTATTAAATCTTGTCGTGCTGATTTACTTAAATTTACCTCATGATGATCTTTATATTGTAAAAGCTCTAAAATATTTTCAAAATGATCGCCAATACGTTCAATGTCTCGTACATTTGTTAGCAGTGTATGGTGTCTTACTGAGTCTGCTCGAGAAAGTGGCTGCTTAGACACCATCACTAAATAATTCGTGATTTCCTTATCTAAATGATTGAGCGCTACTTCTAATTGTAAAACTGTAGGAATATGAGCGGCTTCACCCGTTTTCATGTATAAAAATGTTTCTTCTAAACCATGCAGTGCATGCTCTCCCATACGTAACACTTCCTCCTTCGCTTGCCCGAGTGCAATCGCCGGAGAGGAATCAATAAATGAAGGATCTAAATGCTTCGTTGTCACATCAATATTTCCATCATGCCCAGGAACTAGCTTCGTTACAAGTGCAGCTAAACCTCCGATAAATGGCAGCTGAATCATCATATTAATGATGTTAAATGAGCCATGCGCAAGCGCTATTTGCATTTTCGCATCTAAATGGAATAGCCCACTAATCCACTGAACGAAATGTATAAACGGTGTAAAGAACACCATGAAAATGATTGTTCCTATAATATTGAATAGTACATGTGCCGCCGCTGCACGCTTAGCATATATAGAAGCTCCCAGTGAAGCTAATACTGCGGTTATGGTCGTTCCTATATTCTCACCGAATAAAATTGGTAAAGCACTATCTAAGCCAATCAAATGCTCCGCATATAAGCCCTGTAACACACCAACAGTTGCTGTTGAGCTTTGGACAAGCAATGTAAAAACTGCCCCTAGAAAAATCCCTACAATGGGCAGATTCTTGAGATGAAGGGTTAATGATGCTAAGTCCGCTAATTGATGGAGTGACTGCATGCTTGCACTCATTAACTCTAATCCTAAAAATAATCCCCCAAAGCCAAACAATATTTGCCCGATATACTGATACGTCGCTTTCTTAAAGAAGAATAACAACCCTGCACCTAGCGCCAATAACGGATAAAAATATATGCCGATATTAATACCAATAATAAATGCGGTTATGGTCGTGCCAATATTTGCCCCCATAATGACGCCGATTGCTTGACGTAATGTTAAAAAACCTGCACTCACTAGCCCAACCGTAATCACCGTAGTTGCAGAGCTCGACTGGATACAAATCGTCACAATTATGCCCACTAACACACCCATTAAAGGATTTGTTGTAAAACGATTCAACCATTCACGCAATCGATCATCTGCTGATTTTTGAAGCCCATCCCCCATGAATTTAATGGAAAATAAAAAGACTCCTAAACCGCCTAAAAATTGAAACAGTATGCTTTGCCAATCTATTGTCAATTGTATTCGCTCCAATTCCTACATCTCTACTTCCCTATTCCTAATCTTTAAATGATAGTTTAGAAAAAGTAAAGAAAACCTTTAACTTCTTTACACAATATTAACATTTCATCATCGTATTCTCAGTTATTATTACTTATTTCATATCTTGTCAAAGTTGAACATGGTAGAATAGCGATTGGAGGAGATATGCTTATGAAACACTCACAACTATTTATCGATAGCTTAATTCATCCAAAAAAACTTGCTGCCTATCGTTTATTACCTATCGGAAAAGTCATTCAATATACTTTTCTGCTAATTACTGTCGTTACAGTTTTCTCTTTTGGTCGTTTTACGGCAGGAATGTCTGTTGATACATTTGATATGAATAGTTTAAATGGTATTACTGAATACATAGAAGGTGTTAAATGGGTATTGTATCCCGTGACATTCATTATGCTTTTTGTTTTTACAACGATGCTTATTTTTGCACAAATTGCTCTCTATGCCTTAGCAGGTCTATTGATTTTAAAAGTCATGAAGCGTCGCGGTGAATACCGTCATATTTGGCGTACTACGACATTTGCCATGACTTGGGCAATTCTAATAAGTATGCTAGCAGATTATCTACCGATTAACAGTACAATTATCTCTGTTTTTTCTTTATTTTTAACTGTAACTCTACTAATCGTAGCCATCATAAAATATCCACAACAACCAAACATAAAATAATGTGCATGAATCCCCTCTCTTCTAAATATAGTGTAGAAAAGGAGGGGATTTTTTGCGTGCTTTTGTGTTAACAGCTATCATTATTATTTTTGCTTTTGTTGTGAAAGTAGATTTAACAGAAGGTTCATTACATCTTGCTGCCATTTATCCGAAAGATACTGACAACGCCCTTTGTGAAAAGCAGCGAGAGCCAAATTATATTACTGTACAGACTATTCAAGGCGATTCGATTCACAGTTTATTTGCACTTCATCCCGCCAAAGTACCAATGACCTTCCCTGAACGCTTGCAACTATTTTATGAATTGAATCCACACTTACAATTACAGGCTCTTGTTCCTGGTGAAAATATTAAGCTTCCTCTGTCATTTGAATTTGAAAACAAATGCGGAAAATGAAAAGATAACGTTTCTTCCTTGTCCTTATTTTCTTACACTGCTAAAATAAATGTCAGTGACGGTCGAAAGTATGGCCCGAAAAGGAGAGAAAGTTAATGAGTGAAATTTGTCACCGTACAAATACACGTCCCGTGCGTGTCGGTAATTTAACAATAGGTGGTAGTAATGAATTATTCATTCAAAGTATGTGTACAACAAAAACACATGATGTTGAAGCAACAGTCGCAGAAATTCTTCGTCTTGAGGAAGCAGGCTGTCAAATCGTTCGCGTCGCAGTACCAGATGAACGTGCAGCTGATGCGATAGCAGATATTAAGAAACGTATTAATATTCCATTAGTAGCTGATATTCACTTTGACTATAAATTAGCATTAAAAGCAATTGAAAATGGTATCGATAAAGTTCGTATTAACCCAGGTAATATTGGGCGTAAGGAAAAAGTAGAAGCTGTTGTTAATGCAGCTAAGGCTAAAGGTATTCCTATCCGTATCGGGGTAAACGCTGGTTCTTTAGAGCGTCATATTTTAGAAAAATATGGTTATCCTACTGCTGACGGTATGGTAGAATCTGCCCTTCACCATATTAAAATTTTGGAAGACTTGGACTTCCACGATATTATCGTATCAATGAAGGCATCAGACGTAAATCTAGCGATTGAGGCCTATGAGAAAGCGGCTAAAGCCTTTAATTATCCTCTGCATTTAGGAATTACTGAATCAGGTACATTATTTGCGGGTACTGTAAAATCAGCGGCTGGCCTTGGCGCAATCCTATCAAAAGGTATTGGTAATACGTTACGTATTTCACTATCTGCAGACCCTGTCGAAGAAGTGAAAGTAGCACGTGAGCTATTAAAATCATTCGGTCTCGCTTCTAATATGGCAACACTTATTTCTTGCCCAACTTGTGGTCGTATCGAAATTGATTTAATTTCAATTGCCAATGAAGTAGAAGAATATATTTCTACACTTAATGTACCATTAAAAGTAGCTGTTCTTGGTTGTGCGGTAAACGGTCCTGGTGAAGCACGTGAAGCCGATATCGGTATTGCTGGTGCTCGTGGTGAAGGTTTACTATTTATGAAGGGCAAAACTGTTCGTAAAGTGCCTGAAGAAACAATGGTAGAAGAGTTGAAAAAAGAAATCGATAAATTAGCAGCTGAAATGGCAGAAAAACGTGCTGCTGAAGAAGCAGCAAAAGCGAACGCCTAAGGAGGTGCTAGTATGAAAAAGCCTCGCTTTGGTATTGATATCGACGGAACAGTAACATGTCCTAGTACTCTCATTCCACATATTAATAAACAATACAATATAAATATTACACTCGACGATGTGTGCGAATATGATTTTTTATCAGCATTTCCTCATCCTGTTGATCGTGTAGCATTTAATACATGGTTTAAAGAAAATGAACCATTTATGTATGAAGTTTCTGAGGCAGCTAAAGATGCGCAAGATATTTTAAATACGTGGAAAGAAAACTACGAACTTTATTACATCTCTGCTCGTGGTGAGAATGTATCAGATGTTACGGTAAATTGGTTTAAATCACAATCTATTCCGTATGATCATATCGAGCTTATCGGTAGTCATGATAAAATTTCCGTAGCAAAAAAACATGGTGTAGATGCATTTTTTGAAGATAAGCATGATAATGCGGTTATGCTTGCAGAGGAATTAAAAATACCTGTTGTATTATTTGACACTCCGTATAATCGTCTTGCTGTTCCGGACAATGTTGTACGTGTTTATAACTGGCAAGAAGCCAACCATTTTATCACAAATTATTTTAAATAAACAAAATGGAGTCGTGTCCATGTATTGAACACGACTCTTCTTCTTTATACATCAAGTATCCCTCGTAACCAACGCTCCACAAAATTTTCAAAGGTAATGCCATAATTTTCATAAACAGCATGGTAAACAAAATAAGTTCCTAATCGCTCAAGTAATTCATCATTAATCTTCATGACAAACCGCTCCCTTCCCTTGAATTTTTCACTGAATTTTCAGATACTTAAACTTCCAATTTCTCGAATATTCTAGTGGAGTTCGCATAGTTGCAAAACCGTCACAATCTGCCGCCTCCATGCCCTTTTTTCATAGTTTTCTTTTCGTTAATATAGTAGTATCAACTTACAAAACTGGAGGGACTACTTGTGAGATGGATGACAAAGGTAGCTTGTATAACATGTCTTTGCGCGTTGCTCACTGGCTGTGATAATCGATTATCAGAAATTAAAGACGCGGTTTCCGGCATAAATTCAGCAGCAGAAAATGCAGCCAGTGCAGTTAGTCGTGATGTACATGCTGTACGAGCAATTGCCATTAACTATAAAGATACATCTTTTACGGTTAATGACCTATTTAAAACTATTTTACGTGACGTACGCTGGGATTATGACGCTGAAAAAAGTGAGCTTCATGTGAGAGGCACTTGGAAAGCACCACTATTTTCTGAGCAACCGTGGGATGATACGAAGAAAAAACAACTAGCAGAAACAGGTGTAGTAAAGGTAACATGCACTATTAACAACAATAAAGTTGATAGCGCTCTCACAAATGTAACACTTATTTTTAATGACGAAACGATTCTAGAAATGACTGGCGAGGACGCTCTTCATCACCTATATGATACATATTTACAAAAATAAGCTCCGTAGCCTTTAAACAAGGCTGTTCTTTCAAAGATTGTTTAAAAAAAAGGCAGATTTAATCTACAAAACGTCTAGATTAAATTCTGTCTTTTTGTTCTAATAAATCGCGAATCGAAAATTGTTTGTTTAATTGTTAGTGTTATTGACTAGTTACAGCTTGTTCTAGGGCTGTTTCTGTGATGCTAGGTGAGGATATGTATTTTTTCTAAATAATACTTCACGATAGCTAAATATTCTCTAAAGTAGTACTTAATACGAAATTCTGATGGTGTTGCAGCTGGTAAGCCGGTAACGTTAAGTCCTAAATCTTCAGCAATGGATTCGGCTCGATATAGATGGAATCGGTTTGTTACAACTACAATTGTGGAATCTTTGTCTATGTAATCCATTGAATACTGGAAATTTTCAAGAGTACGAGTAGAATTGGATTCGGTGATGATTCGTTGTTCATCAATACCTAATTGCATTAATGATTCTTTAATGACAGAAGCTTCAGACACAATTTCGTCCTGTCCCTGACCACCTGAAGCGATTGCTATTGTATTTTCGTTTTCTTTTAAGTAGGCAGCTGCGGTCGTAATGCGCTCGTACAGCAGACTAGACGGTTGATCCCCCGATAATCGTGTACCTAAAATAATGAGGTAATCTGCATTTTCTACCGCAGTATTTTTGCCTTGAGACACGATAAGTAAGTGTAGGCACAGAAAAAAAACAAGTACTACCGCGAGCAATATAGTGATGAGCTTGAATACTTTCTTCATAATAACCTCCATATTCACTGTAACGATTGACATTATGTAAATTATCGGTAGCAAATTTTAATATATGAGCTTGTTTTTTATTTTTTTCTAAAAGATCGTTACTATTACTACAATTAAATAGTCTGTGAAATAAATATAAAACGACTGTTAATACGCTCATCATAAAAAATTGTATTGTTGATGTCCAAAATATAAATAGAACATCTGCACCTAAAATAATCTCGCCCAGTGGCAGTTCTTTAGAGGACGAAGGAAATAAAATTATCTATAGGTACAATGACAAAAGAAGAATAAGAAGTTGCAAAAGAATCGAATCATTTAAAAGACACTTGAGCAAAAAATAACAATGTATACGATAGATACTATTGCATACATTTCTTTTCATACGCTACGATTAAGCTCATACAACACATTATCCTCTCCTTTTAATTTTAATAATCCAATCTATAGTAAGACGAACGGAATGATGTGATGTTCCAATTTTTCTTCACCTAACCGGCATGTTCCCGAGACGTCCGACGAACACCAAGGAGTCGCCTTAGCCTCACTCACTCCAACCACTTTTAATTTCTAGCGAAAACGAAACTTCAGTAACAATTTTTGTGCGAAAGAACAGCAACAGTAGATGTACAAGCGTCTAATCGATGTTCTTGAGCAATAAGCCCCTCTACCAAAAAAATCTTACAATTTTGAAATATCGGACTCTCCTAATTGAAACTTTCAAAACCAACAAGTTATAATAAAAGTATCACGTGATGGTTTGGAGGTGTTTGCATTGGGACAGAGAGATTAAAAATTGGCGAGCTTGCAGAAAAAACAGGCATTACAAAAAGAACAATCGATTATTATACAAACATCGGCTTATTAGAAGCCGAACGTTCTGCATCCAATTATCGCTACTATGCTCCTGCAATGATCGAAAGACTTCAGTATATCGAGCAACGCAAACAGCAAGGTCTTTCACTTATTGATATCCAACATGAACTAAACATCGCTCCACATGAAGAAATTGATGTACAAATGCTACGTGTAAAAATGCAAGACCTAGAGCAGGATGTAACTTCTTTACTTGAACAAATAAACAAACAAGACAACAAAAATATTGAAAAAATTAAAAAAAATGTTTCACCCGAAAGTATTGCACTCATGCAATCTTTACTTTTACTTATTCATAATTAGGAGGTGACGTTCTGTTCATACAGAACGACTATTTGGAGACCATACTCAACTTATCGATTTTTACAATTTTATTAGCATTAACTGGCTTTTTCGTAGCAACGGAGTTTGCTATTGTAAAAGTACGTTCATCAAGGCTTGACCAATTAATTGCGGAGGGCAATAAAAAAGCCGTATCTGCAAAGTATGTTGTCAATCATTTAGACGAGTACTTATCTGCCTGTCAGCTTGGTATTACTGTAACAGCGCTTGGTATCGGGATGGTCGGAGAAAAAACATTTGAATTTATGCTACACCCTCTATTTAACATGATAGGCATTTCAGATAAGTATATGACGATTTTTACAATTGGTAGTGCTTTTGCCATCGCAACATTTTTACATGTTGTCGTCGGGGAGTTGGCACCAAAAACTGCTGCGATTCAAAAGGCTGAAACGATTACACTCCATTTTGCCAAACCTATTATGTTGTTCTATAAAGTGATGTATCCATTTATTTGGTTCTTGAACGGCTCAGCTCGAGTATTAATCGGCCTAATTGGTATGAAGCCTGCTTCAGAGCATGAGATATCACATTCAGAGGAAGAATTACGATTACTGCTATCTGAAAGCTTTGAAAGTGGTGAAATCAATAAAACAGAGCTAAAGTTTGTGAATAATGTCTTTGAATTTGATGAACGTATTGCTCGTGAAATTATGGTTCCTCGAACAGAGATTGTTGGCATTGAAAAAAATGAATCTTTTACAAATATGATTCATTTTATCGCCGCTGAAAAATATACTCGCTATCCTGTTTATGATGGTGATCGTGATAATATTTTAGGCTTTATCAACGTTAAGGAATTGTTTACACACAGTTTGCTTGAGCAACTTACAGATGATTCATTAATTCTTGAAGATTTCATTAATCCTGTTATACGAGTCATTGAAACGATTCCTATTCAAGCATTACTTGTACGTATGCAAAAAGAGCGCATTCATATGGCTATTTTAATGGATGAATACGGCGGGACATCAGGGCTTGTAACAGTCGAGGATATTTTAGAAGAAATAGTAGGCGAGATTCGCGATGAGTTTGATGATGATGAAATTGCAGAAATACGAAAAGTAAGTGACAATCACTATATTTTAAACGCAAAAATGCTCATTGAGGATGTTGAAAAACTATTAAATGTAACACTTGAAGCGGATGAAGTCGAAACATTGGGCGGTTGGTTTTTAACAGTCAATAATGGCATTAAAGCAACTAAAAATATTGAGTTGGCCCCTTATATATTTAGTATTTATGAGCAGCAAGGCCATCGTATTCATTACATCGAAGTTCGTCCCCTTCGCAATATAGTGCCTACTGTATTAGAGGCCTATTCTGACTGATATGGTTTTCTTAATAGTTTATAACAATTTTATCTCCATAGGATCGTTCAAATGGGACCATTCTAGTTTTTCCAAATACTTTTTTCTTATTCCATTATTAGGCATATCCATATATAATAAATATATGGATATGATTCTATTTTCAGGGGGCAATACATATGAAATTGTTTAAACTATATCATTCGGATGGTATTCATATCATTACCGACGTCAAAAAACACAAAACTAACATTGAATTAAAAACAATTACAGGTGAAGTATTATATATTATCGTAGTAACCGATGAAAACTACACAGTATACGATGATCGTTTTGCTGGTGCTTCCAAGCAATTAAATTCTGTGGAGGCATTTGATATTGACGGAAACTTCCGTAGCTTAGATTTTGATAATATGCGTTTACTCTTCAAAGAGGCATTTACGAAGCTATTACAAGAGATTGCAGAATGTGTCAATGAAAATGATGAGCTAGTAGATATTGATACACTACGTCATAAAGTAAGCGCTCAAATTAAAGGTATCCATTTCCGCGTTATTTCTGACACGAAAAAATACGAGATTTAACTATTTAACAGACTGTCCAATAGATTGCGGATAGTCTGTTTTTACGGTTCAAATAGTCAGCATTTTCTCCATTATTTAACTATAGTCACCCCCGAAACAAAAAACATCTTATACCACTTTCATGTATAATGGTATTTAATGATCTGAAAGAAAGGGTGTTTGGATGAATCGTGAACAATTAATCACACTTATTTCGGAAAAACTGAAATTAATCCGTACCGAAAAAGATTTAACACAGGATCAGATGAGTGATTTACTAGGACTTTCTAAAAAAACACTTGTTCAAATTGAAAAAGGTCGTATTTATACTGGCTGGACTACAACGGTGGCAGTTTGTGCTTTATGCCGAGAAAGCTCCATTTTACAGCATGAGCTTGGCGGGGACCCACTTGAGGTTGTCGACTTAATCGCTAATAACGGAACATTATATCCTAAGGAAAAGACGATGGGTGGATACATATGGTGGAAAAATCTTAGCGAGTACAAAGGTTATCGTCTACAACAAAATGTCATTAGTCAGCATTTTCGAATTTTAGATACAAACAACTATCGACTACTATCAACATTCGACGAGTCAATAGCTAGGCAATCATGGGAAAATTTCCGAGAATAATTATTGTACTGTATTCGCACATAACGTAGAAGCATTACATCCAAATACCTCTACGTTATGCGCAGAAATACTAGGATCCTGCCAATGATGGCGCTCGTTTTCTTCAATATTCATCTTCTGTTTTGTTGTACTGCTTTCTTGCATTCTCACTCTCTCCTCACCTAGTTCTACTATAATATAATAGCAAATTCTCTCCCTTCGTTATTCTAGACCTAGACGAATGAATACAAAATGAAATCACTTCGTCATATGATAAAGTATAACTAGAAACCGATAGTATGGTGTAATAACATGACAACTAAACTTTTAGTTAAAAGTTTCATTAGTCGAAATTTCTAACACTATTCTCTATACTAAATAATAACTTCTCTAATACTGGAAAGGATGCTCTTTTATGGATCGAATACTAGCAATTAGTGATATACATGGGGAATTAGAACTTTTTGAAGAATTATTATTAAAAGCTAATTATGATACTGTGCAAGATCAGTTATTTTTACTTGGTGATTATATTGATCGTGGGCCTGCATCTTGTGGCGTTTTAAACCTAGTCGGAGAATTGCAGGCACAAGGTGCACGTGTGCTATTAGGAAATCATGAAGCCATTATGCTAAAAGCCTGCCGCTCTGGCGAACCTAAGCCGTGGAATCATTGGGTGGAACTTTGCGGTGGTGAAGCAACTCTTGCAAGCTATGGTTATCAGTTAGAAGATTTTAAGGAAGTCATTGAAAATGAGACATTACCTAGCTTTATTCAATCTTTACCAAAGCTCGAAGAACATTTACAGCTTATCGAAACCTTTGATACTTATATCGAATTAGAGGATGCCATTTTTGTACATGGCGGTGTAGTTCCTGGCCTAGCTTTGGCAGAAACAGATCCCTGGCAATTTTTATGGATTCGTGAAGAGTTTCATGTAGGTTATCAAGGCGAAAAAACTGTAATCTTTGGCCATACACCTACCTATAGACTTCACCATAATCCAACAGATTACAGTGTCTATTTTGGCGAAAATAATATCATCGGTATAGATGGTGGAGCTGTTTTTGGAGGGCAATTACACGCATTAGAATGGCCAAGTCATCAAATCATATCGGTGGAAAAGGAAAAGCCAACAAGTGTAGAATAACCTGTTGGCTTTCCGTGCGAAAATGAAGACAAAAGTTTTAATACAATTTAAAAATAACACCTACTAAAGAGTACACAATCACTGTTGTAAATAAAATTGTCATATGGATAAGTGAGAAAACAAACATTTTTGTCGCCCACTTTATTTGATCTTTATTACTATGATAGCCGTAAATACTCATCACAAGCCATGCAATGCTTAGCAATAGAGCAACAAGCATAATACCAACACTTAAAGTGCCAAATAAAAAGCTTGATAATATCAATAAGATTAAATAAAAGTTCGATTGATAATAAGTACGACGCATTCCTTTCACAACCGGAAGCATTGGAACGCCGGCTGCTTCGTAATCAGCATGCTTACGAATGGCAATGGCATAGAAATGAGGCATCTGCCAAATAACCATAACTAAAAATAGGCCAAGTATCGCAGGATGTGTAATATCAGAAGAAACAGCTGCCCAACCAATTAAAGCTGGTACCGCGCCGCCTATACTCCCTATTTCCGTATTATAAATCGTGCGACGTTTCGTCCACATTGTATAAGGTACTACATATAAAAATACTCCTAAGAGACCAAATCCTGCAGCTAATGGAGAAGCAAGTGCCAACAAAGCTGCCCCTAGAATAAGCATAGCAAAAGCTAAAGTTAACGCTGTTTTAGCTGACATTTCACCAGTTACAGTTGGTCGACTTTGCGTACGAGGCATTATAGCATCAATGTCTCGGTCATACACATTATTAAATGTTCCAGCAGCACCAATAACGAGCGCTGAGCCAATCGTTGCGAAAATAATTTCAGGTATATTTTCTACAAAAGTCATTTTATTTTTGTACATACCTAGCGTTAAACCAGCCCACATAGGAATTAAATTGGATTTAATGATCCCTGTTTTTACTGTCTGCGCTAAAATAGACGAGCGCGAGGACTTTTTGGAAGATTGTAGTTTATGCTCCGTTTTTAGATTTTGTTCCATTCATCTTAATTCCTTTTCTCTCTTAATTTCTACACGCTTTACCATTAGAAAGCGACAAATTTTGCATGCGATTAATTATGCGTCCGGAATCTGCTTTTGTGCTTGCACTAAAAACTCCTTGCCGATTCCTTGACATCTTCAGCGGATTTTAGCATTTACATCCGCATTCATTACCATCTATAGGATGGTTGACCTCTGTAGTTCGCTACAAAAAACGATTGTAACTGCCGATTTCGCTGAAATAAGTTAGACATATCAAATTATTATTCTACCCCTTTTAGATAGAGTCTGTCTCAATGTTCACATAAAGTACATGATTTTCTTACTCTTTATATTCTACCTAAAGAATATAGAGATACACGTTCATTCACAACATCTTCTATGATACCACCGACTGACATGAATTTGAACCTAATTGGCTTTATTCTTTGCATATTACTATTCAAGTAAAACAATCTACTCTATACTAAGGAGTATGCTTTTAACTATATGAAGGAGTGTCTATCACGTGAAATACGGATTTATCGGCCTTGGAAATATGACAACGGCCATTATTAAAGGAATGTGTAAAAGCGGAGATTTTAATCCTAGTTTTATTTATGGCTATAATCGTACCAAAGCAAAAACAACAAAATTAACAACCTCATACGGTATTCAAGCCGCAAGCTCTATTGAAGATATTATGTCGAATTGTGACGTCATTATCCTCGGTGTCAAACCCCAAATGTTACCAGATGTTTTACCAGAGGTGAAAAAGCATTTACAAGACAACCATGTCATTGTTTCGATTGCTGCAGGTAAAAATATTTCATATTTTCAGGGTTATCTATCTGAAGTTACCCCCATTATTCGTGTAATGCCAAACATTAATGCACTTATCGGTGCCTCTACAAGCTGCTTTACAGCAAGTGAACAAGTATCAAATATGCAGCTACAGTCTGTCATTTCACTGTTTGAAACAGTTGGTACAATTATCGAGGTCCCTGAACACCTATTTTCCATATTTACAACGATCGGTGGTGCTTCACCAGCATTCACCTATATGTATATTGACGCGTTAGCACGAGCTGCTGTTCGTGAAGGAATGCCTAAAAGCATGGCTCTTGATATTGCAGCAAATGCAGTACTCGGCAGTGCCAAAATGATAATACAATCTCAGGAACATCCCTGGGCACTTGTAGATCAGGTATGCTCACCAGGAGGAACAACTATTCAAGGTGTATCCTCATTACAAAGCAATCATTTTGAAACAACGATTCACGATGCTGTCGCTGCAGTGACTAACAAAGATCGAAGCTTATCAAAATAGAGCTTGATTGATTTACTAAAAAATAAAACAAAACCGAGACATCATTCGTGTCTCGGCTTTTTAGTTCATTGAAGATTATCTTGTAATTGCTGTGCTAAAAATTCAGTTAGGTCACGTAGATTTTCTGGTGTAACACCGTGACCGTCTGGATACTGCTTAAATGTCACAGTCGCTCCAAATTGCTCAAATAGTTCTTTACTTTCAGCGCCCCATTGCGACGGGATGACATAATCATAATCCCCATGAGAAATAAATGCATGTAAGTGATTGATTGGGCGAATTGCATATTCCTCTGTCACGAATTTTGGCGTGTAGCCACTTAAAGCTACTATTCCTGTAATTAAATTACCCATTGCAAAAGCAAGTGACTGTACCAAAACTGCTCCTTGACTGAATCCAAGCATGTACACTTTATGTGGATCAATTTGATATTCATCAATTGCCTCTAACACAAATCGTTGTAGCGCCACTAATACTTTATCGAAAATTTCACGGTCTGGTTTACCGATGTCTTGGATTGTGAAAAAAGCATAGCCAGGCTTTTGCGTAATAGGCCCTCGTAAACTAAAGATATGACATTGCTCTTTAAAGTCCTGCACTAATTGTGGTAAATCATCTTCATTGCTTCCCATTCCATGCAATAAAAAAATCGCTGGATATTTTCTATTTGGATCCATATTCGTTGGTTGTGTATGTTTAAATGTAAATGGTGTATTCATGCAAAAATTCCTTTCAGGTGAACTTAGTGTCACCTTATTATACTGCAAAAAATAGCTAGACAAAAACAGGATTGCTTCGTTATCATAAATAGTTTTTTGGATCTAAGATCAGACCCTTGGAACACAATGTTTTTATGTACGAAATCGTAATAATAGAACATATACTTTTTAGCCTGTTCTTCTATCGGTTCGCTCAATATACTGCGATCGACATATACATGACAACTTTTGTAATGACTAAATTATAGTAATTTTGTCTTATTTATAATTCCGTCAGTGTGATAAGCAATATAGCCATTAATTATACGAATCGTTTCTTGTGGATCTGCATTAAATAGCACTTTTGATTGCTCTGGAGTTGAGACAAGTACCGTTAATAAATCTACGCGCATTGAATGTCCTGCAGAGCTATAAGCATAATCGTAAACAATATCTTCCTCTGTCACATTGTCTGTCGTATACTGCTTATGAAACAATTCTTTAGCGGCATCCATTTGTTCTGCAACTTGCTGACGAATTCGCATTTGATGCATCAATAGTTCTTCTTCAAGTACAGTGGTCTTTAACCATTCTTTCTTTTCGAGCATCTTCAAAAATTCCTTTTCCCAAATTTGCTCATTTTCAGTAAAATACAGCATATTTATCATTAACATATCCCAAAAATCAATTTGAGACTGTGCTGATTTACGCTGCATCTCTATTACTTCTTTAAAGTGCTCCTCAACCTTCGTAATATTCATATTGCGCACTAAATGATTACATACATTTTCAATAAATTTATTTGCCACTTCTTGTGCCATGAAAAAACCCGTCCTTTATGTCTACAAATCATTTCCTCACTATCATACCATGATTGTAGAATAGAAAGAAACGGGGAGCGTATAGGTCTGCCATGTAGGCTCTCATACTTTTTCAAGCGAACTAAAAAACATCCTCGCCATAAGATGAAACAAGGATGTTGTATGAACATTTTATACTTTAGATGTAGAAATTGAATTTAAAATAAACTTTGCATTTTTGTGAAGCGTTTGATAGTTCTCCTGAAATATATGTGGAGGTACAGGTTTGCTAAATAAGAAGCCCTGTATAGTATCACATTTACCGTCTATTAGATAGGTTAACTGCTCTATCTCTTCTATTCCTTCTGCAACTACCTTTAACTGTAGATGCTTTGCCATAGAGAGAATCATGTCAACTAATGCTTTATCTGTAGAGTTCGAATGTATTTTCTGAACGAAAGATCGATCAATTTTTAAACAATCTATAGGAAAATCCTTTAAATAAGATAATGACGAATAGCCTGTCCCAAAATCGTCTACTGCAATCGTAACCCCAAGCGCCCTCAATTTTTGTAAAATCGTTGTCATATGATCTATATTAATGGTCATACTTTCTGTTATCTCTAGCTGCAAATATTTCGGCTCTAATTGTGTTTTCTCAAGAACATGATGAATTATCTCAACTAAATTTTGCTGAAAAAGTTGACCTAATGACAGATTGACCGCTACTTTAATCGGTGGCAATCCCGCTGCCTCCCATTCCTTTACTTGTTGACAAGCTGTTTCTAGTACCCATTGTCCGATAGGAATAATTAATCCCGATTCCTCAGCAATTGGGATAAAGACTCCCGGCGAAATCCACCCCTTCTTTGGATGCTGCCATCTGACTAAAGCCTCTACTGACTTAATTTGGCCCGTATGTAAATCTAGTTGTGGTTGATAGTCTAAAAAAAGCTCTTGATTCGCTAATGCATCATGTAAATCATTTTCTAATAGAAGTTGCTCCGTCGTCTCTTTAGATATTGAGGACTCATAAAAGCGTAGACGAGTTGGAGATTTCTGCGCTTCATGCATAGCATAGAGTGCAAATCTAACAAGTTCCTCTTCCCTATAAGAATCTGTTGGAAATAAAGCAATACCAATATTTAATTGACTATTAAGAGAAAAATGTTGTATTTGGAATGATTCTTCCATGACAAATTGAAGCTGCTGACTAAGCTGTGTCAATTGATGGGTATTATTCACCTCATCAATATAAACGACAAAATAATCTTCTCTCAGCAAGCACAGTAAATACTTCTCTGGTAAAACATTTTTCAATCTTTGCGCGATTAGACATATCATTTGGTCTGCATATGTACTACCTAAAGACGCTTTAATCGCAGGAATTCTTTCTATACCGATCGCAAGAATTGCCTTTTGGGATTTAGATATGTATAAATCCTTCTTTAATGATTCCATTAAAAAACGTTCATTGGGTAAATTCGTAATCTCATTATGGTAAGCCATATGATGCATCTTTTCGCGAGATTTTTCTAAATGCTCTTGTGTATCAACTAACTGCTGAAAAGGTTTTTCGATAGATGAAAAATAAATAGCTCTAAATAAAAGATAAGAAGCACCTAACTCAAAAATATGTCCAATGAAGTTTTTAATATCATAAACATCTTGATAAATTGTATAAAGAAAATCGCTCATGATTAAATAAATGGAACTACATAATAATAAAAATATAATTTTAGGTGCTTTCTTAATATTTTTAAGCAATAGAACCATAATCAGCAACTGAAGCGCAACAGCTGTATATTGTAAAATATTTTTTAAAACAGTTGGGCCTTCACCTTCCATTATAAGTGGGGGCAAAATTGGTGTTGGACCATAGAGAACGCCAAAACAACAAATGATTATGGCAAACGGCAAGCTATAAATAAACCAACGATAACTTGATTTTATTTCCTTCTCCTTTATAAAAAAGATAATGAGAAAACCAATCGATAATAGTAATCGACAAAACATGTAAAACCATGTTGATGCATACGGCGTACTTTCTGTAATGAAAAATGGCATTCCTTTATAGGAAAGTGTATGCGCTATTTCTAATAAGCTAATCGTTAAAAATAATGCCCCAACATAAAGGACTCTATTCGATAAAATATACGGCGTAATTAACCATGTCTGAATGGAAATAGACATTGTCACTACAGTTATAAGCATTTCCATCATTAAATGAATCGTTACATAATTGTTCTCTCCAAATATCCCATAAAATTTATCGCTACCCAAACCCATTACGATTATTAAAATCATTGATAATAGGATGAATTGATTGCCCTGCTTCATAAATGAAAAATCCTCATTAAATTTCCACATCATAACTCCCTTCTTAAGCTCTAAATAATTTCCTCCATCTACTGCTTTATAGATGACTTTAGGATAATTATACTATAAAACTATTATAAAGTATTGACTTTTTAACCAAAAAGAAGAATAAAAATTCAGGACTAAATAATAAAATTAAGTAAAACTTTAATCAGTAGGGGGGTTCTTCATCCTACACTAAATATTAAATCTGGGCTTATCGCTACAAAAAAAGATGCCTCAGCTTTTGAGACATCTTCTATCTACTAGGAAAATACATAGCTATCCATATTATCTATTGTATTTTGAATAGCATCTTTTAAGGAACGTTGATGTTCGCCACAATCAGCAATGGCCTCTTCTAATGTAATTGCGGCATTTGCCATAAACGGTGCCATCTGCAAATCTTTCGCTAATTGAATAAGAACAAGTGCTTTATTCCATTTCCAACGCGCATTTTTCGAATCTAAGTTAATAGCTTGCTCTAAATAGCCAAGTGCATCGAATGGCATCCACCCAAAGCGATGCATCGTTTGACCCGTGATGCCCCAATATAAAGCTTTGTTAGGGTTTTCTTTTACAGCTTGTCTAAAACAATGGACACTCTCATTATAATGATGTGCAAACAAAAACAGTTCACCTTGTGTAAAATATGACTGTGCCTTTTCAATTGGGGTACCTGTTGTTGCTACATCCTCAAGTTCTTTAATACGCTTTGAAAACGCTGTTTCATCTTTGATCGCACGAATTTCGACTACGCTATCCGATTCAGGATAACTTTCATCCGCTCGTTCAGCATGTTGAGTTTCAACATCCAGTGCAGGCTTTGGATAGCAAGCAAAATCATACTCTTCTAATAATTTAATATATTTATCAGCTAACGCTTTCTCATTGTCATCTGTAACTTGCTTAGCTGCCTCATAACACTTCATTAGCTCACCATTATAAAAATAATCATCCATTGTCATTCAATATTCCTCCAATGTACAACTCTTCAGTATATTTAGTATACACTACAAAAATCAATTATGGCATTATTGCGTTCGGAGGCTTTAACTAGAATTAAAAAAAGACTGTTCAAAAATAACTTTTGATACAGTCTCAGCTTTACTTATTTTTTCAATACTTCTTTATTTAAAAATGTACGTAAATCTTCATCTGGTAAGGCACCTTCAAAGCGTTGAACCTCTTTACCACCTTCAAAACGAATAAAAGTTGGTGTCGCATTAATATGATATTTATCCCATAAATCTTGATATTCCCAAACATTTAATTGAGCAATATCAACACCAAGCTTCTTAGCCATAGGCATTAACTTAGGTGTAAAAGCTTTGCAGTGCACACATGTTGGACTGAAGAAATAAGCATTTACATCTTCACCCGCTTTTATCTTTTTTTCAAGCTCATCTGGCAACATAATATTTTGGTAATTTTTATCATCTAATTGATCAATTGTTTCTTGTTTCAGTTTTTTGTCACCGTAAGGGTTATTTCCACTTGCTACCTTACTTTTGTTCGATACATTTGTTAGCACAATAATTACTACAAATAACAAAACAATTACTGAGCCAATAATTAGTAGTTTTTTCACGAAAATGTATTCCTCCCTTTCCACACTAAAAAACCCTAGTTTTAGTGTATTTGCAATTGATTATAAAGTGTTTTGAAAACCTAGTAAACTAATAAGTCTTTGAAAATAAGTTTTTCCATAATTCAAACATAATTTGGCCCAAATTTGGAAACATACATATATAATGCTCAATACGAATATGGAGTGGTTAATATGAAACACACTATCCGAAATATTTTTCAAATTTATAAAAGTGATATCCATAATATTTTAACAAACTGGGTAGTTGCTGTCATTATTGGTGGGCTCATTTTTTTACCTTCTCTTTATGCTTGGCTCAATATTTATGCATCTATGGATCCCTATGCTCATACATCCAACATGAAGATTGCTATTGTCAATGAAGACACAGGAGCGAATGTTAGAGGAGAAGATATTAATGTCGGTAACGAGGTAGTAACCAATTTAAGTACCAATCAAAACTTTACTTGGGAATTTACCTCTCATGACCAAGCACTTGATCATTTAAAAAACGGGAACTATTTTGCGGTTATAGTTGTTCCTAGTGATTTTTCTCAAAAACTTACCTCCATACTATCAAAAGTGCCTACTAAAGCGCATATCGATTATTATGTAAATGAAAAAATAAATCCAATTGCACCTAAAATTACAAGTAAAGGTGCTAGTGGTCTGACGCAACAAGTATCTAGCGAGTTTATCTCAACCGTTAATGGAACACTTTTTTCTATTTTTAATACGGTCGGTGTTGAAATGGAAAAGGAAATTCCAGATTTTAAAAAATTCGAAAATTACATTTTTACGATTGAACATCATCTTCCAGATATCGGAACGTTTTTAGCGAAAACTGCTAATGGCGGAAAAGAAGCTGAGACATTACTGAATCATACGATTACGCAAGTTCCTGAGGTTGAAAAATTAGCAAATGATGGTCTAACAACGATCAACTCAGGTTTAAAATTGATTAATGAAGCGGATACATTATTCAACCAACTGTCCCCTATCGTAAAGAAAGATCTAGAATCTGTGCAAAATATTGCTCAACGATTTACAGATATTATAGGGAAGCTACAAAATGCTAATATAGATACAGCTGCCCTTGCACAAATAAAGGATACGATAAAAAACCAACTAGCTGCATCTCGCGAGAAAGTAAATACTAGCATCCAAACACTTGAAGCACTTCAAAAATTAACACAAGCTGATGCTTCGACTCGAAAACAGCTTGAAAACAAGGTGCAAAACATCCTGACGGCGCTACAGCAAAGCAATTCTGAAGATGTTAAGACTTTGCTAACTAACAATCAAATTATTGAACAACTTGAAGCTATACGTGGAGATTTACAGGCAAATCCTAGTTTTACTGATTATTCTTTAAGCTCTTTAACAGCATTAAATCAGCTAAATACTTTATTAACGGACGCCTCAACTAAAATACAGCAATTAAATACTATTGATGTCGAAACGATAAAAAAAGATCTAGCTGATGTTCAAAGTGTTGCTCAAAATGCTTCGAACAATCTTCATCAATTCCTTACTAATTATAACGATCATCTAGAGCCACAAATTCATACGACACTGACTTCTGCGAAAAATACTTTAACGAATGCTTCAACCATGTTAACAAAAGTAAAAAGTTTACTACCTCAAGCAACAGATCGTTTAACAAATGCTAAAAATATGTTAGCCACAGCTAATAAGACCATTGGTACAGTACAATCAGATTTCCCTGCATTAAGTACAAAAATTAAGGCTCTTGCAGACAAGCTGAGAAAATTAGAAAGCGAAGCTGACATTTCTGAAATCGTTCAATTATTGAAAAACGACGTTAACGCTGAGCGAGATTTTTTTGAGGAGCCTATTAAACTTGAGGAACATAGAATGTTTCCAATTGCTAATTATGGAACAGCTATGACACCGTTTTACACTGTGCTTTCCGTTTGGGTTGGTTGTTTATTATTAATTTCTCTATTATCTGTAGATATTCACGACAATACTCAATATAGTATTCGCCAAATATACTTTGGACGTTTATTAACATTTGCAACTTTTTCATTTATTCAAACGCTCATTATAACAATTGGCGATATTGTTATTTTAGATGGTTCAATTAGTGCTCCTTACTACTTTATTCCATTTGGGCTATTTATTAGCTTAGTGTTCATTACAGTTGTCTATACGCTAGTATCCGTATTCGGAAATGTTGGCAAGGCGTTAGCCATTGTCATGTTAGTATTACAAATTGCAGGTTCCGGTGGCACATATCCTGTCGAATTACTACCGAAGTTTTTCCAAATGATAAATCCATTTCTGCCGTTTACTTATGCAATTGGGATGATGCGAGAGGCAGTTGGTGGTATTATTTGGTCAAAGGTTTGGATTGATCTTGCCTTTTTATCTTTCTTCTGGCTCATTTTCATACTATTTGGTTTCTTCATGAAAAAATTACTGAGTGAGAAAATGGAACTTTTAATGAACAAAACACGCGGATTAGATATTTTTCATTAATTTTCACTAGTGCTTCTTGTAAATCCTAAAACGAACGATGTTATAATGGAAGTATTGTAAACATGTAGGAGGCGCTTTTGTTGAAAAAACTACTATCTATTTTTACTTTGTCGTTATTAGTGTTGAGTGCTTGTGGTGAAGATAAACAGGTTGTTGAAAAAAATGCAGCGCAAAAAGAAGTTTCACATGAAGAACATAGACATGCTTCCGGAGATATTCAGGAGGAAACTGCATCTTCTGATATATTACCATCGTTTTTAAACAATAAATCAGAAGATATTCGCTTAGTGTATCAAATTGCTGGTCACTCTACTGACATTTTAGAATGGATGCCATGCTATTGTGGATGTGGTGAATCAGCTGGACATAAAAGCAATTTAAACTGCTTTATTGAGGAAAAACGTGAGGATGGCACCATTGTTTGGGATGATCACGGTACCCGTTGTCTCGTTTGCCTAGAAATTGCTGTACAGTCTGCAAAAATGCATAAAGATGGTATGAGCCTAAAAGAAATTCGTCAAACAATTGATGACACATATAAAGAAGGCTACGCAAAACCAACACCGACTGATATGCCTGCTTAATAACAAAAAACTCATCGTTTGATGAGTTTTTTTGTTATTTAACGAGCTGTAGCACCGTTTTAAAATGTGGATGATCTGCACGTTGTAATAACTCGTATAAAATCATTTCCACGCTTGTTGGTAAAATTCCAAGTGCCTTCATTTTCTCAAGCCCTATCTCTTTATTGGCCTTTGTACGAGAGGACACTGCATCTGCAACAACTTCAACATCAAACCCTTGTTCTTTTAGCTGTATGGCCGTTTGATAGACACAAATATGTGTTTCGATACCTGTCACAATAAATTGAGAACGACCACTTGCCTTCATTGCATCGACAAACTCTTGTTCCTGGCATGCACTAAAAGCCATTTTAGCTATAGGTTGTTGACCTTGAATATGCTGAGCAATATTTAACGCTGTTCCACCTAAACGGCTAGGATTTTGCTCGAGCCATAAAATAGGTACCTCTAATACTTGCATAGCTTGTACCAGCTTGGCCACATTTTCAATTACCGCTTCACTTTCGTCAACAATTGTCGCTAACTTCCCTTGTACATCGACGACAACTAAACACGCTTCTTCTATTGTAAACATTTAAAACACCCCTTATAGCAGTATTCACAATTCATTATACCTAAAGTTACTAGTTTATGTTCACGGTTAGCGATATTTCGTCCATTTAACTTAATTAGTATGTTCCTCTCTACCTGTAAATATATCCATCTTTACCCTATAAGAACTTAGACTATACTCCGGAAAGCGTCCTTCTGGGGTGGAATGTACTAGCGAGTGCTTATTTGACAGAAGAAATTTCATTTACACAAACACGAACATTTAATTAACACACTGTTTTAGCAATATGTAAATCACGAAATATTAACTCATATATGTACCACTCCATTTCAGTTTGTTCGTATTTAAAGCTAAAACGCTATTGTGAATTTTAACTCAATTGTGTACATTTTGTTGCGAGCCTGTCATTATTCTGCTCGAATAGCGAGAATTTTATTTTTTCTCTTGAAAATTGAGTTATAATCCAGTAAAGTGCTTTTAACGGTCAGTAATCCGCTTATTCTATTATCTTTACATTAAAAAAGTTAGCTAGATGACTATGAACTGATTGTAAAAGCCCGATAGATTCATTAACCAATTAGTAAGGACTAAACTGATTAAGGTTTGACCTTATAAAACAAACAAGGAGTGTACCACTTTGACACAACGAGCATACAATTTTAACGCAGGCCCTTCTGCCCTACCACTAGAAGTATTAGAAAAAGCCCAACAACAATTAGTAAACTTCCGTGACTCAGGCATGTCAATTATGGAAATGAGCCACCGCAGTGCCATTTTCGACGAAGTACATAATGAAGCAATTGCTTTATTGAAAAAGCTTTATGCTATCCCAGAGAACTATGAAGTCCTTTTCCTACAAGGTGGGGCTAGTCTTCAATTTACTATGATACCGATGAACTTCCTACAAGCAGATCAAAAAGCAAGCTACGTATTATCTGGTTCATGGTCTGAAAAAGCTTTCAAAGAGGCTAAATTATTTGGTACACCTGTTGAAGCTGCTAGTACAAAAGAAAATAAATACCGCAATATCCCAACTTTAGCAAACCTCGAATTCAATGAAGATGATGCCTATTTACATATCACTTCAAACAATACGATTTACGGGACACAATGGAAGGAATTCCCTGAAACTGGTAATGTACCATTAATTGCGGATATGTCTAGTGATATTCTTTCTAAACCAGTAGATGTAAGTAAATTTGGTCTTATTTATGCAGGGGCTCAAAAAAATCTTGGTCCATCTGGTGTAACAGTAGTCATTATTCGCAAAGATTTACTAGAGAAAGCGAATAAAAATATTCCTACAATGCTTAAATATTCAACGCATGCTGACAGCAACTCTTTATACAATACACCACCAACTTTTGGTATCTATATGTTAGGTGAAGTATTAAAATGGGTAGAATCAAAAGGCGGCGTTGCTGAAATTGCCAAGCATAATGAATTAAAAGCAAAAGTAATTTATGATGCTATTGACAACAGCAATGGGTTCTATACAGGTCATGCAACACCTGAAAGCCGTTCTTTAATGAACATCACTTTCCGTGTTGCTGATGAAGAGCTTGAAAAACAATTCCTTGCTGAGGCAAAAGCAGCTGGATTTGTTGGACTTAATGGACACCGTTCTGTAGGCGGCTGCCGTGCTTCTACTTACAATGCTGTACCATTAGAGGCTTGTGAAGCATTACGTGACTTTATGGTAGAATTCCAACAAAAACATCAAAAGTAACAAAATTTCGCCTAGGACGTGGCGTTCGTTCCTCTATTTCAGTAAGTGCTTGGATACCTACTGAAAAGGGTCCAATCTTTACCTTCAAAGATTGGACCCTTTTACTGAATAAAGATAAAAAATCGACGAATGATTTACTTAACGTAATCATTCGTCTCTTTTTATTATTATTTAAGGAAATACATCTTTTTAAATGCCTAGCGGACATATTACCAATCTCATTTCACTCAAAAATCATAGATTATTAAAGTGATGCGCAATACTAGTCGGAAAAGTCCTTGTACAAAAAAATTGAAACTACAAGTATAACAGCATATATACAATAAAAGGGGTAGTTCCAAATGAAACCGCACTCGGAACTACCCCTCTCTTCAAATTTTGTCATGTCAGAATTCACAAAGTTTCATGCTTACATTCCGGACATTTACCATAGATTTCAAATTTATGATTTTCAATCTCATAGTCTGGCAGCTTTTCTCCAAGCATTTCCATAGGGCAGAGATTTAGCTCCTTAACATTGCCGCAATCCATACAAATAAAATGATGGTGATGATGTTCAGATTCACAATGCATACGGAAATTTCGTTCCCCAGATAACTCAGTTTCCTCCAGTATTCCTAGCTTCACAAACGTTGAAAGGTTACGGTAAATCGTATCGAAACTCATACCTGGAAAATCTTTTTTCAAAACATCTAATAAATCTCGAGCAGTTAAATATTTATCTGTTGCTGCAAACATATCTAATATTAACTCACGCTTATCTGTTTTTTTAAAGCCGTTTTCTTTTAAAATATCCCACGCTCTTGAAACATTCACTGCGCTACCTCCTCCCGTTTTGTAGCCATTTTAAACACTATTTTCTTCACTAGTATTACAAGCAACAAAATTAAGATAGAAGTAACGACAATTGTACCACCGGGTGCTAAATCTAAATAAAAAGCACTGACTAAACCGATTAACACAGCCGTTTCACCAAAGACAATTGCATAAATAATTGTTTGCTTAAAGCCCTTTGCGAGTCGCATTGCAGCAGCCACTGGTAACGTCATAAGTGATGATACAAGTAAAATGCCGACGATGCGCATGCTTGCAGCAATAACAAGCGCTGTAACGATCATAAACAAGAGATGAATCCAACGTGCAGGCAGACCGCTAGCTTTTGCATATTCCTCATCGAAAGATAAAACAAAAAGTTCCTTAAAAAATATAAATAAAAAGATAATGACAACGGCAGCAATTCCTACTACTACCCATAAATCCTGACGTGATACAGCTGACACTGAACCAAATAAATAGCTCATTAAATCCGTGCTAAAGCCACTCGCAAGCGAGATAAAAATAGCACTAATACCAATGCCACCAGACATAATAATTGGAATAGCAAGCTCTTCATAGTGCTTATATAATCGTCTAAGACGCTCAATTAAAATTGAACCGCTGACAGAGGCTAGTATGCCTAAGTAAATCGGATTTAGCATCGCAAATGCTGTAACAGATTGACTGATATATAAACTTCCCGCTATTCCCGCCAGTGTCACATGTGACAAGGCATCAGCAATAAGTGAAAGCCTGCGAACGACAATAAAAACACCTAATAGCGGTGCCAATATGCCAATTAATAGCCCAGAGAAAAAGGCATTTTGTAAAAATTCATAGTTAAAAATTGCTTCAATCATTATGCCTTCTCCTTCTAGTGAATCTTTCTTACAGAATGGCCATACCAAGCATCTAGCGCATCATGAGAAATTGTATCAAATTCATTTTTGTAACCGTGGAAATGTATAGTTTGATTTAAACATGCCACATGACTGATGCGATTCGACACTGTATCAACATCGTGTGTAACAAGAATCATTGTAATTCCCTGTTCCCGATTCAATTTCGCCAGCATATCATAAAATGACTGCACATTCTCATGATCAATGCCGACAGTTGGTTCATCTAATATTAGTAGCCTTGGTTCACTCACTAATGCTCTTGCAATAAAGACACGTTGCTGTTGCCCACCAGATAACTCACCAATATTACGATTGATAAATGCTTCCATTCCAACAGCTTTTAATGCTTCTAACACTTTTTCCTTCGCATCTCGTCCAGGTCTTTTAAATAATCCTAATTTTTTCGATAATCCACTTTTCACTACTTCTTGGACAGTTGCTGGGAAACCCGAATTAAAGGCATTCGATTTTTGTGACACATACCCTATCCATTCACGATGCTTAAAAGTTGAACTTGGTACACCAAATAGTTTTATTTCTCCAGACATTGGTTTAAGTAATCCTAAAATAATTTTTAATAATGTGGATTTCCCTGAACCATTCGGACCAAGAAGTGCTAAAAAATCTCCCTCTTCTACACGAAAAGAGATATTTTTTAATACTTGCGTATAGTCATATTGAAATGACACGTTTTTAATGTCAATTAATGATTTTTTCATGTATGTTCTCTTCTTTCTAATTCAAAATCATTACGATTTACAAGTTGTAAGTATAAATGAAAGTACAGTTTTTGTAAAGAAAATAAAATCATCACCATAACGTGTGGTTGATTTCCGTTCCGACTGGATTTAAACCGCGCTATTTTGTAACAGGCATTGATTCTAACACTTTTAATGTGAAGGGTTTTCATAACTGTCACGACTCACAAGAGTGATTTTGTTCAAGAAACTAAACAACTTTAAAAGGAGGATTAGCTTTGAGTATTCAATTTTTACAGCAATTAACACAAAGTAGTGATAAGGAAGTTGTTGCGATTGCACGTGCTGAAGGATTTGAAATTACTACTTCTGAAGTAAGAAAACTCCGTCCTTATTTGGAGCAATTCTCATTTACGTGGCTCTTTTTAGGTATTCCAAAAGATATTCTTGTAGAGGTAGAAGCTGTTTTAGGTAGAAAGCGTTCCAGACAACTAATTGCATTGTTTACGAAATAATCACTTCTGCCTTGGCGTAATTGTAGCGGACGTATTGCTTTCACAACAGTAGGCATTTGCCACTGTCGCTTCGCTTTCGCGCAGTAGGCATTGCCGCTGTCGCACAGCTAAATTGCCACAGGACGTGGCGATTTTAGACAGCGTTCCTCTATTTCAGTATGTGTTTAGACTCCCATTGAATAAAGGATTATATCAACATTCATCTCATCACCATGGAGAAAAAAACCCGAAAATCAGCAAATACGCTGATTTCGGGCTTTTTATTCTATCCTCTTAGAGCATCGATTAATGCTGGATTAAACTCTCCATTACGAAGCATTTCAATTTCATGCTTATAAGGAGCCGATTTTGATTTGGCATCACTATTTAAAGCAACAAATGGAGTTTCTAAGATTTTAGGAATCTCCATTAATTGTGGATGATGCACAATATTTTTTAATGCGTCAAAGCCAATATGACCGAAGCCAATATTTTCGTGACGGTCTTTTCCTGCACCACGGACATTTTTTGAATCATTGATATGCAGGACTTTGATACGATCAACACCTATTAGTTTATCAAACTCATTTAAGACACCATCAAAATCTTCTACAATGTTATATCCAGCGTCATGAGTATGGCATGTATCAAAGCAAACTGAAAGACGTTCATTATGTGTTACGCCATCTATAATTTTTGCAAGTTCTTCAAAGGAACGGCCACATTCAGTTCCCTTCCCCGCCATTGTCTCCAATGCGATTTGTACAGGGTAATCCTGTGACAGTACTTCATTTAAACCTTCAATAATCTTAGCAATCCCCGCGTCAGCTCCAGCACCTACATGGGCACCCGGATGCAAAACAATTTGTGTTGCTTCCAACGCGGCTGTACGTTCGATTTCAGACTGTAAAAAATCTACACCTAAACGGAAAGTTTCAGGTTTTTCTGTGTTCGCAATATTAATAATGTACGGAGCATGGACAACAATATTCGTCATACCATGCTCTTTCATGTGTAATAAGCCATTCATAATATTAAGGTCAGCAATTGCCTTACGACGAGTGTTTTGTGGTGCCCCTGTATAAATCATAAAGGTATTTGCCCCATATGAAAGGGCCTCCTTACTTGATCCGAGTAGCATTTCTTTTCCACTCATTGAAACATGTGATCCAAGTAGCATTTGAAAGCCTCCTTATTTTTTACCGCGAGCTTTTAAGCGACGTTCACGCTTTTTAATTTTTTCCATTTCCCATTTCATATTACGTTTATAGCCTGGTTTTACTTTTTTCGGCTTACGCACTAATGATTTCGCTTTCGCATCGATTTCATTTTCATGCTTCACACGATTTTTACGTGCATGGCGATCTTTCAATTCAGTCCATTCGCCATCTTTTACATCTTTTTGAACAAATGGAATACCCATTTTCTCGACACGTACTACTGCATCCTCATCTGATGGCTCAAACAATGTGATAGCAGTTCCTTTATTCCCTGCACGGGCTGTTCGTCCCACACGGTGAATAAAGAATTCTAAGTCCTCTGGGATTTCGTAGTTAATGACATGTGAAATTCCTTGAATGTCGATACCACGTGCTGCAAGATCAGTTGCAACGATATATTGATAGTCCAATTCTCGAATTTGCTTCATCATCTTCTTACGATCACGTGGGCTTAAGTCACCATGAATTTGACCACAGCGAATCCCATTTTCATTTAAGTAGCCAGCAACGTGCTCTGCTGTTTTACGTGTGTTGGTGAAAATTACCGCTAAAAACGGATTGATTCCTTCTATGACTTCCAACAAACGTTTGTTACGTGATTTAGAACGCACTGGTACAAGCACAAAGTCAATTCCTTCTGCGACAGGGCGTTTATCATTCATTTGGATATGAACTGGTGCTTCCATATATTTTTTTAAGAAAGGCTGAAGCTTTTCTGGAATTGTTGCTGAGAACACAAACATTTCAAGCTTTTCTGGCATTTGAGAAGCAAAACCATCGATATCTTCTACAAAGCCCATATCGAAGGCTAAATCTGCCTCGTCAACAACTAAAATTGGCGCCGTATGCACAAATAACGCTTGCGCTGCAACGAGATCACGAATACGTCCTGGCGTCCCGACAACAATTTGTGGTTGTGTTTTTAACTTATCAATGGAGCGTTGTTTGTCCGTACCTCCAATAAATAGTTTCGCTTGAATAGTTGTTCCTTCTATTAATTGATTTAACGCATCAAAAATCTGCTGCGCAAGCTCACGTGTAGGTGAAGTAATAACAGCTTGTACTTCCTGCTTGTCAGCATTAATTCGTTGTACAATCGGAATTAAAAAACTATGTGTTTTTCCCGTCCCTGTATGTGCTTGTCCGATTGCACTTTTTCCTTTTAATAGTAGCGGAATAATTTCCTTTTGAATCGGCGTTGGTTCTGTAAAGCCAAGTCTTGCAATTGCGTCCTGCAAAAATGGCTGAAAATTATAATCAGTATATTTTGACATAATTCGTTCCTCCTAACATCTTTCCCATTGTATCATGATTCAACTTTCAGGTATATTAACGTCCCATTATCTAAGCATGAACATAATTTTATATTTTTATCATAGCTGTAGCGAAGCCCTTATCAAAGTTACTCGAAATGCAGTAAATATGCAATAAAAAAAGCGCTAAGACCTGTGACAAACGCTACAATTGTGGTAATTTTATCGTAAAACCTCGACATTCCCATTTCGCGAAACTTCTATAGTTTGCTTCCATTATAATTTAATCACGTTTATTAATATGTTTAACATAGCTTTAATACTATTTTGCTGCTGTTAGTTACCCGTACTTATGACGTTGGAATTGAAATCAAGCCCGTGAGAGTACCCAATCGAAGTGACTCAACCTATAATTTTATATTCAAAGCACTATAACGCTGTTGGAAACAGCCAAAAATTAGTATTTTTTATGTCAATTTATTGTTAACCAATGCCTTGAGGAATTACCATATGTTACGATAAAAATGTAAGATACTAGAGGAGGTTGACTTATTATGAAAGCAGCAAGATGGTATAAAGCAAAAGACATCCGTGTAGAAAACATTGAAGAACCAGTAATTTCACCTGGAAAAGTAAAAATTAAAGTACATTGGACAGGGATTTGTGGCAGTGATTTACATGAGTACGCAGCCGGTCCGATATTCATACCAGTGGAACAACCTCACTATGTAAGTAAAGATATTGCGCCAATTGTTATGGGACATGAGTTCTCTGGTGAAGTAGTAGAAATTGGAGAACATGTGACAAAAGTTCAAGTTGGAGATCCTGTAGTTGTAGAACCTATTCTTGCATGTGGCGAATGTGCAGCTTGCCAAAAAGGGAAATACAATATTTGTAAACACTTAGGGTTCCACGGTCTTTCTGGCGGTGGTGGTGGTTTCTCTGAATATACAATGGTAGATGAAAAAATGGTACACAAAATGCCTGAGGGTCTTTCCTATGAACAAGGTGCACTTGTTGAACCAGCGGCAGTAGCCTTACATGCAGTTCGCCAAAGTAAACTAAAAGCTGGCGATACAGCAGCTGTCTTTGGTACTGGGCCAATCGGTCTTCTTGTAATCGAAGCATTACGTGCAGCTGGAGCAGCCGAAATTTATGCGGTGGAGCTTTCTGCAGAGCGTGCTGCTAAAGCATTAGAGCTTGGCGCTACGGCAGTTATTAATCCTAAAGATGAGGATGCAGTAGCTCGTCTCCATGAATTAACAAATGGTGGCGTAGATGTTGCATTTGAAGTAACAGGTGTTCCTATAGTATTACAGCAAGCTATTGATTCTACAACATTTGAAGGAGAAACAATTATCGTGTCAATTTGGGAAACTGCAGCTTCTATTCTGCCAAACAATATCGTACTGACAGAGCGTTCTGTAAAAGGTATCATTGCATATCGCGATATTTTCCCAGCCGTGATGGAATTAATGAAACAAGGTTACTTCCCTGCTGAAAAGCTTGTTACGAAACGAATTGCTCTTGATGAAGTCGTAACAGAAGGCTTCGAGGCACTAATGAAAGAAAAAAACCATATTAAAATCCTTGTCAATTCACAAGCTTAATATATAGAAAGACAGGTAGAGAAAACGAAGAAACTTTTCTCTACCTGTTTTTATAATTTTGTTAACCCTCTTTTTTCTCCATTTTTTTCATAATAGCTAGATTGGCCATTAGGTAGTTCACCTTATTTTCTCCAAAAGTCCCAAGCGTACGTTTTTCTATATTTTCTTCTATAATTTCTTCAATGTCATCCTTCGCAAGCCCACTTGCTTGGGCAATTCGATCGACTTGTATTTCTGCAGCCTTCACACTAATATGCGGATCCAAACCTGAGCCTGAAGCGGTCATTAAATCAGCAGGTATGTCTTGTCGTTTTACCGATGGGTTTGCTAGTAAAAACTTCTCGATATCTACTTCTATCCGTTTCTTTAACGCTGGGTTGGATGGTGCATAGTTAAATGTTCCAGAGCTAACACCACTATATTTCACCTGGCCATTTTCATCTGGTATCGTATCCTCTTTCGTATAGACATTGTAGTTAACAGATGAGACACGCCCCCAGAAATATTGCGGTGCAGTAAAAGCTTGACCAATTAATGCTGAACCAACGGCTTCACCATCCGCTTCTATTAAGCTACCATTTGCTTTATGATGATATAACCCTTGAGCTAATGCAGTTACTGCAAATGGGTATATAAAACCACATAAAACGAACATTGTCATTGAGATTAAAAATGCTTGCTTGGAATTCTCAAAAAATTTCCGCATGTCCTTCCTCCTATAAATCAAACATCTGGAATAGTGGTCCCACTAGTAAATCAATCAATTTAATGCCAATAAAGGGAGCAATAATTCCACCTACGCCATAAATAAGTAAGTTTTTATTTAATAACTTTGTAGCACTCATCGGCTCATACTTTACACCCTTCATCGCAATAGGTATTAATAGTGGTATAATCACTGCGTTAAAAATTAAAGCAGAAATAATTGCACTAGATGGTGAATTGAGATTCATAATGTTTAATGTCCCCATCTCTGGCACCGCGACCATAAGCATAGCTGGAATAATAGCAAAATACTTTGCAATATCATTTGCAATACTGAAAGTCGTTAATGCCCCCCGCGTCATGAGCAACTGTTTCCCTATTTCTACAACTTCAATAATTTTAGTTGGATTTGAATCTAAATCGACCATGTTCGCAGCTTCCTTTGCAGCGTTCGTTCCCGAATTCATAGCAAGACCTACGTTAGCTTGTGCTAATGCCGGGGCATCGTTCGTCCCGTCACCAGTCATCGCCACTACTTTCCCTTGTGCCTGCTCATTTTTAATAACTTGAATTTTATCTTCTGGCTTACTTTCTGCTATAAAGCTGTCCACCCCCGCTTCCTTTGCGATAGCCGCTGCGGTTAAAGGATTATCTCCTGTACACATGATCGTTTTAATCCCCATCGTTCGAAGCTTTTCAAAGCGTTCCTTGAGTCCGGCCTTTACGACATCCTTTAAGTAAATGACACCTAAAATTTTATCGTTTAACGCAACTACGAGTGGTGTCCCACCAACAGAAGATACTTGTTGAATCAGCTGTTCCAAGTTTGGAGGAATGCTATGACCTGCTTTTAGGCTCTCATTTTTTATCGTATCATAGGCTCCTTTTCGAATTTTTGTGCCATCCTTCCTATCCAACCCACTCATACGAGTTTGTGCGGTAAAGGGAATATGTTCACTTGTCTTAATAATGTCTTCTTCACCGTCTATATTCACTCCTAATTCACAAGCAAGTGACAAAATAGACTTTCCTTCAGGTGTATCATCTGTTAAAGAACTAAGCCATGCAGCTTGCATTAAATCTTTACTTTCCACCCCTATTACTGGGAGAAACTCTGCTGCCATGCGATTTCCATAAGTGATAGTTCCGGTTTTATCCAAAATTAATGTATCAACATCTCCACACGCCTCTACGGCTCTTCCAGACATTGCAATCACATTAAACTGAGTAACTCTATCCATTCCTGCAATACCGATTGCCGACAATAATCCACCAATGGTTGTAGGAATTAAACAAACTGTAAGGGCAATTAATGTTGCAATGGAAATCGGTACATGTAAATAAGTTGTCATTGGATAGAGCGTCACAACAACTAATAAGAAAATAATCGTTAAACTTACTAAAAGTGTATTGAGTGCTATTTCATTTGGTGTTTTTTTACGACTGGCTCCTTCGATGAGTGTGATCATTTTATCTAAAAATGATTCACCAGGCATCGAAGTAATTTCGATTATCAACCAATCACTTGTAACCGTCGTACCACCTGTAACTGATGAAAAATCTCCCCCCCGCTCCTTTACAACAGGCGCAGATTCACCTGTTATCGCCGATTCATCTACTGTCGCAATGCCTTCCATAACTTCTCCATCATTTGGGATAACCTCACCTGCCTGAACTAAAACAATATCGCCCTTTTTTAGTTCATGCGCCTGTTTAAGTATTTCAGAGCCATCACTAAGTAAAACACGAGCCTGTGTAACTGTTTTTGTGTTTTTTAACGTTTGAACTTGTGCCTTTCCTCGCCCTTCAGCAATCGACTCGGCAAAGTTTGCAAATAGAATAGTTACAAAAAGAATGCTAGCGACGATCGCATTATACAATCGAGCATGTTCTACTACTTCGCTACCAAACATATTCGGAAAGAGGGTTAATAGCAGCACAAACATAAACCCTACTTCTACTACAAACATAACAGGATTTTTCAGCATATATAATGGACTAAATTTTTTTAAAGCGTCTATAATCGAGCTTTTTAGCATATTGCCCGTAAGCAAACCTTTTCTAGCTGTTTCCATAGGTGTCTCTCCTTATTAAAAATCAATTTCGCCTTGGCGTAATTGCCGCTGACGCACATAAATTTCCACAGGACGTGGCGTTCCTAGACTGAGTTCCTCTATTTTAATTTACAAGGAACCACATCCGCATTCATCTCACCACTTTCAGAGGTGGAAGTCTTAAGCTGAATGAAGATAAAGTTGTAAGTGCTCCGTAATTGGCCCAAGTGCTAATGCCGGTAAAAATGTAAGAGCACCAATCATTAAAACGATAGCAACAAGTAAAAATGTAAAAATAGTATTATCTGTTCTCAATGTTCCTATCGAGTCACTATGAAACATTTTTTTCGCTAGTAAGGACGCTATAGCTAGTTGAATAATGATCGTCAAATAACGTCCGAAGAACATGGCAAGCCCTGTCGTCACATTCCAAAATGTTGAGTTGTCAGCTAATCCTTCAAAACCTGAGCCATTATTTGCTGAGGCAGATGCAAATTCATAAAGAACTTGAGATAACCCATGTGCACCAGGATTCGTAATGGCTGCTACTCCTGACGGTGTTAGTACTGCAAGCGCTGAAAATAGCAAAATAATAGCAGGATGGATGAGAATGCAAAGTGCAATTAGCTTCATTTCCTTCTCTTCAATTTTCTTACCTAAAAACTGAGGTGTTCGGCCAATCATCAAACAGGCGATAAAAATTGTTAATAACACATACATCATCATGTTCATCAGGCCGACTCCCTTGCCTCCAAACACAACATTTAGCATCATATTAAACATCGGTACAAGTCCACCAAGCGGCGTTAATGTATCATGCATATTGTTGACAGACCCCGTTGTAAAAGCAGTGGTCACTGTCGTAAATAACGCAGATTGTGCCACCCCAAAGCGCATCTCTTTTCCTTCCATACTTCCGAGGTCCTGTGCCATTCCGAGCTCATGAATGATTGGATTACCCGCTCTCTCTGCAACATACACCGTCACCAATCCAACTAGGAACAGCGTACTCATTGCCACAAAAATGGCGAGCCCTTGCTTCCCAAAGATCGTTTTCCTTTTTCCATATGCAACCATTAAACTAAAGGCAACTACACAAGCACCTGGTAATAGCATCATAGATAGCATCTCCACTATATTAGAAATGACCGTTGGATTTTCAAATGGTGTTGTTGAATTCGCCCCATTGAAGCCACCACCGTTTGTTCCTATATGCTTGATAGATTCAAGAGAAGCTACAGGTCCAAGTGCAATATCTTGTAATTTACCTTCTATTGTTTGAACAGTTTTATTCCCATTCAAGGTTTGTGGTGTACCTTGAGAGACTAAAATAATGGCCACAACAATAGCTATAGGCATTAACACACGTGTGATAATACGCACAAAATCGACAAAGAAATTACCAATCGTGTCAGTTTTAGCAACAAGACGACGGCAGAACGCCATACAAGCTGCATAACCAGTAGCTGCAGATGTAAACATCATAAAAATAATGATTAGCAATTGTGATAAATAACTTAATCCTGATTCGCCACTATAGTGCTGAAGATTGGTATTCGTCATAAATGAAATTATGGTATTAAATGAAAGTGTTGCTTCCATATTGTCAATATCATTTGGGTTTAAAAACAACATAGCTTGAATTCGTAAAAGAAAGTATCCAATAAACACCATAAAGGCGTTCGACAAAATTAATGAAAGTACATACTGTTTACCAGTCATATCAACTTGCTTAATGCCACATATTTTATAAATAAATCCATCGAATTTGTTCATTATTGGATCAAGCCATGTTTTTTGTTGCATCGTCACCCGAAATAAATAATGACCGGTTAAAATAACGATTGGTAAAGAAATAATTAATACGATGGCGATTTGCCACATACCGCAATACCTCCTACAAGCCTATTAATAATTTTCAGGATAAAGTAATGCATGCCCTAGAAAACCGAAAAGGAACACAAGTACAATCCCCATAACAATCCACATTTTTTATTCCTCCTTACTTTTCATCGACTAACTTGAAGCACCAAGCTGTTAATGCATATAGACTCGCAAAGCTTACGATCAGTAAGCCAATCATATAAAAGTCCATCAATCGAACCCCCTCCTTTATTTGGATGCTCTCATCATACTGACTTTCAAATTAATGTAGTGTTAGGAAATCTCTTTTTCTATTAAGAAACTATAAAGAGGGAAAATCTTAATACTTTCTTAATGGAAGATAACGCTATAATACAAATGAGGTGAAAGAGGATGGAAAATACACGTCCAACTCCAGAGACGTTTTTAGCGAGACTTCAACAGGAAGAACAATTTGTAGGGAAGTTAAAGATCTTTCTTGGTTATGCTGCTGGAGTAGGGAAAACTTATGCAATGCTAGATGCAGCACATCAAGCAAAAAAACTTGGTAAAGATGTGGTAGTTGGCTATGTAGAACCACATCCTCGTCCAGATACGTTAGCTTTACTCGAGGGACTTGAGCAAATTCCTACGAAAAAAATAATTTATAAAGGGAAACCTTTTCAGGAATTAGATATTGATGAAGTACTAAAGCGCAAACCGGAAATTGTCATTATTGATGAATTGGCACATAGCAATGTTCTAACGATGCGTCATAAGAAACGTTTTGGAGATGTAGAGGAATTACTTGCAAAGGGCATCCATGTCTATACAACCGTAAATATTCAACATATTGAAAGCCTACATGATTTAGTAGAAGAAATAACCGGAATAAAGGTTCAAGAGCGTATTCCCGATTATTTAATTGATCAAGCTGCACAAATAAAAATTGTCGATATTGAACCAGATGAGTTAATTCAACGCCTACAAGAAGGTAAAATTTATGTAAAACAACAAGCTGAAAAAGCGTTGCAATCTTTTTTTCGCAAACAAAATTTAGTAGCACTTCGAGAAATTGCATTACGGAGAGCTGCAGATACGATTAACTATAAGCAAGTAAACAGCGACGAATCTATAAAGCATCCTGTACAAATCGAAGAGCATTTACTTGTGGGTATTAGTAGTTCTCCTACGAATGCCAAAGTTATTCGAACTACTGCACGATTAGCACAGGCATTACATGGGAAATTTACAGCTCTTTACGTTCAAAACGTACAGGAGCACGACAGGAGTAACGCAAATTCTGAACGACTTCAGCAGCATATAAAGCTTGTTGAACAGCTTGGTGGCCATGTCGTAATTGTTCAGGAAGATGATGTAGCTGTCGCCCTTGCTAACTATGCACAAATTAGTGGTGTTACAAAATTAGTCATCGGTAGAACTAGCATGAGAAAAAAATGGTGGCGACCAAACACCAAAATTAGCGATCGACTCAACGAATTTGTGCCGAATTTAGCCATACATATAGTCCCTGATCAGGAAAACGAACAATTCTACTTCCCTACTGTAAAAAATAAGCTGTCATTTGAATGGCATGACTTATTAAAAATGGCTGTAATATTTGGCATAGTATCAGTTGTTGGGCTATATTTTTACACAATTGGTGTTAGCGACTCGAACATTATCACTATCTACATTTTAGGTGTTTTAATTCTTGCCATTTGGTCATCAGGATGGATGATGAGCATTATTAGCTCCATCATAGCAGTACTACTTTTTAATTATTTTTTTACAGAACCACGATTTTCATTTAACGCCTATCATCGTGACTATCCGATGACCTTTGTAATCATGTTCCTTTCAGGGGTGATTACAAGTAGTTTAACGAAAAAAATAAAGGAGCAAACCATTGTCGCTGTTCGTAAATCTTATCGAATGGAGGTGCTCCTTGATACAAATCGTAGACTTCAACATGCTAAGTCAATAGAAGAAATTATTATTGAAGGCATGTCACAAATCGTTAAATTAGTAGAAAAACCAGTACAATTTTTTGAGATAGAAAATAACATAATTGTGAACTCTATTTTTTTCCGTACCGAGAGCATATCTAGTATTGAAAATAAGAAGATAGCATCCCTCTTTGACAATCCGAATGAGCATGGTGTAGTAAGCTGGGTTATTAATAATAAGCATGTCGCAGGCGTCTCCACTGACATATTTCCTGAAGTGAATGCCTACTATTTACCGGTTATTTCAAATGGGAGCGTTAAAGGCGTTATCGGTATTGCACTGTCAAAGCAATCACCATTACCTGCATTTGAGCGTAATATTTTGCATGCCATTATGAATGATTTTTCATTCGCACTTGATAAATGGTATTTACAAAAACTCAATGCAGAAGTAGCTAGAGAAGCTGAAATGGAGCAAATGCGAGCAAACCTTTTGCGCGCAGTTTCTCATGATTTAAGAACACCGTTAACTGCTATTTCCGGTAATGCAGATATTTTACTATCTAGTGCATCTCAAATTCGAGAGGATGAAAAAAGCAAAATATATGAGGATATTTATAAAAATTCGAAATGGCTTGTACAAATGGTTGAAAACTTACTTGCTGTGTCTAAGTTAGAAGATGGGCAATTTGCAATGGAGATGCAATTGGAACTTGTAGAAGATATTATTCAAGAAGCACTAACGCATGTCGTTCGTCTAAACAATACACATGAAATATCCTATCAAATTGAACCAGAATTTTTATTTGCTGTAATGGATGCACGACTGATTATTCAAGTTCTAATTAATATTATTGATAATGCATTGACCTATACACCTTCAGGCAGTGTTATTACTATAAAGGTCAAAGAATCTGAACGTTTCGTACACTTTAGCATTGCAGATAATGGCCCTGGCATTGACGATTCTATAAAAAACAACCTTTTTGAGCCATTTACTACTGGAAAAGTACAGCGGAGCGATAGTCGAAGAGGCTTAGGTTTAGGCCTAGCGCTATGTCAAACTATATTAAAATTACACGGAAGTGAAATAACAGTTTCGGATAATGAACCAAAAGGAACAGTTTTTAATTTTTCACTGAAAAAAAGCCCTTTACCAAAGGTTAGCGATAATATTTATTAAGCTTTTGTATAAGTTGATAGTGCCACAGAGGCTATCCTAAAGCGAAAGCCCCAAAAAGCACCAGTCGGCATAGAAATCAATGACACGTTTATGGTGATGAACTAAAAAGGAGTAATGAATTTCGATGAATAAACGAATTCTAGTAGTAGAAGATGATATAGCCATTGGCAATTTAATTAAAATGACATTAACTACTCAGCAATATGAATTTGACATTGCTAGAGATGGTAATAGTGCTTTACAAAAGGCTCTTGCCATGAATCCAGACGTTATTATTTTGGATTTAGGACTACCAGACATAGACGGTGTAGAGCTTATTACGAAAATAAGAAGCTGGACTCAAACACCTATTATCGTAGTTAGTGCACGCGGCGAAGAGCACGATAAAATCAATGCTTTAGATGCCGGTGCAGACGATTATGTTACAAAGCCTTTCAGTGTTGAAGAGCTATTAGCCCGAATTCGAGTAGCTTTGAGAAGAATGTCATTTGAGCATCAGCTAGAAAATGAACCCTCTATCTTTGTAAATGGCCATTTACAAATAAACTACGCGGCAAATACAGTGTTTGTACATGACAAAGAAGTACATTTGACGCCTATTGAATATAAGCTATTGGTTATTTTATCAAAGCATGTCGGCAAAGTTTTAACGCATAATTTTATTTTAAAGGAAGTTTGGCATAACGCACTTCAATCGGATGTTCCAAGTTTAAGAGTTTTTATGGCTACTCTTCGAAAGAAAATAGAAGATAATCCAGCTAACCCAAAGTTCATCCAGACACATGTCCGCGTTGGGTACAGAATGCTTCGTTGTCACGATGAAACATAAGGTATAACTATTCCAATATTACTTTAGACGGCAAACTTATTATTGATTGACTGGATAAAAAATGATACTATTTATTTGATAATGATTATCACTGAAAAGAAAGTAGGTAGATCTTATGAACCTTCACGCAGTTCCATTGGGTGAAAAAGTTAAAGTGAAAGATCTACAGCAAATTGACACTCTTTTATGTAAACGTTTAAACGCTTTTGGTATTAAAGAAGGCTGTCAGGTATGTATGATCCAAAAAGGTTGGTTTTCTGGAGCTTGTATACTAGAATGTCAAGGACAGAAAATCGGGCTTAGAAAAAAAGATTTAATGGATATAAAGGTCGAACAAGTATGAGTAGATTAGCTTTAATAGGAAACCCGAATATCGGTAAAACATCATTGTTCAATACGTTGACAAATTCATATGAATATGTTGGCAATTGGAGTGGTGTAACCGTTGAAAAAAAAGTAGGACAAGTAAAAAAACTACAAAAAGAAATAATTGATTTACCTGGTGTCTATACGCTTAACCCTATTTCAAAAGATGAAAGTGTTGTTACTTCCTTTTTACTGGAAGATCAGGTAGATGGAATTTTAAATATTATCGATGCCTCAAATTTCGAACGAAATATGCAATTAACAGTAGATATACTTGAACTTAGAAAGCCTGTTTTCATCTGTTTAAATATGATAGACGTAGCGAAAAAGAAAGGCATCTCAATTGATGTCGAGAAATTACAAAGTTCTTTAGGAGTACCTGTTGTTCCAATAAGTGCTCGTACGGGTAAAGGTGTTGAAGGTATTTATGCTGCTATTCAAGCCTCAGATCGTACTCAACAACGTTTTACATTAGCCTATGATGACGTAATTGAAAAAGGCATCTCAAAAATTGAAGCATTGTTACAGCATGTTCCTGAAGAACAAAGAAGATGGTGTACGATTCAATTTTTAATGGGAAATGACGCTGTTGACGCTTATTTGCAAGACAAGGAATACTTTGAAAAGCTAGCTTCTATACGAGATGCTATAGAGAAGCAAATAGGAGAACCATTAAATAAAGCGATTGCTAAAAAACGTGATTTATATATTTCTACCATCAATAGCGAAGTAATTATACAAGAGAAAAGTGAAACTCAATGGTCAGAGAAAGTTGATAAAATTCTAACACATCCAATTTTAGGTGTTCCGATTTTCCTAGCACTTATGTTTTTAATGTTTCAAGCAACGTTTGCATGGATTGGTACCCCTCTTTCGGATTTCCTGGATGGCTTTGTAAGTGGCCCTCTTTCAGATGCTGTTACTCATGGCTTAGAAGCTATTGGTGCAGCTCCTTTTATTGTTCATTTAATATGTGATGGTATCATTGCAGGTGTTGGCGGTGTTTTAGTTTTCATTCCGCAAATCTTTGTCCTATTTTTCTTTATTTCACTATTAGAAGATTCAGGGTATATGGCGAGAATTGCTGTTGTAATGGATCGCCTTATGGAATTTTTCGGTCTAAATGGGAAAGCCTTTATTCCGATGATTGTAAGCTTTGGATGCAATGTTCCAGGTGTCATGGCAGCGAGAACAATTGAACAGCCGAGAGAACGACTATTAACAATTCTTGTTGCGCCGTTTATGAGCTGCTCAGCAAGGCTACCTGTATATGCTTTGTTCGGTGCTGCATTCTTTTCTGCACATCAATCATTAGTAGTATTCTCGCTATATGTTATGGGTATTGTCATAGCGCTTATTGTAACAAAAATATTATCAATGACAATTTTAAAAAATGAAACTTCCGTATTTTTCGTTGAGTTACCAGCCTACCATGTACCACAACTTAAAACACTTTGGCGTTCCACTTGGGAAAAAGGGAAAGGATTTTTCCGCAAAGCTGGTACTATTATCTTTGCAGGCTCCGTTATTATTTGGCTTCTTTCTTATCTTGGACCACATGGTGCTAATGTCAATATGGATGACAGCTTTTTAGCCATTATTGGGGGCGCTTTTGGTGTGCTGTTTATCCCTCTTGGCTTTGGAACATGGCAGGCCGGTGCATCCCTTATTGCTGGGTTCCTGGCAAAAGAAGTAATTGTTTCGACAATGGCGATTATTTATGGTGTAAGTGAAGGTGTATTATCATCTACAATGACAACTCATTTTACTGCTTTAAGTGCTTATACATTCTTGGCCTTTGTATTACTTTATATGCCTTGTTTAGCAACAGTAGGCGCAATAAAAAGGGAAACACAGTCTGTGAAATGGACTTTATTTGCAACCATCTATCCATTTGTTGTAGCTTATCTCATTGCACTTATGATTTATGGTATTGGGAATTTATTGATGTGAGGTGTAGAGGATGACTTTATTAATTAATATCTTAATCGGTAGTATTATATTTGGCTATGCTGGTATTACTTTATATAAGAGCATTAAGAAGCAGAAAAAGGGCAAATGCGCATCATGCTCATTACAGAAGAGTTGTTCCTCTAACGTTTGTGTCCCTCCTACCAAACTGGAAGATTTTAATACTAAATAAATAAAATATAGCGAGGTAATTCCAAATGGAAAATTCCATTGGAACTACCTCGCTTTTTTGTGAGCTTTTAGACATGAAGTGCTTTCTTCTAAAGCTTAAGTATTAGAAACGTACTTTAAATGTTTCATTACCAAAAGTTAGTGATGACATTTGTTACAGTGTATAGTGAAGGCTGGTCTGAACTCCTTGAGGATCAGAACGCCTTCGCGACCAACATCGTGTTGTTACTGCTGCCGCTAAGCTTCCGCACAAAAAACATCTATTAGCGTCCAGTTGAACGGAAATAAACTACACATTTTGGTAATGGTCCTTATATTTTAAATTTATTGATTTCTTCCTTCACGGACACAGCTTCTTCACTTAATGCCTTAGCAACAGCGTTAATTTCTTGAATAGTCGCAGCTTGCTCTTCTATTGTCGCTGCTATTGTTTCAGACTGTTGTGCAGCATGCTTGGAAGAAGAGGACATTTCATTGACCGATGCTGCCACTTCTTCAGTACTCGCAGAAATTTGTTGCGTAGAAGCAGATACATCCTCGATTTGAGATGTCATATCACTAATCGCCTTTAAAATTCCATCGAAGGCATTTTGGGCATTCTGAATAAATGTGACACCTTCGTCTACATTCAATACTGTTACATTTACGGCATTTTCTACTTCTTTTGTTTCTTGCTGAATAAGTGCTATTACATCTACTATTTGATTGGCAGAAGCTTTGGATTGCTCTGCTAATTTACGCACTTCATCTGCTACGACCGCGAAGCCTTTACCATGCTCTCCTGCACGAGCCGCCTCAATCGCAGCATTTAATGCTAAAAGATTTGTTTGCTCAGTAATGTCAGTAATTACTTTCGTAATATTAACAATTTCAGCTGATTGCGTACTTAGCTTCTTAATACGTTCATTTGTTGTATTTGAAGATTGTTGGATAATTGACATTTGGCTTTCTGCAATATGCAACGTTTTTTCACCATCATTTGCAATAGATTGTGTGTCTACTGCTTTAGAATGAAGCATTTGAGTAGCCTCAGCAATACGTTGAACACCTTGAGCGGTTTCATCCATTGCTATCGAACTTTCACGACCTGTAACAGCCGCTTGGGTATCACTAATCGCCATTCTCTCTACAAGGTTTGCAATATCATGTGAGGAATTTGAAATTTCTTCTGTACTTGCTGCTAGTTCTTCAGCCGCTGATGATGTATGCTCAACATTTGCAGTCATGCTATGTATTAGTGAATGTAAATTAGACTTCATCAAATTAAAAGAATCGGCCAATTCTTTAATTTCATCCTTCGTTTTAACTTCGATATCCTTTTGACATAAATCACCTTTAGCAATGACCCTCGCTGCAGAAGTTAGCTTATTTACAGGGACAACGATGGAACGTACAAATATAATCCCAACTACTACACAAATCAATAAAATAATGCAGAACATCCATAAGAACCACTGTTTATTATTATTAATAAGCTTATCCACATGTGCTAAAGAATTTTGCATGTCTGTAATGTTTTCTTGTTGAAACAAATCTACTTTGTCATTAATCTCAACTGAAGTAGTATCAAATTCAAGCATCATTTTATTCCCTTGCTCAGGCCCATCTTGAATATAACGATGAGCCATTTTCTGACCAGTACTATAGTACTTATCAAACGCTATTTTAATCGCATCTAATCTTTCCTGGTCTTCCTGATGCATTTTTTTCACTTGTTCCAAATCTTTATAAAAGATTTTGCTATATTTTTCTGCCTGTTCAAATCCATCATCTAAATTATCGAGTGCTCTTGTGGCACTAATATCAGTCAAATACTGCTGAACCTGTACAACTGCTAGCTTCATCTCATCTGCTAATAACGTCGTTTGAAGTGTTTTTTCTTTCATCAAATGTACTTTTTCCAGTTGAGATTTAGCATTTTGTTGTTGAAATACCCCCATAATTAAAACGAATACTACGATAAGGCCAAACGACACCATACTTCTTACTTTAATTGACACAAAATACCTCCTATTTTTAACCTCTAATAGTTTAGTCTGATAGAAAATATTTTAACAATTTATTTACATTAATGTAACATATTTACCAAACTAACTTCGAATTCTTCATTTTTGCCACGTAATGATTTACCAACAAAACATTATACCTTTCTTATCGACTGGAAAAATAAAAAAAATATGTAGTTTTCAAGAATTTTTCACCAATTATTACAACAGATGAAATAAGTAAACATTACAGGATACAGTGAATACATTTACAACGGATCTAGTTATTTATTTGTGCGTGTCGAACGCTAGCTTACCCATCTGCATATCATATTTATAATCAAGTATGTCATCAATGTTAAATCACTATCGAAAGGAGATCGTTATGGTATTTAGACCACAGTTCCCGATGTATCCTGGTGGCATGAGAATGCCCATGCAAATGCCAATGCAAATGCCGATGCAAATGCAAATGCCAACACCTCCACAAATGCCACCGCAGTCCTTTTTCCCGCCTGGAGGCTTCCCAAATCAGCCACGAATTCCCGGTGGCTTTCCTATGTCCAGTGGAATAGGTTCATTTGGAGGACAAATGCCAATGCAGGAACCTTCAAAAATCGGTTCATTTTTGCAGCAGGCGAATAATTTATTTAACTCCGCGAAAACATATACACCTTACATTCAGCAAGCAATGCCAATGGTAAAAAATATTCCGTCACTTTTAAAATTGTATAAAGGATTTCAAGGTCTTCCTGCTGCAGGAGCTGCCGCAGGGGCTGGAGCAGTAGCAGCTGAAGCAGCGGCTAGCGGATCTGGTTCTACTAAAAGTCGAAAAGCGTCTCGACGACAAAATGGATCATTTACTCCTGCTGAACCACTTCCATCAAAGCCTCGTATATTCCAGCCGCCTATGTAAATAAGGTTTCTTTGTATTCACCGTCCCTGTCCGTTATAATGTAGATAGGTAAGCTTGAAAGGAGTCACAACCATGCAAGTATTAAAAATTAATCCACGTGGCTATTGCTACGGTGTTGTTGATGCGATGGTCATCGCTCGAAACGCCGCACTCGATAAAACATTACCAAGACCTATCTACATTTTAGGTATGATTGTGCATAATAAACATGTCACGGATGCCTTTGAAGCAGATGGCATCATCACATTAGATGGCGAAAATCGTTTAGAAATTATCGAACAAGTTGAAACTGGCACTGTAATTTTCACAGCACATGGTGTTTCACCTGAAATTCGTGAAATTGCAAAGCGAAAAGGCTTAGTATCCATTGATGCTACATGTCCTGACGTAACGGTTACACATGATTTAATTCGTGAAAAATCAGCAAATGGCTATGATATTATCTATATCGGTAAAAAAGGCCATCCCGAGCCAGAGGGAGCAATTGGGGTTGCACCTGATCATGTACATTTAGTGCAATCGTCTACTGATATTGATGCATTAAATTTAACGAATGATAAATTACTAGTAACAAATCAAACGACGATGAGTCAATGGGATGTTGCTCATTTAATGGATAGTTTAAAAGAGAAATTCCCACATATTGAAGTGCATAAGGAAATTTGTTTGGCAACCCAGGTCCGCCAAGAGGCTGTTGCTCAGCAAGCTGGGGAGGCAGATTTACTTATTGTTGTTGGTGACCCAAAATCCAATAACTCGAATCGTTTAACGCAAGTTTCAGTTGAAATAGCAGGGACGCCATCTTATCGAATTGCTGACGTTTCTGAGCTAAAAGTTGAATGGTTAAAAGGAATTAATGCTGTCGCTGTTACAGCAGGTGCTTCTACGCCAACACCCATTGTAAAAGAGGTTATTTCATTCCTTGAGCATTTCGATGAAAATGATGAATCAACACATATCATTGAGCGTACAGTTACATTAGATAAAATTTTACCTAAAATTAAATCACCAAAGCCTGTTGATAAAATTATGCCTTACTAAGAATCATGTGCTAAAGCGTTCGTTTACATCCGACAAGCACTGGAGAGCCAGAAGCAACAGAAACGCTCACCAGTTTGCACGACAATCGAAACGACCTCGAGGAAGTAGCGCTTTAGTCTAGACGATCTATAGTAGAAAAAAATCCTGATTGTCTATGTTGACAATCAGGATTTCTCATTATTTACTAAAATAATAATTGACTGGACGACCAATACCACCATAATGCACATCCATCGTAATTTCCTCTTGCTTCTCTAAATAATCTAAGTATCTTCTTGCTGTTACACGCGCAATACCTACACCACTGGCTACTTCTTCTGCTGATGCTCCTTCTACAGAGTGCAAATAGTGCACCACTTTCTCTAGCGTTGCACGATTAAAACCTTTAGGTAAACTTTTTTCTGACCGTAAGACGTTTGATTGCTGAGCTTCATTATGTCCTCCGTGATAATGGAATAACTCATCCAGCTCTCCTTGTGTTATTTCACGCTCCGATTGCATTTGCTTTTTGAAGCGCAAATAATTTTCAAGCGTTCCTTGCACTCGTTCAAATGAAAAAGGTTTCATAATATAATCAAAGACGCCAAGATGTAGGACCTGTTTTACAGTTTCCATATCATTAGCAGCTGTTACCGTAATTACATCTACCGGTAACTTGAGTTCACGAATTTTTCGTAAACTTGTCACGCCATCTTGCTCTGGCATGAAAATATCCATAAATACTAATTCTGGTTTAAGTTTTTGAATTTGCGCAATCCCTTCAACTCCATTTGAGGCTTGTCCAATTACTTCAAATCCAACTATCTTTTCAATAAATTGGCGATTAACCTCTCGCACCATTGGATCGTCCTCTATTAATAAAACCTTTGTTTGTGTCACTGTTAGTCCTCCATACACTTTGTTCTATCTCTATATGTGCAAATTTTTACTTAAGGAAGCTATCTATGAGAGCGCCACACGGTTCCCATAGAAATTCTCACTGCTATTTCAACTCATTACTCATAGAATTGACCTTCCATACAACCAAGCGCTTTCTTAGGGACATCATGAGTCGTCCAGCATTTGTTAATGAGCCTATTAAGTATGGTAAAAAGTTATTAAAAAGCTTGTTCCTTTATTCGGTTCACTTATGACTTCGATTTCTCCTTTTCCTTTTTGTACAATTTCTTGTATTAAAAAAAGTCCAATGCCTCGACCTTTATTCTCTTTTGTCGAATAGCCATTATCAAAAATATGTGCCTTGACTTCATTCGTCATGCCTATACCATTATCCGTTACTAATATTGCCAGCACGTCCTCATCTTCATCAACAGAAACATGAATTATTTTTTCTTCAATTTGTACATCCCTTAATGCATCAAAAGCATTTTCGATTAAGTTACCAAATAAAATAACGAAATCATGATGATCTAAATTGTTAGGAAATGTTGTCAAACGGCTTTCCCTATCAATCTCCAGTAGAATTCCCTGTTCTTTTGCATAGGAAATTTTACTAAGCAATAGCCCGGAAATATTTTCATTTTTAATCCGTTCATTTAGAAAGTTTGTAATTTCATCGTGTTCTTCTTTTACTTGTGTTAAATAAGAAAGTGCTTGTTCATGATGTCCAAGTTGTAATAGACCAGCAATTGTGTGCAATTTATTTTTATGCTCATGTGTTTGTACGCGTAATGCTTGTACAAATGCCTTAACACCCGTTAGTTCCTCTGCAAGCTTTTTCACTTCTGTACGATCCTTAAACATGGCTACAGCCCCAACCGTTTTTCCATTAACTTGTATTGGTATTCGATTACTCATAATATTGTTTTCATTAATATAGAGCTCTCGATTAAAAATGGGTTGATCTAACTCCAATATTTCCGGTAATCGTGTATCAGGTAACACGTCAAAAATTTTCTTCCCTATTAATGTTGAAGGTTTTTTGTGAACCCCCAAAATGTCACATGCTTTTTCATTAAATATTGTAATTGTCAAATCATTATCAATAGCAATGATCCCTTCATGCATCGCGTTAAATGTTTCGGTTCTTTCTACATACATTTTAGCAATTTCGTGAGGCTCTAACCCAAACATTTGCTTTTTCATATGAAGCCCTAATGTATGAGCCCCCCATGCACTAAAGAACAGAGATAATAAAATAGTAATCATTAATTCTGTTTGAATAGATTGTAGCAACTCTGCCACAGTTAAAACACTATAGCCTACTACTACTACGCCTATTTGTTTACCTTCTTTACTCATGATTGGGACGAATGCTCGTACCATATCTCCATGTTCACCATGTGCAATGGATGTATAATAATGCTCAGAAAACGCAGCGTTTAGATCTCCTGACTCCGAGATTTGCCCAATCTCCTCTGTATTTGGATGTGAGTACTTACGCCTTTGCATATCTAGTACAACAATATATTGTGCGCCATTTATATCACGTATTTCCTCCACTACAGGATTTATGTGTTTCGTAGCCTCGTTAAAATTTTTATTTGATATGTAAGTTTTTAGCTCGGGAAGCTGTGATACTGTTTTTGCCACGAGTAAAGCCTGATCTCCAAGCTTATCCTTTTGCACAGTCATGACGAACCCTAGCAAAAATGTTCCACCTATACTAAAGGAGAGCATGAGAATAAAAAAAGTCAGAGACATAATTTTTCTCTTCATCGATATTTTTTGAAATTTCAAGATGCACGCCTCCCTCTTACTATATTTTAACTTACTCCATATGTTAGAATAACAAAAACATCAGAAAATACGAATAAATTAGGTGTAATAGATGAAAAAATTTATTATTGGTACAATTGCAACCGTTTTATTGTTAACGATAGCGTTTGGTGTTCAACAAGGCTTACTATTCGCCAAGCCTCTTCCCTATGACGATGAGCAAAAAGGTTTGAATACGCAAATTACGATTCATTTAAGTCATGTTGTTGCTGAGAATACACCAAAAGGACATGCGGCAAGTAAATTCGCCGAGCTTGTTGAGAAAAAAACAAATGGCAAGGTGAAGGTACACGTTTACCCAAACTCCTCCTTGTTTAATGATGAAAACGAGTTTCAGGCTTTGCAAAATGGACAAGTAGAAATGATTATCCCTACTTTCTCAAAGATGACATCCTATATACCAAATTGGCAGGTTCTTGATTTACCATACCTTTTTAATACGGATGATGAAGTACATGAGGTACTGACAGGTTCGATCGGTGAACAATTGTTAAATGAGCTTAAGCCTTTTCATATTAAAGGACTGGGCTTTTGGCATAATGGCTTTAAACATTTAACCTCTGTCGATCACCCTATTCATACATTTGAGGATTTAAAAGGCTTACGTGTCCGTACAATGCCAAGTAAAACCCTTGAAAAGCAATTCGAGGTAGTTGGGGCTACACCAATCCCAACTTCTTTTAGCGAGGTTTTTTCTGATTTAGAATCAAATACGATTAATGCTCAGGAAAATACAGCGTCAAATATTTATTCTAAAGGTTTCTATAAAGTGCAGAAACATATGACATTAACTAAGCACGGCATTTTAGGATACGCTGTTTTAATGAATGACAAATTTTGGAGATCCTTACCTTCAGATATCCAACAACAGGTAATGGAGGCTATGAAAGAAACAACAGACTGGCAATTTGAACAAGCAGTAGAAATGAACGAAGAAGATTTGCAAAAACTTAAGCAGCAGGAAAACTTTGAAATCTATACGATGAGTAATAAGGAACGCCAACGCTTTAAGGACAAACTAGCGCCTGTTTATGATTTTTATAGAAACAATGTACAAGAAAATGATGTTTTATCAGAAATTGAAAAAATTGTTTCTCCTTAAAGTATTAATGTGCGATTCATACTTTTGTTCATTAATGATAAAATCCTCACTAGCGTGGGGATTTTTTTCTTGTGTATTATAATAGGTTCTAAAATTACAAAACTACTATAAAACAGCTTAAAACCCCTGATATCACTAGTTTTATTGATCTCCCAACTAAAATTGAACAAAATGAACAATAGAAACTTTACGGTCATAAAAACTATTGTCGGAAAATTTCAGCTAAGATAACTTCATGAAAGCGTTCACATAATATTCATAAACAGTGTTAGGGGAGAACTTTATGCGTATAAATTTTAAAAACTTAACAGTACAAGTCCTGATTGCTATTGTGCTAGGTATTATTGTAGGTGCTACGTTCCCTGAATTCGGAGCGAAGTTGAAAATATTAGCAGATATTTTTATTAAATTAATTAAGATGTTAATAGCTCCTATCATTTTCTTAACAGTTGTTATTGGAATTGGTAGTATGGGCGATGTAAAAAAGGTTGGTAAAATTGGCGGGAAGGCATTAATTTATTTTGAAATTGTCTCTACTTTCGCATTAGCGATCGGTTTAATCGTTGTCAATATCGTAAAACCTGGTAAAGGCTTTAATACAGCTGCTGCGAACGGTGCAGATGTTTCCCAATATACAGAGGCAGCAGCCGCAACAGAGCATGGTATTGGTGCATTTATCATGCAAATTATACCTGATAATGTTGTCGGAGCACTTGCAAATGGCGAGTTATTACCTGTTTTATTCTCCGCTGTTTTATTCGGCATAGCTGCTGCAGCTATTGGTGAACCCGCTAAACCAGTTATTAAATTTTTCGAACAAGTTGCAGATATATTCTTTAAAATTGTTAATATGGTCATGAAAGTTTCCCCGATTGGTGCATTTGGCGCTATGAGCTACACAATCGGAAACTTCGGACTTAAATCACTAGGAAACTTAGGATTTTTAATGCTTTCCGTTTATATTACAATGTTTATCTTTATCGTAGTCATCATTGGTCTTATTACACGTTACTTTGGATTCAGTATCTTTAAGTTTATTAAATATATTAAAGATGAAATTTTTATCGTTATTGGAACATCATCATCAGAATCTGCCCTACCTTCGATGATGCGTAAATTAGAAAACTATGGTTGCTCTAAACAAGTCGTTGGGCTTGTTATTCCAACGGGGTACTCCTTTAACTTAGATGGTACGTCCATCTACTTATCTATGGCGGCTATTTTTATCGCACAAGCATATGGAGTAGACTTAGATGTTTGGCATCAAATTACATTACTAGCTATTTTAATGCTAACATCTAAAGGTGCAGCCGGTGTAACAGGCTCTGGCTTTATTACACTCGCAGCGACATTAGCAGCATTCCCAATGATTCCAGTAGAAGGGATTGCCCTTTTAATCGGGGTCGACCGCTTTATGTCAGAGGCTCGCGCCGTTACAAACTTAATTGGTAATGGTGTAGCAACAGTTGTCGTTTCAAAAATGGAAAAAGAATTCGATCCAGAGCAAGAAAAACGTGCTCTTGCAGGAGAAGTCACAACTCAACATTAAAATGAAAGGCTGTCTGGTAGTGAAGAAATTCACATTATCGGCCAGCCTTTTCAGCGTTAAACTCCATATTCCATCTTTAAAAACAATAATAGAAATTCTATGAGCAATTAAAATTACAGTTTGATTAGCTTTTATTTTATTTTATTTTATTTAGGGATTGTTAAATTATATTCTCAGAAGATGAGACTAAATTTGCAGTTAGCTCATCTAATAATAAAAGGGCTATCTCTTATAAAGGCTCTTTCAATTGCGAGTCGTAGTTTTTGACCACCTGAAATATTAACACCATTATCCTCTCCATTTCCCCATAGTTCAGCATAATTTTAAGATGCTCATCACCATTAAAGTCATTGTATAACTCTGTTTGATTAGGCAAAATTGTCATCTTTCTTCGAATTTCTACCGTTTTCTACGATGCTTTAAACCATCAATAATAATTTCCCCTGATAAGGATTCATTAAGAAATTAAATAAGGTAGTATTTCCTGTCCCATTAGATGTTACTACACCAATATTTATCCTTTTTATTCTCGAAATCTAAATTATTGAATATTGTTCTATATAAAATTGAATAGTTACATTTTTTAAAATTGTATCATTAAAAGGCTCCTTCTTTTAATATATAGGTAGATTAATTTAAAACTAGGAATCCATTTTTTATCATTAAATGTATATATAGGTGAAATTACATATTATTGTTCAACAAACTACAGTGTATTTAAAAGTAAAATACAACTAAAAATAGTGAATATTAAATGAAAATATATTTTTTCGCAAAAAATTTCAAACTTGTTTTAATTTTTGTTTTATATTAGAATTAAATAAACAAATATTACTATATTTGAATTTTATTAGGGAGTTGTTTTTTATGAAAGAAGATCTTTTTGATTTAGATTTAAAAGTATCAGAGGTTGCTAGAACATCTACACAATTAAATTTTTCAGGTCAAATGAGTATGTATCCCAATCCTTGCCCAGATATGCCTAAAACAAGTACTAGAGAAACAAATTGTTCATTCATACCTCCTTGCCCAATAGCCATGGAATAAAGGATGCGGTGAGAATTAATTTCTCACCGCATTCTACTTATTAATAGTAGATTATTTTCACCAACTATCTTAAACTCTAGCTCGAAAAAAAATTGAAATTCTAAAAAAATCAAAGAAATATATTTAATAAGACAGACCAAAATTATTTCTTTAAATTACATAAATTTCATTCAATCATTTTGACCAAAGGGTTTTATGGGAGCGTCTGCATTGAAGCTAACGGTTGGTTATATAAGGTAGATGAGACGAAAAATCTAAATTTCTATTATAAACTTAAATGCGCATTTATATATATATCACCTTATATCAGAATTTAAATTATAACTAGGAACTTTAACCCTATTTAAAAATTCCAAATCCCATGTAGATATTTCCAAGGAATTTATTATTAAGCCCACAGCGTTAGCTCACTAGATAAAAAATCCTCAAGAAAAGGTGCTAAGGTTGCGAAGAATAACAGAAATTGTTCGATTACTTAAGGACAATCTTCTCTTTACAAATAAGATTTAATTTATAAAAAAGCGGTACTTGTATGGAAAAAAGTAGGTGCGATACATAACAACGTTAACATTATCAACTATTTATAACATCTTCAAAACCCCAAATAGTACCTAATTATTTACAAGATGATTTAACTTGCAAACGCGACGGAAAATATCAAGCTTTTAATAGATGTCATCATATTTATTAAAAAAGATAGCCCAATGAATTTTACAGCTATGCGATGTTGATATTCAACAGTAACAACTTATGTGTAAATAAAACTTTCTAAGGAGAAATTCATTATGAATAGAAATTGGGATATAAAAGATTTATCGGTAGTAAGAAGTCCTTTACTTCCACTCTCTTTTTACTATAATATTTTATCAACAGAAACAAATCCCGAAAACATAGTAAAACTTGTTCTTTCCAATCAATATATTAAAGAGGCAATTTACTTTGCTAATCCTACATTAGCAAACGAATTAGAAAAATACTCTCAAAAAAGTACTAAAAAAAAGAGAAATATTGTAACAGCTTTGTATAAATATCTTTCAAGAATTTCTACAAAATCAATACCATTCGGCCTTTTCGCAGGAGTTCAAGAAGCTTCTTTTGTAAGTGAGGATTCAGTTTTTATAAATACAACTGAAAAGGAATTCCAAAAACATATAAGAGTAGATTCAATGTGGTTACTTGGAGTAATATCAGAAATAGAAACTCAAGAACATTTATGGAATTTCATACATGTGAAATTTTCAGATTTATATCTAAAAGAAGGAGACCGGGTCTTTTTCCCATATTCATCTAGTTATGGACAAATCACAAATAATAACCAAGAAGAAAGAAAAGAATTTTCTATCAAAAATAACGAACTTGTTAATAAAGTAATATCTGAAACACTGGAGTTCATTCCTCTATCTTTATTAGTATCTAATTTAAAAAAAAGTTATAAAGATATTGATGAGGAACAAATCAAATATTATTTAAAAAATTTAATAAACAATGAAATATTACTAACAAATCTACGTCCTAATTTAACAAGCGAAAATAACTTACTTGATTTACTAATATTCTTTGAAAAAAATAATATAACTCATGAACTTAATTATAAATTATTATTAAATATTAAAAATAAAATTATTCAATATTCTAAATTAAAATTAGGAGATTTAAAAGGAATTGAATTATTAGAAAATATCCAAACAGAAATGCAACAATTATATGAATCTAAAGATTACTTACATATAGATTTAAAAATTTTAAGAGAACGTAAAATTCCAATCGAATTAAAAAATAATATAGAAAATTTTTTAGATATTTTAAGTCTATTTTTAATTGAAAATACTAGTAGCAATAATATTATACCTCTAAAAAACGCACTAATTGAAAAATATGGATATAATACAGAAATCAATTTGATCGAACTATTATACTCCCTAGAGTTCACTGAATATTCGACAATTGGTCCAGTATATAATACCGATATTCTTAAAAACAATAAAATTTTTAATTATATGGAAAGTTTAATTAATAATGCATTATTTCAAGGGCTTGAAGAGATTGAAATAAATGATGAACAAATAAATAAATTAAAGAAAAACTACTCTATAGATAATAGTAAAATAAATGAATCATTCGACTTATTATTTTCGATGGTAACGGATGGAGATAATACTTATTTTACGATAAATAATACTATTTCAGATAATGCTGGTCAATTAATAGGTAGATTTTTCTATTTATTAGAGAATAGATATAAAGAAGAAGCAGATAAAATAAATTCCTTTGAAAAAAAAGTATATGGTGAAAATTATGAAATTACAGAAGTTACTTGCCAAAGCGTAAATGGAAGATCTTCTAATATATGCTCAACAATAAACCTAAGAGATTTTGAGTTACCAATTTTTTCAGGGATATCTAATAAAAAAACTAACATCAAAATAAGTTCAATTTATTGTGGAATTAATAATCTTGGTGAATTATATCTAAGAAATTCAGATACAAATAAATTTATTATTCCAAAAACTACAAATATGTTACATGGCATAAATGACTTCCCTGAAATTTACAGATTTTTGTTAGATATAGATATGGAAGGAAAAATTCCTTTCCAAACAATTTTCCCCATTTTAAGTAATAAATTTATTTTCACTCCTAGAATCAGATACAAAAATTTTATATTATTAAAAAAACATTGGCGAATAGATAAGTATATCCTTAATTTAGAAGATCAATTTAATTATGAGGAATGGGAAAATTCGATAATTAAGTGGAAAACAATTTATAAAGTTCCTAATATTGTTGAATTAAAAAATGCCGATTCAACTATTTTTTTCAATTTAGATAATCCATTACATTTAAAAATCTTAAAAAAGGAGTTTTCTAAATATAATAAATTGCTTTTTACTGAAATTGACTTTGGTATTGATACCTCATGCATTACAAAAAAACTTTATAAAGAAGAATTAACACTGTCTATTTTTAATAATAAATATTTAAAAAAGAATACTATTTCCTCTGTTAATAAAACATCACACAAAAGGAAAATAATACCTGGTGATGGATGGATTTATTATAAAATGTATATTAAAGAATGCTATCAAGATACTCTTTTAATAGATGTTATTTTCCCAGCAATGAAGAAATTATTAGAGAAGGATAAAATTTCTTCTTATTTCTATATTAGATATAAAGATTCACGTCCTCATATAAGACTTAGAATAAAAGTAGATCCTTCAAACTTTACATTTTTAATTATGTATATGTACGATTTAACAAAGAAATGTTTAGATTCAAATTTAATTGATAGTTTAAGTATCGATACTTATTACCCTGAGTATTCAAGATATGGTGGGGATTCATTAGAGGTAATTATCCACAAAACTTTCTTCTGGGATAGTCAATTCAGCATAAAGTTACTAGATATAAATAAACAAATTGGTGAAACTACTGAGAACATTATTATGTACTCATTAAAATGTTTATTGAGAGATATGGGCTTAACAAAGGAAAAGCAAATTAATGTTATTAGAAAATATTTAAACTCTATTGGTAATATACCAAAACATCATAATAGTTTTGTAGAAATTTTTGATTTTGAATCTATCCCTGAGTTACAAGTAATCTCAAATTACAGAGCTTCTATATTAAAAAAGTATTCAACAGAACTTGAGAAAACACAATTATCCGAATTTGAAAAGGATGAAATAATTTTGTCTATTATTCACATGAATATTAATAGGCTCATGATTATAAATAGAGAAAGAGAAAACCAAATAATGTTTAATTTAATAAATTTCTTATCGAAAAATTAATAATTTTCACATTAGTCTTTAACTATTTGTATTTCCTCTTTTTGTTAATAAAAATGGATATTGTTGCGAAAAAATAATATTGTTTAAATTAAAATGATATTTAATAATCTTCACTAATGTTGCATCATTTACAGAAAGGGGAGGGGGTAAAATTGAACAATACGATATCTACTCAAGGGAAGTTTTTTGTTAGTGCAATTGTATTTTTCTTATTATCAATAGTATTAGTGTTATTTCTACCAATAACTATAACGGAAACATTTTATTTTAATAGAGACAATATCATATTATTAACACCAGTTAAAAATTTATATTTATTTACTATTTCTCTTACTATTATTTTTTTATCATTAGTTTTACTAGGTTTCAAAAGAACCCATTTAACATATTGCATTGCAAGCCTACTGATAATATTTTCAATAGTTGGAGGATATTTTTCACTTATCAGCTATACAGCCATTCAGGAAAAACAAATTATAGTTAAAAATTTCCAAAACAAAACTATATATCCATGGAGCGAAATACAAGAGGTTTTATACGAATATGATAATGGTGCATTAGGAAAATACACTTTTACAACGCAAAATGAATATAAATTTTCTATTGAAGAAACCATGAGATTTGGCTTAGATGAAAAGAGTGCTATTTACCGTATTGCATATGACAATGATATTCGATTTATTGAAAGAAAAATAGAATAATTAGGTAAATCTAGCTGTCCATTATATTATAATAAAATTTAATCCAAATGGAAGATACTTCGGTACACCTTTTCTCTTGCTCATTTATATTTCTAATCTATTACAAGTCATAAATCATTTTGTTTTCTAATTCCTCATGGGAAAATCTCATTACTAAATGTATATTTTCATATAAATAATTCAGCAATTTCATATACAAATGCCAATCAAAGGCAGTATCTTCTGCTTGTTCCAATGATAACGGTTTTTCAAAATTTTTATTGATTACGCGAAAAATAATATAAATTAAAATGTGAAACCTCGAGTCACTTACTCGTATGAAGTGACCCCTAAAAGTTAGACACGGTTATTTCATAGGCAGCTTGAGTAAAATGAGTTCGGTATTGCACCGGACTCGTTTTTAGTTTTGCCTTAATCCGTTTCGTATTATAGTAATTGATATATTTTCCCAATTCTACTTTGAACAATCCCTCTTAATTCTAGAGCGCGACGCTATTTTTTCATTTGATAATGCCAGCCCTGATCGGAATACATGAGTAGCTGATGGTGCTTAGGTAAACGTCCGTACGCTTGTCCAACATATCTGAAACAAGAATAGGTTGGTCTAGAACTAATTGTATACATGATAATTTCCCCGTTAAATACATCTAAAACTGACGATAAATAAAGTTTCTCACCGAATAATTTTTAATTCCGTAATTTTTGTTACCCACTTTTCATTTGGGGCATCCGCTTTAAAATTGCGGTCTAAAATATTTAACGCAATTTTGCCAACGTTTCCTTTATAGGATTTATATTTTTTCATACGTACTAAGCATTTTAAACCAAGCTCTTTCATGATGCATTGCACTTTTTTGTGATTCACTTTGTCCACGATTCGCTAGTTGATCACGAATACGGCGATAACCATAACGCCCTTCATGTTCTTCATAAATCGCCTTTTAAAATCAGCATCTGTATCCGGTCAATTTATACGTTTTACTAAATCATAGTACGTACTTCGTAGAATCCCAGCTAGTTTCACAAGTGCTTTTACCGGTTATTTATGCCTTAACTCATAGACTACTTGTGCTTTGACCTGTTTGGTGATTTTCCCTTGTGTTGAACTAAGGCATTCAACTTTTAAATACTCATTTTCCATTTCCAGTTGTTTAATAAGCGCTTTAAGTGCTTCAGTTAAATCTTCAACTGGTGCTTGTTTCGATTGATTATTGAATTCTTTTTTCATGGATAGGCTCCCCTTTTTCTTTGATTGAAGGGCATCTAATCTTTGAGTTTCATTTTGCTTTCTCCAAGCACTAATTGTTGAAGGTGCAAGTATCTTAAAAATCGCTGCCGTTTCGTTTAAGGACGTACCATTTTCAATCATAATTCATTTTAAACTCTAGTGTGTAATTTATATATGGCTTAATAAAAGCTTCAATAGCATTGAATTCTTTTTGTTTAATCCATTTAAGGATTGCTTTATTATCAGTCCCCATAGATTTAGCTAAATCATAAGAACTTTCCTTTCCATTTAAGTAACGCTCAACAGCCTGAAATTTATCTTTAGCAGTATATTTGACCATAAAAAAAGGTTCTAAGTCAAATGTTGGGGTGCTGTAATCTTTCAGCACCTTAACCCAGATGAACACCGATTTCTTTATACTTTAAATTTAATAAGATTTTTGCTCGAAAGTGATCGAAGCGTCGAAAGCCAAAT
>Ga0209784_100149_pt1 | contig 63832 bp, 53 predicted proteins | sample AraplaCvi_mLB_r2_2_FD_184284 | JGI IMG/M metagenome (GOLD analysis project Ga0209784, IMG submission 184284) | Arabidopsis root microbial communities from North Carolina, USA - plate scrape CL_Cvi_mLB_r2 (SPAdes) (version 2) | ecosystem: Host-associated > Plants > Roots > Endosphere | place: USA...
AGGAATTCGACTATCCGTGCATAAGCGATCTTTTCGTTGGCCTTCTTCGTAATCCCATGCCCCTCGTCTTCGAACACAAGATACTCCACGTCACGGCCCTTGGCTCTCAAGGCCTCGACGATTTGGTCCGACTCCTCTTTAACGACGCGCGGATCGTTGGCTCCCTGGATGATGAGCATCGGGTTCACCATATCATCCAGGTACGTAATCGGCGAATCCTTGATAAAGCGTTCTTTATCCCGCTCGGGATCGCCTATCCAGCGCTCCATAATCGGTTTCCAGTGTTCCGGCACCGAATCGTAGAAGGTAAACAGGTTGCTGACCCCGACGATGTCGATGGCCGCCTTGAAATACTCCGGATTCCGGCCCGCCAGCAGCAGTGTCATATAACCGCCATAGCTTCCACCCATCACGAAGAGCTTCTCGCGGCTCGAAATCCCCTGCTCGAACAGCCAATCCATGCCTGCCAAGCAGTCCTTGCGCGGTCCCTCGCCCCAATCCTGCTCCACCAATTTCACGAAGGAGCTGCCGTAACCGGTGCTTCCCCGGAAGTTCGGGCAGAAGATGTGATACCCTTTGGCCAGGATATACTGGAACATGGAGCGGAACTGCTTGCGCTCCGAGGCTTGCGGGCCGCCATGCGGCCAAAACACCGTATAACCGTTGGCCACGTTGTCTTTGGCGCGGAACAGGAGGGCCTCGATCTCCATCCCGTCAAAAGATGGATACGTCACGACATCCGGCGTCACCAAGTCCTCATCGGTCAACCCTGTCAGCACGTTCTTTGTGATCGTGCTCCATGAGCCGTCTGCATAACGGTAAATGTTAAGCGGCTTCACCGCACCCCGGGCGAGCAGGTACAGATTGCCGGACCTTGTGACGTTCAGCTGCTCCACGATGTCCGATGGAAGAGGAATGGCGGTTAACTCACCGCTGTCGAGCGAATAGGCATACAGTCGATCCCCTACCCCTTTTTCCGTAACGATGTACAGGGTTCGTGAATCCTTATGGAAGCGCAAGAGCTGGATGCTCTCCCGGTCGATGCGGCACAGGGGTTCAAACTTTTGCTGCGGGATGTCGTAACGGGCCACATAAGAAAATTCGGATTCATAGTCTGTTGCAAAAATGACCTGGTCATTGCTGACAAACAGCACATCCCCCGAAATATGCACCTGTTCAGGCGCAGGCGTCAAGCACAACGGCTCTTCGCCCTCTCGCTTCACGTAACTAACATAGTAGGTGTTGGCATACATTTTCGTATATGCGATGGCTTTCTCGTCGGGGCTCACGGCACACATTTCGGTCGATGTCCCCTCGCCCTCATGCAGCAAATGATCCTCCTTGGTGTCCAGATGATACACGCGCGAATTCAGGAAGGACGGATTCTCCTTCGACGTGACATAATACAGTCGCTTCCCGTCCTCTGACAGATGCACAAAATAATGTTTGTCCTCCGCATCCGCCCCTTCGAACAAAGGCAGCGGCTCGCCGCCGTTCCAGCGCAGCGCATGAAACTGATAATTCTCATTCCCGTCGCGGTCAAACGCCGTCAAGATATGCCGCCCTTCCGGGTCCAGCTTAATGAAGCTTGCGATCTGGTCATTGTATGTAAGCGGATAAGGGTAGGACGTCTCCCCTTCTAACTCCATGGCCCATAGATTGAACTTTCCGTTTAGACTGCTGCTGAATACAAGCCGTGACTCGTCTGCACTGATTCCGAAGGTACGAATGCCATACGTTTGAAAAAATTGCTCCACATCGGACTTAGGAAATTCGATCATTCATTTGCCTCCCTGACCTCATCTTATTATCCATCGGTTAATAAATGGGCAAGTCTTCCAAACCGCTGGATTATTCCCATTATAACGCAAAGCATTCCGGGGGTCACCGTTACATAGTCGGGTAGTTTACTAAGTCTGCAGACCGAGATGATGCACAAATTTTGACAGAGGCCTGTATATATTCCCGGCGCCCCCTCTTCTGCCCGCATATCTGCTGCAGGATTCCATATAAATGATAAGAACCATGTTTTTAATGACGAAGGGGGGATTCTCGTGCACCAAGACGAGATCGCGGAACTGGAACGTTCCATTGCGGAGATTACCGAGATCGCTACAGGCTTCGGCCTTGATTTTTACCCTATGCGATATGAGATCTGCCCGGCAGACATCATATACACCTTCGGCGCCTACGGCATGCCTACCCGGTTCAGCCACTGGAGCTTCGGTAAAACCTTCAATAAAATGAAAATGCAGTACGACTTTGGCCTAAGCAAAATCTACGAGCTCGTAATCAACTCCAATCCGTGTTATGCGTTTCTCCTGGACGGCAACTCCCTGATCCAGAACAAACTCATTGTCGCCCATGTCCTTGCACACTGCGATTTTTTCAAAAACAACGCCCGCTTCTCCGTCTCCAACCGCAATATGGTCGAGAGCATGTCCGCCACGGCGGAGCGCATCTCCCGCTATGAGATCGAACACGGCACGGAGGCGGTTGAGCAGTTCATCGACGCCGTGCTGGCGATTCAGGAGCATGTGGATCCCCATATCGTGAGACCCGATAAACTCGATAAACAGCGCTACACGGCACGACGGATGCAGGAGCAGAAGGAGGAAGCCAAGCGGCAGAAGCCTCCCGGCCGGTATGACGATTTATGGGAAATGGACGAAGACGGTGACAAACAAACCGATAAATTGCCGGCTGCGCCCAAGCGCTTCCCGCCCGATCCGGAAAAAGACATCATGTGGTTCATTCAGGAGCACTCCGACATTCTGGAGGATTGGCAGCGGGACATTATGAGCATGCTGCGCGAGGAGATGCTGTATTTCTGGCCGCAGATGGAAACCAAAATCATGAACGAGGGCTGGGCTTCGTATTGGCATCAGCGTATCCTGCGGGAAATGGACCTGACCAGCGAGGAAACGGTGGAGTTCGCCAAGCTCAACGCCTCGGTCGTACAGCCGTCGCGCCACAGCCTGAATCCCTACTACCTCGGACTGAAAATCTTCGAGGATATCGAGCGCCGCTGGGATCGGGAGAAGATGTTTGATGTACGCGAATACGATTCCGATATTTCCTTCCTGCGCAATTATTTAACAAAGGAACTCGTGGAGGACCTGGACCTCTATGTCTTCGAGAAAAAAGGGCCGGAGTGGAAAATCACCGACAAGGCATGGGAAAACATCCGCGATCAGCTGGTCGTCTCCCGCGTAAACGGCGGCTCGCCGTTTCTCGTCGTGACCGACGGCGATCATCTCCGTTCCGGTGAGCTGATGATCAAGCATTTGTACGAGGGCATTGAGCTCGACCTGAAGTATATGGAGCGCACCATCCCTTATGTTTACCGGCTCTGGGGCAAACCCGTGCATCTGCACAGCATCATCGAAGGCAAACCGATTCTGTTCTCCTATGACGGCAAGAAGCTGCATCGACGGTTTATTTAACGGCGGTTGAAGCAGCAAAACAGCGGTATATATCACAGCAGCACCCGCGATGAGTATTGATCCATTCGCGGGTGCTGCTGTTCGTTTACGTATAGGCACGTCATCCGTTCGCTTCTTGACCCCTGTTATACGCTGACCTTCTCGGATGAGGTTTCGATCTCGATATCGTGCTTCCGAATATCATATTCGTGTTGAAGCGATTCCAAATCATCGGCCAGCTTCTCCATCATTTTCACGAAGGCGGCCAATTCCTGCGAGCTTGCTGCCTGATTACGCGCGTTCATGAACGTTTTCTCCGATTCCTGCTCCACGAGCCCCAGCTTGCGAATAATGCCGCTGACCTTGTCCTGAATCTCATCCATCGCCTTCTTGGAGTTGGTGGCCAGCTTCCGCACTTCACCGGCGACCACCTCGAAGCCTCTGCCTAACTCCCCGGCATGGGCAGCCTCGATCGCCGCGTTCAGGCCGAGCAGGTGGCTCTGATCCGAAATTTCCCGTATCAAACTTCCCATCTGCTCGATATGCAAAATTTCTTCGCCCAGCTCGGAAGTCAGCGTATGCGCCTTATCCTGCGCCTCCGCTGTTTTCATGGCGTTGTCGGCCATCAGCGCCGCGCTCTGATCCAGCTCCACGATCATGGCCGTCAATTCTTGAACTGCAGTTGTAATCGCTTCCAACATTTTTTGCTGATCCGAAGCCAGGTTGCTGATCTTCTCTTTCTCTTTCATTTCGTAAGCTTCCAATACGAGCTGGGAGTCCAGGTTAAACATTTTGCTCAGGGCATGCACCACTTGAATCCATTGATCCGGTACGAGCTTCTTCAGTAAATCGGCGGCAATATCCAAATAAACCATGTAACTTCCAAGGTAATAGTCCGTGGTCAGGCCGATTCTGGAATGAACTTGTCCGATCTTAATCCGTTCGGCAATATAAGCATCGTCCACTCTACCTGAAGCAAGCGACATCCAATACACCCGCTGGGTCTCCTTAAGCCGTTCCACGGTCGAGGTGCGTCCGATAATCTGCATCAGCTGCGGCTGCGTTCCGATCTGCGCGTAAAACCGGTCCACGACCTCTTCAACCACCTTCGCAAATACCTCGCGATGATTTGCGAGAAGCTCCAATCCTTGCTCGTCCAATCCGATATACTCCAACTGCTGGCGTCTTTTCGGGGAAACATCAATCATTTCGAAAAATCCACTCCTAAATAGGTGATCCATATCACAGCTTCAAGTACTTAGGGTCCATTATAGCCTATATTTACCACCTCGGCATAATCCCAAAGTCCTAATTGTGTGTAGATTTGCACCTCCAATCGGGCAATCCCCTCCAAACGAGGAGAAGCCACCCAATTCCACAGGCGACTTCTCCAGACATTCCGCTTCTGCTATTTTCGTATTCGTCTTACCGGTTTAACAGGCTGCCCACGTAACGCAGCAGCTCATTGGCGCATACCGGGCAGTACCCATGCTCCTCGATCAGCCTGGAGCTTACCTCGTTGATCCGTTTCAGCTGCACGGCATCCGGCGTTTTGGTCGAGGTCGTAATTTTGACGATGTCCTTGAGGTCCGTGAACAGCTTCTTCTCAATCGCTTCCCGAAGGCGCTCATGATTGTGGTACTCGAACTTTTTGCCCTTGCGGGAATAAGCCGAGATACGAATCATGATCTCCTCCCGGAACGCCTTCTTTGCGTTCTCCGACACGCCGATCTGCTCCTCGATCGAGCGCATTAATCTCTCGTCTGGATCCATCTCCTCGTCGGTCAACGGATCGCGGATTTTCGTCCAGTTGCAGAACGCTTCGATGTTATCCAAATAATTCTCGAACAGCGTCTTGGCGGACTCCTCGAAGGAATACACAAAAGCCTTCTGGACTTCCTTCTTGGCCAGATCGTCATACTCCTTGCGAGCGGCGGCAATGAAATTCAGATAGCGTTCCCGCTCCTCCTTGGCAATGGACGCATGCTGATCCAGCCCATCCTTGATCGCCCGCAACATATCCAGCGCGTTAATGCACTGAAGATCCTGCTTAATCAAAGCACTGGATATCCGGTTGATGACATAACGCGGATCGATGCCGGACATGCCTTCCTCCAGATATTCATTCTGCATCTCCTTCAGGTCCGCTTCCTTATACCCTTCAACCTCCACCCCGTCGTACATGCGCATCTTCTTGATCAGATCCATGCCCTGCTTCTTCGTTTCCTTCAGACGCGTCAAGACGGAGAATATCGCGGCAGAACGAAGCGCGTGCGGCGCGATATGGATATGCTTCATGTCGCTTTGGCCAATCAGCTTCGAGTAAATCTTCTCCTCGTCGCTGACTCGCAGATTATATGGGATCGGCATGACAATCATCCGGGATTGCAGGGCCTCGTTTTTCTTATTGGCAATGAACGCCTTATACTCGGATTCGTTGGTATGGGCCACGATCAGCTCATCCGCGCTTATCAACGCGAACCGGCCCGCTTTAAAGTTCCCTTCCTGGGTCAGGGAGAGCAAGTTCCATAGAAATTTTTCGTCGCATTTCAGCATCTCCTGGAATTCCATCAAACCGCGGTTCGCTTTGTTTAACTCGCCGTCGAACCGGTAGGCGCGCGGATCCGATTCGGAGCCGTATTCCGTGATGGTGGAGAAATCGATGCTGCCGGTCAAATCGGCAATATCCTGCGACTTGGGATCCGACGGACTGAACGTGCCGATGCCGACCCGGTTCTCCTCGGAGATTAATATCCGCTCGACCTCAACCTTTTCGATATCGCTGCCGTACTCGGTTTTAAGCCGAAGCTGGCAGGCCGGGCACAAATTCCCTTCGATTCGGACGCCGAGCTCCTTCTCGATCTCCGGTCTTAGCTCCGTCGGAATCAAATGCAGCGGCTCTTCCTGCATCGGGCAGCCGGCGATCGCGTATACCGCTCCACGGTCGGTACGGGAATGCTTCTCGAGGCCGCGCTTCAGCATCGTGACAAGCGTGGATTTGCCGCCGCTGACAGGTCCCATAAGCAGCAGTATGCGTTTGCGTACATCGAGCCTGCGGGCTGCCGAATGGAAGTACTCCTCCACGAGTTTCTCGACAGCCCGGTCGAGGCCGAAGATTTCCTGTTCAAAAAACTTATATTTTTTCTGGCCCCCGCTCTCTTCGAAACCGTAGGATTCGATCATGTCATATACACGGGCATGGGCCGTCATGGCTGGAGAGGGATCCTTCTTAAGTATTTCAATGTATTCCCTGAATGTGCCGCTCCACGCCAAACGGTCGCCTTCTGCCCGATACGATGCTATGCGTTCGAAAATATCCATATCGCTACCTCCTATGAGTCTGTTTATGGGGATTGGCTTCCATTCCACAGCGTCATTAGAAAACATTCCATTATCGAAAAAGTGTATTACATACCTATGCGGCTTGCTTGGAATAGTTGACCTTATTTTCGAAGTCACGCTTATGCTTTTTTATCTAACCACCGGTTCATTCTACACTCGGGTACGCCGCGAAAGCAGTCCCCATGCTATACTGAAATTACATTGACGTAACATTAGCAACTTTCGATTAAAAGGAGAGTCATCATGGCGATAAAGCATGAAGCCGAGCTGTACGCTCCCCTGAAGGCCTTTTTTGAATTAAACGGATATGAAGTCAAAGGCGAGGTACGGAATTGCGATCTGGTCGGCATGAAAGACGGGGCCGATGAACCGCTGATCGTGGAGCTGAAAAAAACGTTCAATCTGGCTCTTCTGCTCCAGGGCATTGAGCGGCTGAAGCTGACCCCGTACGTATACCTGGCCGTCGAGAAGAGCCGGGCGAAGAAAGGAGCGGTCAACCAGCGCTGGTCCGAGCTGACGGGGCTTTGCGGTCGACTGGGATTGGGGCTCATCACGGTCACCTTCTACAAAACCAAGGCGCCCTTCGTCGAAGTGCTCTGCGAGCCGGAGATGGCCGTGCAGAAGGGCCGCACCGCCATTAGGCGCAAGGAACGCCTGCTGTACGAGTTTCGGGAGCGCAGCGGCGATTACAACACGGGCGGGGTGACGAGGGCCAAGCTGGTGACGGCTTACCGCGAGAAAACGCTGCGCGTTGCTGCTGCCATGAATGCAGCGGAAGCGGAGCAGCGCAGCATGCACGAAGCGGCTCCCGATTGGCGTGAACTCCAAGAAAAAGCTGTCCCTGCAGTGCCGCCCGGCATTTCTCCCGCGGCTGTTCGGGATCGGAGCGGCGTGGGTTCGGCGGCAGACATTCTGCAACGCAACTACTACGGCTGGTTCCGCCGGGTGAGCCGCGGACGCTACGTGCTGACGCCGGCAGGCGTGCAGGCCCTGGCAGACTATGCCACCGTATTGAAATCATAATTATAGAACGGATCTTGAAATACGAATCCGCCCATGAAAAAAAGCTGCGGATTGAGCCTATAAGCCTGGCTCGATCTGCAGCTTTGCTATGTTCAACGCGTTCGTAAAAGGAATCTTCCATGTCTAATTCCGGGCCGTAAATTCCATCACGGCTTCGCTGATAAGATTCATGCCGAGCAGCAGCTCATCCCGCCCGGGATGCGTAAAATTCAGCCGGATGCACTCCCTGGTTCGATCTGCCGCCGAGCACATCGAGCCCGGAAGGAAGGCCGCTCCCTTCAGCAAGGCCGCCCTCAGGAGCGCATCTCCGTCCAATCCTGGGGGCAACTGCACCCAGAGAAACATCCCGCCAGGCGGTACCGCGTACCTCGAATCCTTCCATGCGCTGCGCTTCAGCAGTTCCACCATCAGCTTGAGCCTCGTTGCGTACTCCCGGTTGAGCATGTCAATATGATCCTCCAGCTTAAAATGCTTCGATTCCAGCAGATGGTGCAGCATCCGCTGGTTGAGCATGCTGGATTGCCAGTCGGCCATCTGCTTCACGGCCGTCATCATCTCGATCAATCGCCGGCTCCCGGCGGCCCATCCCGTTCGAAGCGCGGGGGCAACGGTTTTGCTGAAAGAGCCCACATACAGAACATGTCCTCCCTGCGGCTCTTCGAGCGAGAAGATGGAAGGAATGCGGGGCTTCGGATTCTTGGCATCCGCGAAATGAAGGTCGCCGTACGAATCATCCTCCACGACAAGAAGCCCATGCGAGACGCATAGCTTCAGCACCTGCTGACGCCGTTCCAAACTCCACATGACGCCGGTCGGATTGGTAAAATTAGGCGCGGCCATAAGCAGCTTCGGCTTATGCTGCCGGATCATGGCCTCCAGATGCTCGGGCAGCATCCCGTCATGATCTCCCTCCACAGGAACGATGACGGCACCTTGAAGACGCAGCACCTGAAGCAGTCCGGGGGAGGTCGGGTTCTCCACCAGCACCGGATCCCCAGGGTCCACGCACACCCTGACCAGCAAATCGATGGCCTGCTGGGTGCCTGTCGTCAGCAAAATATGCTGGGGCTGGACGCTCAGGCCTTTCCGCCGGGAGAAGTCCTCGCTCAGCCACTCACGGAGCGGCCCATAGCCTTCCGCCTCACCGTACTGCAGGGCCAGCGGGTCCTCGGACAGCACCGCTGTCGCCGCCTCTGCCAGCGAATGCAAAGGGAATAACTCTTCGGCCGGCAGCTCTTCCGCCAAGGAAATAAAAGAATCCCGCTTCGCAAGTTCCCTGATATCGCGCAGCGGGGATGACAAAAGGGTCTGTGCACGGGAAGCAAAGGAATACTGCATGGAAGTCCCCCCTCTAACCGTTATCAAAACCTCGGTTTTGTATTCAGGAGCCTCTTATATAACCTCTAAAAGGTATTCCTGATATTTATATATTATAACCTTAATTCTGCATTAGGCATAAATTTGCCTGCCTTGGCGGGTGTACAGGGCATACTTCTCGATGGCCTGCGCACGGGTGGAAACCCCGAGCTTCACGTATATTTTGCGAAGGTAGTTGTCGATCGAGCGGCGGCTTACCTGAATTTCCATGGCGATTTTGTCGTACGTAATGCCCTGGACGATCCGTTCCATTATAAAAGCCTCCGTCTCGGAGAGCTGGAGCCCGCCTTCGTTCATCGCAGAGGCCGTCAGCGGCCAGATGCCTTGCCTTACCCAGTCGAGCGGCAGCGAGGCAACGCCCTCCCGAAGTCCGGTAATCATATGTATGAGCTGGAAAGTGGACGCCTGCTTGGACAACAGGCCGCTCGCGCCGCGACTGATCAAAGACTGGAGCAAGGGAAGCCCGTCATTATCGGTCATAATAACGACATGGGTCTTCGGTGACAGCAGCTTCATCTGCTCCAACACCGCTTCGGACGTATGATCCGACAAATGATAATCCAATAGTACCAAGTCAGGAAGCAAATCCTCGACCATTCGAAGCCCTTCCGAACCCGAGGATGTCATTCCCTCAACGAGCAGATCCTGCTGCTCTTCCAAAATCAATTTCGTTCCCAGCATGCTTGTAGGTTGACTGCCGACGATAACTACCCGCCAAACCTGATTCATTTTCTAATAGACCTCCTGTATCAACAAACTTGGCTCCCTAGCATCTCTATTAAGTAAGCGCCGTCAATTCCTTGCGTTACCGTCATTGCGAATTCCCGTTGTTTGCAGATATGGACAGACGCAAATTCCCGCTGTTACTCGCATAGAAAAAAGGTTAATTAATCCTATAGGCGCAGGGATTATGACGGCATGCATGGCGAATGTCTTATATGTATCCTAATTGATAATCAAATCTATACAGATTGTATCCCACTCTAACTTTCTAAGCAATCTATTTTTCATAAAAACAAGTGCTATTGGTTCGTCTTTGCGAAAGTAATCCTGACATGATAGAATGATACCTGGAAAAAATGATAGATTTTGAGGGGTGATGAAATGCCAATGTTGGAGCCGGAAAACAATACCCCCTATAAATCCCGTGAGGAAGTGCATCAAAAGGGGCCATCGGCCAAATGGTTCTGGGTATTTTGGATTGTGCTGATCGGGCTGGGTACCACCGCAGCCTACCTATATAGCAATCATTTGAAAGAGCAAGTCGTGGCGCAGCTGCAGCAGGACACGCGCCAGGAGATGGCGGCATTCAAAGCGGAGTACGACCAAAGGTTTAACGAGCTGGTTCAGGAAATGGACGAGATGCAGAGCAAGGTTCAGTCGTTTAATGAGCTGCTGACCTTTACCAAGGATCAGGCTAGCGGCAAGACGGACAACAGCAACAAGCTGTATAGTCAATTAAGCCAGGTCGAGAAACAGCTGAAAGAGCTGGAACGCAAGATGGAGCTGCTGAAGTGAGAAAACTGAAGTATATCCGTCCCAAACAGTTAAACCGTACGTTTATGCTTGCCATTGCACCATTTATCGGGATGCTGCTGTGCATGTGGTTAATCACCGAGCCGCCGCGCCTGTCGTACGAAACCGCGGAGTACATACCGTCTGGCAGCATATCGGAACAATCCGCCGTGATCAAGCAGGATCTGGATCAAGCTGCAGTCTCAGCAGAACAGACGATATCCTCCATTGAAAAAACGGCCAAGCTCTATCGGCAGACGACCGCTACGGTAGGAACCATTCTCCAAACAGCGGAATCACAGGCCGCGCGGCCGGAGCAAATCTATAATCGCCGGATTACAGCCAAACTGGGTGTCCCGATCGAGACGGTCAACAGCGACCGGATTCGAATCGAATTGTACAAGATCAATCCGGGCACCTATCACGGCTATGCGATGAAGGTCAAACTGAAGGATCCTTCCGCCATGAAGATGTCGCTTGGCAGCGAAAGCGGCAGGCCCGGATCCGTCGAAACCACGATGCGCGCCGTAAGCCGGCATGGCGCCGTTGCGGGGATTAATGCCGGCGGATACGCTGACGGGAACGGGGGCAGACATCCGCTGAGCACGACCTTTTACGATGGCAAATACGTCTCGGGATTTCAACCGAGCTTTAAGGATCTGGCCTTTGTCGGCCTGAGCAAATCCGGCAAGCTGATCGGCGGCAAGTTCTACAGCCAGAGCGACCTTGACCGGCTCGATCCGATGTTCGGGGCCACCTTTGTGCCGGTGCTGCTCCAAAACGGCAGGAAAACGACGATCCCCGACAAATGGAAAACGACTCCCGGCCGGGCACCGCGCACGGTCATCGGCAATTACAAGGACGATCAGCTGCTCATCCTCGTTACCGAAGGATATGATGAGAAGGGAAAATCGGGAGCCACGCTGCAAGAGCTGCAAACCAAACTGAAAAAAATGGGCGTGATCGACGCCTTTAACCTGGATGGCGGCGGTTCCGCATCCCTTGTTCTGAACGGACGCGTCGTGAACAAGCCGTCGGACGGCAGTCTGCGGCCGGTCCCCACGCACTTCTTGTTTTTCAAATGATAGAGTCGGTACTCATATTCTCGTTTATTTTTTGGCCCAAGGTGGTTATAATAAAGTTAGCTTAGCAGGAGGTGGCATGAATGTCGTTCTCATTAACATTTTGGATCGTCATGCTCGTATTCGCCCTTTATATGGTTGGCATTTGGACCGCGGCATACAATGATGACAAAACCAAAGGCCTGTAAGGCGACTCCCTCGTATATCGGGGGAGTTTTATTTTTTCTCGGACAAAAAAGGCACCGCTCAGCAGCGATGCTCAAAAGGAATTTCATTATTTATATAAGACTAGGCATGTTTAGGAAGCTGCTGCATTTCGGACATGCATTGCGAACAGATATAGCGCTCCTTAAACTCGCTTACGCCGTCCATGGAGCCACAGAAGACGCATTTCGGGCGATAGCGCTCCAATATAATATGGTCCCCCTGTACAAGGATTTCTACGGGATCCCCCTCGTTCATTTGATATCTCTTGCGCAGAGACTTAGGCAGAACGATTCTTCCCAGCTGATCAACTTTACGGACAACACCAGCAGGTTTCATAACGATTGTACACCTCTTTCATTTTCAACAAGTGATTTCTGACACCACAGTTCCAGAACTGATAACAAGGGCCTAGTATAATAGTTCGATAAAAAGTTGTCGAATCCTGCTGGATGTTAAGAATTTCTTAGTTTTTTTCAACATCAACTAGGTATACTGGATGATTTTCCCCAAAAATGCGCGATTTTTCAGCTGTTCTTATTCCATACCCGGGAAATCCAGCTGGCGCAATGCCTCATATACCATAATCGCCGCAGAGTTGGACAGATTCAACGATCGGACCTTATCCGTCATCGGCATGCGGATGCAATGCTCGGCATTTGCGGCCAGCAGTTCCGGAGGCAATCCCTTGGTTTCTTTGCCGAACACCAAAAAATCCCCATCTTGATATTCGATGTCCATGTAACGCTGAGTAGCCTTCGTCGTAGCGTAGAAATAACGCCCTTCCGGATAGAGCGCCTGCAATTCCTCAAAGGAATCGTGATATTCAATATGTACGGCGTACCAGTAATCCAGTCCGGCCCGTTTCAATGTCTTGTCGTCTGTATTAAAGCCGAGTGGACGGACCAGGTGCAGATGCGTGCCCGTAGCGGCACAGGTTCTGGCGATATTGCCCGTATTGGCTGGAATTTCCGGTTCGACTAGTACGATGTGTAATGCCATGTTGATAAGTCCACCTTTTCTTCTGTTTATTTTTAATCTTATTATAACCGATTCCCTTCCGAATTCCCGGAATATCCAAAAATAACCTTCCGCCAGCTTGGCGGAAGGTTATCGTCTTCTAATCTCATGAAATTAGCTGTGGCTATTCTTGAACTCCTGCATGAATTCCACGAGGGCCTGAGCGCTCTCATAAGGAACGGCATTATATGCGGAAGCCCGCAAACCGCCGACGCTGCGGTGGCCCTTGAGGCCGACAAAGCCTGCTTGCTCCGATGCCTTCACGAATTCCTTCTCCAGCTCCTCGGAGGCAAGACGGAACGTAATGTTCATATCGGAACGCACCTCTGCCTCCACGCAGCCGCGGTAGAAGCCTTCGCTGCTGTCGATGGCATCATAGATCAGAGCCGCTTTCTTGCGATTCAACTCTTGAACACCTTGGAGGCCGCCCTTCTCCTCAATCCACTTCAGCACTTCGTTGATCATGTAAATGCCGAAAGAAGGCGGTGTGTTGTACAGAGAGTTATTTTTCAAATACGTATTGTAACGAAGCATAGTCGGAAGATGTTTAGGAGAATCTGTAATCATGTCCTCTCTGACGATCACAACCGCCACGCCGGATGGTCCAAGGTTCTTCTGCGCACCCGCATACACCATCGCGAACTGGTTCATATCGAATGGACGGCTGAGAATATCGCTTGACATATCACCGATGAGCGGAACGGAACCGGTATCCGGGAATTCCTTAAACTGGGTGCCTTCAATGGTTTCATTGGAAGTCAGATGGAGATAAGCTGCATTGTCCGACAGCTTAATGTCTTGAATGCGGGGCAGAGTCATGTATTTGCTCTCTTCGGAAGATGCCGCCACATGGGTATCGCCGATCAGCTTGGCTTCTTTAATAGCCTTGTCCGCCCAGCTTCCCGTCATCACGTAATTCGCAACCTGGCCTTGACCTAGGAAGTTCATCGGAATCATGGCGAATTGCGTGCTTGCGCCGCCCTGGATGAACAATACCTTGTAACCGGATGGATTCCCCAGCAGGGACAGCAGGCGCTCCTGCGCTTCGTTATGAACGGCTTCATAAACGGCGCCGCGATGAGACATTTCCATAATCGACATGCCGGTATTTCCGTAATTGACGAATTCGGCCTGGGCTCGCTCCAACACTTCAAGCGGCAATGCAGCAGGTCCTGCGTTAAAATTGTATGCTCTCTTGCTCAAAAGACTCTCCACCCTTTCTCTACTATGAATGCTAATTAACGCTAATCATAGCAACAATCCCATAGACCTTCAAGTGTAATTATTCACATTGAATTGTTCCGGTTACCAGCAGAAGAATTGGTACTTTCTGCTCCAGGATCTCTTTTCTCCGGGTGCCAGGCTTAATCGAACAAACACTTCCGGCGAAATAACGTGTCCGGTCCCCCACAGGGCCATATGCGCAACCGGAAAATCGCTGATCTCCCTTACCCCCGCCCTGCGGGCACTGTGCGTCAGCTCCCATGAATACGGATAATCGCTGCCGTTGAAGCCTTTCATTCTTCCATAGAAGGGCTTATGCGGTCTGGCGGTCCAGCCTATCTCGTTATCCTGGACAGACAGCAAGTCCGAGGTATAGTCAGATTCGACCTCCGTAAACCGGACAGGAACCGGCAGCTTCAGCTTATACTCGGGTCCTATCGCTTCCTCGTTGATCCCTATGAAATTATGAACATACTCCTCCGTATCGATCCTTCGGCTTCCTTCGTTCATAAGCTCGTAATCTATCGTTAATACGGTATCTTCAATTGAGATCTTCTTCACCAGTCTTGCCGCATAACCATTCATGCTCCTGGAACGAACCGTATAGGAGATGTTTGAGTCACCCGAAATGACCTCCACATCGAAAGGCTCCACCGGATAAGCATACTGAAAGTTATACGGGGCCTCGCTGACCCGTTTAAGAAGGCCCACCCCTAATTTAGGAAACCAGTCTCCAACCTCGGCCTCCGCGTACCCCATCCCTTCATGGAGTCCGAACTCGTTGCATAACCCGGACCCGGCCTGCGGGTTAAACCCTTCCGCAAACTCATGAACACAGAAGGTATGGCCGCTCTCGGTCAATTTCACCTGGGTGATGAAACCCGTGCGGTCAAAACGCGTGCCTTGATACCGTCCGACTTTCGCTATTTCGACTTCCAATCGTCCGTTCGCTAGTTGATGTCCCACAAACCATCGCTCCATTCATGATGAAGAAGCCCCGGCCGACTTGTCTGCCAGGGCTTCCGTAATTTTTAGAAGTGCGTATCAGGCAAGCTCGACGTGAATCAAAGCCCGCTCGCTGCCGGATAACGAGGACAGCATGCTGCGATCCAGCTCGACGGCCGCGGGTTCTTGACTGCGCAGTTGGATCTTTTCACCGTTCAGCGTAACCGATTGGATCACATAGCTTCCGTAATCCAACCGGTTTGGATTGCCGTATACGATTTGAAGCTGTTTTCCGGCAAACCCGGTAGTGACCGCGGCATGGCCGTCGGCATCGAATTGAGCAGACCTTAGTTTCGGTTCCAGGCGAAGATGTCCCCGGTTCCCTTTCACTCCAAACACCTCGGTCAGCATGGTCAGCAGCAGCCAGCTTGCCGACCCGGTAAGGTAGGGATACATCCCCCTTCCCTTCTCGTTAATGTACTCGGGAATGCCCGGATACATGCGGCTTCGTTCAAAATCCTGGCTCAGATCATAAATCGAACGCAATACCTCGTGGCCCTCTTGGACAAAACCTCTCTTATAAAGCGCATTGGCGTACATGACGCTCATATGGCTAAACATGGCCCCATTCTCTTTATGTCCGAACGCGAAGCCGAATGCCCGGCCGAGGTTTTGTTGGATCTCGCCAAAGTTCGAATTGAGGCGGTAACCGATGCTAGGGTCTTTTAAGTAACGGTCAACCGACTTCGTGATGTGTCCTACCTGTTCATCGTCCGCAATTCCGCCCATGACGGCAAAGACCTGGCCTGTTAGTGTCATGCGCACGCCCAGGGGATGATCGCCTTCCACGCGGGCGCCGTCATTATTGTAATATCCGTTAAACCAGGAGTACCCTTCACGGCTCGTGATCCATTCCTTGCTGCGCAAATGCTGAATGAGCCAATCCGCCTTCCGCTTCAAATCCTGCACAACGTCCGCAACGCTGAATTTCCGTTTGTTTCCGGTCACGGACACCTTGACGGTCTCATAATAGCTATCCAGCAAATTCAGCTTGCCCTGCACATCCTCGTACGAGACGGGATCCGTCACCGAATCGAGAAGCACCGCCATTTCCTCCGCGATTTCCAAATGCTCGACGCCTTCCGTATCCTGCCACGCCAGCAGCAGATCGCCAAGCTGCATCAAATTGCTGGCATAAAACGCCGTGAAGGCCACGCTCTCCCCTCTGCCCGGAGCAAGGTCCAGACCGTCGTTCCAGTCGGCTCCCTCGAGCTTGATGTTGTTGTGTTCGCCGACGTTAAAGAACGGCACCAGATTTTGAAGCAGCATATGCTCCAGGACCGTACCTTCGTACACCTCGCCGCTGACGGTCAAGAGTCGATTCCCGTGCTCAGGCAGCCATCCGGCGTCCTTCTCCTGGCAGCGTTTTACGAATACGTCGCGGAAATAGGTCTGCGGCTGCTTCAGAAAATCCATATCTCCGCTCTGATCGATATAAAGCTGCGTGGTCATGAACGGCCAAGCGCCGTGATCCATCCATACGCGCGGAATGTTGTTCCGGTCAGCAACGAATTCGCCCGGCTTCGTGCCGATGATCGTAGCATTGCTTCCATCAATCCGGACGCCCGCATAGTTATTGAGCAGCAGATATCGAACCTCGGCAGGCTCCATAATCATCAAGGCCAGGCAATCCTGCCACAGGTCGCGCCATCCGCGGCCACCTCGGCCGTAATCATGATAGGGAAGAAAGGAATTTCCGTATAAACGGCGCAGGATCGGCTGCAGGGTCACCCATTTCATCCATAGATCCTGCTGCGGATCACCGGTCTGGAAGGATACCGTATTCAGTTTCTCATTCCAATAGGCTTCGTTCTGCGCAAGCAGCTCATCAAATCGCTTCTCCGATAAATACGTTTCGGACAGCCTTTCGATGTCTGCGCGATCCTTCGCTATGACCATTGCCATAACATAGGCTTTGGATTCACCGGGCCGCAGCTGGGCCTCCGCGAACCGCAGGCCACCAAGGGCCTCGTACCCTTCCATGGAGTCCCCAGCCTGGGCATATGCCGGCTTATTGGCAATGACGGCTTCAGGCCAATCGAGAGCTCCGCCCTCCCCGATGTATTCCTCGAGCACCGGGAAATGACCGATTGGGGCTGAGCCGTCCCCCTCCGCACCCAGCACGCTGTAGGATACGCGATTGATACGGTGACCCCGTTCGTCAAACGAGAGTACGGGCTGCACTTCGACCCCTTCCCGATGGACATAAATCCGATGCAGCAGGGATGTCACATGACGATGGTCCCGCAGATCATCCGCCGAACGGCCATACAGCGGAACAGCCGCGGTAGGGGTAAGTTTAAGCGTCTGCTGGCCTACATTGGTCAGCGTTACTTTCATTAACTCGATCTGGTCATCCGTCACCGGCACGAAGCTGGTAACTTCCGTTTGCAGTCCGGCCTCCCCGTTCATCCGCTTCAGCTTGTGCCATAGAAACCCGGCTTCCAATTGGCCCTCTTCTTCCTGATGCATGAACCGGTTCGCATTCTGCTTCGCAGAGTTGCCGGATACGGACCAAGCACCATGCCCGTCGATGTGCACCCAAAAGTTGCGCGCGGACTTGGAATTATGAAGATCCTCCACCGATACCGGCGACATCAAAAACGTATTGTGGCTGCTGGTCATTTCGCCGTGAAGATTCGGCGTGATGGCCGACATCATGCCCGCCTCGTTGACCAAAGGAAAATATAAATAGTTATGAAGTTCAGGATGACGCAGCGTAAAGACGCCCTGATCCCCCTCGAACTTCCATCCCGTTGATTTCATATCGCTTTTTCTTCCCCTCTATGCCTTAGGATTTGACGGCTCCTGCCAGGGCACCGTCCACCAGATACTTCTGTATGAACGTATACAGAATGATCAATGGTGCGGCAACGATCGTAATTCCGCATGCAAGCAGCGGCCAGTTATTCCCGTACTGCCCTCTGAATTCTTTCAGGCCGAACGTAATGGGATAGTTGGACGGACTCGGCAGGTACATGATCGGCCCGACAAAATCGTTCCAGATTCCGATGGCGGTCAGAATGACGCCCGTTGCGATCACCGGCTTCATCAGCGGCAGAATGATCTGGAACAAGTAACGGATATAGCCGGAGCCATCCATGCCTGCAGCCTCATCCAAATCGCGGCTGATCGACTTGATGTAACCGACGAACATCATGAACACCACGCCCGTCCCCGTCGTTTTCAGCAGGATATAGCCGAGCTTGGTATCATACCCGAAGAACGAAACGCTTTCCTTGAAGGACAGCATCAATTTATACTGCGCAACCATCGGGTTCGGAAGGAACTGGGACAGCAAAAAGAACATGTAGATAAAGCCGCTCCACATCACATAACCGCGTGCGACCGGAAACGCCGCAAACAACGATACGATGATGGTCAGCACCGTCGCCGTCACCGTATAGATCAGGCTGTTCGCAAAATAACCCGCGAAATTGCCTTCAGACCATGCCTGGGAATAGTTGCCCCATTCGATGTTCTTCACGATTCCGATCGGGTTGAGCAAGTATTCGTTGAAGGATTTGAGCGATACATTGAAGACGAGCAGAAGCGGAACGACGTACAGAATCAGCAGCAAACCTATGACGGCATAAGAGAGAATTTGCGTGGTTTTGGAATTTCGCATCAATATTCCACCTCTCTCTTACGCGTCTGTCTGACGGCTACGACAACAAACAGGAGAATAATCAGGAACTGGATCACGGACAGTGCCGAAGGAAGGCCCATTTCCAAGCTTCCCCGGAACGTTTCCTTGTACACGTCGTAAGCCATCGTCCTAGTATTGAAGCGACCGTCCGTTGTCGCCAATATGATATCGAAGGTCGACATGGCGCCGATAATGGATAGCAGCATATTCACCGTGAAGGACGGAGCGATCAGGGGGAAGGTGATGTGGCGGAAAGACTGCCACTTGTTGGTGCCGTCGATATGACCCGCCTCGTATAAATCCTTCGGAACCGATTGGAGGCCAGCCAGAAAGATCAGCATGGAGTAGCCCATGTACATCCAGATCTGAACGAAAATAATATAACCGAACGCATGGGTAAAGCTGCCGAAGAACATGTCCTGATAGCCGAAGAGAGCGTCATAAAGGCGGTTGACCGGTCCGTTCAACGGATCGAACATCATCCCCCAGATCAGCGCAACCACGGCTACGCCGAGTACGACCGGCAGGAAGAATACCGCACGGTAGAAGTAATCGCCTTTCAGCCGCTGGTTAATGATTACGGCGATAAACAGGGCGACCCCGTTTTGCACAATCGTCACGACGAACATGAAGATCAGGGTATTTACGATCGAGCGCCACCGCTCGCCCGAGTTCCCCGAGAAGAAGAGCTCCCTGTAATTATCAAGTCCGACGAATTGATAGGTGCTGCCCGGCAGGTTCTTCACATCGGTAAAGGAATAGATGACCGTCAGGATCGAAGGCCCGAAATAAAAAACAATGTATAACGCCATCGGTATCAATAGCAGCAATAATGGTATGAAGCGGTTAAACCCTTTTCCAAATGGATACATCTCTCTCACCTCGCAAATCCATTTCAATGCATGTCGGGGCCTGCTGCACAGACCCCGATTACAGTATGGTTCTTTCTATACAAGTCTCTTTATAATAGAAGAAGTTTATTTCGGAGCGGCTGCTTCCCATTCTTTCTGCTGAATGTCAGCCAGCTCTTTTGCCGTTTTATAAGGTCCGCCCGGTGCCAGGAATTCCGTGTGAACGCCTTCTGCAGCCAGATGCTCGCCGATATTCTGCCGGTTGATCATCATGATTTCGTACGCCAATTCGAACTCGCCGAGATAAGGAGTCAGTTCATTGTCAATGAAGTCGCTTTCCGTCTGAATGTTGTCCTGGGTCGGAATGAATCCGGCTGCCTTCACGAATGTCGTGTAATTTTCCGGCTCCGAGAAGAATTCAAGCCACTTCAGGGCTCCTTCTTTGTTCGGACCTTTCTCTGCCGCATACCATGTTACGTCATACTTGCCGACAAAGGAGGCGTTCTTCGCTGCATCCTCGGTGGCCGGAAGCGGGAAGTAACCGAATTTCAGCTCTGGATTAGCTGCCGCAACGGTTGGGGCATCCCAAGAGCCGTCAGCCAGCATCGCAGCTTTTCCTGTTGCAAAATAGGAAGGCGCCGTTGCATAATCGATCCCCATGAAGCCGTCGATCATGTAATTGTCTTGAAGCGTCTTCATTTTTTCCAAAACCTCGATGGCTTCTTCATCGTTATAAGCCGTCTCGCCTTTCCACACGCCCTCGATCCATTTCTGCTGGTCTCCGCCGCCCAGGATTTTGGCCTGCAGGGCGAACACTGGAAGTTTCAAAGGCCATACGTCTTTACCTGCTACAACAATCGGTGTGATGCCTTTGGCTTTCAAGTCATCGTTCAGCTTGATGAACTCCGACCACGTTTTCGGAACGCTTAAGCCGTTCTGCTCGAAGATTTCTTTATTGTAGAAGAGACCGGACATCGCAACCTTGCCTGTAGGAACGGCATATACTTTATCGTTATAAGTTCCGGCTTTTTCGATATCGTTTGCGTTATAATTCTTAATGAAGGCTTGGTCGGATAAATCCGCAATCAATCCGGTATCGATCCATTGCTGCCAATCGGGTACTTTAGCGCCCGGCGTCCATTCCTGCGGGGAGAGTCTCATTCCCGACAAATCGGCCAGAACGTCCACGTCATTGGCGGTGATTCTTGCTCTCTGCGCCTGCTTGTATTCGTCATCCGGACCCGTAGTGGTATACTCTACCGTATACTCGGGATACTTCTCTTCAAATTTCTTATTGATCTCTTCAATCGCTTTATTGATGTTATCTTGTTTCCAGTGTAAAATTTTGATGACCTTTTTATCGCCTTTGGCAGGTCCGCCTGGATCGGCTGAATCGCTGCTTCCGCAAGCTGCCAGCGAGAAGGTTAGAGCGCCAGCCAAAAGTAATGCTGATAACTTCTTAATCATTTGTTCGTTACCCCCTGAAATTAAATTGCAATTCATTATGAAACCGGATTCATGATTCCGCTTTTTCTTGGCCTGTACAATCTTGATGCTACGAAACTGTGATTATTAATTTTCGTAATTGAGCGAATTATACCGAAAGCGGTTTCGTAAGGCCTATTATTACGCATAATATTTTGTTTGTCAAAGCTTTTTTTATCGTTTCCGATACTTTTCTCCCAACGAACAGAGACAATCCTTTTTTCTTACTATGACAAGCCTTATGCCTGTTCTCTTTCATTGACTTACCTCGCTAAAGCAGATACACTGAGTTACGAAACTGTTTCGAATCTGCGTGGTATAACATGGCCACCGGATGGTAAACCTTGGCTTGGATAAGCCCTTATGCATAGGTGAACCGTCATCATTTCATTGGATCATGGGAAATTCGTTCAAAACACACTCCTCAGTTAGACAGAAAACACGTATCTCATAACTTTTCTGTCCCTAAACATTACGCATAAAGGAAATTCATGATAAACATTAGCTAAAATTAACGAAAATAATGGAAATGACATTATAAACAGAATAAGGGGCGTTTCGCATGGCGTTAAACATCAAAACAATCGCTAAAATGGCAGGGGTCTCCGTATCGACCGTCTCCAAAATTATCAACAACTACAGTGATGTATCCGATGAGACCAAAGCTCGCGTGTTGGAAATTATGAGAGAAACGGGATATACCCCTTCCAATTCCGCAAAAACGTTAGCAACCAAAAAATCCAATCTAATCGGCGTCATCTTTGCGGGAAAGCTGAACGTTGATTTTACCCACCCGTTTTTTGTTGAGGTGCTGAATTCTTTTAAGAAGCAAATGGGCGTTCTCGGTTACGATCTGCTGTTTTTTTCGAACGAGAAATTCCAGGGGGAGGATGCCGATTATCTCGGACGGTGCCGCCATTATCAGGTAGACGGCTGTGTCATTATATCCGGCGAGGAAATCGAGCCCTCGATTAAGGAGCTGGATGAGAGCGATATTCCCTGCATCGGGGTCGATATTGAGCTGTTCGGCGAAATGTCGGGTCATATCATGTCCGACAATTACAAGATGTCCTCGAAGGTCGTGGAGCATTTCTATCTCCAAGGCTTCCGAGACTTGGGCTTCATTGGCGGCAGCAAGGAGTCCGAAATCTCCAATATGCGAGAGGCGGGTTATCGCAACGCCATGGACAGCTTCGGCCTTCCGGCTCGCGCCGAGTGGTTCCTGAACGGGGATGATTTCTATGAGGCCAGCGGATATAAAGCGATGGCACGGCTGATTAAGGCAGGTTCCCTGCCCCGCGCCATTTTTGCAGCCTCGGATCAGATTGCTATCGGCGCCATCCAAGCGCTTCAAGAACATGGTCTGAATGTCCCTGACGACATGTCGATCATCGGCTGCGACGATATCGAGGCATGCAAGTACACAACGCCTAAACTAACGACGATTCGGCAAAACAAAGAGAAAATCGGCCGATTGGCGGCACTCATGCTCTACGACCTCATCCATAAACAGTCCCCCGTCAGTTCCTTTGTCGTCGAGCCCGAACTCATCGTCCGTGAATCTTGCGGGAGCAACACGCATCACTACGGGTATTTCGGCTAAATATCCGGGCAAAGGGGCAGCCAGGGGGCGTTAGGCTCTTAATGAGCCCCTTGTCTTTTAGAGCCATGTTAGGATTGGTTTCAGTCACGAATCGATACCACCAAAAAGAGCCTGGGGCATCATGCCCCAGGCTCTTTTATAATCCTGTTTATTAGATATCGTAGTACAGGGAGTACTCGTGCGGATGAACGCGGATGTTAACCGCTTTGGCTTCGGCACGCTTGAAGTCGATGAAGTTCTCGAGGAATTCTTGCGTGAATACGCCGCCTTCTGTCAAGAACTCGTAGTCTGCTTGAAGTGCATCCAATGCCTCGTCCAGGGAACCCGGTACGCTGCGGATTTCCTTCTTCTCGGCGTCGGACAATTCGTAAATGTTTTTATCGAATGGCCCGTAACCGAGCGCGGTAGGATCGATTTTACGCTTGATCCCGTCCAGACCGGCCATCAGCATAGCTGAGAATGCAAGGTAAGGGTTCGCTGTGGAGTCCGGTGTGCGGAACTCGATGCGGCAGCCTTTAGGCGTTACGGCAGCAACCGGAATCCGTACTGCGGCAGAACGGTTGCCCTTGGAGAATACGAGGTTAACCGGTGCTTCATAGCCTGGTACCAGACGTTTGAAGGAGTTGGTGCTCGGATTCGTCAAAGCGATCAAGGCAGGCGCATGGTACAGAATACCGCCGATGTAGTGCAGCGCCGTTTCACTCAGGTTCGCATAAGCGCCTTTTTCGTAGAACAGCGGAGTGTCGCCGTCGAAAATGGATTGGTGAACGTGCATGCCGCTACCGTTATCCCCGAACAATGGCTTCGGCATGAACGTAGCCGTTTTGCCGTATTGGCGGGCTGTGTTATGCACGATATATTTATAGATCAACAAATTGTCAGCTGTTTTCTTCAATGTATCGAAACGGAAATTGATTTCGGCCTGTCCGGCAGTTGCCACCTCATGGTGGTGACGCTCAACGCGAAGGCCTGCTTCGTCGAGGAGACGGCACATTTCGCTGCGGATATCCTGTTGAGTATCCACTGGCGCTACAGGAACATATCCGCCCTTAACCCCTACTTTGAAACCCAGGTTGCCGCCTTCTTCCTTGCGGTTCGTATTCCACTGGGCTTCCTCCGAGTCTACGAAGTAGCTGGAGCTGTTCATGGAGCTTTCATAGCGGACTTCATCGAACAGAAAGAACTCGGATTCCGGTGCGAAGAAGGCTGCTGTTCCGATGCCGGCTTCTTGAAGGTATTGCTCGGCACGAGCCGCGATTCCGCGCGGATCACGCTCATAAGCGTCGCCTTCCGGAGTATAGATGTTGCTCATAATGTTAAGTGTAGGATGTGCTGTAAACGGATCAATATAGCAAGACCCCGGATCAGGCATCATGACCATATCCGATTCTTCAATGCCGCGGAAGCCTGGAATAGAAGATCCATCAAACGCTACCCCGTTCACGAAAGTTTCTTCGTCTACTTCTGAAGCTGGCAAGCTAATGTGATGCACCCGTCCCGACAAGTCTACAAAACGAAAATCGACCCACTCAATATTGTTCTCTTTAATGGTTTGCAATACTTTCTCTACCGACATGTCTCTTCCTCCCAATTTCCGAACATTAAGACTTAAACAGCTTAACAATGTTCATAATCTTTCGATTTCTTTTCGTCATTATATGCCGGGAGATAACCTGACGTCAATACCTATGTAAGGTATTTTTAAAATTGGTGTCATATTACATGACATGAAAAACCAATTAAAGTAAATGCAGCAAAAAGACACCTGCGGTTAGGATGCAGATGCCTTCTACTATAAATTAGGGGATGGCGAAGCCATTCATTGTGTTCCTGCCGCTGTGCTCGAATATACTATTATAGCAGGTAACACGTGTTATACGCGCGCGAATTCGGAAGCAGGCGCTTTGGTCGTGGCAAAGCTCTTTCCTACCAATGGAGCCAGCTTCTCCAAGTCTTTAAGCAGTGCGGCGAATTGGTCCGGGAACAGGGATTGGACCCCGTCGCCTGTCATCGAATTGTCCGGATCCGTATGCATTTCAATGATAAGACCGTCGGCTCCGGCCGCGACGGATGCCTTGGACATCGGTTCGACCAGCTCGCGCCGGCCCGTTCCGTGACTCGGGTCAGAGATGACCGGAAGGTGGCTCAATCCTTGCAAAACAGGAATGGCAGATAAATCCAGCGTATTGCGGGTATAAGTTTCGAATGTTCGGATTCCGCGTTCGCAGAGCATGACATTCGGATTGCCGCCGGCCAGGATGTATTCCGCTGCGTTCAGGAATTCGTCATAAGTTGCACTGAAGCCTCTTTTCAGCAATACCGGTTTGCCGCAAGTGCCAAGTTTCCGAAGCAGATCGAAATTTTGCATGTTGCGGGTGCCCACTTGCAGAATATCGGCGTACTCCGCGCAGATATCGACGTATTCGGGCGTCATCACCTCTGTAATGGTCAACAGGCCATGCTTTTGCCCGGCTTCCGCCATCATGATCAGACCTTCGACGCCAACGCCCTGAAAGCTGTATGGCCCCGTACGAGGCTTAAATGCGCCCCCTCTTAGCACTTGTCCGCCTGCTGCTTTCACCAGCTGCGCAATTTCATCAATCTGCTGGGCGGATTCAACGGCACATGGACCGCCCATGACAACCAGATTGCCGCCGCCAATCTTGGTTCCCTTAATATCGATCACCGTATCGTCCGGATGGAAATCACGGCTGGCAAGCTTGTAGGACTTGGAGATCTTAACTACATTCTCTACGCCCTTCATTTGGCGAAGATGCTCCGCAAGCTTCGGGTTCACGCTGCCAATCAGGCCGATCACCGTGCGATCCGCCCCCTTCGATACGTGAGCCTGGAGCCCTTCCTTCTCAATTTCGGTAACGATATGCTGAACTTGCTCCTCTGATATTTGATTGGATGTAATGACGATCATAAATAAACCTTCTTTCTGAATGAATTCCAATTTCGATGTTGATTTCAATCCATGGATAATCACTTTCGCACTTGTTCGCTTTTAAGCTTTTATGCTTTTAATCGATAAAGTAAATATACAGAAAAAATCTCCCCTCGTCAAGCCCATTCTTCAGGCCTTCACGATCGGGAGATATTCCTCGCCTGTTACATCAGCGTTTTGTTCCGTCCTTCCGCTACGGTTCGCTTCACCAGCGGTATGACAATTCTTACCGTTGTCCCGATGCCGGCGCGGCTGAATAACGTGACCCCGTACTCGCTGCCGTAGTGAAGCTTGATTCGTTGATCTACGTTTCGTATGCCGTAACCCGCATTGGTCAGATCCTGTCCCCCTGTATTATCCAGCACGCGGCCTGGCGGGAAACCGACGCCATTATCGATGATTTTGAATTCCAAAGCATCTTCCAGCAATCTGGCCGTTATCCGGATATGAATATAGTCTCCGGTCCACGCATGCTCGAGCACATTCTCGATAAACGGCTGCAAAATCAATTTCACGGTTTCATACCGGACCACCTCGGGCTCAAAATCATAGGTAACCTGCATCCGGTCGTCGTATTTAATCTTTTGAATGTCCACGTACGCTTGAGCCTGTTCCAATTCATTCTTCACGGATATGATGTTCCGGCCGTCGTTGAGCGACAAACGATAAAACTTCGCCAGGTCCATTACCATGCGCTGCAGCTTATCCAGCATCCCGAACCGCGCGAGGCGGCTGATGGAGGAGAGGGTGTTGTATAAGAAATGCGGATTAATCTGCGCGTGCAGCGACTCCAGCTCCGCTTCCTTTTTCTGCAGGTCGGCCAGATACACCTCATTGATCAGCTTGCCGATGTTGCTGCCCATATCGTTCAATGCAGAGGAAATATGCGTAAATTCATCATTCCCCTTAAAGGATACCCGTTTATGGAATTCGCCTTCCTGGAACGAGTCCAGCACGGATACGATTTTGGACACCCGGCGGCTGAAATATCTGGAGACCACGATGCTGACCACGAAGAAGATGCCGATGCAGATCAGACAGATCAGATAGGTTAGATTACGTATTTTGACCGTGTCCTTTTCCACGATTTGAGCAGGCACGACGGCAATCAAATCCCAACCGAGCTGGGGAATGGGCTTCCGAATCAGAAGGTCCCCGTTCTTGCGAAGTTCCTTCTCCTTGAAAACGTTGGTGGATATTCCCCCTGATGAAAGAACGACCCGACCCTGTGCATCCGATAAATACAATGCGGTCCCGTCACCGATCTTCTTGTAATCCATGCTTTCAAACAGGTCCGTCATACTGACGTTCATCCGCATGAACCCGATCTCCTGCGGTTTGATGGTCGAACTGATATCCACCAGCCGCCGCAGCAAGGATATGCGTCCGTTGCTCACATCGTCCTCAATCTGTTTCCACTGCAGGGTTACGCCGTAATTCTCTTCCTTCGGATATAATTTATACCAGGAGCGGTCCTCCAGCCTGTCATATTGATAAATATCAAACAGACGTTTGTTGGAGTCCAGCGGGTCTGTATACGTATAACTGTCATAGATCTCCCTAAGGTCGTCATTGCGCAGGTAGATCGATAACCAGATCCTTCGGTTCGCCGTGCTTACCGCGGTCTCCAGCTTCGGAATCAGCACGTTGATCGTGGTGTCATAGCTTATCCAAGCGCTTTCGGTAAAACGCAGACGGCTGTTAAAGGTCGTATCAAAATAAAGCATATCCGATATCCGGATCATGTCCTCCATCTTATACGATATGTTCTCGCTCATCTGATGAAGCGTGCCCTGAATGTTGTTATACGTCTGCTCTCGGGTGGACTTCACGAAGACCTGATTCGCTATCTGACCGACAAGCAGCACCGGTATAATGATAAATACGCAGTACGAAAACATTAACTTGTATCCGAAAGGTATCTTGACCCGTATTCGTTCGAATTTCCCCGCCATAGCCTGTTTGACCCCATATCTAATCTGAATTTTGCTAGTTACGAGTGCTTGCGCCGGTATTCCAGAGGCGTCATTCCATACATTTCCTTAAACTGCCTGCTGAAATAAGGCAGATATTGATAACCTGTCTGTGATGCAATTTCATATATTTTGAGCTTGGTCGTCTTGAGGAGATCCCTGGCGCGCTCCATGCGGAGCTTGATCACATAATCGCTAAAGTTGTGCCCGGTTTCTTCCTTGAAGAGTACCCCGAGATAATTCGGTGAAAAAGAAAACCGGTTCGCCATATCCCGCAGCGTAATATTCTCGTGCATGCGGGCCTGGATATTCTCTATAATCTCTTCGACCAGCCTGCCATTCTTGGTTGATTTGCGGTTCTTGAGCATTTCCGAAATTTCCATTGCCTTCATGCGGAGCCATGAGAAAATATCATCCATCGTTTCGAATTGAAGCAGAATATCCAGATTTTTGAGCTCCAGTCCTGCCATGCGATATAACTCTTCGTTCATCGCTTGCAGATGTCCTTCCAGCTTCACCATGATATACACGGCCAAATTGCGTATGGTGAACTTGGATCGGATGCTGGATGCCAGCAGTTGAATCGCTTCCAGTTCGTCATAGATACGAACGATATCATACTCCGTCATGGCTGTAAATAAAGCATCCAGACGGATGTCGAGGCTTTTTACGTCTTCCCGGTCCTCGGTCGGCACCTCGCTGTACAGGATCCATTTGCCCTTGCCCCGGAACATCTTATAATCCAGCGCGTCCAAAGCCTCCATGTACGACGTGTGAAGCTGCTCCAGCTGATGGACCGCCCTGCCTTCCCCGACCGTCATCGAATAGTTATATTCCCGTTTTAATTCCTCCAACAGGGCTTGAATCTCTTCCTTGCCCCGGCCCCCGTTAAGGAGTACGGCCGTTCGCTGATCGGTTACCTTGCATATATATTCAAAGCCGCGCTGTTCAAGCCGTTTATGCAGTCTCGTGAAATACTCCTCTATGGCACTCCGCTTTTCCTCGGAATCGAGCGAGCCGGTTCGCCAGGTGCTCACATTATCAAGCTCCAGCAGAATGACGCAGACCGGCCAGTGAAGCTCTGTCAGCCGGTACTCCCGCTTGATAATATCCAGGATGGCTCCGTCATAGGGCCGCTGAAGGATTTGCAGGAGATACTGATTTTTGAGGATGGGGATCATCTGCTGGTAAGCTTCCTCCGTCTCCTTGCGTTCATGTAGGCGATCCAGTTCCATCCTCACCTTCGTTAATGCATCGATCAGCTCCTGATCCTCCATCGGCTTTAACACATAACTGCATGCGTTCAATGCAATCGCTTGTTTTACGTAACCAAAGTCCTGGTAACCGCTTACGAAGATAATCCGGAGTTCCTCCTGCAGTTTCAGTGCCCGCTGAGCAAGCTCAAGCCCGGTCATATTCGGCATGCGTACATCGGTAACGAGGATGTCGATCTTCTCTCTTTCGAGCACCTCGCAAGCAGCGAAGCCGTTATTGACCGAATCGATCACTTTCATTCCGAGATCTTCCCATGGAATAAAGCTCTTCATGCCCTCTAGGTCCAGTATTTCGTCGTCTGCCAGCAGCACTTTATACACGGGCATCATCTCCCCCATAAATTCCGATAAGGGTATACTGCATAAGCAGCATACCCTTCTTGGTTTAAGCAAACATTAGTTATTGGCCTTTCATTTTAGCAACGTTTTCTTGCCATTTCGTTGTTTTGAATGCAAGCAGCTTATCGTATCCTGCAGCTTGAGCATCGGCTTCAGCCTTGTCGAGGATTGCCAATACTTCGGCATCATCCTTCGCGTACAGGGCTTTCGCTCTGGATTCCGTAAAAATATCTTCTACGCGTTGACGAATAATTCCTTCCTCGCTGTCCGGAGCCGGATCGAGGTTAATGTACTCCGTAGCATTGGCTTGAGTTTTCCAAGTGATTTCATATTGCCAGCGAGTGGACCAGTTGCGCTGCTCTTCCGGCAACGTGCTCTCGTATTTCGCTTTCGCTGTATCCACAAACACGGTGTTACCATTCCAGTGAAGATTCGTTGTGATGGCTTGCAGCTTGCCGAGACCGGCAGCATCCGTTACATATTTCTCGGTGAACTTCGGTGTTACGCCATCTTCTTCAAATCCGTCCCAATATCCTCCTGGCGGCCCCCACATGAGAACGCTTTGGCCTTCAGGACCTGTGTACCAATCCAAGAATGCGAAAATCGCTTCGGGATCTTTAGCGGATTTCGTAATGACGCTTACGTTCCAACCCAATTGCGTATAAGTACCTGGGAAGATCTTGTTCTTGTCCAGGCCTTCCTTGTGAATCGGCCAGATCATGAAGTAACCGGCTTCCGGATCCTTCGCCATCAATTCAGCGTGGGCGTTCATTGCATTTTCCGTCGGGCTCGAAGCGGCATACACAGCAACGCGTCCCGTGTTCACTTTTTCTTTTACTTGGTCAGCCGTTTGGGTCATGGCATCCTGAGAAATCAATTTCTCGCGGAACAGCTTCGCGGAATACTGCATCGACTCGCGGAAAATCGGATCCGTAAAGATCGAAGTCAGCTTATCGCCGTTAGGCACGCCGCGGATGCTGATCCAACGAGTCAGAGCGTTCTCTGCAAATGCAGAGTACAGCACCTCGATGCCTTGACCTTGTACGTGCGGTTCATAAGGAACCACTTGATCGCCGTATTTCGCTTTGACGGCTTTCAGGTATTCATACAGATCATCCGTCGTTTCCAGTTTAGGCTCGCCAAGCTCTTTGTAGATCTTCTTGTTTACAACATAACCTGAATTACCGTTCGGTTGGTTCGTATACCAGTTCGGGAACTGATACAGCTTGCCGTCCGGAGAGCGAAGCATGTTCAGACCTTCGTCGCCCATCCACTCTTTCAGGTTAGGATATTTATCGAGATATTCATCGAAAGGTACGAGCATATCGGCTTGACGCAGCTTCTCTACGTCCGGACCACGGTCCATCCACATCACGTCCGGGAGCTCCGTGGACGCGATCATGGTATTGAATTTTTGCTGTGCGTTACCTTGCGAATGGATCGCGTTGACGGTTACCTTCTTGTTCTCTTTAATCCATTTCGAAGATTCGTCTTGTCCCCATGGCGGCATGGTGTACTCGTTATAATGGCCGTAGAAACTGAACTCAAGCGGAGTTTCGCCAAGCACAAACTTGTCGGATGCCTCCGTTGGAGGCGTGCTGGTTCCGTTTTCGCCCGCAGGCGCCGGATCAGCAGTCTTGGTTCCACCGCCGCCACCGCATGCAGAAAGCATCAGCGCTGCCGCAAGCAAAGCCGTCATGGACGTGGTCAGCGATTTCTTTCTCAACCTCATTCTCTAATTTCCCCTTTCGTTTTTACACTTGATATTTATGTCTAAAGCTTAAGGCTTCAAACAACACGCATTGTTTTCCCTACTCTTTCAGGGAACCTACCAGAACACCTTTAACGAAGTGCTTCTGTACGAATGGATACACCATAATAATCGGAAGCGTTGCCACCATCATGGTTGCCATGGACAACGACTTGGAGGTTACGCTTTGCATCCGGGAGAGCACCGCCTGCGAAGCGGAATCCAGGTTGCTCATCTGTTCAGACATAATATTGGAGTTCAATATTTGACGAAGCATGGTCTGGATCGGAAGCAAGTTCTCGTTATTGATGTAAATACTCGGCAAGAACCATTCATTCCAATGGGAAACCGCCGTAAACAACGATAAGGTTGCGATGACCGGACCGGACAGAGGCAGTATAATCTTAAAGAAAATGCCCCAGTTGCCGCAGCCGTCGATTTTGGCGGACTCTTCAAGACCGCTTGGAAGACCGTTGAAGAATGTCCGGAAGATGATCATGTTCCACACGCTTACCAAACCCGGGATAATGAACACCCAGAAGGAATCCATCAGACCCAAGCCGCGAACGAGCATGAACGTCGGGATCAAGCCGCCGCCGAAATACATCGTTACGATACACATAATCATGTAGTATTTGCGGCCGATCAGCTCCCGCTTGGTCATCCCGTAAGCGAAGATGGAGGTTACCAGTATGGAGGAAATCGTTCCGATCACGGTACGAAGCACCGAGATCTTGAAACCATTCAGCAACCGGTTATCCTGAAACACGATGCCGTAATTCTCAAGCGTAAAATCACGGGGCCAGAAGGTAACGCCCCCCATTGCCGTATCTGAACCTGAGTTAAAGGATATGACTAGTCCGTTCCAAAACGGATAAAACGTTACAAAGGCCAAGAATGCCAAGAAGATATAAATGATGACCATCATCACTTTGTCGCCAAATGCTAGACGTACCACTATTACCCGCTCCCTTCCTCATAATGATCTCTTACCATAAGCTGTTTCCTGATTTGCGTGCAATCAAGTTGGCAATCGTCAGAAGCATGACGCTGATCACCGCTTTAAACAAGCCTACGGCCGTTGCATATGAGAATCGGGAGTTTTCGATACCTATTCGATAGACATATGTGTCGATAACGTCGGATACCTCTCGCAAAACCGGGTTCTTAGCCAAGAGCAAGATGTCTTCGAAGCCTGCAGTCAGCAAGTTACCAATGGCAAGAATCATGAAAATAACGACGACCGGCATGATCGATGGAAGCGTAATCGTGAAGATCTGCCTGAATTTGCTTGCGCCATCCATGTCAGCCGCTTCATACATGTGCGGGTCAACCCCGGCAACCGCCGCCAAGTATACGATGGAGGAGAATCCAATCTCTTTCCATACCCCTGTCGTTACGAGAATTCCCCAGAAATATTCCGGTAGCGACAGGAAGTTGATCGGCTCTTCGATCAAATTCAGCTTCTGCAGCAAAATGTTTACGGTACCGTTATCCGTTGATAAGAGCGAAATCGCAAAGCCTGAGACGATAACCCAGGACAGAAAGTGCGGAAGATAACTGACCGTTTGCACCAGTCTCTTGAAGAACATATGCCGAACTTCATTTAGCATAAGCGCCAGCAGAATCGGTGCCGGGAAACCAATAAGAAACTTGAGCAAACTGATGACGATTGTGTTTCTCATGACCGTCATGAATTCCGGCGATTCAAAAAACATTTCGAAATGCTTGAATCCGGCCCACGGGCTGTCGCCCATCCCCTTGAAAATGTTAAAGTCTTGGAAAGCCATTAAAATACCGTACATCGGTATGTAACTAAACACAAAAACGAGTGCCAGTGCAGGAAGCACCATTAACTGTATGTCCCATTGTTTAGCAAAGCGAAGCAATAAGCTTTCCTTCTTCCGTTTCGGAACAGGTTTCTGTTCTACGGATATTTGCGCCATGTCCAACCCCCCGTATGTTCTATGCCATGAAGTTTATCTGATGTCTAACATTGTAGAATAAACGATCGGATATAAACATTTGCCTATTCAACGAAAAATGATAGTATTCAATCGAGAATTGAAACGCTTACACATCATGGAATATTTGGGAGGGGGTGAAATGATGGGTGCGATCGCTTTCCATAAACGTAAAAAGACCCACCGCAAATATCATTGCGATGGGTCTGAAAAATAAGCTTGTGATGGCATTAACTATGATTTGCTCTTCACCCGAACAGGCGGAAGCAATTTACTCATATTCACCGTACGCTTGATCTCCCAAGTTTCCGGCTGATCATGTTCATACTGTTCCAAATAGGCGATGACTTCCTTCGTAATCGGAGTCGGTGTTGATGCCCCTGATGTAACTGCCACTTTGCCTACTCCTTCAAGCCATTCGCGCTTGAGTTCCGTCACATCGCCAATGCGGTGGGCCGGTACTCCTGCTATCTCTTCGGATACCTGCGCAAGACGGTTCGAGTTATTGCTGCGAGGATCTCCTACCACGATCACTAAATCCGCCTGACCGGCTTGTTCGGCTACCGCTTCCTGACGCACCTGCGTTGCAAGGCAAATTTCATTATGAATCTCCGCTCCCGGGAATCTATCGAGCAGGCTCTTCATGATATGCTTGATGTCCCATTGACTCATCGTGGTCTGGTTCGTGATGATGATTCGGGATGTTTTTACCTGAAGCTGTTCAATTTCTTCTTCCTTCTCGATCAGATGCACGTGTTCCGGTGCGATCCCGATCGCCCCTTCCGGCTCGGGATGCCCCTTCTTCCCGATGTAAATGATCTCATATCCGTCGGCTACCTTATCCCGGATCAGATCATGGGTTTTCGTCACATCCGGGCAAGTGGCGTCGAGCGTGGTCAACCCTTTATCCCGCGCAAGCTTGCGTACTTCGGGAGAGACTCCGTGTGCGGTGAAAATAACGGTCCCGCTCTCCACCTGGCCCAGGATTTCCATCCGATTCGGACCGTCCAGGGTAATGATGCCTTCGTCCTCAAAGGATTGCGTGACATGACTGTTATGCACAATCATGCCCAATATATAAATAGGCCGAGGAAGATCCAGATTCTGCGCCGCCTGACGCGCCAAGACCATGGCGTCGACGACACCGTAACAATAACCTCTCGGTGATATTTTCAAGACTTCGATGATCCCCACCTGCTTTCCGTTGTAATACATAAACGATCTAGTCTATTATACCCTATTCCAGGGGAGGAGCAAAGACGACGGGGAGCCAGACGATAAAGGTGCTGCCTTCCCCTCTTCGGGTAACGACCTCGACAGAGCCCTTATGTTCATCGATGATCCATTTGGCGATGGACAGCCCAAGTCCGGTTCCGCTCGTGATGCCTCTCGACTGATCCGCGCGGTAGAAGCGTTCGAATATGAACGGAACCTCATCCTTATCCATACCGATTCCCGTATCCGAAATCCGCAAGCCCACCTGACCTTTGTACAGAACAACATCAAGACTGACCTCACCCTCAGGCGTGTACTTGAACGCATTCTCGATAAAAATGAACAGCATCTGCTGTAAATAATCCTTATTTCCTTCCACATAAACACCGTTCAAGACAGATAGCTCTCCGACATGCCACTCTGCGGTTTTCTCCAGGAAATGAGCGCGCCGTGCAACCTCTTCAACCAACGGCTGGAGCGGCACCGGGTCCAGCTCAAACGTCTGCCCGGTATCGGCCCGCGCCAAGGACAGCATATCGTTCACCAGCCGGCTCATCCGCTTCGCTTCATCGGATATATCGCCTACCGCTTCGACCGAGATCTGTTTGATCATTTCCTCGTCCATATCTGCTCTCTCGCCGGGAGCTACGGTCCACATCTTCTGCAGGAGATCCACATTCCCCCGGATGGTGGTCAGCGGGGTGCGAAGTTCATGGGAAGCGTCCGATACGAAGCGCCGCTGTGCCGCATAGGCATCCTCGAGCTCTTTATAGAAGCTCTCCGTCCTCTCAAGCATCCCGTTAAACGTGCCGATCAACTGACCGATCTCGTCCTGAGGCCCGTCGTATTCGATCCGTACGCTAAGGTCGGTGCCTTTTTGGATCTGCTCCGCTGCCTCCGTGACCTTGCCGATCGGTTTCATGGATTTCCGGGCTAAGAATAATCCTAGGGTTGAAGCGATCACGAGTGTCGCTGCCGAGCCCATGATGAGGATGGATTGGAGTCTGTCCAGGGTTTGCTCGATGGTGCGTGTACTTACACCAATTTGAAGCCATCCGAATAATTTCCTGGAGTTGGTTTCAACTACAGGAGATTCGTATACAAGAAAAGAGGCCCCATTAAACGAAAATCGTTTAAACTCTCCGGACTTGGTCATACTTAATGCTCTTTCAACAGTCGGACTCTCAAATTGCAAGCCGCTAAACTCCATGTTGCCGGACCGCCAAATGGATCCGTTATAGAACGTATAGAGCTGTACGTATAAATCAGCTGCCTCCGCATTAATCGCTGAGGAGCGATCCGGTAGTAGGGCAACAGACGATGACGTGTAACCAATCTTATTGGCTTCCTGCACCAACCGCTGCTTTAACTCCTCATACGTATACAAATGGACAAAGCCATACACCGCCGAGCTGAATATCAGCAGTGTCACGAACAAAATGCCGGTATACCATGCTGTCAGTCTTAACCGAATGGACATGCTAGTTATCTCCTCTTAAAATATAGCCGGCTCCGCGGATCGTCTGGATCAGCCGTTTACCTCCATGTTCCTCGGTCTTCTGCCGGAGCATGGCGATATAAACCTCCAGCACGTTCGACTCCCCGCTGTAGTCATAGCCCCATATTTTATCCATAATCAAATCGCGGGACAGCACCCGCTTCGGGTTTTGCATAAACAGGTGCAGCAGCTCGAATTCCTTGGCCGTGAGCTCCAGTCTCTGCCCGCCTCGAATGACTTCCCTCGCATCCGTATCCATCACGAGATCCTCGAAGGTCAGTCGGTGGTTCGAGGTATCATCCCCGGTTTTGCGGCGCAGCAAAGCCCGGACGCGGGCAAGCAGCTCCTCCAGCGCAAAGGGTTTGACCAGATAATCATCCGCCCCGGTATCCAGCCCCTTCACCCGGTTCTCCACCTCATCCTTAGCCGTCAGCATCAGCACCGGTATCGTGCTTCCGCCCTCCCGGAGTCTGCGCAGCGCTTCAAATCCATCGACTTGAGGCATCATCACGTCCAGAACGACGACATCCGGGTCCTCGCTCAATATCACTTTCAATCCTTCAGCTCCGTTGGATGCGGTCAGGACGTCATAGCCCTCAAACGCAAGCCCTCTGCGCAGCATGGAAATAATCTTCTCATCATCGTCTACAATCAAAATCCGGGATCGCATAGCGGCATCTCCTCTATCTTCTTAGCGTTATATTTAGTACGACGTTACAATCCCATTATATCGGTCGCTTCAAGGACAAGACAAGCGGAAGGGAACGGTCCCTTCCGCTTGTTGTCACGCCTATCCAGGGTTACGGCTGCTGTTGCCGTTGTTGCTGCTGTTGGGTTAGATCAAAATCGTTCTTGTCGCCGATCGTTAGCGCTAGGTCCATGTTCTTGCCGTTACGAACCACATTCAGCGTGATTTTATCTCCAACATTCTTCGATTTAATGAATTCAACCAGATCTTGCGAAGTCGGATATTTATTGCCGTCCACGCCCACAATGATGTCATATTGGCGCAGGTCCGCTTCATAAGCCGGCGAACGGAATACGACGCTGTCAACGTAAGAGCCTTCCGTTACGTCGGTACCCAGGGACTGGGCAATTTGCGGAGTGACCGTTCCCAGATTCGCTCCGATAAATGGAACCGGCTCTTTTGGCACTTCCTGATTATTCTTCAGGTATTCCACGACTTCCTTGATCGTATTGGAAGGAATCGCAAACCCGATCCCTTGTGCTTCCGCGCTGACGGCTACGTTCATCCCGATAACCTCACCCTTCAGATTGAGAAGCGGCCCGCCGGAGTTACCCGGATTAATCGAAGCATCGGTCTGGAGAAGGTGCTCATAATTGCGGTCTTGTTCGCCGTTCGTGCCTTGAATATCGATCTCGCGTTCCTTCGAGCTAAGTACACCAGCGGTTACCGTGTGTTCAAAACCGTGCGGGTTGCCGATGGCAACAAGCCATTCACCAACCTTCAGCGAGTCGGAGTCACCTAGCTGTACTGATGGGAAATCCGCCCCTTCGATTTTCAAAACGGCTAAATCGAGCTCATAGCTGGAACCGAGCAGCTTCGCTTCATAAGGTTTCTTGGTACCCTGTACCGTCACTTGGATCACATCTGCGCCATGGATCACATGCTCATTCGTCAAAATATATCCCGACTTCTCAAAGATGAAGCCCGAACCGATGCCTGAAGGCTGAAGCTGGGATTCCTGACCTCCGTTGTTGCTGCTTCCACCGTTTCCGCTGTTTCCGCCATTGCCTTCCTGGCTCGATTGACCGCCGCCGAAGAAGTACCAGAACGGATCGTTCATGTTCGGATTCGTGTTTTGTCTATTGCTGCTGTTTACAAGCGTCTCGATCAGCACGACCGCCGGACTCGCCTGATCCACCACTGCCGATACGTCGCCAGGATTCGATGGGATCATCGCTGATGCGGTAGTAGCTCCGCCGTTATCTCCACCGTTACCCTCGACGTTAGCCGAAGTTTCTTGGGCTGGCTCCGATGAGTACGCCGCATCCGGCGTAAACAGATTCGTGCGGTCAGCGGCAAACATCAGGCTTGAGATCACGAGGACACCTGCCAGGAAAGACAACAGCACGGTCTTCACGGAATTTTTAGGCTTCTGGCTGTAGTTCCATTCTTTGTTTCTTTTCATGGAATCCATAGACCCGCCACCACCCTGGCTTCCGGAGGAATGGGCCTGCGAGAAGCTGGAAGATGGAATCGGTTTAACGGGCTGCGGAGCGGTAACCTCCACTTCCTGGGGTTCCCGGCTCTGGTAAGGCCGTTCCGTTTTCTCATCGTCGCGGTTATTCGATATGGACTGGAACGGTCCGTAAGAATAGTAATAAGAAGAATTCTCCGTGGATGCTTCCTCACGTCTCGTTGCTTCATTGTTATTCGCTTCGTTGTTCATTCCCTCATCATCCGGATACCCGTAACGCTTTCTTTGGTCGTCCATTGGTCTACCTCCTATTAAAATCACTTGCTTCCAAGTGGTCTAATTGATTAACTGTTCTTATTGTGTACTATAAACCTTAATAGTACCTTAAAAACAATTAAAAGGTAGATAAAAAGAAAACCGGGACGCTTCCCGGTCATACCTCACCAAAAGAACATATTGCTATATTTTGACCCAGCCCTTCCGGTGGGCATAAATCGCCAATTGCGTACGGTCCTCCAGCTCGCACTTCATCAGCAGATTGCTGACATGGGTTTTGACCGTCTTGATGCTGATATGCAGCTCTTCGCCGATCTCTTTGTTGCTCTTGCCTTCGGCAATCAGGAGCAGCACTTCCTTCTCCCGCTCGGTAAGGCCGGATTCATCCCCGTTCACCATATGCCGGCGGATTCCCCTGGTGAGTGCTTCCGAGACGTCTTTGGTCATGACCGGCATGCCCCGGAACGCTCCCTGAAGGGCGTAAATGAGCTCGTCAGCCGAAACCGTCTTAAGCACGTAGCTGACTGCCCCCGCTTCAATGCACTCGACCACAAGCTCGTCTTCGAGAAAGCTGGTCAGAATCACGATCTTCTGATCCGGGAATTCGGACATAACCGCGCGCGTGGTCTCCGCCCCGTTCATCACCGGCATCATCAGGTCCATTAGAATGAGATCCGGGCGGTCAGCCTCTTCCCCGTTTCTCAGCATATCGACGACCTCTTGGCCATTCGCTGCTTCTCCGATCACTTCAAACCCTGGATCCAACGATAAATATGTTTTTAACCCCATGCGAACCATATCATGATCATCAGCCAGCAATATCCGAATCGTACCCATAATGATTGTTGTCCCCTCTCTATTCCACTGGCTCTGCCAGCACTTCCTCATCCTGGTTCTCTTCCGCCGCCGCTCCGGTATTGCCCTCGGCCTCAAATAACGGAATATTCACTCGTACCGTCGTTCCTGCGCCCTTCTTGCTTATAATATCGACCTGTCCGCCAAGCTTTTCGGCCCGTTCGCGCATCGTCGACAGCCCGTACGAACCCTGCTTGCCTGCCACCTCGTCAAAGCCGACACCGTCATCGCTGATGCTTAAAATCACGCGTTTCTGGTCCTCGCGAAGCGACATGCTGACAAGGCCCGCACCGGCATGCTTCACGATATTAGCCACCGCTTCCTGGATGATCAGGAAGAGCTGATGCTCAATCGCATCCGACACCCCGCCGTAGAGCTCGACATCCTTCATGCCCTTCAGGCCGTTTTGGCGGCAGTAATCCGGAAACCACCGTTCCAGTGCTTCTTCAAGGGTTCTGCCTTCCAGCTCCACGGGCCGAAGCTGCGCTATCAGCGCCCGCATCTGCTTCTGCGCCACATGGGACATCTCGATCAACTGGCCGAGCACTTTGTCGCCCTGCTCCGGGTTTCGCTTCAGTACCGCCGGAAGGGATGAAGCCGACATATGGATCGCGAACAGCTGCTGACTGACCGTATCGTGCAGATCCCTTGCCATCCGGCGCCGTTCCTCGAGGACCGCGGCTTCCGCGGCAATCTCCTTCTCAATGACATCCTGCTCGCCGAGGCGCTGCAGCAGCTTCATTTTCTTCTCCAGCGCTTCCGTCATCCCGTTAAACTCATCGTACACTCTGGCAAAAGACCCGTCTTCCATGGCAGGCAGCCGGACGTTCAGATTTCCTTTGGCAACCTGCAGCATGTTCAGATGAAGCAGATCCAGCGGCCGCTGAATGCGCTGTCCCGCGATGTATCCCGCAATCCCCGTAAACAGAAGTACACCGACTGTGTAATACACCCACAGCCGGTTATCTTCAATATGTATGTAGCCGGATTGGTTTGCTGTGTACAGGAAAACAGCAACCCCGGCTCCGATCAACAGAAAATAAAACAATATCACCCATTTGGTATTTTTCAATATCCCCATCATAACGATTAACCTACCCTATTCACTTTGACGTCACCGATAAATACGCTCACGGTAATTCGAATTTTCTTGCCCGCTTCCCTGTAATGCGGGCTTTCCAGGCCGGCATTGCTCATAAAGCCGCTCCGCGACTCCTCCAGCACCTTCATATCGCCGATGAAGGAATTGGTCGTGACATGAATGCCGACGTCCGAATCGTTCGGAACGAACACCTTGACATCCCCGATAAACGCCGAGATGTTGATTTTCGTTTCGCCGTAAGGGATTTGAGCTTTGGTCAGGTCCAGTACCGTATCGCCGATGAACTGCGAAATATTCGTCGGCTTCAGCTGGAAATAATCCTTCCCCATGTGCACGTCCCCGATAAAAGAGGACTTGTTCACCGTATCATGGCTATGCCAGGATTGGTGATGATGATGTTGATGGTGTTCATCCTTATATTCCGATCCGTCGCCGTAGCTTTTGCCGTTATCGTCAAAATCCACATGAACCCTGAACTTGCTGCGATCCGGACGTTCCTGGCGCGGGCGCTCATGCTGCTGTCCCTGCCAGCGGTACCCTTTGCTTGAATCGTGCGAGTCTCTTGATTCGAACTCCGACTCTTTATAAGCCTTGTCTGGCTTACCGAATCTTCGCTCGAATTCTTCGTCCAGAGAGGATTCCAGCGGACGCGCTTCAGGCGGCTCCGGGATATCGTAATCGTCCCGACGATGCGAGCCGAAATCATCCGGACTTGGCGGCGATGGCGGCGGCGTATGATCCTTCGGTTTGAAAATAACCTGCAATCCGTACCCGATCAGGACGACCGGAATCGCGTATTTGATCAAATCGCCGAAAGAGAAATGGACCATGTCCAGATTTCTTCCGAGAAAGTACGATCCGATGACGATCGGTACGATCGAGCCCCACAATGCTCCGCCACGGGCATAAATCAAGCTTTGCAGTCCGAACCAGATGATGAACACCGGCCAAAAGGTCGAGAATATATAACCAAGGTCCACATGTATAATATCGAGCTGATTAAGAAGAAACACCACACCAATGCCGATGAGCAGCAATCCGTTGCTAAGCTGGCTCCATCCTTTTCTACTCATGGTCATCCCCTAACCTTCCAGTTCTATTTTTTCTTAATTACAGTGTACAACATATTGCGATGAACGGGTTAGCGGCGGTGGAATGAAGTTCGTCTCAGTCTCGAGACCGAGTCCCTGGATATAAATGGGTATCAGTCCATAATAAAAGACCTCCGCTTTAAGCGAAGGTCTTATTGCTGCACGAACGGGCGTTGACATCTACACCTTAACGGTTTGCAGAATGGTCCCCTGGTGTGTTCAGATCGCCAAACTCAGCGTCAAACTTCTCGTTCGGTTTTTTGTAGTTCTCCTGTACTTTGGAGTTCCCTTTTGGGTTGCTGGCGATGCTGGTCTCTTCAGCAAACTCAGCGTTAAACTTTTCGTTAGGTGTTTTAAAGTTCTCTTGCACTTTGTTCTTTTTAGCCACAATATTCACCTCCCTGTTCATTTGCGATACCATCATCCTCTTCAGGGGTTTGGCCCCCGAAAAGTAGTATGTGATGAACAGGGTGTCATTATTCTTAAATGTTTACTGCCAAAGACGCGCAGCAAAATCCCTAAATGGCTTCCTCCAGCACGGATGATGGCAGGAAACGATAGGTCTCAATCGCGTCCTCCAAGGTTCTCAGCATGGCTTCCGTGCATTTGCCGCTTCCGGTTTTGATGACCTGCACCTCAACGTCCTTTTTCCCCCACTCCTTAAACACCTGCTTGGTGGTGGAGAAATAGAGGTCAATCTTCCGGCCCTTGATGGCTGACCCGATATCCGCTACGATCCCATACCCATAGCCGGGAATATAGAGAATGCTGCCGAGCGGAAATACATCAGGATCCGCGGCAATCGTAGACAGCGTATTTCGATCCCGCTTGACCTTCACCCCGGAGTAGGTGATTCCATACTGGGGATGTCCCGGCTTCTTCCCGGTCGACTCGTAACCTGCCGTGTATCCCGTAGCGGTTACCTTCACCGTATGCAGCACCTGATCCTCCCTCGGGGCAAGCACCGGCATGGACTCGCGTTTCTTGCCGGGCTCACTGGTCTTCGGCCCCGTACTTGGAACCTCCAAATATCTATTCATATCACTAAAACCTACCACGCGAAGCGCATAGAAGCGAGACATCTCCACGTAATCGGAGCCTTGTATTTCCTCTGACGGTTCATACACATTTCGGGTGTCCGTCGATTCGTAGGATTCGCTTAGAATCAAATTGCGGGCCTCTACTGCCGTAGAGCCTGCGCTGAACAAGATGGCTGATAAAATAAAACCAGCAAAAAACCTCTGCCATGTTTTCCATTGGATCATGTGAATACCTCCCCCTTACTAGCGAGGGTTCCCACTTCTCGAATAGAATATACGTCATGGCAGAGGTCTGCATGTTTCCTCGGTTACTTATCTTTTACGGCTAAACTAAACCACATGGGTGTTAATTTCTTCACGCAGCTTGAGGATGATTTCGTCCAGCGGCTGGGCTCCGATGTCCCCTTCGCCGCGCTTGCGGACGGAAACCGCTCCGGCACTTTTCTCATTCTCGCCAACGATGAACATGTATGGAATCTTCTCGAGCTGTGCTTCGCGAATCTTGTAGCCCAGCTTCTCGTTGCGAAGATCCGGCTCTACGGAAATACCGGCGAATTGAAGCTTCTCGGCCACTTCCTTGGCGTAGTCTTCAAAGGCGTTGGATACCGGAATGACTTTGACCTGTACCGGGGAAAGCCACAACGGCAGCGCCCCTGCAAAATTCTCAAGCAAGAAGGCCGTAAAGCGTTCCATGGTGCCCAGAATCCCGCGGTGGATTACGACAGGACGGTGCTTCTGGCCATCGTCGCCGACATATTCCAGCTCAAAGCGCTCAGGCAGCAGGAAGTCGAGCTGAACGGTGGAGAGCGTTTCTTCCTTGCCTAGTGCCGTGCGGATCTGAACGTCAAGCTTCGGTCCGTAGAAGGCAGCTTCGCCTTCCGCTTCATAGAACGGCATGTCCAGGCTCTCCACTACTTCACGCAGCATGCGCTGGGACATTTCCCACATTTCGTCTTTCTGGAAGTACTTCTCGGTATCCTGCGGATCCCGGTAAGACAGACGGAAGCGATAGTCGTGAATGCCGAAATCCTTGTAGACCGTCATGATCAGCTGAATGACCCGGGCAAACTCTTCCTTGATCTGATCCGGACGGCAGAAAATATGCGAGTCGTTCAGCGTCATCGCGCGCACGCGATGCAAGCCGGTCAGTGCGCCGGACATCTCGTAGCGGTGCTGCATGCCAAGCTCTGCAATGCGGATCGGCAGATCCCGGTAGCTGTGCATATCGCTCTTATATACCATCATATGGTGAGGGCAGTTCATCGGACGCAGAACAAGCTCCTCGTTGTCCATTTCCATTTTCGGGAACATGTCCTCCTGATAGTGCTCCCAGTGACCGGAGGTTTTGTACAGCTCCACGTTTCCGAGTACAGGAGTGTACACGTGCTGGTAACCCAGACGTTCCTCCATGTCCACGATATAACGCTCCAGGGTACGACGCAGCTTCGCGCCGTTAGGCAGCCAGATCGGCAAGCCTTGTCCAACGAGCTGAGAGAACGTAAACATTTGCAATTCCTTGCCCAGTTTGCGATGGTCGCGCTTTTTGGCTTCCTCCAGCAGGCGAAGATGCTCGTCGAGCTGCGCTTTTTTCACAAACGCCGTACCGTAAACACGCTGAAGCATTTTGTTCTTGCTGTCGCCGCGCCAGTATGCGCCTGCCACGTTCATCAGCTTGAACACCTTGATTTTGCCGGTTGAAGGGACGTGCGGTCCACGGCAAAGGTCGAAGAATTCGCCCTGCTCGTAAATCGTGATGATGCTGTCCTCCGGAAGCGCGTTGATCAGCTCCAGCTTGTATGGATCCCCAAGCTCGCCGAAAATGCGCAGCGCTTCCGCACGGCTCACTTCCTTGCGGACGATCGGGAGGTTCTCGCCGATAATGCGTTCCATTTCCTTCTCGATCTTCTGCAGATCCTCCGGATTCAAAGGCTCTTCCAGGTCCATGTCGTAATAGAAGCCGTCTTCGATGACCGGCCCTACGCCAAGCTTGACTTCTTTCTGTCCATACAAACGCTTGGTTGCCTGAGCCAGCAAATGCGCTGTACTGTGGCGCATCACCTCAAGCCCTTCGGGCGTATCCTGCGTTACGATTTCGATCAGCGCTCCGTCCTGAAGCGGAGTGGATAAATCCACGACGATCCCGTCCATTTTTCCCGCAACGGCATTCTTTCTCAGTCCGCTGCTGATCGACGCAGCCACATCCTCGATATAGCTGCCAGCCTCATACTCCCGTACGGAGCCGTCAGGCAGTTTAATGCTAATAGCCACCTTGCATTCCTCCCCAAAAAAGTTTTCACGTTTCTTCCATATATGAAGGACGCGTTAGTCTCCCCGTGAAGCAAGGCCTTGGGCTGTTCACAAGCCTGCCTGAACTTCAGCGAAGGATACCGGAACATGCAAAAAACACCCGTCCCGCGAAGGGACGAGTGTTATACCCGTGGTTCCACCCTAATTCGATCTCTCCAACCTCTTATGTACCCGGTACATAATCGATTAAGATCCTTCATCAGCATTGAGTAACGGTCATGAACCGGTGAAGCCTACTCATCCGCATTCTTGATGACTTGCGGGTTCGACGACACAGCTACAAAGGGGTAAATCAATGGCGAACCGGAGGAAATTGCAGCCGAGGTTTCCTCTCTCTGAGCGGTCGAATCCGGATTGATTCATGTCTTTGTCAAAGCTTTTACGTGAATTTATCAGTAATTATAATCCTGACCGCTTCGGTGCGTCAAGTCATCATTCGTCCGCTTCCAAGAAGCGCACTGCATTCTGGACAGCTGCAGCATACTTCGGCCCGGTTATCAAAGATATGGGCTAATGTGGCGATGACGGGAAGCTCCGGCTGTCTTGTGTGGATAATCATGCGGGCCGGAGATACCGAAATCAGCGTGCTGACGACCATATCCTCAATCTCCATCTCCTGATCCAGCCTTTCCATAACCAGTCCGTCGTCACGAGGGCGTTCGATCGGGCGAAGATTGCCGTCCAGCAGCAAAAAGTCCTCTCCCCCTTTATGAATGACGTGTACCAGCGGCATTTTGGGCTCCTGAAAATAAACGAAATATTTCAGCAGGCTTACGAACTCCTCATACTGCTGATCAAGCATGAACTCATCCACCGCGTACTCGGCCATCTCGCGAAGCTCCTGTTCATAGGACCGAAGCCGGAAGGTCATGAAACCGTCCAGATTGAGCTCCGGCGCCTCGTTAAGGCATTGATATATGCCTTCGGACAGCTTGCGTTTGCGGCTCTGCCAGAAATCTCCGGTCGGGCCGTCTTCTTTTTGCAGGAGCATCAAAAACCACTGCAAGATCCGCCCTGCTTCTTCCTCATCATCAAACTCGAATTCCGCGAACATTAACCGTGCAGCAATCTCCTGCTCCTTCTCCTCCAGAATATAAGCCGTGACTGCTTCGGCAGCAAGCCGGCGCAGCGTGTCAGCCGATGCGGTCCACGAAGACAGCGGAAGCTTGCCGGAGCACGTCCAAATCACGCGGTCATTCGAAGCGCTGAATGTGAATTTGAGAGGCTTGCACTGTTTATGTAGCTCTTTCTGCTTGTCTGAAAATATGCGGTGGAACGCCTTTTTCTCGTCCTCCGTCCGCGTAACGACAGAAATGCTGAACAGTTCCATGGAATCACTCCTTTCGAGTTCCCTTTTCAGTATATGGGGACCCGCTCGGGGATATACGGAACTCCTGCTTGGAAAAACAAGCAAGTCCCGGCGCGCATATTAAAAATGTTTATCCACGCACATTCCAATGAAAGGCCTGCCGCTCTTAATGTTATTGTTCATTGCGATCTCAGGAAGAATCATGCTTTGGAGTTTATACTTTCTGATATCTAAATAAAAAACGGGCCGAGTCGGCCCGTCTTACGGATTTAGGGTTATAATATGCGATTAGTTCTGCATTACGAAGTCGCGCTCCACGGTGCTGCTATCCTCGAACACCCGAAGGATTTCATACCGGGTGTTGCGCTGAGCCGGAATGTTGCCGGTCTCGCGAATTAATTGAATAATCGATTCAATGTTGACCTTGTACACGGCGCCTGCGGAAGACACCACGTTCTCCTCCATCATCGTGCTGCCGAAGTCGTTGCAGCCGTAGCTGAGCGACAGCTTGCCGACCTCAGGCCCCATCGTTACCCAGGACGATTGCAGGTTCGGCACGTTGTCGATCGCAAGCCGGCCGATGGCTACCGTCTTCAGGTACGCTTCCGGCGTTTCGCGCTCGCGCTTGAGGTTCGTGTTGTCCGGTTGGAAGGTAAACGGAATGAAGGCCAGGAACCCTTTGGAGTCATACCCGTTCTGGATGCATTCATCCTGTGCTTCGCGTACGCGAAGCATGTGCAGCGCCCGTTCCTCCATCGTTTCGCCAAGACCGATGACCATGGTAGCCGTCGTGTTCATGCCGACCTTATGGGCCGTTTGCATGACATCCATCCATTGGCGCCATGTACCTTTCAAACGGCTGACTTTTTTGCGGATGCGATCATCCAGAATCTCCGCACCGCCGCCAGGCAGCGAGTCCAGACCCGCGCTGTGAAGCTCGCGCATTACCTCTTCGAGTGTGAGCCCGGAGATCTCCACCATCTTCATGATTTCCGCCGGGGAGAAGGAATGCATCGTAATGTTGGGAAACCGCTTCTTAATGTTGCGAAGCAGATCCGTATAATAATTGAAAGGCAAATCCGGATTGACTCCACCCTGCATCAAAATTTCAGTGCCATTAACGTCCTCGGTTTCCTGAATCTTCTGGAAGATCGTCTCATCCGGCAGAACATAGCCCTCGGAAGAGCCGGGTCTGCGATAAAAAGCACAGAAACGGCAGAATACATCACATATGTTGGTGTAGTTGATATTCCGGCCGATAACAAACGTCGTGATGGGATCCGGATGCAGGCGCTTGGTCATCACATCCGCCGCATGGCCAATCTTCTCGATCTCATCACTCTCAAAAAGGGTCACGGTATCTTCCAAATTTAAACGCTCACCGCGTAAAGCTTTATCCAATATACGGTTTACCGCACTCATTCTTGCAGCCTCCCTACTTAAAACAAGATACAAATCACCAGTAAAACTTCATCTATCCCATCCTACCACATTCCGCCATTAAAAACGACATCCCGTCCGTGACAGGATGCCGAATTCTATGATTTGGCAAATCTTCAAATGAGATTATCGCTTCTTAAAAATCTTTAGTTGCTGGCAGAAAAGGCCTGGTCCAAATCGGCAATCAGGTCATCCACATCCTCCAGTCCGACCGAGAAGCGGAGCAAACCGTCGGTAATGCCGCGCTCATGCCGGACCTTCTCGCCCATGGCCGCATGGGACATCATCGCCGGATACGACAGGATGCTCTCCACGGCTCCCAGGCTGACGGCTACCAGCGGCAGCTTCACGCGGTTCAGCACCTGCTTCGCACGCTCGCCTGAGCCGACGTCAAAGGAGATGACCGCGCCGTAACCGCTCGACTGCTTCTCATGGACTTCCCGTCCCGGATGATTCAAGAGGCCAGGGTAATACACTTGCTCAATGTCGCTTCTCCCTTGCAGCCAGGCCGCCAGCTTGGCCGCGCTTTGCTCGGAGTGGGCCATCCGAGTGCTGAGCGTCTTCATGCCCCGCATAAGGAGCCAGGAATCCTGGACCCCAAGCACCGTGCCCAAACCATTTTGCAGCTGTTTCAATTGGTCTCCCAGCTCCTGGGTTCTGGCTACGGCGAGACCTGCCAGCACATCGCTGTGTCCGCCAAGGAATTTGGTTGCGCTGTGGATGACGATATCCACGCCGAACTCGATCGGGCGCTGATAGAACGGCGTCATGAACGTATTGTCCAGCAGGGTAAGCAGGCCTTGCTCCTTTGCCCAATCCGTGACAGCGCCGATGTCGGTAATTTTCAAGGTCGGGTTCGAAGGGGTTTCCATATAAACCGCTTTTGTATTCGGTTTGAGGACCGCCTTCACCTGATCCAGATCGGTCATGTCGACGAAGGTGCTCTCGATGCCCATACGGCTCAGTATGCTGGTCAGCAGGCGGTAGGTTCCGCCGTATACGTCCTCCGTCACGATCATGTGATCGCCCGCGGACAGCAGCATGAACGAGCTGGAGATCGCCGCCATGCCGGAAGCATAAGCGAAGCCGCGCACGCCTCCTTCCAAGAGGGCGATATAATCTTCCAGCGCCTGCCGCGTCGGATTGCCGGAGCGGCTGTAATCGTGCAGCGGCGGGTTAAAGACGTCTTCATGATGAAACGTCGAGGCTTGATAGATCGGAACGCTTGAGGCGCCGGTTGCCCGGTCGATTTCCCCGCCGAAATGCAATAATTTCGTCTCGAAACGGAGTTCTTCTTCGTGTCCCCGTTTTGCTGATACCTGCTTGGTTTGGGTTTCCAAGCCGGATGGTCCTTTATCGATGCTCATGCTCCCGTGCTCCCTTCCACTTCTGCCATAGCCGCGCCCAGCGCAGCATCCAAATCCGCGATCAGGTCATCCGCATGCTCGATGCCGACCGAGAACCGAAGCAAGCGGTCGTCCACGCCGATCGCTTCCCGAATCTCAAGCGGGATGTCCGCATGGGTCTGGACGGCCGGGTATGTCATCAGGGACTCGACGCCTCCGAGGCTTTCTGCGAATGCAATCAGTTTGATGTGCCGCAGCACCGGCTCGACATAGCGGGCGTCCTTCACCTTGAAGGAGAAGATGCCCGTGTTGCCGCTGGATTGGCGATTCTGGATCTCATGCCCCGGATGATCCGGCAGCCCCGGGTAATACACCTCACCGATCGCCGGGTGGGTTGTCAAAAAGGTTGCCACCGCGGTTGCATTCGATTCGTGCCGGTCCATGCGAAGCGCGAGTGTCTTCATTCCCCTCATTAACTGATAGGAATCGGAAGGACTCAGCACCGCCCCGATGGAGTTATGAAGGAAGGCCATCTCCTCGGATAATTCCTTGCCCTTCGTCACGATAATGCCTGCCAGCACATCGTTATGCCCTCCCAGATACTTGGTGGCGCTATGTATGACGATATCCGCCCCAAGCTCGATGGGTCTCTGGAAATACGGGGTTAGCAGCGTATTATCCACGATGCTGATCAATTGATGGCGTCTTGCCCACGTACAGACGGCTTCGATATCTGTAACCATCATGAGCGGATTCGTCGGCGTTTCGATAAATACGGCCTTCGTGTTCGGTCGTCTGGATCCTTCCAGCGCATCCAAGTCGTTTGTATCCACGTAGGTTGCCGTTACCCCGAACTTGGACATGATCCGCTCCAGCAGCCGATACGTTCCTCCGTACAGATCGAGCGATACGATCAGGTGGTCGCCTTGACCGAACAGCGCAAAAATCGTCTGAAGGGCCGCCATGCCCGAGCTGCAGGCAAAGCCGGCGTCACCGGATTCCAACTCGGCGCAAGCATCCTCGAGCACCGAACGGGTCGGATTCTTGGTGCGGGCATAATCAAACCCCGTGCTCTGGCCTAATTTAGGGTGGCGGTATGCCGTAGCCTGATAAATCGGAAAATTCACAGCGCCGGTTACCGGTTCCTGCACCGATCCGATCTGTGCCAGCCGGCTCTCTATATTCAAAGGTTTCTTCTCCATCACAAACTCTCCTCCCGTACGCTTTTATATTTGCGGACCGATGTCATATGGCGTTTCCTGATATACATAGTAATTGAGCCAATTAGTGAATAATAAGTTTGCATGCGCGCGCCATATGGACGGAGGCGTTCTTGTTGGATCATCGTTCGGATAATAGTTGCGAGGCAGCGCGATGTCCATGCCTTTGGCAACGTCCCGGTCATACTCCCATTTCAGGGAGTCCGCATCATACTCGGAATGCCCTGTGGCAAAAATCTGCTTGCCGTCCCGGCTTGATACCAAATAAATCCCTGCTTCCTCGGACTCGGACAAGATAACCAAATCGTCCACGCCTGTTATGTCTTCGCGCCGAACTTCCGTATGACGGGAATGCGGGACAAAGAACATTTCGTCAAATCCGCGGAGCAGCTTGGTACACGCTTCATTGATCGTATGCGGAAACACGCCAAAGCATTTTTCCTCGAGGCTGTATTTCGGCACGCCGTAATGATAATAAAGCCCGGCTTGCGACGCCCAGCAGATATGGAGCGTAGAGGTCACATGCGTCTTGGTCCATTCAAAAATTTCAGTAAGCTCATCCCAGTAATTCACTTCTTCGAACTCCAGCTGCTCGACCGGAGCTCCTGTAATGATCATGCCGTCAAAACGACGGTTCTTCACTTCTTCAAAGGTTTTGTAAAATGATTTCAAATGCTCGGCCGACGTATTCTTCGATACGTGGGAACTCGGGTGAAGAAGGACGACATCCACCTGGAGCGGGGAGTTCCCGATCAATCGCAGCAGCTGGGTCTCTGTCGTTTCCTTGGTTGGCATCAAATTCAGGATCGCAATCCGCAGCGGGCGGATATCCTGATGAAACGCGTGACTCTCATCCATGACAAAAATGTTTTCTCCAGCCAGAACTTCCTTTGCCGGCAGGGCATCCGGAATTTTAATTGGCATCTCGGCTCACTCCTTCGAAATATGAAATGATACATCCATAAAGCTGTGAGAAAGAGCGTTAGACTGTATAAACGCAAGAAGACCTTTCTCGAAGTAGAGAAAGGTCATCATATACGTATCACAATGCGCCTCTCTCATCTGTCAGGCTATACAACGGCTTATACATCGTCGTATCTCCTGCAAGAATTAGCACCGTGCGATGTTGCCGCCGGTTGCCGGGTTTCATAGGGCTAGTCCCTCCACCTGCTCTTGATAAGATTTCGCTTTATTCAGTTGTTTGGAATTGTTTCGTAATTGATACCTACTTTAAATCATCCTCAATTTTTCGTCAAGAACCTTTTCATGAGTTTGTCACACTTCACCAAAGGTTTCCATACCTTATATCATGGCCCTTGGACTGCTCCGGATTTCACTTGAAAGGTCCTACACCCGGCGTTATACTAGACAAGTGCTGTTTAAAACCGAGTATGAAAGAGGTGACATGGAAGATGGACGGTGACCCGAGCCAGAAACTGGATGCACAAGACGCACAACCGCATAGGATCAAGATCAGCTTACCGGCAGAGGGCAGCGTTATTTTTCATGCGCTTTTTATCGTATTCTAACCTTCCTCGATTTATGCCCGTACACCGGTGGGCTGATATCCTGTGCCTTAACTGCTTGACTTAAGCAGCTTGGATTAGACAAAGGAGTGATATCAGATGAAAATCCGGTTGGTCGATTCGGGCGTATTTACCCCTGTTGATGACATCGAAATGACGCTGACAGCTCCGGCCAGCGGCTTCTACTGGCTGGATGCGGACGTGGATGATTTAGCTGAACTGCAGCCCCTCTTCTCCCTGCATGATCTTGCCGTTGAGGATTGCCTCAGCGAAGAGGAGCAGCGTCCCAAAATTGAAATATATGAGAACCACTATTTTATCGTCGTGAACAGCATCCGGTTTGACGATGAAGAGATTTTCCTTCGGGCATTGAATGTTTTCCTGGGCAGGCATTTTATTATTACGGTGACCAAGCAAAAGATCCACGAGCTTCGCACCGTCAAACCGCTTCTCTGGGAGGATGAAGTCAGCACGCCTGACCGCTTCCTCTATCTCTTGATCGACCTCGTCACGGACAACTACTTCTCCGTAGGGGACCGAATTGAAGCGCGGATTGAAAAGCTGGAGGAAGACATTCTGATGCATACCAAAAAATCCCATCTTAGCGAGATCATCGGTCTGCGAAGCGAGATTCTTTGGTTGAAAAAGGTGCTTGGACCTCAGAAGGAAGTTATCAATACGCTCAACAAAAAAGATCTTCGGCTGATCGATGACCAGCTGCAGAAATACTTTAGCGATATCTATGAAAATGCCGTTAAAATTTCCGAAACGTTCGAGACCTATCGGGATCTCATGGGGAACCTTCGGGAAGCCTACCAATCCAGTATCGCCAATCGGGCCAATGAAATCATGCGCGTGTTTACCGCTATTACAACGATCTTTATTCCATTGACGCTGATTACGGGCATCTACGGCATGAACTTTGAGTATATGCCGGAACTTCATTGGAGATATTCCTATTATGTGGTTATCGGCATCATGGTTTTTGCCGGCGCGCTCATGTTTTATCTGTTCCGTAAAAAGGATTGGATATGAGACACCCTGATCAAAAGAGGAGAGTACTGGCCGGCTCACAGCGGTTCATACGAACCGCCGCAACTAAAACTCAATCTACATGCACAGCGAATTAGCATCAGGACGGATCTCCCGGCAACCAGGAGAATCCGTCCTGACTTCGTTTAAGGCAGATTAACCGGCATTCGCTTTCCCGGGCTGATCCCGCCGAAAGCGGATCCGTATGAGACGAAGGCGCTCATACAGCCTCTCCGTTCCGCCCAGCTCTTCTGCTTCTGCGTTCTCGGCTTGTCCCTGTCCGTATACCCGCTGTAACACAGGTTTAAGAAACGTATCGCCCAATTCTTCAAACGCCTTCCATACGTTTTCCTGCTCCGAAGCCGTCATCGTGTTCAATTCGACCTGGAGCAGTTGCTCCGTATCATAGCCTTCCTTCTCAAGCCCTTCCAATTCCTCGACCAAATCCCGACGCGACAACGAGGTACGCGCTTCAAGCTCGGTCAGCGAAGCGCCCTCGGCTATGCCAATCAGCATCGCACGGCGAGTTCGGAAGCGATCAAGCTCCTGCTGAAATCTCTGTTCCTTCTGTTTATACAGCCAGGACAAGAACTCCTCTTCCGGCAGCTGCGCATCCACCCAATCCAATGGAAACGTTGTGGTTCGCTCGGTTTTCGCTGTGATCTCCAGCCATTCCACCCCATGCTCCGAAGCCTTGCTAACCCCGATTCCCGGAAGCTGCAGCAGCTCTTCCTCACTCTGGGGAACAAAGGCGCTGATCATGCGCAGCACCCGGTTGCTGGCAATGAAATAGGGCGCTTTTCTTCCGGATGCGGCCTTTCTCCTCCGCCAGGCGCACAGCTCCGTGTACAGCTCCTCCGATCCATACAGCTCGCTGTAACACTGCAGCTTCTGAGTGCCGAGATTCTTGCTCCCGGTCTCCCCCGGTTCATGAAATACCCCTTCGATTAGCGGGCGGAAGCCTTCTCCGAGCTTCTTCGCAAGCTGGTGCCGATACACGCACAGCAGCTCATTCCATGAGTTGCCTTCATACCATTCGTCATCGGAAACTTCACCGTCCGGTTCCATATTCCGCCAGCCGAGCCGCCATCCTCCTTCTTCCTCGCCGATCCATACTTGAGCCGAACGGAGATGACCTGACTCATCCGCTCCGCTCATCCGATTCATGAACACAATTTGCATCCCTCGATAACCTCCCGTTTACGCAATCAGCATAAAGGCGGAACAACGCAAAAAAGCACCTCTCCTCCGCACAGCGGCAAGAAAGGTGCTTCCTTCGTTCCATACATTATACTGTTGAAACTATAATACCATGATCTGTAATAGAATCCAATCCATTTTAAACTTGCCTATATAAGAAATCAGGCTAAGCTTGAATGCTCTTGGCTTCATCCACTGCCAGCTTGGCCAATGCCAATGCGCCGCAGAGACCCGCATTATCGCCGAGCATCGGCGGAACGATGAATTGATCGATCCCGTCATGAAGGCTTGGATGCTGAACATATCCTGCCAGCAGCTCTTGAAGCTTCGTGCGGATCAGCGGGAACAGCTGCTCCTGCTTCATCACGCCTCCACCCATCACGATCCGCTGAGGGGACAAGATGAGGACATAATTCATCAGTGCTTGAGCGAGATAATAAGCTTCCATCTCCCAAGCCGGATGATCCGGCGTCAATTCCACGCCGGGAACACCCCAGCGTTTGCCAAGAGACGGTCCCGCAGCAAGCCCCTCCAAACAGTCTGCATGATAAGGACAAGTGCCTTCATATTTGTCTTCCGGATGACGGCGGACGTAAATATGCCCCATCTCCGGATGGGACAAGCCGTGAATCAGTTCGCCGGATACCACGGCGCCTGCCCCTACTCCCGTTCCGATGGTGATATAAAGACAGCTGTCCAGTCCCTGGGCCGCCCCCCACGTATATTCTCCAAGAGCCGCTCCGTTTACGTCCGTATCAAATCCGATCGGAACGTCAAAACGCTCTTCCAATGCTTTGACGATATTGTAATTGCTCCAATGCGGCTTCGGCGTTGTTGTAATGCAGCCATAGGTCGGGCTGCCTTTCACCGGGTCAATCGGTCCGAACGAACCGACTCCGATTGCCTCTATATCCTTATCCGCAAAAAAGTTAAAGACGTTTGCCATGGTTTCTTCAGGCGTTGTCGTCGGAAAGCTCACTCGCTCCACAACCGTTCCATCCTCCGTACCCACGCCGCAAACGAACTTGGTTCCTCCTGCTTCAATTGCTCCAAGTAAACTCATGCTTCTTCCATCCTCTCCACGATGTGCTGTGCCTTGTTCTCTATATGGTTGCTAACAAGCTCTATTCGAAGCATATGTAAACATTGTGCTCCCGTCAAGTCTGCCTGCCTCTATCTCTGCCTTTGCCCGTTCCGAGACGCAGCATTTCGCCGGCCGTTTTGCCGACATACGCGCGCCGGGACATCCAGCGTGCGCCGCTAATCCCAGTATAAAGGCACTGATGCTGGACAGCAGTGATGTTTTTTATCGACTGCCATTCCGGCATACCGAGTATATCCGTCGTGGTCACGACGACATCACCATAAACACGATACAGCCACCGTGAAGAAGCCCGCTTCTTTTTAGGCTTCCGGATAAATTGAAGAAGTGACTCGGCCTGCTGCGGATGTCTCCGGTACGACGTCTTCGACCGAAGTGGCTAGGAAACCACCGCCACCCCAAAAAGATGGCCCAGACTCTTCATTTCCAGCTCCTCCAGTTTGGTTAACGCACGTTCGTGATCCACGCTCAGGCGGCACAAATCGAGCTCGCATTCCATCGGAACCTCGCAATGAATTTCGGCCAGGGCCCTGGACAGATGCAGCATCTCCAGATCCGCTTCAATCTTGGTGCGAATCCCTTTGGTCAATGAATCGAGATTCGCAAGGATGCCTTCCACGGATTCATATTCCTGGATCAGCTTGACTGCCGTCTTCTCGCCGATCCCGCGTACGCCCGGATAATTGTCGCTCGTATCTCCCATCAGACCTTTAACATCGATCACCTGTCTTGGAGAAAGACCCTTTTCGGCATAAAGCGTCTCCGGGGTATAGTGCATATAATTGCCATGCCCCTTTTTCATAATGATGACCGAAGTCGAATCGTTCACGAGCTGAAGCAAATCGTGGTCGCCCGACAGGATCATGACGTTCATGCTATCGCCGAACCGTCTGGCAAGCGTACCGATGCAGTCATCGGCCTCATAACCCACAACGCCCAGATTCGGGATCCCGAGGCATTCCGTCACGTCGCGTACCAATGAGAACTGTGGAACCAAGTCATCCGGCGCTTCCGGACGATTGCCTTTATACGAGGCGAATTGCTCCGTACGGAATGTTTTTGAGCCCATATCCCAGCAGCAAGCCACATGGGTAGGCTGAAATTTATCGATGGCATCCCACATATACCGCAGGAAACCGTATATCGCGTTGGTCGGCACGCCCGCTTTGGTACGGCGGATATAACCGCTGGACGCGGTTGCATAATAAGCACGAAATAATAAAGCCATCCCGTCGACGAGCATTAAGGATGGTTGTGGATTGGGTATCACGGTCATGATCGCTCCTAACTTTAACTTCTCTGGTATAACCTTAAAATATACCTTGTCATTATACCATATCCTTATATGGACTTGGGGATTTCTTTGAATTTCCTATCGTGGGCTGCTCACAAAAAAAAGAACATTCCGATGGTCGAAAGACCATGGAATGCTCTGCCTTCATCAGCATGACGACATCGTTGCCGGCGAATGGCTGCCCTTCGGCAAACCGATTCCGCGACTCTCGTAATCAATCGCTGCCGCAGCCTGTCTTTTGTTTGTGTCTGTCATGTCCCAAAAACGACCGTTACTTCTGCCACGCCTCCTGATATTGCTCCGCTTTGAAGCCGACGGTTACTTTACTGCCGTCGGTCACGATCGGACGCTTGATCAATCTTCCGTTGGAAGACAACAGTTCGATCTTCTCCTCATCGGAAAGGCCGGGCAGCTTGTCTTTCAGGTTCATTTCCTTGTATACCTCGCCGCTCGTATTGAAAAATTTCTTTAACTCCAGTCCGCTCTTGGCGATCAGGTCGGCTAACTCATCCTTCTTTGGCGGTTGTTCGAAAATATGTTGAAGCTCCAGCTCATGTCCTTCGTTCTGCAGCCATTTCACGGCGTTACGGCAAGTCCCGCATTTCGGATATTGATATACTTTCAGTTTGCTCATTCAATAGGTTCTCCCTCTAATGTTGTAGTGTTACATAATGAAGTGACAGCTTCTTGCGCGAGCGCTAATCTCAATGATTTCATGTCCTCAGGCAGCGGGGCCGTGAATACCATCGTCTTCCCCTCTATCGGATGCATCAGCGTCAGGCTTGCCGCATGCAGCGCCTGCCTGTCCATATAGCCGTCCAGCCTCATGATCGTTGCGGCTAACGGATCCAATGACCCGACGGCCCCATTGGAATCCTCAACCCTCTCCGGCGCATGCAGTAACAATTCCTGATCGCTGTATACGGGATGCCTGTACACCTGATCTCCGATCAATGGACAACCGATGCTTAGCATATGCACCCGAATTTGATGCGTCCGTCCTGTTTCGAGCTTCAATTCCACCATGGATGCGTAGGGGTAAGTTTCGCATACCCTATACCGCGTAAGCGAAGGATATCCTTCCGGAGTTACGATGCGCCGGTGGGGCTCCAACGGATCCCGATCAATCGGACCGTCAATATCGCCTGTCTGCGAAGAAGGTCTTCCATGCACAAAAGCGACATACCTCTTATCGACGGTGCCGGCAATCATTTGTTCGGAAACATGCTGATGAATATACGCATTCTTCGCGATTACCAGTACGCCGGAAGTCTCCTGATCGAGCCGGTGAACCGCTCTGAACCGGTAATTCCAGCCCTTCTCCTGCCAATAATGAACGACGCCGTTGGCCAGCGTGTCGGTATAATGCCCGTGCGTCGGATGCACGATGACCCCTGCCGGCTTGTTCAAGACAAGCAGATGCTCATCCTCGTACAGAATATGAAGTTCCATCGGCTGAGGCAGCATATCGTTGGAACGTTCTTGCTCCATCCGAATTTCGACCAAATCGCCCGCTTGCACTTTAACGCTAATATATACGCGGGTCCCGTTCAGCATAATGCCCTGCTCCGTCAATTTGAGGCGGGAGAGCAGCTTGCGGGATACCCCCATTCTTTTTTGCAAAATGGTCTTAAGCAGCATGCCGTCTTCGTGTGTGGGTACGACATAGCGTATTGGCGGATAGTACAGACTCATCTATTACCGGAACACCTTTCCGCTTCGCTCATATTCAACATCAGGTATACCGGCATGCACATTGGCTGCCCGTGCGGCAACAAAGAAATAATCGGACAACCGGTTCAAATACCGGCGGACCTCCGGATTGATCTCGGTGGTTCGCTGCAGCGTAACGGTCAGCCTTTCTGCGCGGCGGCATACGGTCCGGCATACATGCAGCGAAGAAGACAAGGCGCTTCCGCCCGGCAGAATAAAGCGCTCAAGCGGAGGGTTCTTCTCTTCGAATGCATCCAGCCACGCCTCCAGACGATCCACAAGCTCGGCACCGACCTTGAGTTTATCCTCCCGCGGCCTCGCATAAGCCAGATCCGAGCCGCAATCGAACAGTTCATGCTGGATTTGAACGAGCTGAAGAAACAGCTCCTCAAAATCGGCTTCCTTGGCCAAGCACACGGCCTGACCGACAAAGCTGTTCAATTCATCGATCGTGCCGTACGCTTCGATGCGCGGATCATCCTTGGGCACGCGACCGCCAATAATCGAAGTCTCCCCCGCATCTCCCGTTCTTGTATATACTTTCATCACATCTTCCTCCATTTCATATCTTGAACGAACACCATAACATCTTATTATGCTCACTATAGCATAATTTCGGATCACGTTCCCGCTGAGGCCAAATAAACCCAAGGCCGGATAATGGCTTTGAGGGAAGTGATAGGCTGGCGTTTGGTTTTAAACGCAAACAAGGCTGATCCACGAGTATTCTCACTCTAGGAACAGCCTTGTATTATTTAATGGTGGAATATGTTAGAGTTTCTTTTTGGGATGGGCCTTCATATATTCGTTGATCTTCAAATCCAGCAAACTGCTGATTTCGATCACAATTTCCGACGTGAAGGACTGCTCTTCCAAAAATATTTGCTCCATCTTTCGGCGGAGCATGTGAATTTCGTCTTCCAAGGTAATTTCCTGAGGAGTGGATTTGGCTGATTTAATTGACCATTTACAGTGATTATTGTCTTCAGCCGTATAATCACCACGGTAGTTTGACAATTCATAATCACAAAACACTGGTGATCCCTCCTTGGAAAGTAAAATTCTGCCCCCAAAATAAAATTATAACATAATTTTCGTCAATGAAAAGTGAATTTTTTGTTAATTCAAGGAAAAAGTTCAACGAATTCCTTGCCTACTTTATTTTTCCCACAAAATTGCCCATTCGCTCCAATGCCTCATTCAGTTGAGCAATAGATGTAGCGTAAGAACAGCGAATGAAACCTTCCCCGCCAAGCCCGAAAGCAGTGCCCGGCACTGCAGCCACTTTGGCTTCGGTCAGCAATCGCTGAGCAAATTCTTCCGAGCCGAGTCCCGTTCCTTTGATGCTTGGGAAGGCGTAGAATGCTCCCTGGGGTTCATGGCAATCCAGACCGATCTCTCGCAGCCCCTGCACAACAAGTCTGCGCCGCTGATTATAGGATTCGACCATTCGGTCCTTCTCCCCCATGCCGTTACGCAATGCTTCAAGCGCAGCGACTTGCCCCATGGCCGGTGCACACATGACCGTATACTGATGAATTTTCAGCATAGCGGCAATGAGATCCGAATGGGCACACACATAACCCATACGCCAGCCGGTCATAGCAAACGCCTTCGAAAAGCCGCTGACCAGTATGGTGCGGTCCATCATACCGGGCATCGAGGCAAAGCTGACATGCTTGCCTTCATACGTGAGCTCGGCATAAATTTCATCGGAAATTACAATCAGATCGTGCTTTTCCACCACTTCCGCAATCGGAAGCCAATCCTCGTAAGTCATAATCGCCCCTGTCGGATTGCTTGGATAGCAGAGAATCAGAATCTTCGATTTGGGCGTGATTTGCGCTTCCAGCGCTTCGGCCGTCAATTTGAAATGATGCTCCGCCGTCGTTTCGATGCCGACGGGCACGCCGCCGCCGATTGAAGCGATCGGTGAATACGAAATGTAACAAGGTTCCGGAATCAGAATTTCATCTCCAGGAACAATCAAGGCTCGCAGCGCCAGATCAATCGCTTCACTGCCGCCAACGGTAACGATGATTTCATTAGCAGGATTATAGGTTACGTGGAAGCTGTCGTTCAAATATTCCGCGATCGCTTCCCTCAGCTCCGGCATGCCGGCATTGGACGTATAGCCCGTAAACCCGCGCTCCAATGAATATACGCACGCTTCTCGTACATGCCACGGCGTTACGAAATCTGGCTCCCCGACGCCTAGCGTGATAATATCCTTGTTTCCGCTGACGAGATCGAAAAATTTCCGGATTCCGGAGGGTTGAATATCCCTGACTCTAGGCGCCAAATAGGAGCTCATCGATTTCCTGTTATTTTCTGCAAGCTGCTGTTCGTTCAAAATCATAGCACACGCTTCCTTTACGGCGAGATCAGGAGACGATTGTCTTCTTGACGTTCTTCAAAAATAATCCCGTCTTGTTTATATTTTTTCAAAATGAAATTCGTTTTGGTCGATAATACAGAATCAATAGGCGACAGTTTCTCGGAAACAAAATTGGCCACCTCACGCAGGTTGCCGCCTTCCACTTCGACCAGCAGGTCGTAGGCGCCTGACATCAAATAAACCGACTTCACCTGCGGGAACAAATAAATCCGTTCCGCGATTCCTTCAAAGCCTCTTCCGCGCTCAGGCGTTATCTGAACCTCGATCAGCGCCGTAACCTTCTCGTCCTCCACCTTGCCCCAATTGACAACGGTGGCGTACTTGACAATGACGTGATCTCGTTCAAGCTCCGCAATGGAGGTCTTTACTTCTTCCTCTTCTACACCGAGTAGAGTAGAGAGTAGAGCCGGCGATCTTCTCGCGTCCTCTTTCAGCAGGTCAAGCACCTTCAGTTTCAATTCGCTTAGCTCTTCCATGTACGTATCCTCCAGCACTTATTCCGAATAACCGCTCGTGACACACGGTTTTGTCGAAACAGAGATTAATACTTATATTACAATAACTTACACGGGATGTGCAAAAGAAAAAAACCGATGCATGCCCGCAGCGAATGCTGGAGGTGTCATCGGCGAAATCGTTGCGTTAACCATAGATGGTTGGGTTACATTACATATAAGAAGCAGGGGATACATTGGTTGCATGGGGCTCAACGTTCGGATTGTGCGCATACGCGCCCATGCTTGAAGTTTTTTGATTTATCGTTTCCCGAGTTTTTTGTACGGACTGCTGCGCTTGTTTATGCTGCTTGTCCACGTCGTATTTCAACGCATGCGTGCCTGCGGTGTACATGTTCTGCTGCTTCATCATATTAAAGAATTCGCCTTGCAGACTCAGCGTATCCGTGGTCAAATGGGTAAACATTTGACGCACGTCAGGGCAAGTAGCTTCCGTCGTGGCTGTCGTATATTCTCGAACGGCCCGTTTCAGCTCTCCCAGTATCGGGCTGAGCAAATCCTCTTCGGGCAGGAATGAAGATCCATTAGGGGTTGCCATCGTAGTTCCTCCTTAATTGGGTTTGTAGCTTATGCACTGTCCGCTTACTGCGGCTGGCTGGGCGCAACGCTGCTGTGGGTCTGAAGGGAGTTCACCAACATATCAAGATGCTGCTCATGTCGCTTGACGAATCCGAGCAGTGCCTGCTGAATGGCAGGGTTCTGACTGGCTGCCGCCGTAGCGGCGCAATGCTTGGCCAGCATGGTCTCGTTGGAAATGCAGTCCACGATATAATCCAGCTCTTTTGAAGTGAGAGGCTGTAATTGCTGATTGGGTGTCATACGGTTCGTTGTTCCCCTTTCCATTTAGGTTGACAGGACCTAGTATGCCACCGTTGTACAAATCTATGTCGCACGTGTCATGAAATGCGGAAGGAACGACCAAACTAATTGCGATGTGACGATGGGAGGGGATGGATCATGTTACTGACCGGCGGAACAACGCCCTGGAAATATTTAAACACCGAACCGGTAAAAAAATACCCCGTGCTCTCGGACCGGCTGAGCTGCGACGTGCTGGTCGTCGGAGGCGGTATCAGCGGTGCCCTGATGGCCTATGTCCTGAGCGTGCAAGGCGTCGACGCCATTCTCCTGGAGAAAAATCGAGTATGCGAGGGCAGCACTTCCGCCAATACGGGACTGCTGCAAATCTCCAACGACTGTCCCCTTTCGAATTTGATTCAACATTTTGGCGAGGACCGGGGGACCGCCTTCTACATGATGTGCAGAAATGCCATACGTCGGCTCACTGAAATCGCCAATACGTTGTCAAGGGATTCCGGGTTGATCTCTCGAAGCAGCCTCTACTATGCCAGCAACCCTCAAGATATCGGCTTGATTCGTCATGAGTATGACCTCCTCAAACGCAAGGGCTTCGACGTGCAGTACTGGGACCGCGATGATGTGAAGGCTAAATTTCCGTTCTCAAAGGAAGCCGCCATCTATACCCGCGGCGATGCCGAAGTCAATCCCTACCGTCTCGGACATCATCTTCTTCAAGATGCCGGCGATCAGGGGCTGCGAATTTATGAAAACAGCGAAGTGAAAGAAACCAGGTATACAGACAGCGATGTCACCGTCATGACGGATCAGGGAAGCGTTTCAGCCAAACACGTAATCTGGGCTACCGGGTACAGCACCCAAGAATGGAAACCGGATTATCAAGTGGATCTTCTCAATACCTATGCCATTATGACCGAGCCTGTTCCCGATCTGTCTTCGTGGTATGAGCGGGCTCTCATATGGGAGACCGACCGTCCATATCTCTATTTCCGGACAACGCCGGACCAGCGGATCATGGCCGGTGGACTGGATGAGCCGCTGCCTCCTTCAGGCAAACCGGAGGAATACGCCGAGCCAAGGAGCCAGAGACTGCTGGCTGAAATTCATAAGTTGTTCCCTACGATGACGGACGTGAAAATGGCGTGCAGCTGGGCTGGCGTGTTTGCTTCCACCAAAGACGGCATCCCGCTGATCGGCAGACATCCGCAGTATCCGCACAGCTACTTCATCGAGGTTTATGGCGGAAACGGTATGGTTTACAGCATGATCGCCGCCGATCTCCTGGCCGAGACGATTGTCGGCAGAGAGCCCGAAGAACTGAAGTGGTTTTCTCTGAAGCGTCCGATCGACCTGAACTTCACATAAATTAAGAAGGTATCCCCTCATAGGCCCTGCTGCCTTGGAGATACCTTCTTTGCGTTTGTACGATTTGCCTCCGCATCGCAGCCTTCTATTTAAAAATTTCGCTGACCTGCGTTATCCAACTTTCGCTCATTGCATGACCTCCCTGACTCTCATCGTTGCGATCAGATTCAGGCGGCTTGTCCTTTGGTTGGAAACAGCTTTCGTATGAACAGCCACGATCCGATGGGGGACGCTCCCAGAAACAGCAGCAGCAATGTTATCGTTAACGTATCCTGCCTGAATGACAGTACAAGAATGAAAACCAACAAGCCCGTAATTCGGCCTATCGTCAGACTGAGTTCCCGGAGCACGACCAGCTCCACCCGCTTCTCCACGTTTTCCTGATTCACGCCCATGAGATCGAAGCTGGCCGATATAGCCGGCATCATGTACAGCGGAATGAAGAGCGACGTCCCGATTCCCAGCACCAGCAGCGTAGTGTAGTTGACCGTAAATAGCAGCGGCATGATGACAAGCAGCATCAGCACGGAACCAACCAGCATGCCGGTTTTACGGAATTTGGGCTTGAACCATTTCCCGCAGGCCCAGTAGCTGACCAGTGAAACGGCCGAAGTAATCAACGCGAATTGCCCCAGCTTGGACTCCTGATCCGTCGCCACGAAAACAAGCAGCGTGATGAGAAAGGAGAACACGCCCTCCCGGATTCCCTGAACAGCCAAGCCTAATACCGCGTATTTCCAAACGCCGCCTTCCTTGAGGCGGCTTACCCCTTCCAGCCAGTGATAATCGCTTTGAACCGGCCTTTTACGAAGAAAAAAGCTCATGACCACCGTTACGGCGAAGATGGCCATCGACACGGTAAAAATAAACCGATAGCCCTGATCCCCATGCATCAGCGTGATGATCCAGCCTGCCAGCCACGGACCGATAATCCCCGTTATGGAGCCCAGGA
>Ga0209784_100151_pt1 | contig 63336 bp, 63 predicted proteins | sample AraplaCvi_mLB_r2_2_FD_184284 | JGI IMG/M metagenome (GOLD analysis project Ga0209784, IMG submission 184284) | Arabidopsis root microbial communities from North Carolina, USA - plate scrape CL_Cvi_mLB_r2 (SPAdes) (version 2) | ecosystem: Host-associated > Plants > Roots > Endosphere | place: USA...
TTGTTCAATTCTCTATTTCAACTCCCCACCGAAGTGGTTCGTTTTACTCACTCGTTGTTCAGTTTTCAAAGATCAACTTCTTCGTTTGTCACCAACAAGTTATCTCGTTAGCAACTCTTATATCTTATCACATCCGCTTGATCATTGCAAGCTTTTTTTGAATTTATTTTTCGAATTCATTTTGGCTTGTTGATCCAAGCATTTGTTCCAGGCCGTATTTCTCGGCCGGAAATATAATATACCATGGCATTCGCCTATATGCAACCCTTTTTCGCAAATTAAGAATAAGGTAAAATTATACACTCGTTTGATTGCCTTATATGACTCTTTAACTCTATCTAATTCCCTCTGCATCTCGGGCCATAGGGTATAACTGTACTATATATGAGTCCCCAAAATGACTGTCCATTGCAGGGCCATCATCTTTAGCAGCTCCGTTCGTGCTGGTTCCCCAGCCAAATATCATTCCGCCAAGCAGTACACCGCCAAAACACCCAGGCCATTAATTGTCGATGCATTGTACCAAGTGAATGTAGTAGCTTTTCATTGATAACAAAACGCGCTCTATGCATAAAAGAGGCAGTCGGCTATAGAAAGCTATAGCCGACTGCCTCTTTTCTATCTATGAAAGGAGCAAAACCTTCAAAACCTACTCCTTATTACGCATGTGCGGGAACAGCAAGACATCGCGAATGGACGGGGAATTGGTCAGAAGCATGATCAGACGATCGATCCCGATGCCAAGTCCGCCTGTTGGCGGCATACCATATTCCAGGGCACGCAGGAAATCCTCATCCATCTCGTGCGCTTCGTCATTGCCCTGCTCTTTCTCCTTCATCTGCGCTTCAAAACGCTGACGCTGGTCAATCGGATCGTTAAGCTCCGAGAATGCATTGGCGTGTTCGCGCGCCACGATAAACAGCTCAAAGCGATCCGTGAACCGCGGATCCACGTCGTTCTTCTTCGCCAGCGGCGAAATCTCAACCGGGTGACCGGTTACGAACGTCGGCTGAATCAGCGTCTCTTCTACGAATTGCTCAAAGAACGCGTTCAAAATATGACCGAATGTCATATGCGGCTCAACCGGAACTTTGTGTTCTTTGGCGAGACGATGCGCTTCCTCGTTAGACATATCCACGCTGAAGTCTACGCCGACAACTTCTTTTACCGCATCCACCATGGATACCCGGCGCCACTGCGGCGTCAGGTCCACTTCATGCCCTTGATAGGAAATCACTTGCGTGCCCAGCACCTCTTGGGCGATATGGGCAATCAGATTCTCGGTCAGTGCCATAATATCGTTGTAGTCCGCATAAGCTTCATAAAGCTCAATCATCGTAAACTCCGGATTATGACGGGTAGAGATCCCTTCATTCCGGTATACGCGGCCAATTTCGTACACTTTCTCAAGTCCGCCCACAATCAGGCGCTTCAGATGGAGCTCAATTGCGATCCGCATATACAGTTCCATATCCAGCGCATTATGATGCGTGATGAACGGGCGTGCCGCCGCACCGCCGGCGATGGAATGCAAGGTCGGGGTCTCCACCTCAAGATAGCCTTGGGAATCCAGGTAACGGCGCATCGATTGGATAATCCGGGAACGCGTAATGAAGGTTTTCTGCACATCGGGATTGATGATCAGGTCGACGTAACGCTGACGATAACGGAGCTCTACATCCTTCAAACCATGGAATTTCTCAGGGAGCGGATACAGCGATTTCGAAAGAACCTCCAGTTCCTTCACTTTCACGGTAGTTTCACCGGTCTTGGTCTTGAACAAGACCCCTTTTACCCCGATGATGTCACCCAGATCAAGAATGCTGAATGCTTCATACTGCGCTTCTGCAACGGAATCCTGGCGAACATAAATCTGAATCCGGCCGCTCAAATCCTGAATATGAGCAAAAGAAGCCTTGCCCATGCCGCGTTTAGCCATAATCCGTCCAGCCAGGTTCACTTCCACCTGCTTCTCTTCCAACTCTTCCTTGGAGAGCTCGTCGTACTGTTTCAGAATATCACCTGCGTGATGTTCTCTTTCGTATTTTCCGCCAAACGGATCGATTCCCAGCTTGCGAAGCTCGTCCAATTTGTTGCGGCGGATTTGCAGAAGCTCACTTAACTCCTGTTCTTGTTCCTGGTTGTTCATTTCTTCCGTCATCGTCATTCATCTCCTTCATTTCGCTTCCATTGTGAATCCCGTACACATTCGGCAAGGACTTAACGGTAGGGCAGCCATTTCAAGACATGCCATCCATCCATTAAGCCCTCAACCCGGCCCTAACCTATTTAAAAAAGCCCCCCGAAGGAAGCTTTCTACAACACATTCCGACTTACTTCTTAATGTCTACAATTTTATATTGAATAACGCCCGCAGGAACGTTAACATCCACAACCGATCCTTTTTGCTTGCCGATAATCGCTTTGCCGACAGGGCTCTCGTTCGAGATTTTGTTGTTAAGCGGATCCGATTCAGCCGTACCTACAATGGTATATTCCATCGTGTCGCCAAATTCCAAATCCTCCACGATCACCGTGTTGCCCACGCCGACTACATCGGTATTGATATCATCGTTGTTGATGATGCGCGCATTACGGAGCATTTTCTCCAGCGTGATAATCCGACCTTCGATAAAGGCTTGCTCGTTCTTGGCGTCTTCATATTCGGAGTTTTCGCTAATATCGCCATAACCGATGGCAACTTTAATCCGCTCAGCCACCTCGCGGCGCTTCACAGACTTCAGATTCTCAAGTTCGTCCTCCAGTTTCTTCAGACCGTCCTGGGTAAGAATGACTTCTTTATCGCTCATTAACCGATTCTCCTGTCATGTAAATAATTTAAACCACGGTATCAACATACTATATGCGAATTCTTGGGGATCAGAACTTCCCTCTGATGCCTGCTCAATTTCTTGAATTTATACTGAAAGATTATATGGGAACCATTTCAAAAAGTCAATGCGCGCAAAGGCTGTCACGGATGACGCATATACGCAACCGTTAACAGCCTGCACCTCGTATTATCCAATCGCCGCAGCGGCTTGAGGGTATACGCTTTTTGCCGATTCTTCATGGTCCTCCAGATTGTTCACAAAGTTGTTCAGAAGGATGACCAATTCATCGCGCTTCGTTTCTTCCATAATAATATCTTTAATGCGAGCCGATCCCTTGAGCCCTTTCAAGTACCAGGAAAGATGCTTACGCATCTCCCTAACCGCTACCGCTTCTCCGCGTAGGGCGATCAGCCGGTCCATATGCAGGATGGCAATCCGGATTTTCTCCTGCGGAGACGGATCCGACAGCAGCTGGCCCGTCTTCAGGTATTCCACGGTACGGTACAGCATCCAAGGATTCCCCAGCGCTCCACGACCGATCATGACGCCATCGCATCCCGTCGTATCCAGCATTCGGCGCGCATCTTCCGGCGTCACTACATCGCCGTTGCCGATAACCGGAATGGAGACGGCATCTTTCACTTGGCGAATGATGTCCCAATCTGCGTGCCCGGTGTAGAGCTGCTCGCGCGTACGGCCGTGAACGCTGACGGCTTGACCGCCCGCCCGTTCGACAGCCTGCGCATTTTCGACAGCGTAGATATGATCGCTATCCCAGCCTGTGCGCATCTTCACCGTGACCGGTTTGTTCACGGCATCGACAACCGCCGCGACCATCTCATAGATTTTGTTTGAATCCAGTAGCCAGCGCGCTCCCGCATCCATCTTCGTTACCTTCGGTGCAGGGCAGCCCATGTTGATGTCGATGATATCCGCATTGGTCTGCTGATCGACGACTTTGGCCGCCTCCACCAGGGATACGCGGTCGCCGCCAAAAATTTGCAAGCTCAACGGCTTCTCACGTTCGTCGACGAACAGCATTTCCTGGGTGCGCTTGTTGCCGTGAACGATCGCCTTGCCGCTGACCATTTCGGCGCAGACCAGACCGGTGCCGAATTCCTTCGCGATCAATCGGAACGCCGGATTGCACACGCCAGCCATCGGCGCCAGAACCACTTGGTTTTTCATCTCAACGTTTCCGATTTTCAATTGATCCATTCCATGTTTCCCTCCTTTATTTTCAAATATTTATAGTCGAAGGATCCCGCTTCTTGAGCGTGAGATCCCTAAGTTTCAAACCAAACCATCATACCCATGAATCGCGAAATCGTCCAGTCCGCAACATTTACACATTCTTGTAGATCCCATCCAAAAGACATCTTCCTATATTAATGGCAGGGTTTCTAAAAAATAAACCTGAATCCCTTCACGATAGATAATCTAGCTTCGTTCCTTAAGCTCCTGCAACGTAATCTCCAGCACGTCGGCAATCTGAGTCAGCATCTGCTCCTCGGCACGGCGGTTCCCCCGCTCGATGGCGCCAAGAACAGCCAGAGAAATACCGGATCGCTCGGCGAGCTCTTGCTGGGTCAAACCCTTCAATTTTCGGAAAGCGCGGATACGCTGCGCCAGCTGCTTGTTTTCCAAAGCTGAATTCCTTCCTTTCCTTCCAGGTTCTCAAGTGCTGTCTTCACCACGGGGTACAGACCAGAAGGTTCAAGCTCAGACACGATATCGGCCAGCGGCCTGAGAACGAAAGCCCGTTCCTGCATGCGGGGATGCGGCAGAACGAGATCCGGCGTATCCAGATGGCGTCCTTCCATCCATAACAGATCCAGATCCACCGTCCGTGGTCCCCAGTGAATATGACGGACCCGGCCGAGCTGTTTCTCGATTTGCTGCATTACGGCAAGCAGCTCATGGGGACTCAGCGATGTCGACACGGCTGCGGCCATGTTAAGGAACATCGGCTGATCCACGTAACCGACCGGTTCGGTCTCATACAGGTTGGATACGCGCTCTACCTCAATGCCTGGCACTTCATCCAACCGTTCCAAAGCCTCCATCAGGTTCCCCTCGCGGTCTCCCAAATTGGCCCCTAAAGCAATATAAGCCTCTGAACACTCAGAGGTGGCGTGTGAATTCATGATCGTCTCACTTCCTGGTCCGGTGCAGCTCAATGGTCACACCTTCAAAATGAATGTCAAAAGGCGGGTGCGGCTTCGTCAATCGGACCGTTAAAGCATCGATAATAGTATAAGTGTCCAATACCTTAGATGCAATATGCTCCGCTAAAGCTTCAATCAGGCGGAACGACTCCGTCCGCATAATCTCCAGCAGGAGTTCATGAATTTCGGCATAATTTACCGTTAACGTCAGATCATCCGTCTTCGCGGCTTTGCTCAAATCCATCTCCAGCTCAAGATCCACATAGAATCGTTGGCCCAGCTTCCGCTCTTCCTCAAACACACCGTGGTAACCGTAGTATTCCATGCGACTCAGTATCATTTTATCCATCTCGTACTCCGCCCTTCCATCCTTGGTCCCAAAAAATTAGTTGCGTTGAAGCTCCGTTGAAGCGTACGTCATGGCATCGCACATCATGGCTGTCCGTTTCATATGCTTCACGTCGTGCACCCGAACGATCTGACAGCCTTGCGCAATCCCGTATGCGACGGTGGCTGCCGTTCCTTCCAGCACGTCTTGTGCCGGAGCGCCAAGCGCGGTTTGGATAAACCTTTTGCGGGAGGTAGCCAGCAGTACCGGAAACCCCATCCCCACAAGCTGATCGAGAGATGCCATCACTTTCATGTTCTCGTCATAGTCCTTAGCAAACCCGATGCCCGGATCAAGCAAAATTTGGTGATCCTGCACACCGGCAGCGCGCGCAATTTCGACACTTTCCAGCAAATCGCGTTTTACGTCTTCTATTAGATTCGTGTAATTTCGATCGCGTCGATTATGCATAAGAATGACGGGGCATCCGAGCTCTGCTGCCGTCTTAGGCATATCAGGATCGTCTTTAAAGCCCCAGATATCATTAATGATATGAGCCCCCGCTCCAATAGCCTGGCGCGCCACTTCCGCTTTATAGGTGTCAATCGACAACGGAATTTGCGGCGCATGCCGGTGAATAGCTTCAATAACCGGGATTACGCGGGCAAGCTCCTCTGAAGCTCCAACCGGCTCGTGTCCCGGCCGCGTCGATTCCCCGCCGATATCGATGATGTCGGCTCCCCCCTCAATCAGCTGAAGCGCATGCTCCACGGCTCGCTCCGTGTCGTTATAGCGGCCTCCGTCCGAGAACGAATCCGGCGTCACATTCAATATGCCCATAATGAGCGTTGACTGACCGAGCTTTAACGAAGCGTCCTTGCTCAAACGATATTCACGTTCATAGATGGTTGTTTTCATATATCAAGCCCTGCTTTCCTTCTATACGCATACAGCAATGTACGGGTTACCGGGCCGGCCACTCCTTGTCCGATGGTCAGAGCCTCGCTTTCTACTCCAAACAGCGTCGTAACCGGAACAATCTCCTGAACAGAGCCTGTCGTAAATATTTCATCCGCTCCGGTAAATACATCCCAATCGTAACGGCCTTCTTCTGCCTCAATCCCAAGATCAGCAGCCAATTCCAGCACCACCGCCCGCGTAATCCCCGGTAAAATGCCCGTACCCACGTCCGGTGTATATAAACGCCCCTTCTTGACGAAAAAGACGTTGCTGACGATGCCTTCGGCCACGTCTCCCGCCGAAGTTAACATCAGCCCCTCTGCCGGACCACCCGATGGTTCCGGATATCTTGCCAATTCCCGCTTTGCGAGTATATTGTTCATATAATGCAGGGATTTCATCCGGACCGATGATTCCGGCGTGTTCCGCGGTAGGGACAGCAGCCTCATGGCTTTGCCTGTCTCGTAAAGCGCAGCGTTGGCGGCCGGCAGCTCTTTGGCGAATAATATCTCAGCCGGCTTCGCATAATCTCCGGAAGGCAAACCGAGTAATCCTTCTCCTGCGGTTACGGTGTACCGTATATAGGCATCCTGAAGGCCATTCGCCTCCATAAGCTCCGCAATCCAGCCGCTGATCCTCTCTGCATCCGCCTTGTGGGCGATCCCGAGCTCCCGGCAGCTGTCCGTCAGCCGGTTCAAATGCCGCTCTAGCAAGTAGGGCTTCCCTTGATACGTGCGGAAGGTCTCGAATAGCCCCATCCCGTACAAAAGCCCATGATCCATCACAGGTATGACCGCGTCGGCAGCTTCAACGATGCCGCCGTTCATGCCTATATATTTCATGCCTTGGCGCCAGCCGTGCGCTTCAGGAAGTTGCGCAGCATCTGATGTCCATGGTCCGTAATGATGGATTCCGGGTGGAACTGCACGCCTTCCACGGGATAATGCTTGTGCCGAAGCCCCATGATTTCGCCCTCTTCCGTCCAGGCGGTAATCTCCAGCTCCTCGGGGAGGGTCTCCTTCTCAACGATTAGCGAGTGATATCGCGTTGCGGTGAACGGAACCGGCAAACCTTCAAAGACCGACTCACCTGTGTGTTGGATGGCGGATGTTTTTCCATGCATGAGGCGCTCCGCACGAATGACGTTGCCGCCAAAGGCTTGCCCGATCGCCTGATGGCCGAGGCAGACGCCGAAGATGGGAATGATCCCTTTGAAATGTGAAATCACGTCCAGACTGATGCCCGCTTCATTCGGCGTGCACGGTCCCGGCGATATCAGGATATGGTCAGGCGCCAACGCTTCGATGCCGGTGATGTCGATCTCATCATTCCGGTAAACCTTCACTTCCTCGCCGAGCTCCCCCAAATATTGAACCAGGTTATACGTAAACGAATCATAATTGTCGATGACAAGTATCATGTTATTTCCCCCCTATATAGGCAGCCGCCGCTGCGGCTTCTTCTTCACTGCACATCAGCGCCGCTATCAAAGCTTTGGCCTTGTTATGGCACTCCCGGTATTCCCGATATGGATCGGAATCAATGACGATCCCAGCACCTGTCTGAATGTAACCGACCCCATCCTTCACGGCGAGGGTTCGGATAATAATGTTAAGCTCCATATCGCCGTTATAATCGATCCAGCCCATGGAGCCGGTATAAGGCCCCCGCGTCACGGGCTCCAGCTCTTCGATGATTTCCATGGTCCTGATTTTGGGTGCGCCGGTAATGGTGCCGCCAGGGAACGCTGCCGCAATGACATCATATGCATTGTTGCCCTCAGCAATCCGCCCTTCCACTTGGGACACCAAATGCATGACGTGCGAGTACCTCTCCACGGTCATCAGCTCCGGAACATGCACCGTCCCGTATGCGGCTATGCGGCCGATGTCATTCCGCTCCAGGTCCACCAGCATAATATGCTCGGCCCGTTCCTTCTCGCTTCCAAGCAGCTCCGCTTCCATGGCCGCGTCCTCTTCCGGATTTCTCCCCCGGCGGCGGGTACCCGCGATCGGCCGGGCTGACACGGTATCCCCATCCAACTTCACCAGCAATTCCGGCGAGCCGCTGGCCAAACTGAAGCCTGGTGAGGATAAATACCCCATGTAAGGTGAAGGGTTCAGAATGCGCAGCCACTCATAAATATCGGAAGGTTCCGCATGGAGCTGCAGATGCCGGCGAAGAGACAAGTTGACCTGAAAAACATCGCCCTGCCGAATATATTCTTGGATCGAGAGAACCGCCTGCTCGAACGCTTCCTGCGAAAAATCAATCTCCAGCCGATCCCAGACTTCCACATTCGGCCCTGACAGCTCCTGCGCTTTCTTCCATCGTTCCTGCCGTACCCGTTCATCTTCGGATTTCGAATCGTTCTCTGACCCCGTTCCGTACATTTGATTCCATTGGGAGAGCATCGATTCGGCTCTTAAGCCGGCCTTCTCATATAATTCCTCCAAAATCCCTTCTTGCCCCGGTGAGAGCACCGAGCCTTCAGAAACATCCCCTGAATCCTCAAGCACCGTCGCTTCCTTCGAATCTTCCCCGCTCCCGAAGGCCCAAGGCAGAGGAACATGCACCGAGCAGTATAGGCTGTCATCCGCATGATCGTAAATCCAGATTTCTTCCATGCGCATCCACATATAATCTGGAAAGCCGGGCTCATCCTTGGCCATCACGGGCAGTTGCTCGATCGAGCGGATGACATCGTAGCTCAGAAAGCCTGCACAGCCTCCCCGAAAGTCCGGCCATCCCGGCACTCGGGGCGCTTTCCACGCTTTCATCCACTGCTCCAACAGACGCAGCGGCTCTCCCGTTACCAGCTTTCGTAATCCGCCTGACATTTCGATAATCTCGCCCTGACTTCCTTTTCCCTGCAAAATGGACACTGGTCGTAACCCAAGATACGTGTAGCGTCCACCCTTGCCGCTCTCCAGCACAAAGGCATAAGGCGATGCATCTTTCCAAGCATGTCTCCATGACAGGGGTAATCCTCGTGTTGCTCCTTTATATTGAACCAGATAGGGAACGACGGACCAGCCCTCTTTAGCCCATGCCTGCCACTGGGCCAGCTCCACTTTTCTCTCCATGCCGATCCTCCCTTAGTCTTCAAAAGCCTTACTGTTGCCTGTCAGTATACTGTATCCCGCTTCTCTTGAAAACCCTAAATAGAGGCTTGTCCAACAATAATTTTTGAAGCGGTCAGCCCTTGAATCCATTAAAGCGTTATCTTAGGGAGTAGTATACGCAAAAAGCCCTCAATGCTATAAAACACATTGAGGGCTCCCTTCTCGCAGCACATGACCTCACTTGGGTGAGATGAAAATGCACAGCCTATTCCAGATCATTTTATTCGAAGTTATAGAGCGGCGTGCTCAGGTAACGTTCTCCGTTACTTGGAATGACAGCGACAACCCGTTTGCCTTTACCAAGCTCTTTGGCGACCTTCAAGGCAGCATATACAGCCGCACCGGAGGAGATACCGCCAAGAACGCCTTCTTCCTTCGCTACGCGGCGGGAAGTTTCAAAGGCATCGTCATTCTCTACATGGACGATTTCATCGTAGACTTCTTGGTTCAAAATTTCCGGAATAAAGTTTGCGCCAATACCCTGGATTTTGTGAGGGCCTGGCTTGCCACCGGCAAGGATTGGCGATGCAGCAGGCTCCACTGCAATAATCTTGATGTCAGGATATTGCTCTTTCAGCACTTCCCCAGCGCCTGTAATCGTACCACCTGTTCCGATGCCAGCCACGAACGCATCCAGGGAACCGCCGATCGATTGGATCGCTTCTACGATTTCCGGACCAGTCGTTTCACGGTGGATCTTCACGTTGGCTTGGTTCTTGAACTGCTCGGCCATGAAGAACCCGGCATTTTCCTTCAGGATTTCTTCGGCCTTCTTAACGGCTCCGTTCATTCCTTCCGATCCCGGTGTCAGGACCAGTTCCGCTCCGTAAGCACGCAGCAGGTTCCGGCGCTCCAAGCTCATGGTTTCAGGCATGACGATAACCGCTTTATAGCCTTTGGCCGCTGCCACCATAGCTAAGCCGATGCCGGTATTACCGCTGGTCGCTTCAATGATCGTATCGCCCGGCTTCAAACGACCATCCTTCTCTGCCTCTTCCACGATGCTGATCGCGATCCGGTCTTTAACGCTGGCGCCCGGGTTCTGGTATTCCAGCTTCAGATAGATCTCTGCGCTATCCTCCGGTACGATCCGGTTCAAACGGACGAGCGGTGTTTCACCGATTAATTCTGTCACATTATTTACGACTTTTGCCATGAATGAAGACCTCCTCTAAATATGGATCTGGATAAAAATAGTGAATACATAATGGTGTTATTCATTCGAATGTCGAATCATGAATTTGTAGGTTCTCGATGTTAAAAAAATGGGAGCCAGCAGATTAATAAAATTCCAGATGTTCAATGGCTCTCTAATATCCGAGTAAAAAGGTAGGTTTTTGTACCTTCATCTTATCAACGTTACAGGCCATTGTCAATATCCAGCTGCTCGAAAATCAACATTTCTAGGTGAATTATCCTGCGACTCACGAACGAGCCGAACGCGAAATCCTTCGGAGGACTTCGTGCCGGATAACCGCCAATTTTCCGCATCCATCCGAGCTTAGGCATTAACTATAGCGAAAAAAGCTCCTGCAGCCAGATCTATCTCCGCCACAGCGAGCTTTCCTCATGTTGTTGCTCTATTTACAGCGTAACCGTACCCGCACTGATCCGTGCCTCGTATTTCTCGCGAAGCTGCCGCTCCAATTCCGATAAGGACACCGACTGCTCCAGGGCCAGCTGCTTGCGAACCGCCTTCCGGATACTTTCCTCGCTAGGAGCTTGAGGCTCAATAATATCCCTCACATATACTATGGCGTATGTGTCCGTGAGCGATACAGGGCCCGCAATATCTCCGGGCTCGAGCGATAACGCTGCTTCAAGCAGCTCTGGCGGCAAAAAGGGGTCATCCTCTTCTACCAATCCGATCTGTCCGCCGTCTTCCCGAGTGTACTCGTCAAGGGATACCTGAGCTGCGAGATCCGCAAAATCCTCCCCATTCTCCAGCCGATCCATGACGCGTTCCGCCTCATCTTCCGAAGCGACTTCAATCATGGATAAATTCAGCTGTTTCTTGGGTCGAAATTGATCAGGGTACTGTTCCAGATACGAATCGATTTGCTGCTCCTCGATGTGAACATCGGAAGTCGCAATTTTCTCAAGCAGGAGCCGATACGTCGTCTCCGTCTCTAACTCACTCTCCGTAATGCCCAGCTGATCTTCCATTTCCGATAAGAACCGTTCCTTAGAGCCATAGCTTCGGCTCATGACTTCGATTTCCGTCTCGACTTCCGCGGCCGTCACATCAATGCCCTTCGCTTTCGCTTCCAGCGCCACGGCGTGCCGATTCAGCATGGTCATCAGCATTTCGCGCCCATATCTCTTCTTCAGCTCGTCAACCCACTCGTCTTCGGTAATCGCCCTGTCCTGGATGGATGCAACAGGCTGGGAGCCTGCTTTCCGCGGCGGAGAAGCCTCCTGCGAAAAGCCCTCGGAAAACAACATCCAGCCCCCCATACCCAATACGCATGCTGTCAAGACAATGACGGTCGCCCACAATCCCTTCTCTTGTCTCGTCATCACGGTCGCTCATCCCAACATTAAGATTTGGCCCGCTCTAGCACGGATTTAAGCTGTTCTCGGTCAAACGTATATCGTTCATTGCAAAAATGGCAGGAAACCTCTGCTTTGCCGTCCTCTTCGATCATCTGCTCAAGCTCTTCCCGTCCCAAGCTGATCAGTGCGCGCTCCACCCGCTCATGCGAGCAGTCGCAGCTGAAGTAGACTTCCGTTTCCTCCAGAATCGTCACATCCGGAAGGACGCGTTTCAGGATATCCTCGAGATCCAGCCCTTCCTCCAGCATCTCGGTGATCGGAGGAATCTTGCTTAACGCAAGCTCGATCTCCGTAATCTCTTCATCGCTAACGCCGGGGAGAAGCTGAATGATGAAGCCGCCGGCATTGGCCACGGAATAATCCGGCGAAACCAGCACGCCCAAGCTTACCGCCGAGTTGGTCTGTTCGGATACGGCAAAATAATACGTGAAATCTTCGGCCAGCTCGCCCGAGATAATCGGCACGCTGCCACGGTAAGGCTCCTTCAATCCGAAATCCTTGACCACATCAATCTGACCGGTGGTCCCTACCGCAGCGGCTACGTCCATCTTGCCCGGACGTATATTCGTCAGCTCCACATGCGGATTTTTGACATAACCGCGTACCTCGCCCTTGGCATTGCTCTCCGCCGCAATCAGACCGATCGGTCCATCGCCGCGAACCTGAATGCTTAGACGCTCATCTCCCTTCAGCATAGCTCCCATCATCGCTGCTGCTGACACGGTGCGGCCCAAAGCGGCTGTGACGACAGGGAACGTATCGTGTCTTCGGCGAAGCTCTTCCACCAGATCGGTTGTCCGAACGGCAAATGCCCGCACTTTCCCGTTTAACGCCGTTCCCCGCAGCATACGGTCTTTTTGATTACCCATCTTGAGGCCTCCTTGTCTTTCTGGTTGTTTGTAATATCTAACGGTTTTATATCGGTTCTAGTTACGCTCGTAAATAATACGCAAGCCTTCCAGCGTCAAGAGGGGAGAAATCTCTTCGATGGATTCCGTTTCGCCGGCAATCAGCTCAGCCATTCCCCCCGTGGCGATAACCTTAACATTGTCCGTACCCATCTCGGCTTTTATGCGTTTAACCAGGCCATCGACCTGTCCTGCATAACCGAATACGATGCCGGCCTGCATGGCATGAACGGTGTTGCGCCCAATCACCTTTTTCGGCTTTTCGAGCTCTACGCGAGGAAGCTTGGAAGCACGCTGCACAAGGGCTTCCGTAGCAATGCCAATGCCCGGCACAATTACGCCGCCCAGATAGTTGCCTGCTTCATCAATGCAATCAAACGTCGTCGCCGTACCGAAATCCACTACGATCAGCGGCCCCCCGTACTGCTCGACGGCTGCTACTGCATTCACGATCCGGTCAGCCCCCACCTCGCGCGGATTCTCATACCGCAGATTGAGTCCGGTTTTGATCCCCGGCCCAACGATAAGGGGTGCCTTGCCAATATATTTATTGCACATTTCCTCGACCACGCGCACAAGCGGAGGAACTACGGAAGAAACAATAACGCCTTCTATTTGGCTTACCAATATATTGGACATTTGAAACAAATTGTGGATCAATACACCGTATTCGTCCACGGTAGACTGACGCGATGTACTGATCCGAAAATCATGCAGCAGTTTCTTTCCCTGGTACACACCCAGCACAATATTGGTATTCCCTACGTCCACAACCAGAATCAACCCTCTGCTCCTCCTTTCTTTGCATTCAGATCCAAACTAATATCGAGACTATGGAATGAATACGTCAGCCGTCCAACCGAAATGACATCGACCCCGGTCTCCGCAATCCCGCGCACGGTCTCCAGCGTCACGTTCCCCGACGCTTCGACGCGAACGTGAGGCGACTTGGCCTTGATTCTCCGCACGGCCTCCGTCATCATGTCATGACTCATGTTGTCCAGCATGATAATATCCGCACCTGCAGCCAAGGCTTCTTCCACTTGTGCCAGGCTCTCGGTTTCAACTTCGATCGTCATGGTGTGCGGAATATGGGCTCTGGCCCGGCTGACCGCCTGGGCGATGCCGCCCGCACCCTTGATGTGATTATCCTTGATCATGACGGCATCGTACAGGCCGAAGCGATGATTCGCGCCTCCGCCGACCCGCACGGCATATTTCTCAAGCATCCGGTGGCCTGGCGTCGTTTTGCGGGTATCCACCAGCCTTGTCGGCAATCCCTCAAGCACATCAACAAAAGAACGTGTTTTGGTTGCAATGCCCGATAGACGCTGAAGCAAATTTAACGCGAGCCGCTCGCCTGTCAAAATACGATGGGTGCTTCCTTCCACCTCAGCGAGAACCCTCCCTTTTTCCACCACGTCTCCGTCACGGACCAATGCCGTAAACGCAAGCGTTGGATCTACCGTTTCGAATACCAGCTCTGCCACCGGCATGCCTGCCACGATGCCTGCCTCTTTGGCATGGATAACCCCTTTGGATTCGTGACCCGGCTCGATCGTGGTGAGGGTCGTAATATCCCCCGACCCAATATCCTCCTGAAGCCAAGTCCGTATGCTTTGGAGAAGGCCATCGTTATATCCGTTAAACATCATCGCTCAATTCCTCCGTCATTTCTTGGTCCCGTATAAACACAATATGCTTGCGCCATTCGCTGTCATTTCGCTCCGGATAATCCTCGCGGTAGTGAGCTCCCCGGCTTTCTTCTCGTCCCAGCGCGCCTTGAACCACCAGCAGGGATGCAGTCAGCATGTTCGCAAATTCGTATTCTTCACGCTTGGAGAGCATCGATTGGAACAAGGGCAGCTGACGGCCAAGCTCTTCCGCCGCTCTTATTAGAGTATCCCGATTTCTCCGAAGTCCTGCATAACGCACCATGACCTTCTGAAGCTTCAAGCGTTTTTCCACCATCGCTTGCGACGGAGCGTCCTTGCGGCCCAGATGGAATGATACCCGAAGAGGAGCCTCAGAGGGTTCCGGGAGGCTCTTAATGCGCTCGACAATCCGACTGCCGTACACGACCGCCTCCGAAAGCGAATTGCTGGCCAACCGGTTCGCTCCGTGAACACCGGTAGACGAGACCTCTCCGCAAGCAAATAATCGCTTCACGCTGCTCTCGCCGTGCAGGTTGGTCTTGATGCCCCCCATCATATAATGCGCAGCCGGGGAGACCGGAATCCAATCGGACGATAAATCCAGCCCGTATTGCATGCATGTTTCATAGATCGTTGGGAATCGGTGTTTGACCATTTCCGGCGACTCATGGGTAATATCCAGGTATACGAAGGTCGATCCGGTCGCTTCCATTTCGCTGACAATGGCCCGTGCCACGATATCCCGGGGTGCCAGCTCCTGTAACTCATGGTATTTCGGCATGAACCGTTCCCCTCTTATATTACGAAGCACAGCACCTTCGCCGCGAACCGCCTCTGATATCAGGAAACGGGGAGCGCCCGGATAGCTTAGCGCCGTCGGATGAAACTGGATAAACTCCATATCCCGAATTTCCGCGCCTGCCCGATAAGCCATGGCGATGCCATCCGCGGTCGCAACCTCCGGATTGGTTGTGTACCGGTACAATTGACCGGCCCCGCCGGAACACATAATCGTCGCACGGCCGCGCACGAATACCCGCTTGCCATCCGGCATCTGTACCAATGCGCCGTGACACTCTCCCTGCTCGGTAATCAGGTCAATGACAAAATGATCGTCCCATACCTCTATATTGTGAAGCATTTCGACTTGAATGGAAAGAGCGCGCACAATTTCATAACCGGTAGCATCACCGTTGGCATGAAGGATCCGTCGGTGGCTGTGCGCACCTTCTTTGGTCAATGCAAGCTCGCCATTCTCCACATCAAACGTTGTACCGAGGCGAATCAGCTCCTGAACCCCGACGGGCCCCTCGTTTACGAGCACATCCACCGCGGCAGATGAACATAAACCGGCCCCTGCAAGGAGGGTGTCCTGACGGTGATATGCTGGCGAGTCATCCTCCGCCGTTACGGCCGCGATCCCGCCTTGAGCATAACGCGTGTTGCTCTCGAGGAGCGATTTTTTCGTAATCAAAAGCACATTCTGAGTCGCACTTGCCATGATCGCCGTATATAAACCCGCAATGCCTGAACCGATCACGATGACATCCGTCTCTACAACCGGGAGATCGTTCAGCTCAAAATCAATCAAATACTGCGGTATCACGTTGCCTCACCTGTCTTTTCACGAAAGAGTAGCGCATGCTACTTAACCTGTAACATGCGCTCTAATGAAGTTCTGGCTTTCTCTGCAACGACCGGCGGCACATAGATTTGCGGCTTCATCGTTTCAAGTGCTCTCACCAGCTTTTTGAGATTATTCACTTTCATATTCGGACATACCAGGAATTTCGTCGCGAAGTGGAACGATTTATCCGGGCTATCCAATCGAAGCTGATAACCGGTACCGTCCTCAGTTCCCACGATAAACTCCTTGGCCGATGACTGTTTGCAATATTCCAGAATGGCGGTTGTACTTCCCACAAAGTCACCCATGGCAACAACCTCCGGACGGCATTCCGGATGCACCACAAATTCAGCCTGAGGATATTTGGCCTTCATCTCGACGACATCCTTAACGGTCAGCATGTCATGCGTGTTGCAGTATCCTTCCCAAATAATGAGTTTCTTGTCGGTATGCTGCTGAACATAGTGCCCCAGGTTCTTATCGGGAACCCATATAATTTCGTCCGAATCCACCGACTGAATCACTTTCACGGCGTTGGAGGAAGTGCAGCAGATATCCGTTTCCGCCTTGATTTCAGCGGATGAATTGATGTACGTAACCACCTTCGCATTCGGATGCTGCGCTTTCAATTTCCGCAGTCCGTCCACGTTCACCATATCGGCCATAGGACAGCCGGCTCGTTCATCCGGAATGAGAACCGTTTTGTTGGGTGCCAGGATTTTGGCGCTCTCGCCCATAAAATGCACGCCGCAGAATACGATGACCTCGGCGTCGGTTTGTGCCGCCTTCTGTGCGAGCAAGAAGGAATCCCCCCGGAAATCAGCAACCTCCTGAATTTCGTCCCGTTGATAATAATGAGCCAAAATAATTGCATTGCGTTCCTTCTTCAACTGCATTAACCGCTCACGCAGTTCACGGTTCTGTTCTGCCTTGCGCTCCAGTGCCAAAGCTTCCATGATCGACCCTCTCCCTTTATGTAGTCCGGCTGTTCGCCGTTGATGACCATGTGACTTTCAGGATGGTTTCCACCTTTGTGAAAGGAAGCGCATCCTTATTTAACAACTAATGTACACGTTCGTTCTGTCCCCTGTCAATGTGATAGAAAGCACAAAAAGAACCGGAAAACGAATTATCGTTCTCCGGTTCTTCTTTTTTATTCGGTATTCGATGTTTTATCAACGAATATTACGTTAACCTGCTGTTACCGTTGTCCGATCCGCCTGGAGGATCCTTGCGTTCGGAATCTTTGGTTTCCGGTGCTGGATCATTCGAATCCATCGGGTTGTTCGGAATTTCTTCCGTGGAAGTCGGCTGCCCGCCGTCTTCTTTCCCTTGGATGCGAACTTTCACGTCCCCAATGTTGTCGATAATCGGTTCGCCGTTCTCGGAAGAACCTTCACCTTCGCCACTGCCATCGCCTTCAGCCGATCCGGTCTCAATGAGGTTCTTGATCTGCTCCAGCTCCAGTGTTTCCTTCTCCAGAAGCGTGTTGGCAATCAGATGAACCTCTTTGGAATGCTTGGTCAGAAGCTCTCTACACTTCTCATAACATTCGTTAATGAACCGCTGCATTTCCTGATCGATTTCATAAGCGATTGCATCACTATAGTTCTGCTCGTGTCCGATATCACGTCCCAGGAACACTTGTCCTTGGGATGTACCGAACTGCATCGGTCCGAGCTTCTCACTCATACCGTACTCCACAATCATGCTGCGAATGATGCCCGTTGCTTGCTGGAAGTCGCTGTAGGCTCCGGTTCCGATTTCGCCGATGAACAGCTCCTCGGCGACACGGCCGCCAAGCAAACCGGTTACGCGGTCCAGCAATTCCTGCTTCGTTACGAGCATCCGATCTTCCTTCGGCATCATGATGACATATCCGCCGGCACGGCCGCGAGGAATAATCGTTACCTTGTGCACCGTATCCGCATGCTCAAGGAAGTAACCCACGATGGTGTGACCGGCTTCATGGTAAGCTACGATGCGTTTCTCGCGGTCGCTGATCACGCGGCTGCGCTTCTCGGTACCCACGATAACGCGGTCAATCGCTTCATCCACTTCTCGCATGGAGATATCTTTACGGTTGCGGCGAGCCGCAAGCAAGGCAGCCTCGTTCAGGAGATTCTCCAGATCGGCGCCCGTAAAACCGGTTGTACGTTTGGCGATGATGTCGAGCTTGACATCCTTCGTCAACGGTTTGTTTCGTGCATGAACCTTCAGTACGGCTTCACGGCCCTTCACATCCGGGCGATCGACGGTAATCTGACGGTCAAAACGTCCCGGGCGAAGAAGCGCCGGGTCCAAAATATCCGGGCGGTTGGTCGCAGCGACGATGATAATGCCTTCGTTCGCTCCGAAACCGTCCATCTCAACCAGCAATTGGTTGAGCGTCTGCTCGCGCTCGTCATGACCGCCGCCGAGACCGGCGCCGCGCTGACGACCTACAGCATCAATCTCATCAATGAAGATGATACAAGGTGCATTCTTCTTCGCGTTTTCGAACAAGTCGCGTACGCGAGAAGCACCGACGCCGACAAACATCTCTACGAAGTCGGAACCGGAAATACTGAAGAACGGCACTCCCGCTTCGCCGGCAACGGCGCGTGCAAGGAGCGTTTTACCGGTTCCCGGAGGACCGACAAGCAGGACGCCCTTCGGAATGCGAGCGCCAACCGTGTTGAATTTGCGCGGATCCTTCAAGAAGTCAACAACCTCGACAAGCTCCTGCTTCTCTTCATCTGCTCCGGCTACATCTTCAAATGTAATCCGTTTCTTCTCTTCATTATATAAGCGGGCTTTGCTCTTACCAAAGTTCATCACTTTGCCGCCGCCGCCCTGAGCCTGATTGAACAGGAAGAAGAACAGAACAAACATAATGATGAGCGGAATAAAGGATGAAAGCAATGTCAGCCAAATGCTTTGGCCTTCCATTGGCACCACGGACAGTTTGACATTGTTGCTATCACTGGCTGCAGTCAGCTCTTGCATCGCTGCATCCGTGGCAGGAATATAGGTCGAGAAATTCTCCGATTTTTTCTCTTCGGATATCTCCCTATACTTACCGGTCACCAGATAAGCGTAACCGTCAAATTGTACCGTCATTTCCTCTATGTTGTTAGCTTTGACTTCCTGCCGCAGTTGATTATAACTAGGGGCATCGGCTTGCTCGCCGCCATTGGTGACGAATTGTACTATGCCCACCACGACTAAAAATAGAATCAAATAAAAACCAGAATTCCGGATGAACCGACTCATCCCCTACCTCCTCTCAAGACACATAAGATATTTTACCACAGCCTGTCTGGCCATCTCAACAAAGGCCCCCGATCTGTGGCAGCAGCCTATTGGCGCGGTTTAACTGCTGTAGATTTCCGGTTTCAGAATCCCGATGTAGGGGAGGTTCCGGTAATGCTCGGCGTAATCGAGCCCGTATCCGACAACAAAAGCATCCGGCAGCACGAATCCGGTATAATCAGCTTGCAAATCCACCGTACGGCGTGCCGGCTTGTCGAACAGGGTGACAACACGCACCGAGTCTGCCTTGCGGCTCTTAAGAAGCTCAATCAAATGGCTGAGCGTAAGACCGCTGTCGATAATATCCTCCACAATCAGAACATCCCTGCCTTCAACGGAAGCGTCCAGATCTTTAATGATCTTGACCACGCCAGAGGATTTGGTTGATGCTCCATAGCTGGATACAGCCATGAAATCCAACTCTAGAGGTACTGATATGGATTTAACCAAGTCGGCCATAAAAATAAACGCACCTTTAAGAACGCAAATAACGAGCGGATTGCGTCCCTCATATTCGGCGCTGAGCTTGGAACCGAGTTCCTTAATTTTTGCGCGGATCTCTTCTTCACTGATGAGTATTTCCTGAATGTCATTCTGCAACTTAAGTGGACCTCCTACGTTTATACTATGAAAGCGTGAAACGGGCCATTCTTCGTTTTACACTTGCCTTAAACATCCGACAGCTTCATCCGGAGAACTCGTGGTGTGTGCCGCCCGCAAGGGGCGTGAACGGAACGTCGTACACCTGGAATCCATACGATGCTGCCGGAACCGTCACAAAGAATAGGAATCCGGGCACGGACAGAAGGCGGGATTTTCTCATCAATGAGAATATCTTTTACCTTTTTGCTTCCGTTTAATCCCATGATCTTCATCTTGTCTCCCGGCTGTCTGTTGCGCACGGTTAAAGGAAACCGCAGCTCATCCGCATCAAAATCCGCCACAAAGGCCGATGGTCTGGAGCCGCTCCGGCTTTCGCTTCCTGTCTTTAACGACAATGTCAGCATTTTTCCGATTTCCTTAACATAAAGCTCTGACGCATCAGGAGAATCAAGAATGTATATGTACTGTCCCTGTTCTTCCGGAGGTTTAGGCCAAAACTGGATCACTCCGTACTCACGAACACAGGTAATGCCGTCACCCAGATCCAGACGCCAGTTGCTTCGCTGATCGTTAAGAATGCCGTGGCGCACCGTTTCAATCTTGACAAAATCGGTGTTTTCCTGATCTGAGGGCAGGTAATTTAATATTAGTTTAATCAAACGCCGTTGTAAAGCGACATGTAAGCCCAAAAAGGAAGGCGCGTCGAAAGCGAGCCTCCCATCGTTCTCCTGTACCAAACTCCGAAATTGCTTCGCAGCTTCAAGCTCCACAAAATCATCCTCCTGCTGGACAATTTCGGCCAGCTGATTGAGTGAGGAGGAGAACTGCCCGTTGTATCGCTCCAAAAAAGGAAATACTTCCAGGCGAATCGCATTACGGCGGTACTTCGTCTGCAGATTGCTGTGATCCACCGCATACTGGAATCCGCATACGCGGCACAGCTCCACGATATCCGCCTTGTACATACGAAGGAACGGGCGAATAAGTTCCACTTTTTTTTCCGTGCGCTTAAATTTGATGCCGCCCAGGCCCGACAAACCGCTTCCTCGCAGTAGCCTCATGAATACCGTCTCGGCTTGATCGTCGGCATGATGAGCCAGAGCCACGGAGCGCGCATTGTGTTTCCGGGCCGTTTGCAGCAGAAATTCGTAACGCTTCTCTCTTGCCGCTTCCTGTCCGCCCTTGCCGCTCTCTTCCATATAAGCGGGAATATCGATGAACGCCGTTTCCAATGGAAGTCCGAGCGACTCCGCCAGCTCGCGCACCATCTCTGCCTCTTGATCCGACTCTTTACGAAAACCATGATGCACATGAGCGCAGATCAATCGGAGCGGCGTACGGTGCATAGCGATTTCATGCAGAACGTGAAGAAGCGCAACGGAATCCGGTCCGCCGGAAACGGCAACCACGATACCATCGCCTTCCGACCACAAATCAAACTCTGCGGCGGTACGCTCGATATGTTGGACGAATGTCCGTAAATAATCCTGTTTCACTTCCAGGTCCCCTTTAGAGGTTGTTCAAAAAGCCCGCTTTTGATAAGAAAACCCCTATCGAGGCTACTTCAAGGATGAGCGACCGCGATTAATAGGTAGGTTTTCTTGCGATATAGAATTTCATCAGTTCCACTGATCACTCATAAATTCTATATCTAACACGAAGTGAATCAGGAAGTCACTCGCATCGAATCTTGAATTCAGCCGGGCCTAAGCAGATGCTTTCGAAGTATGTTTCCTGCGGAAACATTTCAGGTGCTCACGTACCAAGAACGTACGCTCCATTCCTGACGTCCCTAGTTTCATCCAACTGAAGCGTTTTGAAAAAACGCACATCGGGAGCATAAGCTTCGGTGCTGAAAACCGACCTTTTGAACTCGCATCTTTATGAACTCCCAGTAACAAGGCAACAACTCATGAGCGGAAGAAGAAATAAACGGCGCAGGCCATAATGACCAAGGACAACCCAAACGCGTTCCTTAGCCAGCGCGGCGTACGTCCCGGAGCTGGGCGCCCGCCTCGGCTCGAGCCTTCATATATCCGTTTTCTCCACTCGTTCAGCGCTTCCCGTGAATCCGCGAATTCTCCCGACAATGCCTTGTTCAGCCAGACGGCGTACGGCTTGAATACGGGGTTTCTTCGCAGCACCAGCTGCAGGTCGGCAACGCTCCGGGTTTGGGGAAGCTGACAAGACGCCTCCTTAAGCGACTTCTCATCCAGCAGGCCGATGCACATCACGGCAAACGAGAACAAATCATAGGATACGTCGCCGGTCCGGCTCCCGGCATTCCAGTATCCCCGGTCGTACCATTCCGTAAACTGCTTTACGCTGCGCCCGAAGGAGCTGACGCCGCCATAATCGATCAGTTCCACCCTTCCGTAGGCCGAAACCATCACATTATTCGGCTTCAAATCTCCGAACGCATAACCGGATGCATGCAGAACGGACAGCTTCTCAAGCAGCTTCAGCCCGATCAAGCCGACCCACTCGGTGCCGCGTTTGCGAATAAAATGATGCAGCGGGCTCCCCTCAATGTAACGCATGACATAGAAGGACACTTCGCCGCTGCCGTCATGATGATCGTCCGCCTCCACGAGATAAGGGTCCGTCATTTGTTCTTTCAGTGCATTCAGCACATTAATTTCGGATTGTAGATCCAGAGCGTCATACCCTACTTTTAAAGCATAACGCTCACGCACTCCTGCCCGGTGGACCAGATACACCTTGCCGTTAGCCCCTTTACCGAGCATACGTTCCACGATGTACCGGCTGTTCCGCCATTTGCCCTTAATTACGGTTCCTGGCGGATAACCCGGGTTAGACAACGTAGTCACCGAGCATCCCTTCCTCTTGGCTGGAACGACCCTGCCATGATTGATTACCTTCTAGTGTACCATATCGGTAAAATTCAATCACCTTTAACAAGGCAGGTCCTGTCGGCGTCGCCCCCTTCATCTGCAGCTTGCTGAACATGCCGCGGGCACCGTCAAGATCCGAGGTCCAATCCACGTCCATGACGATATCCTCGCCGCTATGTTTTCCAGGAAAATGGAATACCGACAATTCGCTTGAGCCTGCGCGCGCTTTCAAGCTCAACATCAGGTCGCGTATCGCTTCCTCAACGGCTGCCAACTTAGGCTTCATGCTTGCACTTGCATCGATTAACAGTGCAACCTGAAGGGATGACGTCTCGGCCAGCTCATCCACCACTTCGACGACTTGCGAACGCTTGTCCGGCGGAAGTTCCTCCAGCGTCCCGCCTCCCAAAATATGCTGTATCTCCTTATTTACCGCTTGTTGGATCGTCTGAACCACCGTTTTCCGAGTCATCATCTGCATCGTCTGCGCAAGCTGCGGCGTACCCACGATCCGGTGTATGCCTCCTCCCGCTTTGGCTATCTCCTGTATTTCCAATCCCCCAAGTTCACCGATCGTCCCGTAATCAAGGACCCCCACCACGTTGACAACAATACCATCCTGCAGCGCATGCGCCGCGGCCAGAACCGGACTAGCGCCGACATTCGAACACCCGTCTGTAATCAGCAAGATTTGTTTCATAATCAAATTGCCTCCCGTCTGATCCATCCTATCGATTGGATTTCTATCTCTATCATTTCCACATTCAAGAGAGTTCAAACGACAATCAGGAAGAATAGGCGGAAAAGAATTGATCGGCTCCGGGCCTCCATTTCCCGGGTAATCGCTTTGTTATATTGTAAATCCTCAGCTAACCGTTCTAGGCCGCTCCATGCGGGCGAATCCCGGAACATGCACATTCGACCATTCCGGATGGAAGTGATCCACGCGCCCGACCACCACCGTCATATCATCATGGATTTGATTCTGTTGATAGCGGATCACCTTCTCTAGCAGGCAATCGGCTATTTCCTGAGGGTCTTCACTGTTCACTTCCTGGATCATTCGTTTCATCCATAACTCCTTGTTCACCGCATAACCCGGCGCATCATAAATCCCGTCCGTCATCATAATGAGAACATCGCCCGCCTGCAGCTGCAGGGATACCAAATCCACCTCGATATCCTGGATAATGCCGATGGGAAGATTGCTGGCCGAGACCGGTATGACATCATTGCCCCTTTTGATAAAGCTTGGCGTCGAACCGATCTTCATAAAAGTGGTCTGAGCCGTGTATTGATCGATGAGAGCCATATCGACGGTGGCATAGATTTCATCCGGCGAACGCAACATCAGGATCGAGTTGACCGATTTAATCGCCAGCTTCTCATCCATGCCGGATTGAAGCAGCTGCTCTAATATATTCAGGGCCGAGCTGCTCTCGAGCCTTGCCCTTTCCCCGTTCCCCATTCCATCGCTGAGCGCTACCGCAAACGTGCCGTTGCCCAGCTCAACCGTACTGAAACTATCCCCTGATAAAAGATCTCCTCCCTTGGCCGCTGCCGCTACGCCCGTCATAATTTCAAATGTTTTGGCCGAACCGAAACGCACCGTCGCCAATCCGTCCCTAGGATGGGTCAGGGTTTCTTCCATCACGGCGATATGCTCCCCGAGAATGTCGGACAGCAGCGGTCCGATAATCTTCCTGCATTCGTCATATCCGCGGGTATACGCATGAACGATCTCAATCTCGACCTGACCCGAATCCAGGCTAATAATATCGATGCCTTGAATCGATAATCCCAGCTGCTGCAGCGCTTCCCTGATTTGTTCCTCCTGAATGTGCATCGTCTGGCTTTCCCGTTTAATCTCTCGAGCCAAATCCTCCATGACCTGCGAAACGCCGGATAATTGTTCCGCTACCAGATGGCGGCTATCGTATATTTGGCGTTTCCACTGCATATCATGTTGGTAAAGATGATACTGCTGCTTCAGGATGCCGAGCACCTCCTCCTTCTTGGCGCAGATCCGGCTCCACTCCGGCGGCAGATCGTCTGCTTCCATCTGGGGATTCTCCTCGATCGAGGTCATCATATCGGTCATATATTTATAAGTCTGGTAGAACTTCATGTCCCAGCACTGATTCCGTTTATAGCAGGTGGCGCAGCTTCCTTCCGCCACGGCATTCATGAAATGATTCATCTCCTCTGTCTGTTTGCCTGGAGGCTGTATGACCCCTGACGTTTGTCCGAAACTTTGCGAGAGCTGGCGGAACACCTTGGAGAACTGGGTCACGCGATCGGCTGTGAGGTCCCGGACCCGCTTGGCATATTCATGCTGAGAACGGGTATGGTCCTGCGTCCCCGGCACATATCTGCCGATGGCCTGCATCACGCTTTTTGGTGTAATGAGGAACAGCACGATGGCCGCGCAGGTTTCCCATGTGGAGATCATGACTTCTCCGGGATTGCTGAAATAGATCGAAAGAATGGTTGCCCCGAGCAGCATGCCCAGCGAAACGCCGCCCTTCTTCCCTTCCTTCAGCATACCGGCGAGCATCCCGGAAAAGGCGAGCAGGCTCATCTGCGAGAAGGCCGATATATTGGCCAAACTGAGGATCAGGCCCGTCACTACGCCAACCGAGGCGCCCAGCGGCGCACCCCCTACCAACGCAAACAGCAGAATCAGATACCGGGATAAGACATGCTCCACCGACAGGGATTGAACGGTCCAGCCGACGGCACCTGTCATGACCGACGCCAGCAGAATGATGATGCATAGAATTTCTTCATTACGAAGAACATGCGTTTTTTTACGAAGCGTCAGCACCGGAATCGCCTGGATAAAGACCAGCGTCAACACGAAACTGAGTACGGCATTCAAGGTAAGCATCATCATGGAGTACCAGGTAATGCTTGGTCCGATGAGGACGCTGAACAGGTTCACAAAGAAGGTGGAGACAAATACCATCAAAGGTGCATAAGACAATTCCGCCCGATCATATGTCTCCAATCCCCGCATCATAAAATAAAAGATCAAAATCTCTGCCGGCACCATCCATGCCACCGGAAAGGACGCAAATAAACTTCCTGCAACGATCGCTGCGCCTACCGGCAGCAAAACATCGCGTCGCATAAAGGCAATGACTGCGAAATAGGCGACTGCAAATGGAGAAAGTTCCCCCAGAATCATAGCTCGTCCGAGCAGAAAACCCATGAAGGTTAGCAGGATCATCCACTTCTTTGCGGCCAGGAAGTGGATGGGACGCTGCAGGAAAGGCAGCTGCCCTAACCGTTCCGCCACGCGGGCACGAATGGAACCCGCTCCCCCTTTAACTGCCTCAGTACCCGGAAACATCACCAGATTTCTTTTATCCATTACGCTGGCACCCCATTCTTCACGAATTTGTTGGTCCCATTATAAAACCCCCGTTTCGGAAAGTTTGTCAGAACACCGGACAAGCCCCAAAGAAATTTCCGACAAAATCAACGTGCCCTGCGAACGTTCGGGAAACGACCGCTCATCCCCCGCGCCCAGCCGGGTTTCCGCAAGTCTAGCCCGGGGTTTTCGGGCGGATCATTTCCCGAATTGAGGCGGCCATCCCGCGTTCATTCCGCAGGTTGGCGCCGTAAAATGCGTAGGAACCTGTCGTACCCTTGGATGCAACGACAAAAAAACCGCAGAAGGCAATTTCCCTCTGCGGTCAGTTTATATTTTATCGAATTACATACGTTTGGCTCCGCGTCCGCCGCGTTTGCCTTCCGTATTCTTCTTGAGCGAAGAGATTCGTTCTTCACTGTCTTTCAGGAAGCGTGACATTTTATCCTCAAATGAAGGCTTGTTGGCCGCAGGCTTAAACGGGCGTCCACCGCGTTCGCGGTTGAATCCTCCTCCACTGCCACCTCCGAATCGTTCTCCGCCGCCTCCACTGCGTTCCGGTCTCGGTGCGCGGGGTGGACGACTTTCGGAAGCCGGCTTGTCGACAGCCTGCTTGATCGAAAGACCGATCTTGCCGTCCTTGTCGACATTAATCACCTTCACGGTAACGACATCGTTGATCTTCAAATGATCGTTGACATCCTTAACGTAGTTGTCGGCGATTTCCGAGATGTGAACGAGACCCGTGACACCTCCTGACAGATCCACAAATGCTCCAAAATGCGTTATGCCTGTCACCTTGCCCTCTAACTTGGTGCCCACTTCAATTGCCATAGAATAAAATGATCCTCCCTTAAAAATATACAGTCCGATTTAGAAATCGCGCTGCGGTGATTTGATTATACGATAATGACCTAAACAAGGTCAACAGACGTCTGTCATGCCTAATTACGGCGATTCGCCCGAATTTTGGGGCTGAATGATCGGCGTTTCATTCGGCAGATACAATCCGAACTTCTTGCGGGCAATCTGCCCGATATATTCTGGGTCCTTCAATCGCTCCACTTCGTGAGTAATCTGGATGAGCGACTGTTCAACGGACTTATAATCCTCTTGCTTCTGAGCTAGCGCTTCGTTCTGATTACGGATGCGGTCATTCTGGGACCAGAGCGTTGATCCTGCCCAGATCAAAAACAGCGCCATCATCGCCACAAACATTCTCTTACGCCGGCGGGCGCCTTTGTTCTTTGTCTTGGTTTGTTGGGGAGCCTGCTTCGATGGATCAGCAAATCTTCCCATGACCATACCTCCTAAAACCAGCGCTTCCACGCCTTGATAACCTTGTCCGCTAATTGCCTGCTCCATGCCGGCAGCCTGACCCTGGATGTGATCGGTCTCAGCATCCATTTCAGGAGTCGCCAAAAAGGCATGAGGCATTTAAGGATTAAACGCAACAGCGACAGGAGAACCTTCCATAGAAACCTTAACAGCCCTAAGCCCAGCATCAGGATTCCTTTGATCGGATTCCATAACAGCATACGGAACAGCTTGTACAAAAAGGACAGCAAGCCTTTTGTCACTTGAATTAACATTACCACAAAACGCTGGGTTATGACACTCCATAATAAAAAATAGATCCAAACCCCTATAAATAGCCCCACAAACACATAAAAGCGTAGCTGCCCGTCATTGGTCATGTATAACATGCGAAAAATGAAGAAGGCTGCCGCAATCCAGTAAAGGAAGTCCAGGGCATGCTTGGACCATTGCGGGAAACGGAGCTGCCCTGCCAGCACCCGGTAGCTGTCGAAGGCGACTCCCATCGCTGCTCCGGAGAAGAGCATCCAGAGCAGCGTGATCCATTGTACGCTGGGATTCATTTAAACAGCTTGCCCAGCAGACTCTTGTTCTTGGTCTGCGAACCGGGATTCAAATACATCAGGGAGTGCACCTGACCTTCAATCGACAAAAGCCCCTCTTCCAGGCTGAGATTTTTAATATGTAAATTTTGCCCCCGAATGGTGAGATGCCCAAGCTCGGTCTGAAGCAGGAATTCTTCGCTGTCAAAGCTCTCCACGTTTTGGACACCCGTAATGTCCAGCAGCTTCCGGTTCTGCATCCGCAGATCATGAAACTTGCCCTTCCCTTGGTCGATCATGGCATGTACCCCTCCTTTTAACAATAGCTTATGGGGAGGTGCCTGTCTTTAGAACCGGAAGAGGCGCACACCTTCATGAAAGATCGGAAAGCGGCCGGGATGCTTCATAAACGAACGGGAGCCCGGGTCTCCCGTACATATATACACGCCAGGATGAAAACAGAAACGTCCCCCCCACCTTATGGTGAGAGGGACGTTTCATGGAACGGCTCGGGCTGTTTACCAGTCCAATCCGCGATCTTTAACGATCGGTTCTTCCTTGACCAAGGTATAGAGGCTGGTCGCCTCATCTTTACGGGTTGTCTCGGTAAGACGCTCGACCCGGACGGTCACCAGCTTCTGGCCAAACTGGACGGTGATCTCATCGCCCACTTTAACCGTGCTGCTCGGCTTGGCCTCGCGGCCGTTGATCAGCACCCGGCCTTGATCCGATACATCTTTCGCTACGGTACGCCGCTTGATTAACCTCGATACTTTCAGGAATTTATCGACGCGCATTATTTTACAGCTTCTTTAAGCTTGTTACCTGCCTTGAAAGCAGGCACGTTGGATTCTGGAATTTCGATCGTGTTGCCTGTTTGCGGGTTGCGGCCTGTGCGTCCAGCACGCTTGCGAGTTTCGAATGTACCGAAGCCGATCAATTGTACTTTATCGCCATTAGCCAAAGCTTCCGTGATTTCGCCAAGGAAACCGTTCAGGACGTTCTCTACGTCTTTTTTAGTCAATCCACTTTTACCGGAAATGTTGTTGATCAGATCTGTTTTGTTCATGAATTAAATCCTCCCAATTATCAGAAAAATATAAGATTTACGGTTATTCGGTTATACCGCCTTGCACTCTGCAAGATTTCACCATTAATGATTATTCTGGATGCCTTGCGGAATTCCTGCCGCATATCCCTATTTTTTTATTTTTTACGTGAAAAGATGCGTTTTTTCACTCGTCGATACCGCCGTGATGCGCCGATCCCGATTTGGCGGACTGCCACAGGGCTTCCATTTCGTCCAAGGTGCTTTCCTGCAGGGTTTTGCCCTGGGCGGCAAGCTGCTCCTCTATGTAGCTGAAGCGACGGATAAACTTCCGGTTCGTTCTCGAGAGCGCCTCTTCCGGATCCGCGCCGATGAATCTTGCCGCATTGGAAACCGCGAACAACAGATCGCCGAGCTCAAGCGCCGTATCCTCGTCGGACTGACCCTCCGTCACTGCTTGTCGCAGCTCACCGAGCTCCTCCTCAATCTTCTGGAATACGCCGTCGATGTTATCCCAATCGAAGCCCACCTTGGACGCCTTCTTCTGGAGCTTGTACGCCTTCATCAAGGCAGGAAGGTCCCGCGGGATGCCGTCCAGCGCCGAAGCTTTCTCCGGGGAGAGCCCCTTGCGCCGTTTCTCTTCCGCCTTCATCTGCTCCCAGTTCTTCAGGGCGGATTCCGCGTCTTTGGCGCTGCTCTCGCCAAAAACATGCGGGTGGCGGAAGATCAGCTTGTCATTCAGGGCTTGAATGACGTCGTACACCGTGAAGGTACCCAGCTCTTCTTCCATCTGGGAATGCAGCATAATTTGCAGGAGCAGGTCGCCGAGTTCCTCCTGCATATGCTCGGGATCATCCTCGTCAATCGTCTCCAATACCTCGTAGGTTTCTTCGATCAGATTTTTGCGGATGGATTCGTGGGTCTGCTCGCGGTCCCACGGACAGCCTTCGGGACTGCGGAGAATGCCCACGATCTCATGAAGCCTCGCAAACGTCCGCTGCCTCAGATTGCTGTCATCGCTTCGGGGTACATAGATCAGCGACAAATTGCCGTAGCCGTCGATGCGATCGAGCTCGAAGAGCGGCACTTGCTGGATCGCTTCCTCGCCCTCAACGCCCAGCGCATGGCCGACAATGACCGGATAATCGTCCGGATACAACTCCATCAGCGCCAGTTTCACTTCCGAAGCCGTAAACATGTCATACACCTGGCCGATCAGGGTATGCAGCTGCGGCTGGATGACGCTTGCCCGAAGCTCAGCGGCATCGAGCAGCTGGAAGCCCTCAATGGGATCGAAGCCAAGGCGGACGAAGGCCTCGTCCAGAAAGCTCTCGCCGCCGAGCACCGTAAGCGTCACATTCTCTCCGGGGCAGCGCTCGCGCAATAGCCGGACCGTTGCCTCCGCTACCATCGGATGCCCGGGTACCGCGTAGACGATCTCGCGCTCGTCGTCCTTCGCGGCTTTGGCCAAATTGATTAGAGCGGCTGCAATGGATTCGTACACCTCGGGAAAGGTGTCATGCGCTTCATACACATGGTCAAACGATTCCGGCTGTACCTGGAACTCCTTCAACGCAGCCATGACGGGGTGGGATAATGTGCGCACATACACCTTCGATGCCCGCTGCATGGTTTTGATGATGCCTATCGTCAATCGATCCGGATTGCCAGAACCCAAGCCGACCACCGTAATGGATGCACTCATAAGCTACTTCCTTTCGTCTTCGTCCGCCTTGTCGACGTCGTTATCGTACACTACTATATCACAGAAGATCAAACATCTGCACGTCTGCCCGGTTCAGCGCAGCACGCCCAGGGCCCGCAAGAAGGCTGCCAGCGGTCTTCCGACCTTCGGCAGCATCCGAAGCTCCTCCTCGGTGAGGAGCTTCGTGAGCGCGGCGCCGATGAGGAAGGCGCCGCAGCCGGCCGCGACGCCGCTCAGGCTCCGGGCCGCGTGGGTCAGGCGGCCCGGAGCGAAGCCGGCCGCCCCCAGAAGGCCGCCGGACGCGGCACCTGCGCCCCAGGCGGCCAGCGCCACCGCAGCGAGGACCGGCAGCGTCCTCGCCAGCATCCCGCCGGCGTCAAGGCGGGCGCCGGACCTTCGCGAGAGCAGCGCGAGGTTGAGCGCGGCGGCGGTCAGATGCGCAGCCACGCCGGCGATGGCCGCGCCGGTAATGCCGAACTGCGGCACCAGCAGCAGGTTGAGCAGCAGCTTCAGACCTGCCGCAGCCAGCAGGTGAATCGCCGGCCCCTTGACCATGCCGATGCCCTGGAGCAGCGCTGCCGTAATCGTGCTCAGCGTCCCCCCGGCCGCTGTAAAGGCAATCACCTGCATCGTGCCTGTACCTGCGGCATCTTCATACAGCATGATATTGATCGGCTCAGCGAGCACAGCCAGGCCTACGGAGGCCGTCATGCCGATCAGCCAGAACCAGCGAAGGGCCATGCGGCTTTGGCTTGCGACCCGGTCCGATTCTCCCTTGAACTTGGCTTCCGCCAGCGCAGGGATGAACAGCACAGACAAGGAAGCGGCCAGCATCGTAACCAGCTGGACCAGCGGCAGGCCGCGGTTATAGACCCCAAACTCCGCCATGGCCAGCGATTCGCCAAGTCCGCCGGACGCCAATAACCGGGGCACGGTGAAGGTGTCCACCAGTCCGATCAGCGGAACCGCCAGCAGACTGAGGCAGACCGGGATGCCATAAGCAAGCAAGCGGCCAAGCAGAACACCTGCTCCCTCTTTAGTTACATCGGCATGCATCTCCGTTTTGTTCATACCGGACTCTCCGAATTCGTGCCTTGCTGCTCCCCGCGAGGCGCTCCGAGATGCCCGGATATGCTTGCGCCAGTAGAGCCCCATCACCAAAAGCCCGGCGGCACCGCCGGCAGCAGATCCAAGCAGCGCCCCCGCCGCAATCACGTCGGCATCGGCGCCGACACGGATCAGGTAGAGCAGCAGCACGATCATGACCCCGACGCGGACCATCTGCTCCGTAATCTGGGAGACGGCCGTCGGCACCATATTATGCAGCCCCTGAAAGTAACCGCGCAGAACCGACATCCAGGGCACGAAGGCCAGCGCCAAAGCTCCTGCACGAAGAGCCGGTATTACCTGGCTGCTGCCGATCCACTTCCCGATCCACGGAGCGCAGGCGTACATCAGGAAACCGAGAATCAGACCGAACAGCACCAGCGCGACGGAGGACAAACGCAACAGCCGATGACCGTCCCCAGTGCGCCCTTCCGCCTCATACTCTGCCACATACTTGGATACGGCCGCGGGAAAGCCGATCGCCGCGATCGTAATGATCATCATATAGAACGGATAAACCGTGTTGTAGATACCAAATACGGCATCACCGCCCATGTTTTGCAGCGGTATTTTTTGCAGCGTGCCAATCAGCTTGGACAGAATGGCGGCTGCGCTGAGGATAAACGCTCCCTGCAGCAACCTTGCCCCGGTTTGATCTGGTTTCATATCCTCTTCCAATCCCCTAGTCTCTTCTTTCGCATCGCAAGCCAATCCTCATGCAGACGCTGCCATGCGTACCTCCATTATAACCAAGGGTGGGAGAGTGGCACAAAAATCGACCGGACAAACAAAAACTCCCGGCTGCCGATTGACCCTGTGATCAACGTTCAGCGGGAGTCTCCATCCAAGGAACGATGTCCTCGTCTACTGTTCCATTTGCTTGCCGAGGAAACCTGCGGCCGTTTCAGCCATTTTCACTTCCATCTCGCCCATGTTCACGGATTCGTCCTTGTTCAGCAGCACGACGCTGCCAATCGGGTCTCCTCCTGCAATGATAGGCGCAGCGACAAAAGCGGACAACGCTTCCGGATTGTCTTTGCTAATCTCATACGTACCGTTGTTGCTTTCCAGTACCGTCTTGCGATTTTCCATGCAGTTTTCCAAAAGGTTGCCGATCGGCTTGTCCAAATACTCCTTCTTGGAGCCGCCTGCAACGGCGATAAACGTATCACGGTCCGATATGATCGTGATGTGGCCTGTACTCTCATAAAGGGACTCTGCATATTCCTTCGCAAAATCGCCCAATTCACCGATCGGTGAATATTTCTTCAGAATGACTTCGCCATCCCGGTCCACGAAGATTTCGAGCGGGTCGCCTTCGCGAATCCGCAGTGTGCGTCTAATTTCTTTTGGAATGACCACGCGCCCGAGGTCATCAATACGGCGGACGATACCAGTAGCTTTCATGTCACTTGTTGCCCCACTTTCATAAGAAGATTTTTCAACTACTGTTCCATTCGGGAAGAGGATGTCCCCAGGTATATAAGAGTTAATGTCTGACCATAGTATTCATCCATTCCCAATTCCTTATACATCATCTACCCTCTGTTGGTTGCGAAATCCAAAAATAAATCTCGTCAGGAGCAAACTTCACCGCCCGGGGGAGAAAAAATCCATAACGCGCGCATCGCACGTTATGGATTCAAAGGATCACGCCATTTCATCATCACGCTGGCCGTTGATCTGGCACCGCTCGCAGCACAATATCCTTGTGCCGATGCCGGTCCACGGGCCACGGGCTTATTTACCCGTATCTTCCTTGCCTGCATCCGGTGTTTGGTCGCCCTCTGCCGGTTTGTCGGTCGTGCCGTCCGTCTTTTGGTCGCCCGTGCCTTCGGCAGGCTTGTCCGCATTCTCGCTCTTCGGAAGGTTCATGCTCTCAATCAGGTTGTTGAGTTCATTCTGCATAAAGTTGTCGATCTTCGCCGAAGCCAGTTCGCTCCGAATGCTTTCCTTCTGATCGGCTGGAAGCTTGTCATACGTCACTTCCTCGCGCTTCTCCACTTTCATGACATGGTAGCCGTAATCGGTTTCTACCGGATCGCTGATTTTGTTCAGTTCGAGCGTTAAGGCCTTTTCCTTAAATTGAGGCACCCAGCTGCCGGCCGGCTTGTTCTCATACAGGCCCCCGCTGTCCTTGGAGCGCGGGTCCTGGGAATATTCCTTCGCCAAAGCAGCAAAATCCTCTCCTTTATTCAGCTTGGACTGTACTTCCTTGGCAATTTTGAGCGCCTCGCCCTCCGGTCTCTCCTTGCCTTCGGCATCTTGAAAAGCAATCAGGACATGACGAACGCTAATGTTGGTATAGTCCTTCTTGTTCGCATCGAATTCCTTCTTGATATCCTCTTCGGTTACCTGATTCTTCTCATGCTCCATGACGGTCATGACGCGAAGCATATAATTCTTCAGGTCGTCCTCCGTCAATTTTTGCGATTCCAGGGCGGCTTTAAACTGTTCTTCGCCCATTCCCGCTTTTTGCTGCTTTAACAAATCATCCGTTTGCTTCTCGGCAGCTTTCTTGGCTTTATCGTCAGCTTTGGCGTACAGGTATTCATACGCTACCCCCTGTTTCGCCAAATACTCCTTAAATTCATCCATTTGCAAAAATTGGGCATATTCCGGGGACATGAACTGAATCATGCGCTGTTCCAGGTCAAATTCCTTCTCGGTAATTTCTCCACCCTTATATTTGACAATGACTTTGCTGTTATCTTCTTCGGCACCTTTAGTCTTGTCGTTTCCGCACGCAGCAATCATCGACATGGATAGTACAGCTGTGATCGATACAATAAACGTCTTCCATGCCTTATTATTTCTTGACGGCATTTTGTAGTTCTCCCTTCAGGTTGAATGGCCCTTGTGCAGCCTCCAGGAATTGCTCAAGCAATTCTAACAGTTGTTGATCGGATAGTCCCTTGCCTTTGATTCGAATGGCCATAGCCGGCCCTTGTTCAAATTGTACACGTCTTTCGAACTTATTTCCAATTTGCGCAAGCCCTGCGGTATCCACCGTTTTATCCTGCCCTTCATAAAACTGCAGCAGAACGTCGTCCCCGCGCTGGGTAATGGAATCGATCCCGTACGTACGGCCATATACCTTCAAGCGGGATACGGCAAGCAGGTTGCTTACCGCCAGCGGCAGCTCGCCAAAGCGGTCAAGCAGCTCGTCCTCAAGCTCAGCCGATTCGTCGATCGAGGAAACGACGGCCACTTTTTTATAAATTTCGATCTTCTGAATGCTGTCATAGATGTAATCGGACGGCAGGTAAGCGTCAATCCCCAAATCGATGGACGTGTTCCAGTCCTTCGAAGGCAATGAAGGCTCGCCCAGCATGCTGACTTTGCGTTTCTGAATCTCCTCTGCCAGCATCTGCGAATACAGGTCAAACCCGACCGAAGCGATGAAGCCATGCTGCTCCGCCCCGAGCAAGTTGCCCGCTCCGCGGATCGACAAGTCCCGCATCGCAATCTTGAATCCGGAGCCCAGCTCCGTAAACTCTTTAATCGACTGCAGCCGCTTCTCGGCTACTTCGGTCAGCACCTTATCCCGCTGGTACGTGAAATAAGCATACGCGATCCGGTTGGAACGTCCGACGCGTCCGCGCAGCTGGTACAGCTGGGAGAGGCCCATTTTGTCGGCGTCGTGCACGATAAGCGTGTTGACATTCGGAATGTCGACACCCGTCTCGATAATGCTCGTGCTCACCAATACGTCGTATTCGCCGTCCAGGAAATCGAGAATGGTCTTCTCCAGCTCCGTTTCCGACATTTGGCCATGCCCTACGCCTACGCGGGCCTCCGGCACCAGCATCGATATCTGAGCTGCCATCTCCTGGATGCCCTGAACCCGATTGTAGAGATAGTATACCTGGCCACCTCGGGCCAGCTCCCGTTCAATGGCTTCCCGCACCAAAGTCTGGCTATGCTCCACAACATACGTCTGCACCGGAAAACGGTTCTCCGGCGGCGTCTCGATCACGGACAAATCCCGAACGCCGAGCATCGACATATGCAGCGTGCGCGGAATCGGCGTTGCCGTCAGCGTCAGCACGTCGACATTGGTCTTCAGCTTTTTCAATTTTTCCTTATGCGTAACGCCAAAGCGCTGCTCCTCATCCACGATCAGCAGTCCCAGATCCTTGAATACAATATCCTGGGACAGGAGTCGGTGCGTGCCGATCAGAATATCGACTGAGCCCTGCTTCACTTTTTTGATCGTCTCATTCTGTTCCTTCCGGCTGCGGAAACGGCTCAACACCTGGATATTGATCGGGTAATTGGCGAAGCGCTCCCGGAACGTCTCGTAATGCTGCTGGGCCAGAATCGTGGTCGGTACCAGTACCGCAACCTGCTTGCCTTCGATCGCCGCCTTGAATGCAGCGCGAACCGCCACTTCCGTTTTCCCGTAACCGACATCACCGCACAACAGCCGGTCCATCGGCCGGTTCTGCTCCATGTCTTTTTTGATTTCGGTAATGGCCCGAAGCTGATCGGGGGTTTCATCATAAGGGAACATGTCCTCGAATTCCTGCTGTTCGGACGTATCCTTCTCAAATCCGTACCCCGGCGCAGACTGACGCTCGGCATACAGCTTGATCAGATCGTCGGCGATATCCTGAACGGAGGAACGAACCTTGTTCTTGACCCGCGTCCATTCATTTCCGCCCAGCTTGTAAACCTTTGGCTCCTTATCCTCGGAACCGACATATTTCTGGATGAGATCGATCTGCTCGATCGGAACGGACAGCTTATCGCCCCCAGCGTAGAGAATATGCATGTAGTCCTTATGGATCCCGTTGATTTCGAGCGTCCCGATCCCCATATATTTCCCGATGCCGTGATTTTGATGCACCACATAATCGCCGACCTTGAGCTCCGTATAACTCTTGATGCGCTCGGCGTTGTCCATATTCTTCGTGGTTTTACGTGTTTTTCGCTGCTTCGAGGAGAACATCTCGCTCTCCGTAATAATGGCTGCGTGAACCGAGGGCATCTCGAAGCCGTTCTGGAGATGGCCTTCCAGCATAACCGGTTCTTCGATGCCGTAGTCCTGCAGAACCCGCCGGATCCGGTCCATCCGCTCCGCATCGCCGGCAAGCATCATGACCTGGACGCCCGACTTCTTCCAGCGTTCCATCTCGGCCTTGAGCACGTTCATCTGGCCGTGGAAATCCTGCATGCCGCGCGTAATGACATTGACGATATTCTGCGGCTGCATTCTGGGCACCTGGCGCAGGAAGATGGAGATCATCAGACTCTGGTAAGGATGCTGATAGATCAGCTCCTCCGTATCCAGGGACAACGGCAGATCCGGCAGCGATTTGCCGTTTTGCATCAGATGCAAATTCCATTCCGCTTCATCCCGCTCCAGCTGCTTGGCTGTTTCCAGCAGACGGGCAGGCTCATCCATGATCAGAATCGTATCCTTCGGCATGTAATCGTACAGATTGGTCTTCTCCGGATACAACAAGGAGATATATTTATAGATTTCAGGGAAGTAGATCCGCTCGCGCAGCATTTCGACTTCCCGGTGTATTTCATCCCGCAGGCGGAGCTTGGCCTGACGGTCGCTCATGCGTTCAAGCTGCGCCTCCAGCAAGCGGACCACCGTATCCGCCGTGCGGCTGAGCCGCTCCGCATCTGCAATGATTTCCTTGCACGGTGTGATCATGACCTCCCGGACCTTATCGATGGAGCGCTGATCCGTCGGATCAAAGGTTCGGATCGAGTCGATATCCTCATCAAACAGCTCGACGCGGTACGCCATGGCCGTTGTCATCGGGTAGAAGTCGATGATCCCCCCGCGGACGCTCATCTCGCCGCGGCGCTCTACCCGTTCCACGCGTTCGTACCCCATCTCGATCATCCGGTTGAGGAAGGCGTCCAACACGAGGGTCCCGCCGTCGTGAAGCACGATTCGGGCATCGGACATCACCTCGGGAGCGGGAAGAAGGCGACGCACGCCGGAAAATGGCGCAACGACAATACCCCGGAATCCTCTTGCACAACGGACGAGCACATCGATCCGCTGCGCCAGAGTCTCGGGGCTTGAAACGGCCGACTCCGCCGCCACCAGTTCATTCGCAGGGTATAACAGCACTTGATCCGATGACAGCGCTTCCTGCAAATCATCTGCGATTTTCTGGGCTGAAAACATATTATGAGTGACCACGAGCAGCGGGCGCTGCTGGTCCTGGTGCAGGGCAGCCATTAAGATCTGCCTGGACGACCCGGATAGACCGGAGATCAATTGCTCCCTCATGCCGGCATGAACGCCAGACGTTATGGATTTGAAGTCCGAATCCTTCGAAAATACATCAATAAGTGCTTGTAACAAAAGGGGCACCTCTCTTATGCAAAAGAAATGAATTTCCTAGACTCTATTTCTCATGGAATTTTAGACGATTGCCGAAAAATTATAACCGAAAAGAAGCCTTGAGCAAAACTGCCAAGGCTAAAGCAGCGGCAGGCTCTGCCGCTGTATGTCATCTACGAAAAAACGTCGTGTACCCCATTATACTCTCATTGCAGGGGGTTTGCCAAAAGGCTGAGTTCCGGATGGGCCTCGAGCGCTTCCCTGCAATGATCGCAGGTTACCCGAACCATCACTTCTCCGTTAAAATCATACGCTATTATATCCCTGCGTTCCTCAGGGGTCAAGGAATCAAATCCGAGACGGGCTTCGGATACATCATGGGAATCGATGCGGCCCTGGAACGCTCGACAATGTCTGCAAACATAGGTTATCGCCATCATATGCCTCCTGAAGGTCGTATATTACCTTCAGTATGCCCGGATTTCCCTTGTTTAAGACCCGGATATCCCCATTATCGAATACCTTGGAGTCATCTTACGGGGATCCTTCATCTATGTTCCTCATCTATGTTGCTCTTCTACGACTTGTTAAACTTCGCCATAGTCTGCTCAAAGGTATGACCCAAACTGAATTCCAGTGCGTCACAGGTCTCTTCCACCATGTGCTGCAGCTGTTCGCGCTCCTTCTTCGGGAACGTCCCGAGCACGTAGTCGACAATCGCATAACCCGGCTCGGGTCTCGAAATGCCCATTCGGACCCGGTTGAAGCTCTGGGTCCCGGTATGCTGAATGATGGACTTGATGCCGTTATGTCCTCCGGCGCTGCCCTGATACCGCAGGCGGATTTTACCGACGACGGTATCCAAATCATCATAAACCACAATCATGTCTTCCAGGCTGACCTTATAATAATCCATATAAGCTCGCACAGCCTCGCCCGAGAGATTCATGAACGTCATCGGTTTGATCAGGACGGTTTTGGTTCCCCCAATCATTCCTTCGGCGATGACCGATTTGCATTTATTCTGATTGAACTTCAGGCCATGGCGCTCCGCGAGGGCATCCAATGCCATGAATCCAACATTGTGGCGTGTCTTCTCATAATTGGGACCGGGGTTGCCCAGTCCGACAATCCATTTCATCACAGGTTGATTCCTTTCACGATTTATACTTTCTTCTTTGCGCATTTCTGAGTACAATATGAACAAAACCTATTGGCGTTATGCCCTCATAAGAAGGTGAATCGGCATTGAAAGCTTTCGAACAGAAATTAACGCATCACAGCCATTTTCAATACCATATGAAGCACGGCATCCCTGTTCAGGTCTATGAACTCGGTTGTCACATCGACGTGGGTCTGATCACTGCGGTCGACGCCTATTTTGTCGAGCTTGAGGGAACGCTGTACAACCGGAGTACGTTCACTTTCATCTCCAGGCCCGGATACTGACAGGGGATGACGTCGCCCTGACATTGGCAGGTCATGATTTTGAAAACGTTTTCTTGGTGACTGTCCATCTGCACCTGCTACAGGGCCATAATGCCGTCATAGCCGACAAGGGCTACATTTCCCTCATGAGGAGATGTAACCCTGCCTTTTTACACGGTTTATTATTCTATTTCGAACAACTTGCTGATCGACAATTCCTCGTGAACCCGGATGATGGCTTCACCCATCAACGGAGCAACCGACAGTACCGTCAGTTTGCTGCTAGGGTTCGGATTGGTGATCGGAATGGTATCCGTTACGACAACTTCCTTCAGCGGGGAGTTTTCCAGACGCTCATGGGCAGGGCCCGAGAGAACCGGATGCGTACAGCACGCATAGACTTCCTTCACGCCGCCTTCCATCAACGCATTGGCACCCAGCACAATCGTTCCGGCGGTATCGATAATGTCATCGATCAGAATGGCGGTCTTGCCTTCGATATTCCCGATAATGTTCATGACTTCACTGACATTCGGCTCCGGCCGGCGTTTATCGATAATCGCCAGCGGGGCATTCAGGAAGTCAGCAAGCTTTCTCGCGCGAACCACGCCGCCGTGGTCCGGAGATACAACGACCGGGTTCTCGATCTGCTTCGAACGGAAATATTGGGCAAGGATCGGCACGCCAAGCAAATGATCCACCGGAATATCGAAAAATCCTTGAATCTGCATCGCATGCAGGTCCATTGTAATGACGCGATGAGCCCCTGCCTTTTCGATCAGGTTGGCAACCAGCTTAGCGGTGATCGGATCCCGCGAACGCGCTTTACGGTCTTGACGGGCATATCCGTAATACGGAATAACCACGTTGATGCTCTTCGCGGATGCCCGCTTGAGCGCATCCACCATAACCAGCAGCTCCATCAGGTTATCATTCACCGGCAAGCAAGTGGACTGCACAATATAGACATGACAACCCCGTACGCTCTCGGAGAGCTTAACTTGAATCTCGCCGTCACTGAAGCTGGTTGTATGCGACTCCCCCATCGGAATGCCGATATAATCAGCGATTTGATGGGCAAGTTTAGGATTGGAATTACACGTGAATATTTTTAATTTAGAATCAAGATAAGTCATAGAATAAAAACCCTCCGTGCTGGTTCGTTGAATTAGGCTATCCGATCACCGCTTCTTATCTTGGAAAAGAGAAGCAGGGATAATTACGATTTCTTGTTCTTCTTGGCGATGGCGCGTGCCCGGATCTTCTCTGCGTACCCTGGCTTGTTCTCCTGACGCTGCCTAGCGATGGCCAGATCATTGTCCGAAACGGAATGCGTAATGGTCGAGCCTGCAACAACGAATGCGCCCTTGCCCACCTTCACCGGTGCAATCAAATTCACGTTGCTGCCGATAAATGCATCGTCTTCAATTTCGGTAATGGACTTATTATAACCATCATAGTTGACTGTAATCGCACCGCAGCCGATATTGACGTTTTTGCCGACTTTGGCATCGCCAACATAACTGAGATGGGATACTTTTGAACCGTCGTCAATCGTCGCGTTCTTCACTTCGACGAAGTCGCCCACCTTCACATCAGCTCCGAGTTTTGCCCCCGGACGGAGATAAGCAAAAGGCCCTACCGAGGTCCGAGATCCGACTTCAGCGCTGCTGAGCACCGAATGTTTGACGCTGGCACCATCCGCGATAACAGAGTCCTCGATATCGGTATCCGGCCCGATGACGCAGTCTTCGCCGATCACCGTGTTCCCTTTCAGAACGGTGCCGGGATAAAGCACGGTATCCGAACCAATCTGAACGTCGGCTCCGATATAGGTAGAAGCCGGGTCAATGATGGTAACACCGTTCAACATGTGCGAGCGGTTGATGCGCTCTCTCATGAAGCCTTCGGCTTCCGACAACGCCAGACGGTCGTTGACGCCAATTGATTCGGCATAGTCATCCGTCTGATAAGCTAGCACGGTCTCGCCGGCTTGTTTCAGGATGCCGATGCAATCGGTCAAGTAATATTCCTGCTGCGCATTCTGGTTGGTTACGTTATCCAGTGCAGCAAATAGCTTTTTATTGTCAAAGCAATAGGTACCGGTATTAATTTCAGTGACGGCGTCCTCTTCCGGACTGCAATCTTTCTGTTCGACGATCCGAAGCGCGCTTCCATCCTCGCCTCGAATGACCCGGCCGTAGCCTTTCGGGTTATCCATATGCGCGGTGAGCACCGTGGCGGCCGCATTGCTGCTTTCATGAAGCTTCAGAAGATTCTCCAGCGTCTCAGACGTCACCAGCGGAGTGTCCCCGCAAATGACGATCGTGGATCCCTCTTCACTGCCAAGCAGTTCCTTGGCTTGCTTCACGGCGTGACCCGTTCCGAGCTGCTGCTCCTGCAGAACATACTCGGCTGCGTCTTGCAGATAGGTGCGAACCGCTTCCGCGCCGTGGCCAACGACCACAACACTGCGTTCGCAGTTCACCTGCTGTACGGTTTGGACCACATGTCCGACCATCGGCTTGCCACAAACAGGATGCAGCACTTTATATAGTTTGGATTTCATACGTTTGCCCTGCCCTGCGGCGAGCACAATAGCAAATCTTTTCAAGGGCCATGCCTCCTCCTCTTGAACTCACTACTGAATATATATCATTCTACAAAAAAAGAAAAGAGAGCCATAGGCATGGCTCTCTTTTCCTTGAACCCCAATTGTAAAACTTAAGCGCCTTCTTCAATCACTTCTTCTTCAGTAGCCGCTCGCTCATACTCGGCCAATACAGCCGATTGAATCTTCTCGCGGGTACCGGAGGAAATGGGATGGGCAATGTCGCGGAACTCTCCGTCAGGAGTGCGTTTGCTCGGCATTGCAACAAACATTCCATTGTTTCCGTCGATGACGCGAATGTCGTGAACGACAAATTCATTATCGATGGTAATGGATGCGATTGCCTTCATTCTCCCCTCAGAGTTAACACGGCGGAGTCTGACATCCGTAATTTGCATATGTGTTCACCACCTTTTTCCATCAGAGACTTGGTGTATAATTCCACACAGCAAACCCGAAATCCTTCTTTTTTCTACTACAAAATGTCCTAAAAACAGGAATTTTTTTTAGAATGTGATATTTTCGACAGACTTCGTGCTGATTCGAATGAAAACGCTATTATATCGACAAAAACCGCGTGCCTAGTTTTCGAAATAATTACCAGGTTTAACGGTAATTCTCTTGGTTTTGGAGTCTACGTCGCTCAAAACCGCGAGTGAAATATAGTCCTCAAGGAGTCTTTCCTCGGTTTCTACCGATCCCGATTCTACCAGGACCCCGACGCCTGCGACTTCGGCATTAAATTCACCAAGCAGATCGACCATCCCCTGAATGGTGCCTCCTGCCTTCATGAAATCGTCCACGATCAGTACACGGGAGCGCTCCTTGAGCGCCCGGCGGGATAAAGACATCGTATGGATGCTCTTGTGCGAGCCGGACACATAATTGATGCTTACGGCCGACCCCTCCGTCACTTGATGGTCCCGGCGAACTAGTACGACCGGCAGGTTCAATTGCGCCGCCGTCGCATAGGCCAGCGGAATTCCTTTGGTCTCCACGGTCATGACCACATCGATCACCCGGTCGGAGAATGCCGTCGCAATGATCTTGCCCGCTTCGTTCATGAGTGAAGGTTGTCCGAGCAGATCGGACATGTACAGGTAGCCGCCCGGCAGAATCCGATCCGATTGCTGAAGCTGCTGGCACAGCTCCTCCGCAAAGCGCAGAGCATGGTCTCTGCGCAGCTTCGGAATGTACCTTACCCCTCCGGCCGCGCCGGCCAACGTCTGAAGCTCACCGAGCCCCTCGCTCTCAAATACGTCCTTAATGATCGCCAAATCCTCGCTAATGGACGACTTGGCTGCTCCATATCGCTCGGCGAACGTTGTCAGCGGTATCAGCGTATGCGGTTTGGATAGTAAATATTGGGTCATATCGACCAATCGTTCGCTTCGTTTTAATTTTTTCACCTAGGGTTCCTCGCTAAATCCGAATATTATATGTTAAATATAACACTTTTGTACGTATTTATACAACTTCGATTGCAACTCGCCCCCGAATTGTCAATTCGAACCGTTTCTAAGTGAGCAGGCGAACCGCATATACTTCCTTGCAGAAGCCCCGAAGGCCATTGTAAATCCGGGCCACCTTGGATTCCTTGGAGACCAGGCCGAAGACGGTAGGACCGCTGCCGGACATCAGCGCGCCGTCCGCGCCCAATTTCAGCATACCTTCCTTCAGCTGCTGAACTTCCGGGTGCATCTTCAAGGTCACCTCTTCCAGCACGTTGCCCAGCGACTGGCACATTTGCTGGAAGCTGCCCTGCGCCAGCGCGTCCACCATCCGCTCAGCCGATGGATGGGACTGAATTTGCTCGCTGCGCAAGCGGCCATACACCTCCGCCGTCGACACATTGATCGGCGGCTTCGCTACGATCACCCAGCATTGCGGCGGATTCTGGATCGGCGTGAGCACTTCGCCGCGCCCCGTAGCCAATGCCGTGCCGCCGGTCACGCAGAACGGCACATCCGAGCCGAGCTCGGCACCGAGCGCGAGCAGCTCCTGCCGGGGGATGCCGAGCCCCCAGAGGCGGTTCAAGCCGCGCAGTGTGGCCGCCGCATCGCTGCTGCCTCCTGCGAGTCCCGCGGCAACGGGAATTTTTTTGTCCAGGTGGATATGCACACCCTTCTTCACGTCGTAGCGCTCTTTGATTAGTCTTGCTGCCTGAAAGGCCAAATTCTTCTCGTCCAGCGGTATGTATCCTGCCTGTGAGGTGATGATGATGGTGTCCCGCTTCTGTTCGGACATTTCGAGCCGATCGGCGAGGTCGATCATCGTCATGACCATCTCTACCTCATGAAAGCCGTCAGGACGTTTATGGAGTACATCCAGCATCAAATTGATTTTGGCCGGTGCTTTTTCGTATATTTTCAAGAACGTTCACCTATCCTTAGCTTTTCCCATATGCTTGAACTTAACATATTCGAGGAAAAACATCTAATGCCTCTATATTAACAAACTCAGGCTTTGAAGTCATGGGACCGTTTGATGACGTTTACCGATGCACCGGCTTTAAGAAAAACGCCTATTGCCGCTTATCAAGGCGCAAGCTGTTGTTCCTGCGAGTCAGGAAGCTAAAGATGAAACAAACAGGGCCTTCCGCTTAACCGGAAGACCCTGCTGCGATGCGGCCATACTCTTACAGGTCGGATTTGCGGGCTGCCCGCTCGGCGAGCTCAATCGCCCGTTTTACCATGTTGCCGGCATCCTTGGCCTTTATGCCTCCCCAGCCCTCTTTTTCCACGGTGTCGTAGAATCCCAATTCTTTAGCCAATTCGGTCTTCAATTGATCGGACATGATGCTTCGTCTTCTTCTGCTCATCAATCCCGCCTCCTTGGAAAATGTATTGAGTATGGCATGAACAGCATTCTGCGCGACGCAGCGGCCTTCCATGGGCCTTACGCATGCTTAAGTCTCCGTCACCGCGTATAGAACGGCTGGGATAAGCTCGCGCAGCTTTAGTATGCGTTCAAACCGTCCTTGTCATCCCTCCGGAAGGATGGCAACAAAAAACAGCCTCCCTGTAAGCGGAGACTGCTCTCATGACGTATCGTTATGACTTGATATAGGTGATTCGCATCTCGTTGTCGTCACCGGTGACCATGATCTCCACGGTTTCGGTCAAAATATCCGCATAACTGTAAGACACACGTTTAAAAGTTTGCTGGTCTTGGTCCAGCTTCACAATGAAAACAGAAGGGTACGTTTCTTCCAAAACACCAGTACGCTCGACGGTCTTCCGACGGCCACCGTTTGCCCGAAGCGTAATTTTTTGCCCTAAATGGGCATCGAGACTGCGTTTGATTTCCAACAGCGCATTTTTAGCCATTGTCGACGACCACCTCTTTCCTTGTCCATTATACCGAAGATTACATCATTTGTCAATTCAAAAACATTAATTATATCAGCATCAAAAATATATTGTCAATGTATTTTTTTTGACCCTGTCATTCTCGCGCTCATTTGCTTTAATATGCGCTAAATTGACAAGCTTTATGTATTTTTTTTGACAACTTTCTTAACGAATGGAGAGGAAAAATAAAAAAACCCCATCGAGTGGGGTTCTTCTTGGTTCATTCTCCAGCGGTAATTTGGACCTCTGATCGAACGGATTAGGAGCCTAACTGACTGAAGGCGTAACCTTCAAGGTGGACAAATCCTGCAGCTTGGGCAGACCGATGCGGTAGCTGCCTCTCGTCTCAATTCCGCCTACGCCCTGGCTGCCGCTGATCGTATGATGGACCACGTCATGGATGTTCACGGTATCCCGGACTGACGTATAGGCCGCTTTAGCGGCGACGTAGACGGGATCCAGCGCATGGATGAGGATTCGCCCCGGCGAGCTGGCAAAATTGGCTCCAGCCTGCAGCAACGCCTCAAAATGCGATTGGCACGCTCCGGCCACGATGACCAGGGAATCCAGGTTCCGCTCATATTGACGCGCCACTTGAATCGCTGTGACGAAGTTGTGGGAATTTTTATAGCTGTCCAGGCTATATAAATCGTATGGCTGTCGTCTCTTCAGAACGCCGTCATGACCCGTGATCACGACGATATCAGGTCTTACCCGCGGAAGAAGACGATATAACGAATCGGCCATCCCCGACTCATTGATATAATGGCCTTCCGCTGGGACCCGAAGCTGATTGTATAAGGCCATGCTCTTCTTCAGGTATTGGGGATCCCCATCCAAATGCAGCACCTTGCCCGGCACGTCAAAATATCCTTTATCCGCAAGCTGGCCGCCTTCAATATGCCGCAGGCTGGCCAGTTGACGCTCGCTCTGCTCCTGTCTGTGCTTCTGCAGGCGGTCGAGCGACTCATTGGCTTTGATCTGTGCCTGCTTTGTTCGTTCGCTTAAGGTGGGATGCGGGACCGTGACCAGATCATCAACGGGAGCATCGGCCAGTAACCGGAATTCCGTCCCTTTGATGACGATATTGTTATTTTGCCGCATGCCTTCTACCCGGAACGTTACATCGCCGCCGTAGGATTTACGAACGACCAAGTCTCCCAAGTTCATCACAACATCACCCCTACCCTATGGTATGGGCTACTGTGACTATTGGTTCTTGTTCAGCGCCAATTTATCGCGCGGAGGCCATTCGTAAGCTCCAGGGACTCCCGAAAGGCTGCGTCAACGGATATTGGCGCCGAACAGCACGTTGCTAAGCCGCGCATACTCCTCAATGCTAAGCGTCTCTCCGCGCCGTGAAGGCTCGATGCCTGCTTCCTGCAGCAGCTGCTCCAGCCGTTCACGTCCCTCACCCGGGAAGAACCGGCTCTTCAGATTGTTGGCAATCGTCTTCCGCCGCTGTGCAAATGAAGCCTGGACCACCTCGAAGAAGAATCGTTCATCTTCCACGCGGACGGGAGGCTGTTCACGGACCGCCAGGCGAATCACGGCAGACTCGACGTTCGGCTGCGGAATGAACACCGTGTGCGGCACGATGCAGACCAGCTTAGGCTCGCTGTAATATTGAACGGCAATGCTGAGACTTCCGTAATCCTTGCTTCCCGGTGCAGCGGCCATCCGTTCGGCTACTTCCTTCTGAATCATCACCACGATGTTCTCCAGCGGCAGCTTCTCCTCCAGCAGCTTCATGAGAATCGGCGTCGTCACGTAATACGGCAGATTGGCAACCACGCTTACCTTCGATACGTCCCCGAAATCCTGACGGAACAGCTCATGAAGATCCACCTTCAGCACATCCCCATGATGAACCCTCACGTTCCCGTAGGGCTCCAGAACTTCCCTTAGGATAGGAATCAGGCGCTGATCGATTTCGACCGCGGTGACGTTTCCTGCCGTCTGCGCCAGCTTCTCCGTCAGTGCACCGATGCCAGGCCCGATCTCGAGCGCGCCCTTATCTTTATCAAGTCCTGCAGCTTCCACGATTTTATACAAAATATTCTGATCGATGAGAAAGTTCTGGCCCAGACTTTTCTTGAAGGAGAATCCATGGCGTGAGATGATCTCCTTCGTCCGTCTTGGTGTTGATATATCCTCGATCCGACTCATTGGCTAAACGCCCCCTTCTTCCAGCTGTGCAAGTGCAGCCAGAAATTCTTCCCGCGATATTTGAAACATGGCCAATCGTTTGTGGAACTGCTTGCTGTTGCAGTATCCGATGCCCAGCAGATTGCCCATCGCCATCCGTCTTGCCGCGGCCTCAGGGTGAGCCGATAATCCCGCCTCCAGCAGATCCTCCAAACTGATCAGGCTCTCTCCACCCTCAAAAGACGTGTGAACCCGCTCCAGCGCGCGCCGTATCGCCTCTGGCGAGGCATTCTCCACGCCGATATCCCCTTTCCGGGTAGCATCCGCTTCCGGAATGAAGGCGTGCTTGCAGCCGGGTACGCCCTGATCCACGATTTTGCGGATTCGTTCACCCGCATGGTCAGGGTCCGTCAATATGATAATGCCTCTGCGCTCCTGGGCAAGCGCTATGCGCTTCAGGATTTGTTTGTTGATCGCTGAACCGCCGGTTTCGATCGTATCGGCCTCTACGGCCCGTTTAATGGCAACGGTATCGTCCCTGCCTTCAACGACAATCACTTCTTTAATCATGCGTTCATTCTCTTCCTTCCCAAGCAGAGCAGGCTTGTACAACGTTAAGGTTCAACCCGTTTAGCCTTGATTACTCCGGTCTTAACAAAACAAAAGAAGAGGAAATATTCCTCTTCTTGATCATCATATATTATAAGCTAAATAGTATAGCATTAGAATGGCAAAGTAAATTGGAATTCATGCGTCTAGTTCAATTCAGGTTTAACCGGACCGATCACGTAAACGGTGCGGCCGCTCTTCCGGCCGAAATTCATGGCCGATTTCAACGAATCGTAATAGACATCGATTTTGTTGCCTTTGATGGCGCCGCCCGTATCTTCAGCACGGCGGAAGCCGATGCCCTCGATGTAGACCCACCACCCGATCGGGATGATGTTAGGATCAACGGCGATGGTGCGACCTTCCGTAACGCGAGTGCCGGATGCGGTACGCGTACCGATTCCTTGCTGCTCGGCCGAATACGCCGTCATCGACACGTTGTTCAATACCTTCTTGTATTTAAAATCAACGCCTGCGCGGGAAACCACGTTGTTCTCCACAGCCTTGGCGGTCGTTACTTTTTTCGTGCCGGACAATTTAGCCGGTGTAGCTTTTACATCGGTGGCTGCCGCCTGGACGATAACAGGCTTCTCCACTTTTTTCGTGCCTACGGCAATGATTTTATCCTTCGTTTTGCGTTCAATTTCTTGGGAGACCTTCGTCTTGGAAACCAGCTTGCCATTGTGGTAGACCTTCTCGTAATGGTTCACCATAAGACCAGGCTCGCCTCGCTGAATAACGCGGTTATCACCCTTTTCAAGCGATGGATCGGCCGTCTTGATCACGCGGAATTCGCGGTCTTCCGTTTCCTTAACTTTTTGCTTCGTGACGCGAACGACATGGATATTCATATTGCTGGTCAGCTTCGTGTCTTGCGACGGTTGTACTATATCTTCACCCTGGATCGTAACACCAGCCTCTTTGAGTACATGATCAACTGTATCCTGGGATGTAAATATGGTTTTGGTTTTGCTGCCTACCGTAACGTTGACTGGAATAGCTCTGTCAATAATAATTCGGTCTCCGTCCCGGATCGCGCCGTTCAGGGGCATCGAAATTTGATCTTGGGGACTCAACGTGATCGCTTGCTCATCCAGCAATTCCTGCAGCAACGATCCACGTGTTTCCACCGTAGTGACCCGGCCGTCGACGACAAGCTGAACTTCCTTGCCTGCCTGGTCATGTACAACCAACGATATGAGAAGTGATACCGTAACGGCACCCATGGCGCCGAGCAACATCAGTTGACGCAAATTGTCATGCTTCCATCTCAATGCGTAAGACATGCTGGATGATTGTGATTCATGGGTTTCTTCAGGTTGAAAAATGCCCACTATTCCATCCTCCTTCATAGTCCCGCCGTCTAGGTAAACGCATGAATGCATTTGACGTGACTATAGCAATTTTTCTCACAGGGCGCCCTGCTATCTATCTACACCCTGCGTCAATTCCCGTCTTCCGTCCATCTGCCATCACCTCCTGTTTACCAAGAGTATGATGAACCCTTCTCCATTATTCAAAAATAAAAGAAGCCATTGAAAGAGTACTAGAGGCTCTAACGTGGCTTCCTGATGAATGAAATCATGGAAATGGTATGCACGAGATTTCCCCTCTTATTTCGCTTACGGAGTTAGCTGTCGGGTTCGGACGTAAGAGAGACGCCCTATATCCGGATGCCCGCTCATGGCGAGATCCTTCAAATTCACCCCAAAGACCCGAAAAAGAAATCAAATACAGCTTCGTGCATCCAGACCAGTATGCACCGCAGTATCGGTTCCCCCGTTCTCCAGAATTTCGGAGATTAAGCGAGACGGTTCATGAAATATTCGGCTGCGACCTGCACATCGCAGCTTCTTATCACTGAAAAGATGATATCCTGTTTGTATGCAGGTTGTAAAGCGACATTCAACCACATTTTCTCATGTAAAAGGTTAAAATATTGTAATATCAACGCCTTTTCTGATTAAAAAACTTTAATTAATCGAAAAAGCTCCCTTTTTCATCACTTTTGCTCTCGTTTTCGTTAAATGCCAAATCGTTCCAGCGCATTTTTGGTGGTAATTTGGGCCAATTCCTCATAGGACAACCCTCTAATTTCGGCTGCCGCCTCCGCCACCAATTTTACATATGCGGTCTCATTTCGTTTCCCGCGGAAGGGATGAGGTGTCAGGTAAGGCGCGTCCGTTTCGATCAATAATCGATCAAGCGGAACCTTTGCCAAAACCTCTTTGGGCTGCTTCGCATTCTTGAACGTAATCGGCCCCCCAAACGAGATATGGAATCCCATATCCAGGCACATTTTGGCCGTTTCCCAGCTTCCGGAGAAGGAATGCATGACACCGCCGACCTCGGAGGCTTTTTCTTCACGCAAAATGTTAACGATATCTTCATGCGCATCCCGGTTATGAATGACAATGGGCATGTTCAATTCCCGGGCAAGCCCGATCTGGCGCCGAAGCACACGGTGCTGCACTTCCTTGGGGGACGTATCCCAATGATAGTCCAAGCCGATCTCCCCGATTGCCACCACTTTCTCGTGACTGCATAAAGAGGCGATCCAATCCAGGTCCTGATCCTCCATGGTGATCGCATCTACAGGATGCCAGCCTATCGCTGCATATATAAAATCATAAGTCTCCGCCAGCTTCATCGTGGTCGGGATCGTCTCCCGGTTAAATCCGATATTGATCATCCGCGTAACGCCGGCTTCAAGCGCCCGCTGAATTGCAGCTTCCCGGTCTTCGTCGAATTGGGGAGCGTCCATATGAGTGTGCGTGTCGAACAGCATAATATCCACACTCTCCTTCCTGTCGTTTCTATGTCGCCTATTTTCCATTAGTTGGTTGAATGCAAGAGTAATAACGGTGTTGTCCTGTTTTGCCTGATTTAATGCTGTTGTTTGAAAACGTCGGCGATCCTTTCCGGCATTTGACCCAGGAGCGGGCCCACCTTCTCCTCCGGATAATAAAGATGATACCGCCCTTTATGAATGCCGCTGATCGAGCGTACGATATCGGATACCTCCGAGATTTCCCTCAGCTCGTCATGCCGGTCCAGAAGGAGAATCTGTTTCTCGTTAAGCGGCATATCGGAATGAACCTTATCATAAGGAAGATCCGTTGGAAAATCAATCTCCAGGTCATATTCCGGATGCAGACCCACGGCTCGGAACGCTTGGCGGATCCCGTCGATGGTTTCCAGATCGATGTTGTCGATTTCTACGTATTTGTAGAGCTTCCGGTGCATGAAACGGCCGCATAATTCGCTAAGAAGCGGGTCTTCCTCTTCCGTCCATTGCAGAAAGGCCGTTTGAATCAGGGCTTCATCAAGGCGCAGATATTGATGCACGCCAATATTCCCCGTAAACAGCGCAGGAAGCGGTTCAATCATGAACCGGAAAGCATATCCACGGTCATGCAGCTCCTTGGCCCGGCGAAAGATTTGGCGCAGGATGATTTCGGAGCTTCGGGTGACGGGATGAAAATACACCTGCCAGTACATTTGATACCGCGACATGAGATAATCCTCCACCGCGTGCATGCCCGATTCCTTCACGACGACCCGATCCCGGTACGGCCGCAGCATCCGCAAGATTCGGTCGATATCAATCGTTCCATAATTGACTCCCGTATAGTAAGCATCCCTTAGCAAATAATCCATCCGGTCTGCATCCAGCGGACTAGTGACCAGATTCATCACAATCGGCTTATCGTAGGTTTTGTTAATAACGGAGGCAACCTTCTCGGGAAAATCGGCACCGAGCTCCTGCAATACCCGATTGACGCAAGTATCTCCGAGCAGGATCCGGCATGTCCAATCCTCGTGGTTCATATGAAAAGCTTCTTCTATGGAATGGGAAAAAGGTCCGTGCCCCACATCATGCAGCAGCGCCGCGCAGAGGGCTACTTGCCGTTCCTCGGCAGGCCAATCCGAATACCCTCTCCGTTCGAATTGAGAGATGATTCTTCTCGTAATTTCATAGACTCCAAGAGAATGGGAGAATCGGCTGTGCTCAGCTCCATGAAAGGTCAGGAAAGAAGTGCCCAGCTGCCTGACCCGGCGAAGCCGCTGAAATTCCGGGGTATCGATTAACCGCCATATAATGTCGTCCTGCACATGAATGTAATTATGGACGGGGTCCTTAAACACTTTTTCTTCCGAAATGGGTGAATGCATTTCATCTCATCTCCTTCTCGTTCACGCTTTGGTTTTAGCCGATAAACACTTCTTTTGACATCTAATGTCGAACTGTGTCGAATAACGTAAAATCGCGCTTTCCAAATCGACAAATCCAAAATCGCCGTGAAAATTGGTTCGATTATGGTAATTCCGTTGCTATATAAGGCTTTTATTCACTATACTTTCGTAAACAGGTACCGATTTTTCAAAAATATAGGTTGACTGTTTTGGGAATCGTTGGTACTATAAATAACATAAAAACTAGAACTATGTCGAATTATGACTTTTTTAAATTATGGCGAGAGGGGCATTTATAAGTTATGATGAAATCAACAGGAATTGTAAGGAAAGTCGATGAGCTTGGACGGGTCGTCATTCCGATTGAGTTGCGCCGCACGCTCGGAATTGGTGAGAAAGATGCATTGGAGATTTATGTAGACGGCGAACGCATCATGCTTAAGAAATATGAGCCTGCCTGCATCTTCTGTGGTAACGCTGAGAACGTCACTTACTTCAAAGGTAAAATTGTTTGCCATGAATGTATCTCGGAAATCCCTACACCTGTGACAAATTAAGATTTTTAGTATATAATAGCATTATTACATTTTGTTAATTCTAACCTTTTTCATATCTCCTTGGTGCCTTCCTCGGCTATGAACCCGGCCGCAGGGAGGTCTTTTTTTGGGATTAAAGAATTATAAGTTCTCAGTGAAGCGTATTCCATTCTTTAATCCCATTTTATATGTTTTGCGGTCCCCATAAAGTATTTGAAATAAGCATCGAAGCTTAGGCTCCACTTGTGGGGCTATTTTGTTTACCCCTTGGGCCAGGCAAGCCATATATTCACGACTCCGTCAGGAGTGCGTTATAGATGTCCCTTTTCGATACGCCGCGATCACCCGCGGTTTTTTTCATGGCATCCTTGCGGCTTAGTCCTTCCCCCTCATAGTGTCTCACATGCTCCTCCAGCGAAAGCTCCTGCCACCAGGCATTTTTCTCTTTCTGCTCCTCTTCTGCACTGCCGGCTTCCACCACCAAACAATATTCTCCCAGCGGGGGATGCTCCGTGAGCCAGTCCAGGCATTCGGAAATGCTGCCTCGCACAAATTCCTCGTAGCGCTTGGTGAGTTCCCGTGCCAAGGTCACCTTCCGATTTCCCAGTACCTCCTGCAGGATCTCCAGCGTCTTCTTCACGCGATGCGGAGATTCATAAAATAATAACGTTCCCTGCGCCGATTTCAAAGCTTGCAACTGCTGGACGATATCTTTGCGCTCCCGCGGCAAAAAGCCGATAAACGTAAACCGTTCGGTCGGCAAACCCGACACGATTAGGGCGGATAACGCCGCATTGGCTCCCGGGATCGGAATGACCGAAATTCCTGCCTCAATCGCAAGCGAAACCAGATCACTGCCAGGGTCTGAAATCGCCGGCAGACCGGCATCGCTGACGAGTGCCACTTTTTTTCCTTCTATTATATAACGTATGATTTCAGGACCGCTTGCCGCCTTGTTATGCTCGTGATAACTAAACAGCGGTTTAGCCGGAATTTCGAAATGGGTCAGCAGCTTGCGTGACTGCCTCGTATCCTCTGCCGCGATAATATCGCACTCCTGCAGGATGCGTACGGCGCGGTACGTCATATCCTCTAAATTCCCGATCGGCGTTGCCACCAAATACAGCGACCCCGGACTTCCCGCTCCCCGGTCGGCATAACTCTGTTGCACAAGATTTCTCATTCTTTTGTCTCATCCTCATGTGTTCCATAGTAAATTTCCATAAAATCCGGCCCGTATTTCCCCTGCTCATCATACACAATCAGCGGTGGCTTTAGCCGAACCTCGGGCTTTCCATCCCGAATGCCCTCGATCAGGACCATGTTGGCTTCCATCTTCACGCGCGGATGCACAAACCGGATGACCTTCGGCTCAATCCGGTATTTGCTCATCAGGGTGATAATCTCCGCCAGCCGCAGAGGCTTGTGAACCATGCTCATCTTCCCGCCTTGTTTGAGCAGCCTTGCACAGGACTCAATGACTTCTTCAAGCGTACAGTGAATTTCATGCCTCGCAATCGCCTGGTGCTCATTCAGCTTCAAGTCGCTGCCATTCATCGGCATATAAGGCGGGTTGACCGTAATCAGGTCATACGCTCCATATCCCTTTTCCTTGTACAGTTCCCGCAGATCGCCTTCATGGATCGTGATCTGGTCCTGAAGGTCATTCATCGCTACGCTCCGTCTGGCCATATCCGCAAGTCTGGGCTGAATTTCAATCCCCTCGATCGGCGCGCCTGTACGTGTCGACAGCAGAATGGGAATCACCCCGTTACCCGTGCACATATCCAGAATCCGGCCCCTGCGCGGTATGCTGGCAAACCTGGCAAGCAGGACCGCGTCCATGGAGAAGCTGAATACCTCTTCGCTTTGAATGATGCCGAGCTCATGGGTGAGCAGATCATCGATCCGCTCGGATGGTTGCAGTAACACTTCTTTCAATTTCATGGTTTCAACCCTTTATCTCTATAATTCGTTATATCCCCGCTACTTTGGTGTGTAACTCTTTCCACCCTTGCCTGATGATATGAAATACGTAAAAGGCTGCTCTTCACATTGCATGACAAGCAGCCATATGTTTCACTCGCGATCCTTACAGTATAACCTTTCGATTCTAGAAAAAAACCGTAGGCAGTTTCCCCTACGGCTTCTTATTTATTCAAAAAAGACAAGCAGAACAGGCAATCCCCTTCCGTCCGCAGATGTCCATAATAGACATTGCAAATGTGGAAGCCTTCATGATAGAGCCGTGCCAGGTTATCATACCCCTCACCGACCACATCTTCATGTTCCTCATCCTTCACATGAGGCTGAGGTTGTAAAGCAACTGGGTTTTCCAATTCTGCCGGATTGACTTCCCTCTTTAAAATTTTCCGGAGCTGTTCATTTTCAAGACTGAGGCGATGGTTCTCTTCCAGCAGTTCCTTGATGACCAGCTTAAGTCCACCCAGTTCACTGTGTATATGTCCCATCTGTGTTTCCAACTCTTGAATGAGCACAAAAATGTTTTTCTTCTCCAAGTCTACACCCCGAAAATAAACATTCTATTGGACTATTTGATGACAACGTCATCCATTGGAAGTTCCTTGACCTTTCCAATTTCAAACAGCTGAACATGAACCGTCCGCTTATCCGCATTGAGCCCGACTACTTTGCCTTCTCCAAGCGAAGTAACGACCAGTTTCCCTGCGGCTGGAAGCTCTTCTTTCACGCTTTCATAATTATCATGCTCAAACTTCAGGCAGCACATCAATCTTCCGCATAGCCCGGAAATTTTAGTCGGATTGAGCGATAGGCTTTGATCCTTTGCCATCTTGATCGATACCGGTTCAAAATCACCAAGCCATGAGGAACAGCACAGTACACGTCCACAAGGTCCAAGACCGCCGAGCATTTTGGCTTCATCGCGAACTCCAATCTGGCGAAGTTCGATTCTTGTTCGGAATATGCTGGCCAGATCCTTAACCAGTTCACGGAAATCCACACGGCCTTCCGCCGTGAAGTAGAAAATGATTTTGTTTCGGTCAAAGGTAAATTCCACGTCGACCAGCTTCATTTTCAGTTCGTGATCCCGAATTTTATTTAAACAGGTGGTGAATGCATCCTTCGCAGCTTGTTTGTTCTCTTCAACCACACGGGCATCGGAGTCACCAGCGATACGAATGACCTTCTTGAGGGGAAGGACAACGTCCGATTCACCTACCTCCTTCTTTCCTATCACAACTTGACCATACTCGATCCCTCTCGCGGTTTCCACAATTACGGATTGTTCCTTCTCCACGGGGAGGTCGAGCGGATCAAAGTAATATATTTTGCCCGCTTTCTTAAAGCGGACACCTACTACACTGTACAAAAATAAACCCCCTTGTGCCTGTACATATTGGCCATTCTTCGGGCCTGGGGGTGTGCTCACGCCGGAGTGTTACCGCCCAAACCCATCAATAACTGCTCTAAACTGAGCTGTCCATTGACATTATAGCGTAACTTCTTCTGACACTCTGCGGCCAAATCCATGTATGACACCCACTGTGCTGTGCTGCGGGTTGATGCATGACCAGAGATATACTCTGCCTGATCTATGAAAACGAGAGACTCTTTCCTTCCATACTGGACATGGATCATGTCCTTAAACCATAAATGAAACATACTGAACAATAAGTCCAGATGATCGGAGAGTTCGGTTTTGAACACTTTTTGACTCGCGGTGATCATCGCAGAGCCGCTGCGGTTCAAAGACTCCTTCCCTAATTGTAACACTACGTTTCTAATTTCTGCAAACCAATTCTCATTCAATATTTTCCTGCACTCGTCAAGTCCGGACGCCAGATGAACGGCACAGCGTACAAGCGCGGCAGGATAGCCCTCACCTACAAGGACCTTTTCCATCATCTGCGGATCGAGTGCCCGAAACGGGACTAACTGCGATCGTGATTGAATGGTGGGCAGAAGGGCTTGTCCATTCTCGGCAATCAGTATGGCGACGGCAGGCGCCTGCGGCTCCTCAAGAAATTTCAGCAGGCTGTTGGCTGCCTGCGTGGTCATCTTCTCCGCGCGGTCAATAATATATACCTTGGGATTCCGGTTCTCCGATCGATAGGAGAATATCCGCTGAAGATCGCGGATCTGATCGATCTTGATGCTGGCCCCATCCGGCTCGACCATCGTCAGATCCGGATGGTTGCCGTGCTCCACCTTGCGGCATTCCAAACATTGCCCGCAAGCATCGTCTTCTCTTTCCGTACAAAACAATGCCTTGGCAAACGTAAGCGCCGTCTGCATCTGTCCGGCACCGTTCGGGCCGCTAAACAGATAGGCATGACTGACAGCATTACGGCGCAAGGCATTTTGCAGCAGTTGCTTCGCAGTCCCTTGACCTACGATATCGTTAAAAGACATATGTCCTCACCTTCTACCAATCCTTCATGATGATCCTCTATGACGGAACAGTCCATCATTTCAAGTAAGCTTCTTACGCTTGCGGCTAGAATACAAGATTGATCAGCATGCCCCGGATTTCCCCTACCTTGTTCAGCAGATCAATTCTCCCCTGTTCCGTATCCAGCAGCTCATCCGCCATCTCGAGCAGCGCCGAATCGACCTCATCGATTACGTTATAGCGCTTGCCGCGCCCCCGGCGGTCCCAGCCTCGCGTTTCCTTCATTTTTACACCGCGACGAACCGTTTCTTCCAGGAACCGGCGAACCATCAATTTATATGCCTTTAACTCCCGGACGGTCATTGCTTTGGCCAAACGATCCCCTTGCATTGCAATTTCACGCATTTGACGACTCAGCTCTTCATGGGTCGCACGTTCTCCCTGCTGCTGCATCATATCCGAGAACGATCGCTTCTGAATCGGTCTGGCGTTGCCATCCGGCACCGTGATTTCGCTTTTCATGGGCCGAAAGCCCGGATTGATCTTCACCTGAATCCACCGCCTATTGCGTTATTTGTTGCATCTAATAAAACGGAGGCATCTGGTACGTTCATATCGAACAACCTATGCCTCACGTGAACGTACCTTGAAATGGTAATCTTGTCAAGCGATTCGCCGACAATGATCGAAATACGGGGTGCTTGATCCGGAGTCCATCTACAATATCCATTTATGAAAGATCATCTCCCGATTGCAGCGATCTACGGTAACTATTTTTATTATGATACAGAAGTGGTTCAGAAGACTTTCAATACAGGAGAACACAGCCGTCAAATATCCCAATAAAAACATCCGTTACGTATCTATCGCAGATCTAGAGAATGAATTTAGAAATGCTCGAAACGTTCTACAGGGAGTACAAATACCGTTGCGCCGCCAACCTGCACTTCAACCGGAAGCGGCAAATAGGAATCGGTTGTACCGCTCATAGGGGTTACCGGAGTGACCAGCTGTTCGCGGACCTTACAGCTTGTGCGAATGACGCTAAGCACACTTTCAACCTGTGAATCGTCTACCCCAATCATAAAGGTGGTGTTCCCCGCCTTCAGAAAGCCGCCCGTACTTGCAAGCTTTGTCGCCCGAAAGTTAGCTTTGACCAATGCGGCGGAGAGACGGTTGCTATCTTTATCCTGGACAATCGCAACAATCAATTTCATGGTAAACCCTCCTTGTTTATTTTGGGCATCATATGCCCTTAACACTACTTATTTGACAAACAACCTCAAAAATCCTTTAATATCGCGTCTTCCAAGTGACGATTCATTTCCCTTTCGACCTGCGCGGGTGTCTTGGAAGCATCCACGATGCGAATTCGATCCGGATTACGCTCTGCTACCAATAGATAGCCTTCCCTAACTTTCTCGTGAAATGTCAGGTTCTCCATATCCAGTCGATTCCATTCCCGTTCTGCATTCGCCGCGATCCGTGACAGGCCGATCCTCGGCTCGATATCGAATAACAGCGTCAGGTCCGGCATCCGGGTATCAATGGCAAACTGATTGATGCTCCATACCTCTTCCATGCCCAATCCACGCGCATACCCCTGGTAAACCAGGCTGCTGTCCACGAATCGGTCGCATAGGACGGTCAATCCCTGTCTTAATGCCGGCTCCACCTTCTCCACAAGATGCTGGCGGCGGGCTGCCGCGTACAACAATGCTTCGGTGCGTGCATCCATCGCGGTGTGCTCCGGATCCAGAATAATGGAGCGGATCTTCTCGGCGATGTCTATGCCGCCGGGCTCGCGGGTAATCAGATACGGGATCGAACGGTTCTGCATAAAGGCGGCGAGTCTGCCCATCATGGTCGTTTTACCGGATCCTTCTCCTCCTTCTACGGTAATAAATAGTGGTCTGCGATTATTCATAGCGTATCCTGCTTTCATCATTTGTTGATCATATGCCCCAAGTTTTACGCACCGGCGCATAACGGAGGTTTCTATCCTTTACGTTTCCTTGTAAACGACAATGGTTTGCAGCGTGGGATCGGTTATTCCCTGACACTTGGCCCCGGCCATCCTCAATGCCAGCATTCTCTGTTCCATTTCTGCTGTTATGTCTTCGCCGGGGTATAATATCGGAATGCCTGGCGGATACGGAATAACCATCTCGGCCGCCTTTCGCCCGGCGCTCTTTGCTAACGGCACCGATTCCAATCTCTCCTTGTCAATCGGCTTGAGCGAGAAAGGGATTGGAGCTGAATATGGAGCCTGTCGCAGCAAATTGTTCCACGTGGAAACATCGGAGACCGAACTTTCTTCAGTTAACAAGTTAGCATCGACATTGAAATGAGAAGAACCCTCATTCAAGTGGATCCCCGGCCGCTCGTACTTCACGAAATCCCCCTGTTCCCGCAATTTCCGGATCAGTAATTCCGTATCTTCTGCAGCAGTACCTGGTTCCATTCCGATCTCATCTGTCTTCTCCCCCTGCTCTACAATATGCACAAGAGCCCATAAGACGTGATTCGCATCTTCGCGGGTCGATCCCAATGTAAACAATAAGACGACGCGCAGCTCGTCGCTCATCTCCGGCACGCAGCCGCGCGCCTCCAGTTCGCGCTGGAGTGCATACCCGCTCAGGGCCCCGGTGCGGTCATAAATGACCGCCTTGAACGGGTCCTGGCGGGTGTACGCCGCGGCGGCTGTGCCCGCGGCGCCATCCCCGGGCTGCGGCGGCTGCAGCAGCCCGAAGCGCGGCAGCTTCGCGAGGCCGCGCCGGAAGGCATCCACGGCGGCTAGGCCAGCCGTGAAGGCGCCTGCGCCCTGCGTGTGCAGCAGGCGCCGTGCCAGATCCAGCGAAGCCATGAGCGGGTACGAGGGGCTGGAGCTTTGCACCATCGCCAGCCGCTGGCGCAGCAGGCTCCGGTCGAGCAGCACGCCCTGTACATGCAGCATGGCTCCCATCGTCATTGCGGCTAACATCTTGTGCGTGGATTGGACCACGCCGTCCGCGCCGCATGACAAAGCATTCATCGGCAACTGGGGATGCTGCCCGAAATGCGCCCCGTGCGCTTCGTCCACCAGCAACGGCACTCCGCGCTTATGGCAAGCCTCCGCCAGCGGCCTTAAGTCGCTCCCCATCCCGTAATAGTTCGGCATCGTGATGAACGCTCCCTTGGCCTCAGGGAAGGCCTCAAGAGCCGCTGTCAGCGTAGCTTCTGATGGGGCAACGGCTAAACCGCTCTGCTTGTCCAGCTCCGGCTGAAGAAACACCGCCCTTGCACCGGCCAGCATCAATCCGTTCAACACGGACTTATGTACGTTCCGCTGCACCAGCACGAGGTCGCCCGGCTCACGGCATACCGTCAGGATCAGCGCCAGATTGCCAACCGTGCTTCCGCCCACCAGAAAAAAACTTTCTTCGGCGCCAAAACAATCGGCAGCCAGCTCCTGCGCTTCCTGAATCACGCCCTCCGGATGAAATAAATCATCGGTTCCGGTAATTTCCGTCACATCGATGCGCATCGCCTCTCGCAGCATCTCCGCTGCGTCACCTTCTGCCCCGTATGCCCTGCCGTTCTTATGGCCGGGTACATGAAAAGATGAAGCCCCGCGTTCCCGATATAACCTTAAAGCTTCAGTAAGTGGGGCACGCTCTCTATGTGTAGTCATCGACATATCCCTTCGGATTACATTCTCTAACCTATTTTAACGCAAATTGAAACCTACGCCTACGTTCCATGCCCTGAAAATCCTCTCTAAACAAAAAAAGGCCCTTACTTCAGGCCCATTTAACACGCGTACCCGCGCCTATGCATTCTTCGGCATCGCAATCTGTTTTAATTGACGGATAAAAAAATGATACTTGGCATCTTCCGCACTGGTATGGACGATTTCCGATTCACATTCCTCGCATACGAATTGCGATACAATGGTGATTCCATCGGTCTTCGACTGATTGCATATGATACACACGTGTTCGGTTAATTCTTCCATAACCATCCCACCTTGATCCTTTTCCTATTAGTATGACACAGTTTCTATTATTTTAAACCTTTTCATAGGATATCTTTCTACGCTTTAATTATATGTACCCCTTGATGGCCTTGTGTCTGTACCTTTTTTTTTCAGCTTAATAAAAATATGATTTTGTCCGATAAAAACATAAAAGACTAAAACTTCTCGTCTATCGAAATTAATCTTCTATTTAAAGGGGGACGGCATAGCCCAATGGCAGATCCACACGGTCAAGCCACCTTTTATCACTACCGCTTAATCAAGAAAATCCAGATTTCCAAAAGCTTGCTCATCCTCTACTTAAGTCTGCCTTGGCTTGCTGCAGCTGCAGGGACCCTATGGGTGTCTCCGTACATTCTGCTCTATATGCTCATCGCTTTTCCGCTTATGTTATGGATCCAGTACGTTATTGGTCATACCGTGCTTGTCCTCCTGGGAACAGGCTATCGGAAGCGCTGGCGCTTCAGGCTGAGGCTGCCTTGGCTTGGTTATATCCCAGATCAACATGTCAGCCGTCGCGTATTCATGTTGGTGCAGTTCTATACCTGTTGGGTAGGGATAGTCTTAAGCGCTATCATGGCCTTCTGGTCATCGCTACCGTTTGCCATTGCGATTGTGTTCTGGCATCTATGGCTGCTTCTTCCGCGAGGTTATACCATGCTGCGCCTGAGCGGTCAGCGCAAAGACGGGATGTTAAAAATGAATGAGCAGGATATCTCATACTACCAGCAATAAAGTAAGGGATTTTTCGTGTTTGAATTTACTACATAGCGTTATAACGATATTCTCTTGTACATGAAATAAAGACCTCATTCCGAAGCCGGAAGAGGTCTTTATTCATTCGCTTTATTGCTTTCCAATCCTTGTATGACTTGTTTCTTAAGCTGAGCAGGAACCGTGATTATGAGAAAATCGTCTTGCACCGACAGGTGGACGATACTTTTACCTTTTTCAAACACTAACGAAGACCCGTTGTCTTCAACTTCCTTCTGCTTCCATCCCCAGGACTCGATTTCATCCAAGTAAGGCTCAGGAATACTGTCGTCTTCCTTCAAGCCTGGAAGCGCATAGCGTACATAATCCAAGTCACTATTGCCTGTCGTCTGCTCCGTTTTATTCGCTTCCTTCGGAACCGGGAATGATTTCACATTCGCTGCCCCGTCAAAGGATTTCCAGCTTGGTTCCGTGGATGCCCCGCATCCGGATCCGATTAACAGTATCGTACCCGCACAGATCATTCCTGCCACATGCAGACCACTTTTACGCAACATGTCATTGTCCTCCTTCCCCCACAATAACCGGTCTCCAGATGAGTATTCATAGTTGGTTGGTTAATGGAGAACCTTCCAATCAGGCCTTCATTCCTATAGCCTGCGTAAATCGGTAAAGACTTACCCGATTATGACTAATTCTATTATACTGATTTTCGGCGTGGTATCGGTAACAAAATCTTCATCTGTTTACGTCAATTTTATGATCATGTTATATAACAGAAAAGCCGCTGGCGCTTCGTTTGGTGCTATATAAAGCGTTGGACCTCTTAACACATCAAAGCATCAAAAGTCCCATAAACAAATAAAAACCACCATCGATTACATCGACAGTGGTTTTTCGCTTGGCGACGTCCTACTCTCCCGGGACCCTTCGGTCCAAGTACCATCGGCGCTGGAAGGCTTAACGGTCGTGTTCGGTATGGGAACGCGTGGAACCCTTCCGCCATCGCCACCAAACGGTTCA
>Ga0209784_100154_pt1 | contig 62380 bp, 61 predicted proteins | sample AraplaCvi_mLB_r2_2_FD_184284 | JGI IMG/M metagenome (GOLD analysis project Ga0209784, IMG submission 184284) | Arabidopsis root microbial communities from North Carolina, USA - plate scrape CL_Cvi_mLB_r2 (SPAdes) (version 2) | ecosystem: Host-associated > Plants > Roots > Endosphere | place: USA...
TTGGTAAATAATTTTTTGGACATGTTTGTACGCTCCGATAGTTGTTTTTCTTATTATAAACTTAAAAACAAAAAGACCCTATAAGATGACCTTTTTAAAGTGTCTATCCTATAGGGTACATTTTACAATAAGATGTGCTTGGCTTTTTTTCGTTATATAATATAGAGAAAAAGCGGAAGTTATCCTTATAAATATGAGAAAATAAAGGGACAAACGCTACTTTAAGAAAAAGGGGCAGGTAGGCGATGAATGATTTAATGAAACGAAAGCTTGAAATTTTACCAGATCAGCCTGGCTGCTATTTGATGAAAGATCGACAAGGAACCATTATTTATGTCGGGAAAGCTAAAGTGCTGAAAAATCGAGTACGCTCGTATTTTACTGGTTCGCATGAAGGGAAAACACAGAGGCTTGTAGGTGAAATAGAAGATTTTGAGTACATTGTGACATCCTCCAATATTGAAGCTTTAATTTTAGAGCTTAATCTTATAAAACTACATGACCCGAAGTACAATGTTATGCTGACGGATGATAAAACGTATCCGTATTTAAAAATTACAAATGAAAAACACCCGCGCCTTATTACAACGCGAAAAGTGAAAAAGGATAAGGCAAAATACTTTGGTCCATATCCGAATGCGTATGCAGCAAGTGAGACGAAAAAGCTGTTAGATCGTTTATATCCTCTTCGAAAATGTGTACAACTCCCTACCAAGGTTTGTTTGTATTATCATATGGGGCAATGCTTAGCCCCTTGTGTGAAAGATATAGATGCAGAAATTTACCACAATATGATTGAGGATATGACAAAGTTTTTAAATGGTGGGGTTGAGGAAGTCAAAAAGGAGCTAGAGGTAAAAATGCTAGCGGCCGCAGAAAATTTAGAGTTTGAGCGTGCAAAGGAATTTCGTGATCAAATTGCACATATTGATACAGTCATGCAAAAGCAAAAAATCGTATCGAGTGATACAACGAATCGCGATGTATTTGGCTATGCCGTCGAGAAGGGCTGGATGTGTGTTCAAGTTTTCTTTGTTCGTCAAGGGAAGCTCATTGAGCGAGATGTCTCGATTTTCCCGATTTATCAAGAGGCAGAAGAGGAATTTTTGACATTTGTTGGACGATTTTACGACAAGCTAGAGCACATTAAACCTAAGGAGATTTTTATCCCACAAACCATTGATGCAGAAATTTTAACGGAATTACTAGAAGTTAAGGTACTAACACCAAAACGAGGGCAAAAAAAAGAGCTAGTTGAATTAGCGACAAAAAATGCTGAAATTGCGGTAGCGGCAAAATTCCAGCTTATTGAACGGCAAGAAGAACGCACAATAGGAGCATGTGAGGCGCTCGGTGAAGCTATGGGCATTTCTGCACCTTTACGGATTGAGGCTTTCGATAATAGTCATATGCATGGGACAGATGCTGTATCTGCAATGGTTGTCTTTATCGATGGAAAACCTGCAAAGAAGGAGTATCGAAAATACAAAACACGTACAGCCGCCAAGCATGATGATTACGGGGCGATGCAAGAAGTAATTCGCCGTCGATACACACGCGTATTAAAAGAAGGTCTACCTTTACCGGATTTAGTACTAATAGATGGCGGCAAGGGGCAAATGGAAGTCGCGCGAGAAGTATTAGAGGATGAACTCGGCCTTGTTATTCCAATTGCCGGATTAGCAAAAGATGAAAAGCATAATACGTCACAGCTTCTATTTGGTGATCCAGCTGAAGTAATTGCGTTAAAGCGAACTAGCGATGGATTCTACTTACTACAGCGAATCCAGGACGAAGTACACCGTTTTGCTATTACCTTCTTACGACAACAGCATGAGAAACATGCAATACAATCTGTCCTCGATAATATAGAGGGCATTGGTCCGAAGCGGAAACAACAATTACTCAAGTATTTTGGCTCTGTCAAAAAGATTCGTGAGGCAAATGTGCAAGCATTACAGGAAGCAGGGATGCCTGCTAATCTGGCTAGCAATATTTATGATTATTTTCATCCAGTAGAAGACTCCCACCTCTAAAGGTGATGGGATGAATGCAGATGGAACCCCTTTTCAATGGGTGTATAAACAACTACAGTCTAAAAACCCCACGTATTGTGACAACGACTGAGTGACCAACATTTTGCTGTTGCGCTACCGCTGCGCTTTCGCGCAAAAAATATCTGCCGCTGCCGCTTCGCTTTCGCGCAAAAAATATCTGCTGGTCAAAGCCTCCGAACTTAATTACGCCAAGGCAAAATCGATATTCAATAAGATCCATTGTCAAAGGATTAGGCGTATGCTAAGGTTGTATTTAACATAGCTTTTTAATATAGCAATGTTTTTTAGTAGTTTCTATTTATTAAAATGGGAATTTCTTCACTAAGTTTCAAATTAAATACGATCACTATTTAGTGATGATAGAGGTGCAAGGTTCAAGAGTAGTACATACGAGGACGAACAAGTCCGGTGAAAATGTGTGAAAGGGGAACTTGCCGAAGTGGAGCATCGTTGTTTCCGATGCTGTGCTGGTTTTACATTTAAGAGATGTAAGACTGTCGATTCTATACGTTTCGGAGAGCTATCACACATGCGCAAGTTACTTTATTGTACATGTTATAGGCAGCTTTCACGTTATGTGAAAGCTGCCTTTTTAGATTTTTCTCGAAACAACATTTTTTCAAGGCTGTTAGGCGTTTGCTTTTGTCATGTTATTAAAGTTGCAAAAGTATCGCTACTTTTATCAGCGAAATGATTGAATACGAAGGAGAATGATAAAGATGACGAGAGTTGTGATGAAATTTGGTGGTGCTGCATTCGCATCAACAGAGTGCATTCAAAATGTTGCGAAAAAGGCGATTGCAGAAAAGGAAAGAGGTTTTGATGTTGTCGTTGTCACTACAGCTATGAGGGGTATGGCTAAAGAATTAGCGAAGATGGCTCGTGAATTATCAGACCATGCATCTAAGCGTGAACTAGACGCACTATTTTCAACAAGCTCACAACTCACAAGTACATTAGTGGCAATTGCTATACAGGAGAAAGGATATGATGCCGTGTCATTAACGGGCTGGCAGGCAGGCATTGAAACCGATGCTATGTATAGCAATGCCCGTATTGAGGAAATGAATGCTAGTCGAATTGAAGAGCATTTTGTACAGGGGAAAATCGTTATCGTTGCTGGGGAACAAGGTATCGATAATTCACGGAATATTACGACGTTAGGTAAAGGTGGTGCGGAAACGTCGGCTCTAGCAATTGCAGCAAAATTGAAGGCGGAGCGGGTAGATATTTACACGAATGTGGATGGCGTCTATACAGCTGATCCAAGTCATGTTGCTGGGGCACAAAAACTAAAAGAAATTTCCTATGATGAAATGCTAGAGCTATCAAACTTAGGGTCACAAGTTTTACACCCGCGAGCTGTAGAGTTAGCAAAGAAATTTCAAATCCCAGTTATCATTCGCTCGAGCGAAATAGATACTGTAGGTACTTTATTGAAGGAGGAAGTTGAAATGGAAAAAAATTTAATTGTACGTGGTGTTGCCTACGAGGCAGACGTTATTCGCTTAACTGTTGGTTATGATGCTTATTCTAATGCTTCGTTAGCAAATATGTTCACAATACTTGCAGAAAATCGCATAAACGTCGATATAATCGTACAGGCAATAATTGATGGTTTAAAGCCGACGGTATCTTTTACTATTTTAAAAGAGGAGTTCGCTGAAGCATTACGTGTTCTAGAAGATAGTAAATTATCACTAGGGTTTAGTTTTGCTGATTTTGAAATTGGCTTAGCGAAGGTTTCCATTATTGGCTCAGGGATGGCATCTAACCCAGGGGTGGCTGCGAGGATGTTTGATCGTCTACGTCGTGAAAATATCCCTGTAAAAATGGTGAGTACTTCTGAAATAAAAGTGTCTGTTGTTGTACCTCAGGACGAAATGATTCGTGCAGCAAATGCATTACATGATGAATTTAATTTATTTCAGGAAGTGTCTTTTGTACCGAAAGCGTAGCGACAGGTACAAAGATAATGCGGTTTTGAGTCACTTTTTTTAGCGGGGCGTGGATAGAGCAGCCAAAGCGACGGATAGAGATTGTAGAACAAGCGCTTTACATATAATATTGAAAAAGATGTGCCAGTAAAATGCACATCTTTTTTTGTTCACATCAATTTAATATTTTATCCAATTCTATTGTTATATAATAAAATGTGACATGTTTTACCAAGGGGAAGGTGGAAGTTTGTATGGGGTTATTCGGTTTATTTCAAAAACCAATGGATGAAAGTGTTGAGATGCACAACGATTTAGAAATACAAATATTAAAAAAGCGAATTCTGGAATTGGAACTTGAGCAGGAAAGCATTGATGTGAAAAATGCGGTTTTAGATTTTGTACTAGCGCATATGGAGTTAATTAATTTTCAAACGGCTTTAAAGGTTCAAAATGTCTCTACGAGTGTAGGGGATATTTCAGCAATGAGTGAAGAAATGTCGTCAAATACAGAGGAAATGCTTGCGGTTGAACAAAATGTTAATGCAAACATTCAAGAAATAAAACAGCATTCATTACTACTTGTAGAGGAAATGGAATCATCTATTTCAAAAGGTGAAATGGTTCAGGAGTTGTTGGCCAAAGGAGCTCATTCAACAGAACAACTGAAGAATGAAATGACCAAAATGGACAATATTAGTACTGGTGTAACTGGGATTGCCGATCAAACACAATTACTATCTTTAAATGCCTCAATTGAAGCCGCACGTGCTGGTGAGCATGGAAAAGGCTTTAACGTTGTTGCGATGGAGGTAGGGAAGTTAGCCAACAGTTCGAAAGGTTCATTGCAAGAAATGACAAAAATTCGAACAGTCATTGATAAGAAATTACATAATACAATAACAAATATTAAGCAAGTCGAACATTATTTAACTGACTTTTTAAGGATCATGAAGGACAATATTGCTAATCTGACTGTAACAAGTAGAAATATTGAAGAAGCAGCACATGGTATTCATCAAATAACAGCTGCCTCAGAAGAAAATGTAATAGCTGTAGGTCGTTTAGCGGAAACAACGACGGAATTATCACGTACTAGTGACTTCTCGGATCTAATACAAAATCAAGTATCTGAAATGTTAAAAGCTATTGCACCGACAATCAGAAGGCCATCAGAGCAAACGGTAGTTAGCCAATTGGCAGCAAGGTTAATGGATCATGCTAGTTTTTTACGAAATGCTATTCACAAGGCTGGTCAAAAAGAAACGATAAAAACGCATCATCAATGTATGTTTGGAAAATGGTATTACGGACATTATGAGGAATATCAAAACTTACCAGAATATCGTAATATTGAACAACCACACGAATTAGTACATATGGCCGCCCAAAAGTTAGTGAATGAACTGTCAATTCATAACATAGAAGAAATGATTCAACACTCACTTAATATTTTGGAGGCATTTATTTCGTTCATAGATGTACTTTTAAAAAAAAGACATGCTCAATTATAAATAAAGGTTAACAAGGAAGCTGCTTTGCTGTCGCGTCTATAACGATAATCCAAGGAGTTGCTCAGTCTCCGTAGGGAATAACTTCTATATTATATATAAAAAGGATTGCTATCCATAAATTAGGGATGACAATCCTTTTCGTTTTATTCAGTAGGAACGGTGTTCATGATTCTTTCTTTCACGTCCCATTTTACTGTGAACGTAACATTTTGTTGCTTTTCACGTTTTTCATCATAGCATTCTGTTAAATAACCTTTTGCTTGCTGGATTTGCTCAGCTATAAACCCTGCTTCAAGTCTAAAGCTACGAAGACCGATTTGTAACAGTTCTGGATCATTTGTCAACTGAAATATGCGTCCATCCTTCGACTCTTTGATAAGCTCTAAATTACCCCAACAGGCATCTGCGAAAAATGCGATAAGTTCATCTTGACTTGTACAGGGGAACTTCCGAGCTAGATCTTTTCCTGCCCAGTAAAGGACATCACCTTCGTGTTTACCAAGAATGGAAGATAAAATATAATCGCGAATTATCTCATACCCAAAAGCTGAGATTGTAGGAGATGAAGTGTTTAACATTGAAAGCCTTCTTTCTTTGAATTTTCTTAAAATTTGACACTGATAAAGTAAAGATAGATTTTTCGAGAAAAAACGATGCATCATGTACTAGATTGCTTCTTTAATAAGGAGTGTGAAAAACTTTAAGTTGCCTTGACGCTCGTAGCTCTTGAGAGTACAATAAACATGTCATAATATTGTACCATGATGAAATACACAGTCAATGAAGTATCAGTTACAAAATGATGACTTCTTTAGTTGTGCTATTTTAAGTACTAAGGGGGGTAACAGTCTTGTCGAAAGATCGAGAGTTTTTATGGCGTCGCTTACATTCTCTACTTGGTATCATTCCAGTAGGTCTGTTTTTAACGATGCACCTGTTCATTAACTTTACAGCAACAGGCGGAGCAGAAAGTTACAACGCAGCTACCGCTAATATGGAAAAGATTCCATTCCTTATCCTAGTTGAATGGATTGTCATCTATATTCCATTAATGTTCCACGCATTTTATGGTGTCTACATTGCATTCACTGCTACACCAAATACAGGACGTTTCAGCACATACCGTAACTGGATGTTCTCATTACAACGTTTCACGGGTGTATTCTTAGTGATCTTCATTGCATGGCATATTTTCCAAACTCGTATTCAAAAAGCACTTGGTACAGAAGTTGATTACGACATGATGGCAAATATCGTTTCAAATCCATTCATGCTTGGATTCTACATTGTTGGTATTATATCAGCAACTTTCCACTTATCTAACGGTTTATGGGCATTCCTAGTAAGCTGGGGTATTACACAATCTCCTCAGTCTCAAAAGATTGCTACTTATGTAACAAACATTATTTTCGTAATTCTAAGTGTAGTTGGTGTGGCTGCTATTTTAGCTTTTGCTTAATGTAATAGAAGCTACTATAGAGCATATGGCAATCATTGCAATTTTTTAAGAGGAGTGAGAAATAATCATGGCGAAAAGCAAAATAATTGTTGTCGGCGGCGGTCTAGCTGGTCTGATGGCAACGATTAAAGCAGCTGAAGTTGGTACTGAAGTTGATTTATTCTCATTAGTTCCTGTAAAACGCTCACACTCTGTATGTGCGCAGGGCGGAATTAATGGTGCGGTAAATACAAAAGGTGAAGGGGATTCTCCTTGGATTCACTTCGATGATACAGTATACGGTGGGGACTTCTTAGCGAACCAACCACCAGTTAAGGGTATGTGTGATGCAGCCCCTGGTATTATTCATTTAATGGACCGTATGGGTGTTATGTTCAACCGTACACCAGAAGGTCTTCTTGATTTCCGTCGTTTTGGTGGTACATTACACCACCGTACAGCATTCTCAGGTGCGACGACTGGTCAACAATTACTTTACGCACTAGACGAGCAAGTTCGTTCTCACGAAGTAGCTGGTTTAGTTAACAAATATGAGCACTGGGAATTCCTTGGTGCAGTAATCGATCCTGACGGCGTTTGTCGTGGTATCGTAGCGCAAGATATGCGTACAGAAGAAATTAAATCATTCCGTGCAGACGCTGTTATTATGGCGACTGGTGGCCCTGGTATTATCTTCGGTAAAACAACAAACTCTGTTATCAATACAGGTTCTGCTGCTTCTATCGTTTACCAACAAGGTGCTTCTTACGCGAATGGTGAGTTCATTCAAATTCACCCAACGGCTATTCCTGGAGATGACAAAAACCGTCTAATGTCAGAATCAGCTCGTGGTGAAGGTGGCCGTATTTGGACTTATAAAGACGGTAAACCATGGTACTTCTTAGAAGAGAAATACCCAGCATATGGTAACTTAGTACCACGTGATATTGCTACACGTGAAATCTTCGACGTTTGTGTGAACCAAAAACTAGGTATTAACGGTGAAAACATGGTATACCTAGATCTTTCTCATAAAGATCCACATGAATTAGATGTAAAACTTGGTGGTATTATTGAAATCTACGAAAAATTCGTAGGTGATGATCCACGTAAATTACCAATGAAAATTTTCCCAGCAGTTCACTATTCAATGGGTGGATTATGGGTTGACTACAACCAAATGACTGAAATTCCTGGTTTATTTGCAGCAGGTGAATGTGATTACTCTCAACATGGTGCAAACCGTCTTGGTGCAAACTCATTATTATCTGCTATTTACGGTGGTATGGTTGCTGGTCCAAACGCAGTAGACTATGTTAAACATCTTAAAAAGCATGCGGAAGATCTTCCACAAGAAATCTATGATGCACGCGTTCAAGAAGAACAAGCTAAGTGGGAAGCTATCATGAAAATGGATGGCACAGAAAACGCTTACTTACTTCATAAAGAGCTTGGTGAAATGATGACAGCTACTATGACAGTAGTACGTTATAATGACCAACTTGAAGATACATTGAACAAACTTGATGAATTCCAAAAACGTTGGGAAAACATTAACATCAACGATACACAAAAATGGAGTAACCAAGGTGCTCACTTTACGCGTCAGTTGAAAAATATGATTTACCTTGCGAAAGTAATGACAAAGGGTGCATTATTACGTAACGAATCACGTGGTGCACACTATAAGCCAGATTTCCCGAACCGTGATGATGAGCAGTTCTTAAAAACTACAATGGCGAAATTTGACCCAACTACTGGTGATCCAATTATCACGTACCAAGAAGTCGACGTTTCATTAATTCCACCACGTAAACGTGATTACTCTGCGAAAGGAGACTAAGAATTATGAATATCGCAGCTAATACTGGAAGAATGGTCAAAGTTGAAATTTTACGTCAAGATACACAAGGTGGCAATGGCTACTGGCAGAAATTCGAAATTCCTTACCGTCATGGTATGAACGTTATTTCTGTATTAATGGAAATTCAAAAGAATCCAGTTATGTCAAATGGTGAAAAAACAACACCAGTTGCATGGGATATGAACTGTCTTGAAGAAGTTTGTGGTGCATGTTCAATGGTTATCAATGGCCGCCCACGTCAATCTTGTTCAACGCTTGTTGACCAATTGACTGAGCCAATTAAACTTGAGCCTATGAAAACTTTCCCAGTTATTCGTGACTTACAAGTTGACCGTGAACGTATGTTCAATGCACTTAAAAAAGTTAAAGCATGGGTTCCAATCGATGGTACTTATGATTTAGGTGAAGGTCCACGTATGCCAGAAGGTAAACGTCAATGGGCTTATGAATTATCTAAATGTATGACTTGTGGTGTATGTATGGAAGCATGTCCAAACGTGTCTGAAAAAGCTTCATTCATCGGACCAGCACCATTATCACAAGTACGTTTATTCAACACTCACCCAACTGGTGCAATGATTAAAGACGAACGTTTAAATGCAATCATGGGTGATGGAGGCCTTGCAAACTGCGGTAACTCGCAAAACTGTGTAGCTGCTTGTCCAAAAGGTATTCCTTTAACAACATCTATCGCATCATTAAACCGTGCAACTACAGTGCAAATGTTCCGTAACTTCTTCGGTTCTGACCACTACGTAGACTAATAGTACAAGCTTTACTCCGAAACTCCCTTACACTGCATGTGTGAGGGAGTTTTTTCTATGAAAAATAAAAAATAATTTTGTAGAATAAAACTTGAAAATGCTTGATTATCCAATTCGCCATTAAAGTTTCGTACAATAGGGAGTTCAGATAGGGGCATTTTCAAGAAAGAGTAATAAACTAAATATGATGTCTTTATTAAAAAGATTGAATTGGGGAATAAAATAGCAATCATTAGGATGTACAGAAAGTGAGTTTTAACGAGTGAAAATGTGAATTTTCTATGATAATATAGTGTTTTCCTTTATAATGAATCTGTATTCATTTATAACTTGCTAATGCCGTTTGTTGTTTTGGGAAGAAGCGAGTGAAAACTAGGGGGATGGCTAAGATGAAAGCAAATTATATCGGAGATTTTCAGGAATGGGCAAAGGATTTTGCATTTTTTATTGAGGTTCGTGTACGTTTTTCAGAAACGGATATGTACGGTCATATGAACAATACAGTTAGCTTTACATATTTTGAACAAGCACGAATTGATTATTTTCGTCATTTAGGTGTTCTCATGCCATCAGCAATTGATGAACATGTAGAGGGTATTCCAATTGTAGCCGACTTACAGTGTGATTACGTGAAACAAGTTTTCTTTGATGATGTACTAAAAATCTATACGAAAGTAGCGACAGTAGGCAACTCATCATTGGACATTCATTACTTAGCGAAAAACCAGCATGATGAAGTTTGTTTTACGGGTCGTGGTACGGTAGTGCAAATGAACCCTCGAACTGGCAAAAGTGTACCATTATCTGAAGAAGAAAAAACTCACCTAGCAAGTTTAGTGTTCCTGTAGTATTGGAAAAGGATGGCGAAAGTTAATTATCCAAAGACAGAAATTTTGAGCGTTATATTTTTCAACAGTATTGCAATTTCGAGGAAATAAATATAAACAATGATTCCAACGATTGAAATTTACGGCTCATTACAAAAAGTTGTAGATGACATTTGGTAAAGCGTATGCCATATATATAAGTTGATTGAAGTGGAAACTGGGCAATTCCTTGGGGATCAGCGCTCATCGGACGCCCCCGGGAAAGCGCCTAAGCGAAACAAGAAAGCAACCACTCGTTATGCTGATGATGCATTTTTACATAAAATCATTAATTGGTGGAAGTAATTTCCGAATTTTTTTAGGAAACACGAGATAATCATGAAAATAGCCGTCACCGCTCCTCATTCCTTAACATAAGTTACAATACGTGCGGGGGAGGAGGGTGTAACTGAAAATGAATGGCTCTCATCATCGTTCTCTTTTAACGAACCGAGAACGTGAAATATTTGCGCTTTTATTAGCTGAAAAAACAACGAGGGATATTGCAGAGCAACTTGGTATTAGTGAAAAAACAGTGCGAAATCACATTTCCAATACAATTCAAAAGTTAGGTGTAACGAATCGATCTCAGGCGTTAATTGAGCTGTTACGCTTAGAAGAATTCAAATTAGACTAATTGGACACTTGCTATTTCAGAAAAAAAACGACAAAATAGAACTATTCAACGTATTTTTAGGAGTGAAATAGTTATATGTCGAATGAAGTAACAAAGCACTCACCTGAAACCGTTGCAACGGTTGAAAAGGAATTACGCTATATAGCGGCGATTGTGAAGCAAAAAGGAAGAGAGATTGTTTCACAGTATGCGATTACGCCGCCACAATTTGTTGCATTACAGTGGTTAGAAGAGCTTGGAGATATAACAATTGGTGACTTGTCAAATCGATTATACTTAGCTTTTAGTACAACAACAGATCTAGTGGACCGAATGGAGAAAAATGAATTAGTCAAGCGAATGCGTGACGAAAATGACCGTCGTGTCGTTGTTGTTCATCTTCTCGAGAAGGGCGAACGCATTATTCAAGAGGTTATTGAAAAAAGACAGCAATATTTGCAAGAGAAGCTTGTTGGTTTTAACGAACAAGAAGTCGCGCAATTATCAAGCTATTTAGAAAAACTACATGTACACATGAAACAGGATTGAGGCGGAAAGTATGAATGCCCCGATAGGCGTTATTGATTCAGGAGTAGGCGGTTTAACCGTAGCAAAAGAAATAATGAAGCTATTACCAAACGAAACAATCTATTATATTGGTGATACAGCAAGATGTCCGTATGGTCCAAGAAGTCGTCAGGAAGTACGAAATTTCACTTGGCAAATGGCAAAAGCACTAGAGAAAATGAATATCAAAATGCTCGTCATTGCTTGTAATACAGCGACTGCAGTAGCACTCGAAAGTTTACAAAGAAATATGCCTTTTCCGGTACTAGGCGTTATTAATGCTGGCGCACGTGCAGCTGTAAAGAAAACGAAGCGACATGAAGTCGTTGTGCTTGCAACAGAAGGAACAATTAAAAGCGGGGCGTATGAGGAAGCCTTATTATCTTTGAATACGTCGGCTCATATTATTCCGCTTGCTTGTCCAACATTCGTACCACTTGTAGAAAGTGGCGAATATAAAGGTGAATTTGCAAATAAATTAATTGCGGAAGGCTTAAAGCCGTTAAAAAATGAACAATTTGATACGGTCATACTAGGATGCACGCACTATCCTATTCTGCAAAAACAAATTGAAGCTGTTGTAGGAGAAGGAGTTTTTGTGCTTTCTTCTGCAGAGGAAACAGCAAAGGATGTTCAAGAAATGCTTGAATATAATGGCACATTGGCTGACCTAGACGCTGTGCCTGCCCATAAATTTTATGCAACTGGTTCAGTGCCTATTTTCCGTTCAATTGCTGAAAGTTGGCTTGAGCAAGGTACTCTCCAAATAAAACGTTTGACATTAAAATAAAAAATCAGCTTAGCTATGGGCTAGGCTGATTTTTGCCGTTTTTAGCATTGTACATAAGGGCCCGAGCACTTTTTTGAAGGTGAAAATTATGTTAAGATGAGTGCGCGAAAGATTTTAGGAGGAACGAAAATTATGACAAGATTTGATGGAAGAAATGTAGATGCGCTGCGTCCCGTGAAAATTGATAGTGAGTATTTATTGCACCCAGAAGGCTCAGTGTTAATTCAAGTAGGCAATACAAAAGTAATTTGCACAGCAACGATTGAGGATAAGGTTCCTGGCTTTTTACGTGGACAGGGCAAAGGGTGGATCACTGCAGAATACTCGATGCTACCTCGTGCAACAGCACAGCGTACAGCACGTGAGTCATCTCGCGGCAAAGTTAATGGCCGCACAATGGAGATTCAACGATTAATCGGTCGTGCATTACGTGCTGTCGTTGATTTAGAAGCACTTGGTGAGCGTACTGTATGGATTGACTGTGACGTGATTCAAGCAGACGGAGGAACACGTACAGCCTCAATAACAGGAGCATTTGTAGCGATGACACAAGCAGTTGCAAAGCTCGCTGAAGAAAAACAATTAGCAAAGTTCCCAATCACAGACTATTTAGCTGCAACAAGTGTTGGTATTGTAGAGGATCACGGAGCAATTTTAGATTTAAACTACGTTGAAGATGTTGCTGCTGCGGTAGATATGAATATCGTCATGACAGGAGCAGGACGCTTTGTTGAGCTACAAGGAACAGGTGAAGAAGCAACCTTTTCTCGTGAAGAGTTAAATGAACTGCTGGCGTTAGGTGAAGCAGGCATTCAACAATTGATTGCACTTCAAAAAGAAACACTAGGTGAATTGGCTAACAAAGTGGGAGGAAATGAATAACATGAAACAAGTAGTCATTGCAACTAAAAATAAAGGAAAAGCAAAAGATTTTGAAGCGTTATTTGGTCCACTTGGTTATGAAGTAGTAACGATGTTTGATGTTGCCCCGGATATGGAAATAGAAGAGACAGGTACTACTTTTGAGGAAAATGCAATTTTAAAGGCAGAAGCATTAGCAAAAGAGCTTGGTACAATTGTTATCGCTGATGATAGTGGCTTAGCTGTTGACGCATTAAATGGTGAACCAGGCGTGTATTCTGCACGTTATGCTGGCGATCATGATGATGAAGCAAACATGGTTAAACTACTAGAAAACTTAAAAAATGTCGAGGATGAAAAGCGTACAGCACGCTTCTGCTGCTGCATTGCTATTGCAGGTCCTGATTTTGAAACGACAACAGTTTTTGGGACTTGTGAAGGTGTTATCGCACACGAAAAGCGTGGTACAAACGGATTTGGTTATGATCCAGTCTTCTTTGTCCCAAGCTTAAACCGTATGATGGCAGAGCTAACAGCCGATGAAAAAGGAGCAATTTCACATCGTGGAAATGCGATTCGTAAGTTAAAGGAACAATTACCTAATCTTATAAAATAAGAGGTGATATCCATGCAAATACTGGTCATGAGTGATACACATGGCGATAGTAATGTAATTGAAAAAGTTCGTGGCTTTTACCCACATGTCGATGCTGTCATTCATTGTGGAGATAGTGAGCTTCCTTTCTCGCATAAAGCATTGGCCGGCATGAAGAAAGTACGCGGAAATTGTGACATCGATAAAGCCTTTCCGGATGAAGTGGTATTCGATTTAGCGGACGTCACAGCCTTCGTAACACATGGCCATTTATTCAATGTAAAAACCTCGATTTTGTCATTATCCTATCGTGCCAAAGAGGTAGACGCGCAAATTGCGTGCTTTGGTCACTCTCATATTCTTGGAGCGGAAATGATTGATGATGTGTTATTTTTAAATCCCGGGAGCTTATTAAAACCACGTGGTCGTAAAGAAAAAAGCTTTGCCCTTGTAAAGGTTGAAGACACGTATTTTGAAGTAAAGTTCTTTACGGATGATAATAGCTGTATTTCCACCCACAAGTTTATGCGAAAATGAAGAAACAAAAACGCTTAAGTTTAGAAACTCTAAGCGTTTTTTGTTTTATCCCACAATCAATTATGCCTCTACATAATTACGTCTGGAATCAGCTTTGTACTTTGCCGCGAAAGCGTAGTGCTAACGCAGCGTCAGCGGCAACAGCACCGATGTTGATCACTCAGTCGTTGTTGCTGTCTCTGTTTGCCACAGGACGTGGCGTATTTCAGCGGATACGGTATAACTACCGTTTCACTTACGTTATAAAAAATATTTGCTGAAAGAAGATAATTGCAAATGGTAAAAATGGCTATGAATTGTTTATGATGAAGTAGCAAAAATAAAGATAAACGTAACGAAGGAGAAAACATGGAAAATACACTAAAATGGAATTTTGATAACAGCTATGCCCGTTTACCAAATATTTTTTATACATCAATCAATTTAAATCCAGTTCGTTCACCAAAGTTAATAATGGTAAATGAATCAGTTGCCCATTCACTTGGATTAAACGTCGATGCGTTGCAAAGCGAGGAAGCGGTAGCGATTTTTGCAGGTAACGACAATCCGACAGGTGGCATGCCCATTGCACAAGCATACGCAGGACATCAATTTGGTCACTTTAATATGCTCGGAGACGGAAGGGCACTGTTATTAGGTGAACAACTAACACCAACTCATGAACGCTTGGATATCGCCCTAAAAGGCTCAGGAAGAACGCCTTATTCCAGGGGCGGAGATGGCAGGGCAGCACTTGGTCCAATGCTTCGTGAATATATTATTAGTGAAGCCATGTATGCACTTGGCATTCCAACCTCTCGAAGTCTAGCTGTTGTGACGACAGGCGAAATGATCCTTCGTGAAACAGAGCTTCCGGGGGCAGTTTTAACCCGTATTGCAAGCAGTCATTTGCGAGTAGGAACCTTCCAATATGCAGCGAACTTTGGAACGGAAGATGAGCTAAAAGCTTTAGCGGATTATGCTTTGGATCGTCATTTTCCTAATGCTGAAGTAACCCAAAATCGTTATCTGACCCTTCTACAAGAAGTTATAAAGAAACAAGCATCGCTCATCGCAAAATGGCAGTTAGTTGGTTTTATTCATGGCGTCATGAATACAGATAATATGACCATTAGTGGTGAGACGATTGATTATGGTCCTTGTGCATTCATGGATACTTATGATCCAGCGACAGTATTTAGCTCTATTGATCGACAAGGTCGCTATGCTTATGGAAACCAGCCTAATATCGGAGGGTGGAATTTAACACGACTGGCTGAATCATTAATACCGTTAATTCATGAAAATCAGGAAGCTGCCATACATTTAGCTCAGGAAACTTTAAAGCAATATCCTCAGCTGTATTATGCAAACTGGCTAACAGGTATGCGGGCAAAACTTGGGATATTTAACGAAGAAGATCAAGACGGTCCACTCATTGAAGAACTTCTGAAGTTACTACATCAACATCAAGCAGACTATACGAATACATTTATCGCATTAACCTTCGATAAATTTGATGACTCACCGTTATTTAATACAAATGAATTTAAAGAATGGCATAAGAATTGGCTCGCACGGCTAGAAAGACAGCAAGAAACAAAAGATATGTCTCAACAATTAATGCGCGATCATAATCCAGCAGTTATTCCACGAAATCACCGTGTAGAAGAAGCATTAGAGGCTGCTGTTGAGCAGGGGGACTATAGCGTAATGGAGCGATTAATGGATGCTCTTGCTCAACCTTTTGCACATTGTGTGGAGCAGCAGGAATATGCAACATTACCAACGCCTTCTAACCAACCATATCGAACGTTTTGTGGCACATAAGTTGAAAATTATTGTGTCAATGAAATTAATGCAAAAATATAACCCTTCGGCAAAACGAAGGGTTGATTTTCGTTTCGATTGAACGCTTTCCTAAGAGCGCCCTATGAGCCGTTTGGGGCAACAGATGTTTTTTGTACGAAAGCGTAGTGTAACGTAGCGGCAGCAACAGATGTTTTTTGTGCGAAAGCGTAGTGTAACGTAGCGACAGCAACAGATGTTTTTGTGCGAAAGCGTAGTGTAACGTAGCGACAGCAACAGATGTTTTTTGTTTGAAAACAAAGGATAAATTCTTCGTTTTATTTTGAAAAAATGTCACTACACAAATTCCTGAGCATACGCTATGTTATGAATAGTAGTGAAGGGAATGTGTAAAGTGCATAAGTATTCAAAAGGTTGGTTTGTGAAACAACTTCGAGATCATGGTATTTTGGTGCATCCACAATATAAAAGTCATTTAGGCAGTTATAAAGAATCCGAATTACGCAATTTATACTACCGATATGTTGCAATAGAAACATTCGATTCAGAACAAAAATAAACATTTTCGTTTGAATAACTCCTTTGTAGGAAAGAATTTAACTACAGAAAGGAGTTATTTTATGTGGAGTAAACCGTGGATTTTAACGCAAATATGGCAAGATGTGTTGTTTCTGCATTGGCCAGTACCACCTAAGGATTTAGAGCAGTACATTCCGCAAGAATTGCAACTGGATCTCTATGAAAATAACGCTTGGCTAAGTGTTGTCCTTTTTCAAGTAAAAGGACAACGACTAAGATTTCTACCACCATTACCAGGAGTAGGTTTCCATTTGCAGCTTAATGTCCGGACTTATGTTACATATAACGGCATGAAAGGAGTCTATTTCTTTAATTCAGATGTTACGAATCGTTTTATTGTTCAAATAGCTACAATGGGTAGTCTATCATATCGTCATTCAAAAATAGCTTTACAACAAAAAGAGAATAATTTTTCTTTTACAAGTTTATATCACGGTGCACGGGATGAAAGGTTGAAAATGTCGTATCAACCGATTGCCGGTGAAATAAGTAGTTCTACCTTTGACAAATGGTTAGTGGAACGTTATCATTCTTGGTCGAAATGTAAAAGTTCTCTAGTTCGCATAGATATAAATCATAAGCCATGGCAGCTGCAGCGAGTTCATTTTCACATTGAAAGCAACACAGTAGCTCCATTCGTAAAGGAATCTATACAAGGCATTCAACCGATTGCTCATTATTCGAAAAGGAAACAGGCTAAAATTTTCTCACCAATTTTGGAAAACAAAAAGATTTATTAATGTTAATAAAAGAGGTAATAAAATTGCATTACAATGGCGCTTGCAATCATATCCGACATAGCAAGTGCCTCAGCTTCAATAGCATCAAAAACTTGAATATCCTCTTGATAGTTTTTCTGAATCATAGTTACGGCTTCCTTTTTGTTAAAGCTAAATGTGTGTAGAACATTTTTTGTACTTCCTCTCAAAAATATTGCAATGTCGTCAGCATTACGATCCATTCCTTTTCCTTTGCATCCGGTGTTGCAACATCTCCTTTGACAGCTGCAGTGACTAACTGCGCAGCAATGAGAAGATGTTCTATAATCAATTCAGCATAACGATTTCAGCAATTTGGTCACCGTAAAATGGACGTAGACAATTGCCTAAGTCCGTCGCATTTTGTAACAGCCGTTCTTGCACAAAAGGCAAATCAGGTAAGCCAAACACAATACTTATAATCGTCATCCTCTCCAATTGACATGCTCCATGCATAGTATACAATTCATTGCCATAAAATCCGATTCAACCTTACTGATACAGCGACGATAATCGTTCTGTGGCTGTGAAAAATGGCGAATAGGTGCAGTATACTGTGTGTAAGAGGCATTATAGAGCTTGCTTAAGGGACTTACGAATTTTCCGTTTGATATGGGCACAATGTATTTCCACTCCTTCTAATTTTCTTCCTAATGTAGAATACTCCAAGGTATTTCTGTATATGAAAAGAACCAATTTGTGAAAGGAGTAAATATAGCTTTTCTATCATTTTTTAGTCATCCCATCATCTACTGTTAGATTAATGTCTGTAAAAAAATTATTTGTTGGGCTCATGAATTATGCCTTAGCAAAATTCCGTGACATCTGCTGAAAGAAATTGAATTTGTTTGAATCATATCATTCCATTCCTCCAATGTTACGTCATAAAAAGATTTATGTTGAAATTTCCCTGCATTATTAATTAAAATATGGATAGTACCAAAAATGATCAACCACTTTTTGCAATAAAAAATGTCTTGTTCTTTCGCAACATCGGTTTGAAAAAAGAACAGAATAACCTAGCAAAAGTAAATCTTTTCCTACGAAGCCCTAAATCTTTATTTACATCAGCAATAACAATATAGGCACTATTTCGTTCATACGTAAGTACAATGCCTTTACCTATGCCTTGCGCACCACCAGTTACGATGACTACTATATCTTTAAACATGATAGTATTATTTAGGCAAAAGTAGAGATGAAGAGGGCATAATGGTGGATAGGAAATCATATAATATTAATATTGAGGCAAACCTTGCCTTCATAGTTAAATTAATGTTGACATTATGATAAAAAGCACATATAATAAGTATTGTCCTTGATATGGACTACATATAAAATAATATTATGTCTCAGTAGCTCAGCAGGATAGAGCAACGGCCTTCTAAGCCGTCGGTCGGGGGTTCGAATCCCTCCTGGGACGTCTATAACAAAATAAAGGTTGATTTTCAACCAAAAAGAAAAACGCTTAAAGCCTTATGAATACTAGGTTTTGAGCGTTTTTTCATTCTTTGATAAATATTGAAAATCGCATTGAATAACATATAAAATCTATTTTAGGTAAACAAAATGTAAACAAAGTAAACAAAAAATTAAGATGAATAAACGTTGATTGCTATTTCTTCATCGCGTTCTTCCATCTCTTTTAATACATGCGAATAATGGTCAAGTGTTGTTTGAATATCAGAGTGTCCCAAGCGTTTTGAAACAGAATGAATATTAGCGCCTTTATATATCAAAACACTGGCATGAGTATGTCGTAAACCATGTATTGAAATATACTCAATCTCTAATGCCTCCAATGTTTTTCGCAATAATTTATTAGCACCTTCATTTGTTACTGTTTTAATGACTGATTGCCTATAAAAAACTAAGTTATTTTCATTTTCAGGTAGAGCTAGTATTAGTTTTTTAAATTCATTCATAACTTTCTTATCAATAGAAATTTTTCTTTCTGATTGTTTGTTTTTTAACGGTCCGAATCCAGTTCCTCTTTTGTAATCCCATGCTCTATAAACTTTTATTTAATTGCTTTTAAAATCGAAGCAATCTGTTGTTAGACCTGCCAATTCACCAAATCGTAATCCAGATACAAGACCTAATAATATTAGATGGTAAGTACTTGTGGAAGGCGATAAACGATTAAATAATTCATTATAAAGGTTAACACTATCATTATAATTCAAGTGCTTATCTTCACTCTTCTTAGCATTATGTGAAGCATTTAATTCTACCTTACGAGTGAAGTCAATAGTAATATAACCTTCCTCTATAGCATCCCTTACACATGCTCTTATGTGTGTATTAAGTTTTCTAACAGTCTCTTTTGATTTCCCTTTGCCGTATTCATTCAAAAACAACTGATAATCTGCTCGAGCTATTTTTTGAATAGGTTTATCTTTGAAGTATTCCTGAACACGATCAGAAGAATTTTTCGATATTACGATTTACAACGATCAAGTTACAGCCATTTCGGAAACGATTCTAAGCATTTTAGGTTTACTTGGTATTATCATCGACCCAACAACAAGAGGCGTTTCAGATAGTCAACTAGCATGTATTATGACAAACCAAAGGACGGTGAAACGAAATGAGTACAAGCGTAACTACTACATGTCGTGACTTAGCCGAACTATTACCAGCTGCATAAACTGCATGCCCATTATTGTTCCAAGAATGCTTTAAAGCTGGTATTAAGAACATCCTTTATTACAGAGACGTATCGCTCTCAGGAACGACAAAATTACCTAAATGCGCAAGGACGAACACGACCAGGGCAAATTGTTACTTGGACACTAAACAGTAATCATAAATCACGTCTAGCATGGGATATTGCTGTTGGTCCTCCACAATCTTTATATGATGTAACAACATTAAATCGAATCGGTGCTATCGCTCGTAAGTTAAGTATTACATGGGGCGGTGATTGGGTAGGCAGTATTGACCAACCTCATTTCGAAGTTAAATCAACTTGGAAGATGCCTAAAGGCTATAAGTTAGAAGGACAAGTAATCGTACCAAGTAACAGCAAAGGAAAAGTTCAATTAATTGTGGAAGACAAAAAGGAGGAAAATAAAGTGACGAATACAAATTGGAATCCAGGTTCACCAACTATGCAAACAGAAGCAGAAAACTATATCGCACAGGCGGTTAAGGATGGTATTATTCAAGCTTCGCACTTGAAGGATTTACAAAGTGGAGCAATGATAACTGATCGATTAGTTGGGTTATATATTACGATTCAACAAAGACGTAATAAATAAGCAATGAGGACTAGCAAAGCTAAAAAGCTGAGCTAGTCATATTACTTATTACATAATACTAAAGTGACGATTTTGTGAAAATTATTATCTGAGTATAAGAATAAAACTAAATGAAAATATCAAGTGTTTTAGTGTAAATTTCACTAAAAATGTTACTTATGTTATATAAAATAATAAAGGTGCGCCAAATAATGACGGTATAAGTGGCGTGATTTGGCGTACTTATTCAATTGAATTTCTATTTTGAGGAATGATAGGATAATAATTACTCGAGGGTATTCTGCTATAGCTTAGAGTAATTTAAATTTATTTTTTATATAGAAGGGTGAAAAACAACATGAAAAAAATTTAAAAAATAGTTTTGGCTTCTGCATTAGCTTTATCAGCGATTGCGGTACCATTAACAACAACACAGCAAGTGTCTACTGCAAGTCCAAATTGTAAATTACCAGATGATAGATTTTTTAATACATCATATATAAGTATGCCGATGAGTCAAATGCATACTTTTGCTGATACTAGTAAAGTAGAAATTATTTCAGGTGCTAATATAGTTTCTTTAACTGGTAACTCGCATAAGCCATTGAAGCGTGGAACAGCTGTCGTTCATGAACATTACAAGAATGGTATGTATATATCTTATGAAGTTGTTGTTTATTAACTGTGACACAACACTGTAATCTGTTTTTGCCACAGAAAATGCAAACAATCTTCTTTATAGAGCTACATAAGTTCTAAAAAAATATCGTATTTTGAACAAAATGCCCAGGTACTCAATTAATTTTGAGCATGGGCTTTTTGTATTTCCAAAAACTTTTTCTTGTCAAAACACAAACGTTTGTTCTAAAATGGGTGCGGACAAATGTTCTTGCGGAGAGGTGTGGAATGATGAAAGAACAACTAATTAAGGCAATGCAACGTTATCAATTTTTAAATATGATGTACATGGCTAAAGACGGTAAAGTGTCAAAAAGACGTATCAAAATCATTAAGATTGTCGGTGATTCGTTTCAAGCATATTGTTTTACAAAGCAAGCCAAGCGTACATTTATGATTGATAGTGTATTGGCAGTTGTTCCAGTCTTCCACAAGGAGCGAGAGGTTGTATGATTAGCTTTGAACAAAGACGATTAATGCACAAATATGTGGTTTATGATATGGCTGTTCAGTCGTTACAGCGTGATTATAAAGTGATTGAAAACCTTAAATTGAGCAAAGTATATTTGCCAATTCTTGATAAGCTTTTAGACGACATTTCACAAGAATGTTACAACTCTAAAAGGCTGTTGGCAAAAGATAAAATTAGAGTTGTGAAGTGGGAAAAGATTGACGAGTACTTTAGTGATTTGACCGTTGCCACAGCTGGTGAAGACCTAGAGCTAACGTATGCTAACATGGCATTGAAAACACAAGTGGAAAAAATATTATTAAGTCACAAAAACAAAGACCAGGCGCTCAATTGAAAGTGAGTACCTGGTCATTTTTTGTTTATTCATTTCTTTTTTATTACATGTTTTAGAATAAACAACACTAGCCATAACATCGAAACTGTGCTATTGTACCCATGTCATGCACTCCTTACAGATTTATGTAATTTAATTCTATAGAAAATCTTGCCATTAGTACATATGAAAAAGCCATCCGTAAGAATGGCTTTAACATTTATTTTATTTCTTTTAGAGCTTTATTCATTTGCTCTTCATTTGATTTTACAGCTTCACTATCAACAGTATCGGCACCACGATATGTATATTTCATGTTTTGGAAGTAATCAAAAGCAAAGTCCTTTAGAGCACCTTCACTATTTTTCTCTACGTAATAGGATTTAAAAATGTTTGATAACATGCGTTCATGATTACCAATATCACTAAGATAGTTACCTGATTTGTAGTCATCAATGATGTACGTTGAAAATTCTTTAACCTCGGCTTCAGTAGCTTTATAATCCATTAATAATTTTTCAAGTGCATAAAACTTATCAGATGCACTATCAGAATTTGAAGCTAACTTTGTTATTTCGTCTTGCCATTTCATTTCGGCAGAAACTTTTTGTGTTGGCTTCTCAATTGTTTGATCCTTAGGTATTGGCTTTTCAGCTTCTTCGCTACAAGCTGCCAATCCTAGACTTAATACTAAAGCCCCGCTAAAAATTAATTTTTTCATTTCATAATTCCTCCTCTACTTTTCCATTTTAGGGAAAATAGAGACATATGTACATATAAAAAAACAGACAACTGTGATTAGTTATCTGTTTTACCAATTACTTTGACTTCTATTTTTAAAGTGGAATTAATAATGTTTTTCTTTTTTGTGGTAGTAGTGTCATATTCGATTTCTAAATCATCCAATGATAACCTTCATTTAAACGATATTGGATAGCGTCTTTAATAGCCTTATTTTGTTTTGCAGCTATTTGTTTCACCAAATCTTTCATTTCTATTTGAATCACTCCACAATAGTTATTTGTTTTATATTTTCCGCCCATCTTCTAATACAAAATTAGCCTCGTATTTAACTCCCAATACTTCTGCGATAAGGTTTAATTCTTTCTCGTTGAAATTGTCACGTTTTAATTTGTTTGAAATGTTAGGTTGAGAAGTACCCATTTTTTCAGCGAGCTCGGAAAGCGTTAAGTCCTTTTCAACCATAAGCATTTTGATTTTCTTAGCCATCCCCATATAAACACCTTCTTTCATTTGTTTTCCTTATAACTATAATACATCAAATGATAATTAAAAATAAATAAAATATCACTTAAAAATTATAAAAAGCTTTACAATATAATTTTTATGGTATATATTATCATTAATTAGTTATAAAAAATAATGAAAGTGAGGTGAAAACGATGGCGTTTGAATACTTAGCAACTTACAAAACGTTTGAATCGATAGCAGATATGGACACAGCTGTTGAGAACCACATGGCAGCACACTACTATGATTTGACTGAATCCGAACGTGCCATCGTTTTCAAGCTTTCTAGTCACGTTTTGGAATACCCAGGGGCTTGTCACTTAAAAGCTGCTACTATTGCTGCATCATTGGAGATAAGCACAAAGACGGTTTATCGTGCTATTTCAAAATTGGAATCACTAGGAATCATCAAGAAAGAAACGACTGTAAAAAGCAAAGGTGGACAAGGTGCAAGTATTTATATCATTTTGCCTTACAATGTCCCAGCGGCAATGTCTGAGCGTGAAAAAGCTGAAAAGCCTTGTTAGAGTAAGGTTGAAGTGCAACAATCCGAAAACCTATCTTTTAACTCTTTTAATCTTTTAAGTTCTAAACAAGCAAATAATATTATGAGTCTTGAAAATGAATTAGCTTTGCAAGCTGAAAAGAAAAAAGAATACATGAATGAGTACCAGGTAATGCTATTTGATTTCATGCATTCGCTACCATTAGCAGATAACTTAAAAGACGAATTACATAAATGTATATTAGCTTCTCAGGTTCAAAATGCATCTGACTTTATCACAGCTAAGAATGTGATGTTTAAAATTGCTATGGACATTAAAGAAGGTGTACTGACAGTTGCTAGTACATTAAGAGCCGTAGTCGTAGGGGCATATAGTAAAGCTATAGAGCGATTAAGTATTAAGTCTAGTAAATCATCATATATAGAAGAAACACCAAATAGAGAACGTCCAGTACCATTTTATAACTGGCTTAATGAACATGATGACCGTACACAAACAAATAGCAGACCAAACTTAGAAAATTGGCTTGAATGGTAGATAGGGGAATAAAAGATGCTCTATTTTGAATGGGTTAAGCAACAAATGTTATGATTTTTTTCAAAAACAATTGTTTTATTCGTTTTATTAATTGAAAAAGCACCCTATTAAGGTGCTAATAAATAATTATATCAATGAGAACCATCTAAATATTTTCTCCAACCAAATTCCGTAATTTGGAAGTCTTTATATTTTAATAGTAAATATTCCACTTCAAAGGAACTTCTTTCTTTTTCCTCATTGCGATATTGAATTTCTAACGGGGACGCTGGAGAAGTTGGATTAAAATCCACTGGGTTCGTTACCCTATAATAATCTTCTGGTCGATCAACCCAAACGTGCTTCATACTAATTGGTTCATAATTAGTCCAGCTATATTTTGATGACCAATGCCAATCCATTCTTAAGTTCGGATATTTATACCAACTTTCGAAATTCTCCCCTAGTATTCTTTTGTTTGGCAGTTTTCCTATTACATCTTTAGCCATTGTTTCTATAAAATCATTAAGCTGTTTTCTAGCTTTAGCGACATCCTCTTGGGCTGTATCTTGATGCTTAATCGATCTTAAGTGATTATCCATTGCAGATTCGAAGTTCGATTGCCATGGTGAAAAAGTCAATTTATAGTTTATACTATAATCATAATCAAATCGTAGATCATCATTTTCAATCACGGTGTAATCAAATTTTACTGTAACAAGGTCAGTTTTTAATTCTGGGTAGTTTTCTTTTAAATAAGATTCTAACTGACGAGGTGATTCAATTTTAGTCTCAACCTTTTTAACCTCAACTTCTTTACCTCCACCTTTTGTATGCTGATTCTTTAAAGCAACCATGTATGTGCTTGAATTCGCTTTGTTTTCCATTTCTTTTGCTTGTACAGTTTCATGGGCTGGAGTAAATAACATCGATAAAAAGATGCTACTAGCAGCCAATGATAATGGTAGTTTTTTCATTTACTAACCTCCTATTTAGTTAGATTATACCATTAAATGAAATGAATAAAAAGTAATGAATTATTTTCTATTAAACTAACATTACTTTTGCTTTTAATAACAACAAAAGACCACTCCGTGATGAGTGGTCAAAAAATTCAAGGTAAACAAAAGGTAAACATTCTGTTTGTAAACCATTGATATATCAATATTGTAGTATGTCCTCCTGGGACGTCATTATTGCGGTATAAAAAAATAGCCTTCTAGCGTAGTTTTATAGCGGTCAATGAAGTGGTGTCTAACTGCGGAAATTGAAACGCCTTCTAACTAAACGTTAGGAGGTTTTTTTGCGTTGTCTAAAAAAGAAACGGTTTAAATGAATATTCAGCGCGGAGGATAGCAAGAACCCGATCGTTGTTAATCCGAAGTCTGCGCTATCTATCGAAAAAGCGTTAGAAATTATTGTAAGACAGATGCGAGCGATTGCGTGAGCGTACTGTTCACGATTATGAAACGTACGTAAATTTTGTTCGTAAGACAGACGTTGAATACTTGCTTGCTATAGATGCTGACGCCATTTACGGATGGTTAGGGCAAATGAAAGTAAAGAATACGACAAAGCGCGTTCGTTTGAAGTGCTTCTGCGCGTTTCTCGGCAAGTGTTTTAATAATGGTTGGCTTAACGATATAGCTTTGTTTATATATGTAATGGTGTAATTAACGACATTCCGGTTAAATACTCACCCACGCCAACGGGTTGAGTCGCTAATCCTGCTCCAACAGTATCGGCATTCGCTTGGGCTTGCACCAACATTGACCAAAATAAAACTAGAGGCGGCTACAAACGTCTCTAGTCATTTTTTGATATTAATTTTCGTGATTTGGCATCATAAATTTCATAACCGATTTCAAAGATATGGTCTTTTGTAACAGTCACCTTACAATAGTAAGGAATTGACTTACCATAAGCATCTAGCTCAGGTATTTCGCTAAAGTAATATTGTTCATTAGTATCTATCATGTTAAAAGATGCTTCTGCAGAGCGCCCGGAAGAAGAAACTTCAATCGTACAATCCCCACTAATAACATCATAATCTTTTTGAATAACAGATTTTAGACTTGGTAGGGTAAGCACTAACAAAGTAACACCTACTAAAAAACCAAAAAGAGACTTAAATGCATCAAAGGATAGAAGTTCTTTGTCTTGATACATAAAAATTAATAATATAGCTTGCGAGAGAACAAGCAATAATCCTATTGAAAGTACTATATAATACAATTCTTCACTTCCTATGTATAACTGTTGAATATTTCATTGTAGCAAATATAAAGTTGAACTAACATATTTTATCGTTATATTCTTATCAAGGTAAACAGGATTATTATTCCATTAAATATGGTCATTCATGATTAATTGAATAAAGTGGTCCGAAATCGGGATTATGCTCGGGGGTATAGATACTTCAAAACTTATTACCAAAAGCAGGGGGCGATATAATGGCTAAATACGGATATGCTCGGGTGGTAGACAGTAGCGCAAGATTTAGAATCGCAAATACAGTCGTTAGAGCCAGAAGGTTGTACGGAAATCTATAAAGAGAAGTTTACGGGGACTAAGACGGATAGATCGGTATTTAATGAAGTCATGGCGTTATTAACGGAAGGTGATACGTTGGTAGTAACGAAACTCGATCGTCTAGCACGTAACACTAAAGAGGGTATCGATGTCGTCGAGGCGTTATTCGAGCGCGGTGTGCGTGTTTTAAAACAGGGTATACATGTAACTATTTCAAATATACGGGAATGTATTATTCCACTTTAACTTGCGTCAGAAATGCGTCATAGCGATTTCCCCGTAATATAACAATATCGCAAAGTGTTACCGAATAATATCCGTCAAGATTCCTTTGTTTTTCTCAAATTAAATACCCGAATTGTTGGATATTATGACCGCTCTATTTACGTTAGAATGACGATAAGAGAATAGGGTGTAAACGATATGAATTGTATTTATTACGGCTCATCAGACATTGAAAGGTTATTTGGAATTGACGAGACCTATTCTAAAGGAATCACAGGAAATGCAGCGCAGATGATTTCAAACTTTGGCGAGAAAGAATCGGGAGCTTAGCTGCCTTTCCGGAAAAAGAAGAATAGAAGGAAAGAACGACTTGTAATTGGTACAGGATTATTTTTGTGAAAATTTCAGGTTGTAATTCCTAGTGAAAAAGGAATAAAAGACTTATAGAATAAGGGATCGTTTAATTGAATTAATAATACGATTCAACAAAGACGTAGCAAAAGATGCTTATTTAAATATACTTTATAGGTAAAATTTGATGGTGCTCTTACTAGTCGTGACAGAACTGCAAATGGCGCTTGAAACGGAAAAGTTGAGCAAGGAAGATATTATGATAAAAATGGGAATGCTGACCTGGATATTGACTATACAAATCATGGAAATTCGAAGTAATACCCAAAAGTAACTCATAAACGTGACTGGAACTGCACTAGTAGAGGTCTAGTTTATTAAAAAGGAGCAAAGTACATGGGTGAAAAAGAATATTTAGAATTCAAAAACTCATTTCAATGGGTGACGAACTCAATTTTTACTATAAAGAGGATGAATACTGGATAAGTCATAGTTTAGAAAAATCCTTCCTATCAAGAACTAAAGATTCGTATACACAAGAGTTTAAAGGCTACAATGAACTATTTGAAAATGCAACAATAGAGGGTATAGGAATTTCCAAAATATATCCAAAACTAAGACTGCTAAAATAAAAACAGTAATGTATAAAAGGGCCGAGTTTAGTATTAGATTACTCAAACTTGGTCTTTGCTTGATTTAATCCTACTTTCGATAAAGAAGAAAAAGACAAATTCAGGTGTGATGGGTTATCTTTAAATTAGGGTAAACATGATAGTTGTAAACCGTTGATATATCAGTATTGTCCTCCTGGGACGTCTATAGATCCAGATAGAATAAATTTGAACCAACTGCTTTAGATCCTTTGTTATCAAGGATTTGAAGTGCTTTTCCTTTTTTGAGAATACGTTAGAAAAGGATGGAGAATGTTATGGAGAAATGTTTCATATCATCTAAAAAACTTGAAAAAATGGAGAAAAAAATATCGCTGCATACTAAAAAAGTTATAAAATTATCGTTTAATAGGCGGAGCATAAATCAATGTTTATGCTCTCTTTTTTTGTTAATGTCTATAAACTCGTCGATTATGCTGCTAGTACGACGCTATCAGACGCTTCTCAAAGGCTACAAAAAGAATAGGTTTTTTTTAATCAATTTTAAAAGATTAATAGAATCTTAATAAATTTAGTGAAAACTCCAGATCTAATTTTTTTAGGGAATAAAGCATTTTCATTACAAACAGATAATCTGTATTTGTCGTCAATGAATCATTAGTAAAAATGATTTCGTTTTCATTAATCTCAAAAGAAATTGATTTTAAAGGGATAGAAAGACCTTCCCAAACAGCTTTAATATAACTTTCTTTCAAGTCCATAAGTTGAAAAATAAAGTGTTTCTATCATTTCACAACTCCGAATAATGCTTATCCCATTTTACCCCCACTTTTTATTTCCTTATTGTTTTTGTTCAGGCATTGATGGATGGCAATCCCAGGGCGACGGAAAGGCATGGCTTACTGATGGAAGGAAGTCTTAGAGCAATTTTAAAATAATTTACTATAAGACAAGAGCGACAGTGACTAGAAAAATCTTAATATTTATGTTTGGATCTTTTTAGATTAATATAACTGATTTTTTACCGTTTAAACGATTATTCAAATAATACATTTGCACTTTAATTTCAAAGTAAAGAGGTTTGGAATATTTATCCTACTTTTAATGCGTATTCGAAATCAATATAGTTCTAAAGGCAGCAAATATAAACATAGGTATTTTAACATAAAATTCAGAAATATTTATTTCCAATAAGATACAGATATGGTAGAGTTAAAAAAGGGTGGATTAATGTTATTATTTGTTATATTACCTTTTGTTTTCCAAAAAAGTGTTTTGTAGGAGGTTGAAATGTGTGCTAATAAAGAAAAACATGTTGTAGTTGGAACTGGACCACTTGGGCTTGCAGTAATGAGAGAGCTTCTAATTAGGGAGAAAGAGGTCATAATGGTTAACCAAAAGAGTTTCATCGAACTTCCTAAGGACGTAATGTTAATCCATGCGAATGTTTCAAATTTTGAAGAGTCAGCTAATGCATTTAAGGGAGCAACAGTTGTATATCATTGTGCCAAACCTGATTATACGAAGTGGCCAGAGCAATTTCCGAATTTAAACAAAGGAATTATTTATGGAACAAGTCAAGCAGGGGCTAAATTGATTTATGCAGATAACCTTTTTATGTATGGTTCTTCAAAACAGCCGTACAATGAATCGTCGTTAAATCTTGCGAGTGATCGGAAGGGGTTAGTTAGAGCTCAAATGGCTGAAGAAATATTAGAAGCTCACTATAGTGGTACAATACGGGCCGCTATTGGAAGAGGACCTGATTTTTATGGTCCAAATGTTTTACATTCAATCCTAGGTGAAAGGGTATTTAAGTCTGCGTTACAAGGAAAAGCAGCTAAAGTAATTGGGTGCATAGATGTTCCTCATACACATATTTATATAAATGATTTCGCTAGAGGACTTGTAACTTTAGCAGAGAATGAAGAATCGCTTGGAGAAATATGGCATATCCCGAGTGATACTACTGTCACTACTAAAGAACTAATACAACTAGTTTATAAAGAAATACAGAAAACATTTAAAGTACAATGTGCTCCGAAACAAATATTCCGATTAATGGCATTGTTTAATCCTTATATGCGTGAAATGAAAGAAATTTATTATGTTTATAATCAACCATATATCGTTGATCATAGTAAGTATGAGCGTACATTTGGTCTAGAGGTGACACCGCATGCAAAAGCTATAAAAGAAACGTTAGATTGGTATCGAAATAACCTCTAGTATCCAATTTTTGTGAAGGTTTGATATACATTCTTTTATACGTAGTTAAGGAAGTACAAAGAACAATACATTGCTACTTTAAACGCAAGATAAAAAAACTTCTTTTCAAAACATAAAACTACTATAAGCGAGGGAATATGATGACATTAAAAGATAATTTAACAGAACCAATTGCGGTAATAGGTATTGGATGCCGTTTCCCAGGAGGTGTAAACTCACCAGAATCTTTCTGGGAGTTATTAAGTAATGAAGTGGACGCTATAACTGAAATTCCAAGTGATAGATGGAGTATATCAAACTTCTATAGTTCTAATAAGGTAAACCAAGGGAAATCGAATTCTATGTGGGGTGGATTTTTAGACAATGTAGATCAATTTGATGCCTCTTTCTTTGGTATATCTCCTAGGGAAGCAGCTTTATTAGATCCGCAACAACGTTTGCTTCTAGAAGTTTGTTGGGAGGCTATGGAAAATTCAGGTCAAATGCAGGAACGTTTAGCAGGTACAAATGTAGGTGTTTTCATGGGTGCTTTCACTTTAGATTATAAATTATTGCAATTTTCGGAATCTAACAGACATTTAGTAGATGCACACTCAGCTACAGGCGCGATGATGACGTTATTGGCAAACCGAATTTCTTACACATATGATTTCCGTGGGCCAAGTATTACGGTGGATACAGCATGTTCTTCATCCCTTGTTGCGTTACATTTAGCTTGTCAAAGTATAAGGAATGGGGAAAGTACAATGGCATTCGCGGGCGGTGTCAATGTAATGATTAAGCCAGAATATTTTATTGCTGAATCTAAAGCAGGGATGTTATCAGCTGATGGGAGATCTAAAGCATTTGATTCTTCTGCTAATGGTTATGTACGTGGCGAAGGAGCAGGAGTTGTATTATTAAAACCACTTTCTCAAGCAATTCAGGATAATGACCCTATCCAAGCAATTATTAGAGGTAGTGGGGTTAATCAAGATGGTAATTCCCAAGGTATTACTGTGCCAAGAGCAGAAGCACAAAAACAATTATTATGTGACGTTTATGAAAAGAGTGGTATTAAACCTAATCAAGTACAGTACGTAGAAGCTCATGGAACAGGAACGCCGGTTGGAGATCCTATAGAAGCTAATTCATTAGGAAGTATTTTGGGGGCTGATAGAGTTCCTGGGGACAAATGTTATATCGGATCAGTTAAGACTAATATTGGGCATACGGAAGCTGCGGCAGGTGTAGCGGGATTAATTAAAACAATTCTTTGTTTGAAGAACCGTCAAATACCGGCTCATCTCCACCTTAAGAATCCCAACCCTGATATCGATTTTGAAAAACTAAATATTAAAGTTCCAACAAAATTAACTGCTTGGCCAGAAACTGACGTAGCAATTGCTAGTGTTAATTCATTTGGATTCGGTGGAACAAATGCCCATGTGGTTTTACAAGAATATGTACCTAATGAGACTATTCAGGACATAGAAAAAACGGAGGATCTCCAAACAATAGTTTTATCTGCACGGAATACTCAGGCATTAAAAGACTATGCTAAAGATTTCAAAAGAGCTATTTCTGATAATAAATACTCATTACGTGATATTGGGTATAACGCTATTACAAGACGTAGCCATCATAGTCATCGATTAGCTATAACTACAAATTCTGTGGATAAATTAATGGAGAAATTAGATGTATTCCTGGAAGATGGTAAAGAAGCTGGTATTGTCTCAGGAGTCGCTGATAATAAAAAATCACCTTTAAGTTTAGTTTTCACTGGAATGGGTCCGCAATGGTGGGCTATGGGTAGAGAACTTCTTCAAAAAGATAATGTGTTCCGTAAAGCCGTAGAGCAATGCGACGAGATATTTAAACGTCTTTCAGGATGGTCAATAATTGATGCTATGCTAGCTGATGAACTATCATCCAAAATGGAGGAAACTGAAGTTGCACAGCCAGCTAATTTTATGCTACAAGTTGGTTTGGCTGAATTATGGAAATCTTGGGGAATAACACCTGATGCTATCGTAGGACATAGTGCTGGAGAAGTTGCAGCAGCTTATTGTGCTGGTGTTTACAGTTTAGAAGATGCAGTAAAGGTAATATACCATCGAAGTAATCTACAGCAACGTACTACTGGATTAGGTCAGATGGTAGCGGTGGGATTATCTTTTGAAGAAGCCAGAATTGAAATTCTAGATCTTGATCAAATATCTATAGCTGCTATTAATAGTCCTAATGCTGTAACGCTTGCTGGGGCTCCTGAATCCCTTGATATACTTATTGAATCACTCGAAAAGAAAAAAATATTTTATAAATACCTAAATGTTAAAGTTCCGTATCATAGTCATTATATGGATCCTTTAAAAGAAGATATTTTAAATGCTCTTAAAGATATTAAAGTTCATAAACCACACACTCCAATCTATTCTACTGTAACTGGCAAGTTAATGAGTAATGACGACTTTACCGCCTACTATTGGTGGAAAAACGTAAGAGATTCAGTACTTTTTGCAGCAGCAGTGAATAACATGATTGAAGATGGTTTCTATAATTTTATAGAAGTAGGCCCACATCCTGTTTTAGCTAATTCTATTTCAGAATGCTTGTCACTTCATAACGTTCAAGGACTAATAATCCCTTCTTTACGTCGCAAAGCCGTAGATAAGGAGGTATTATTCGAATCTCTTGGTGCCTTATATACAAAAGGGTATGCTATTAATTGGGATAACATACACAAAAAGGCGGATAATACGATCTGTTTACCTACTTACCCTTGGCAGAGAGAACGCTATTGGCAAGAGTCTTTAATATCCGAACAAGAGCGACTGGGAACACATGTCCATTCATTACTAGGAAAAAAATTAAATACACCTGAGCCTACTTGGGAAAATGATTTAGATTTGAATCGCCTTCCTTATTTATGCGACCATCAAATTCAGGGAGCATATGTATATCCTGGGGCGGCATATGTTGAAATGATGTTAGCAGCATCTAAAGAATTATTTGGGTCTACTGGTTTCGTCTGTGGTGAAAGTGTTAAGTTTAATAAAGCCTTGTTTTTAACATTAGGAGAGTCTGTAAAATTAAGACTGGTTTACTCAGTGGAAAACTCAACAGTTTCTATTTATAGTCAGCCTACGGGAGTAAGTCAAGATTGGACATTACATGCTGAAGGGCAGATAAGACCGAACGTTAGTCTTAAATCTCAAAACAAAGAACTTCAAGTCTTAAAACAACGTTGTACTTTACAACTTTCCCAGGAACAATGTTATTTGCAATTCCGTAAATTCGGTCTTGAGTATGGAGAAACTTTCCAGGGTATTGAAACACTATGGCAAGGCGAGCAAGAAGCATTGGCAAAGATAAGTTTACACGAAATAATTGGAGCTCAATTGGATGAGTATGAAATACATCCTTCTATCTTGGATTTATGTTTCCAAGTACTTGCTGCTGCATTGCCATTCCAAGAGGACGAAGAGAATACGACGGTTTATATGCCTGTAGGTGTAGCAAAGGGAGCTTTACATCAAAAAGTTCGTTTAAATACAGATTTGTGGATTCATGCTTCTATTTTGAACAAAACAGAAACATCATTAGAGGGAAATATACACCTTTTTGATTCTGAAGGAAATATTATTATGGAAATTTTAGGATGTAACGCAGTTTCATTAAAGGATACAACTTCATCTAACAAATCTTTAGGAACACAAGATATATATGAATTGCAATGGCATACGCAAGTAAGAAAAGAAGCTAGTGAATATTCTCCTGTAAAAAACGTGTCTGACAAAGGGTATTGGATAATTTTTGAAGACGAACGAAAAATAGGACATTCTGTTGCAGAAAAGCTAATTAAGGTAGGAGAGCACTGTTATTCTGTGCATCCAGGAGTTAAATACGAAAAAACAAATAATATATTTACTATAAACCCTTCGAATTCTGAAGATTTCGTTATATTAATGGATGATATACTTTCAGATTCCGCTCAATGTCGAGGAATTATTTATGGTTGGGCACTCGATAATAAAGTAACGGATATTTTAAACACCAATGGCTTAAATAGAGTGGAAGAATTGGGTTGTGTTGGTTTGCTTCACCTTGTTCAATCTATTGTTCATAAGCAGCTTCCAGATAATGTTCGTTTATGGGTAGCGACAACTGGAGCACAGCAAATAGGTACGGACGGTTTGAATAACGTAGCTCAATCAGCTGTATGGGGGCTAGCAAAAGCGATTGGGCATCAGGAACATATGAATTTATGGGGAGGAATTATAGATTTAGATGATTCCTTGTCAGTTGAGAAAAATAGTAATCTATTATTTGAAGAGATTTGGAATACAGATGGAGAAGATCATGTTGCCTTTAGACAAGGGGAACGTTTTGTTGTTCGGTTAGAAGAAGATGTTCAACTTAATAAGCCACTTCCAATAGTATTCAGACCAGATGCAAGTTACTTAATTACTGGTGGTTTTGGTGGTTTAGGGTTATTAACGGCTCGCTGGATGATTAAAAAAGGCGCTAGGCATTTAATTTTAATGGGCCGTGGAAAATTCCACAATCGTTTAGATTGGGATAAAGTAGATATCGATAGTGTAGAAGGGAAGCGTATTACAGCTATAAAAGAGCTAGAGTCGCTGGGAGCTACTATCCATATAGCTACTGCTGATGTATGTAATAAGAGTGAAATAGAGAAATCTCTGCTTCAATATTCTGAAGCTGGGTGGCCAGAAATCCGTGGAGTAATCCATACAGCCGGGGTAGCTCGACCACAATTATTATATCAAATGAATCAGCAACAATTTACCGATGTTCTTCGACCAAAAATGATTGGCGGATGGAACTTACATGAACATTTTGAAAACCAATCACTAGATTTCTTTGTTCTATATTCATCCATTGCATCTGTTGTAGTTATGAGTGGACAGGCTAATTATTCAGCGGGCAATGCATTTTTAGATGGATTGGCACATTATCGAAGATCTCGGGGAATGCATGGATTAAGTATTAACTGGGGGCCGTGGCTAGAATCTGGGATGGCTACACAGCTTGATTTGCTAAATTACTTTGATAATCGCGGTTTATATTCGATGACAAATGATCAAGGGCTTGAGGCACTTAACCAATTATTATGTCAGAATAGAGCGCAATTCAGTGTAGTAGGAGCGGATTGGCCAAAAGTAGCCGATAAAAACTATCCTCTTGGAAATGTACCTCCTATCATTGCCGAACTTGTTAATAAACATAGAGAATTACAAAGTCACACGGATAATTCAGAAGATAATTCGCAAGACTTTTTGAATAGTTTATTACAATTAAAGGATCGTAAGGAACAGCTATCACAACTTGAAGCACACATTATGGAATTATCTTGTGCCGTGTTGCGTTTAAATCGTACACAGATAGAAGTAAATGTACCACTTAACGCTTTTGGTTTAGATTCCATGATGGCAATGGAGTTGAAAAATACAATTGAAGCAAGTCTTCAGGTTACTATTGCTGTTGTAGATTTATTACGTGGGGTAACTTCACAAGAGTTAGCAATGAATATTATAGAAATGCTAGATAAAAAGCACAACTTAATCCAAGATGAAGAAGTAGAACAGATTATTTCGGATTTAGGAGAACTTTCAGAAGACAAAATAAACGATATTATTAGTTTAGTCGCAGCTGGGAGGGATCAAGTTGAATAAGTATCTTGATCAGATTGGAACACTTACAGATGAACAGAAAGCTTTGCTGGTAAATCAACTTAAGTCAAAGTTAATTGGCCGAGAAATCCCTAAAACTGAAAACCATACTTTATCTTTTCCTCAGAAAAGATTATGGTTTTTAAGTCAATTAGATCCTGAGAGCTCTGCTTACAATATTCCTTCTGCTTTTCTGTTATTGGGAGAGCTTGATATTGATGTTTTGCAGGCTTGTTTCAAAGAAATAGCTAATAGACACGAAACACTTCGTACAAGTATTGTTGAAGATAGGAACGGTGAACCTATAAGAAAAATAACGTCCGAATCTTCAGTGATGATGGAATTTTTAGATTTAAGAGAATTGCCTAAAGACGTACAACGTCAAGAGCGAAATAGAATCGTCAATGAGGAAATTCAAAAACCATTTAATTTAAAAGATGACTCTTCTTTATGGAGAGTCGTTTTACTTCAATTGAATGATGATGAACACTACCTAGTAGTTACAATGCATCATATTATCTTTGATGGGTGGTCCGTTACAGTATTATTACAAGAGCTTAGTGAGTTATATGAAGCTTTTATCAACAACACACCTTCTAAATTAAAGAATCTTACAATGCAATATTCTGACTACGTGTCATGGCAACAGAAGCATTTGACGGATGAACTTTTTCAAGAACAGCTAACATATTGGAAAACAGCCCTCGAAGGCTCTCCGCCTGTTTTAGAACTACCGACGACTTACTTACGTCCAGCAATACAAACTTTTAAGGGATCCTCATATGTTTTTGAGTTATCAAAAGCAACTAGTGATAATTTGAAAAAATTATGTAATTCTGAAGAGTCGACAGCTTTTATGGCAATGCTTACAGTGTTTTATACCTTGTTATATCGTTACACTGGACAAGATGACATTATCGTTGGTGTTCCTATCTCAGGAAGAAACCGAAATGAATTCCAAAAGTTAATAGGTGTATTTGTTAATACTTTGCCTCTTCGTGTAAGGCTGTCTAGAAATTTAAGCTTTAAAAATTTACTTAAGCAGGTGAAGGAAGCTTCTTTAGAAGCTTTCTCTCACCAAGATGTTCCTTTTGAGAGTATTGTTCAGAATGTAGCTCCTGAAAGAAGCTCAAGTCTTAACCCGCTTTTTCAGGTTTTATTCACATATCAAAATGCGGTTCCAAACTATCGACTTAATAATGTATTGATGAATTATCAACCTATAGATGGTGGTACAGCAAAGTTCGATTTGTCTCTTGATATTTTAGATGGCGGAGATATTTATCCACAGAAATGCATTTTGGAGTATAATATCGATCTATTTGATAGTACCTTTATTTACAAAATGGCAGAGCACTTCCAGAGTCTACTAGAAAAAATTCTGTCTGAACCTGATAAGCCAATTGGTGAAATAAATTATTTGACAACTGAGGAATTGAATCAATTAAAGTTATGGAATGGAAATATCATTGATTTCCCTAAAGATGAAAACGTATGTACATGGTTTGAAAAACAAGTTGAGAGAAATCCAGATGCAATAGCCATCGTTTTCAAAGATGAATCCATGACCTATAAGGAGCTTAATGTAAAAGCGAATCAACTTGCATCTTTGATTTTGAAACAAAAGGAAGCGGAGGATTCAATTATTGGGATATGTTTGCCTAAATCAATGGATTTAGTTATATCCGTTTTAGGGGTATTAAAAACAGGCCTAGCTTATCTACCAATGGATTCTTCATATCCAAGCGATCGACTACATTACATGCTCAAAGATTCCAAGGTAGCTACTATTATCACTAATAAAGTGCTTAATAGTTCGCTCTTAGCTGAATCGAGCCTAAATACTATTGTTGTTGACGATACACAGGTAAAAGAGAAGTTAAATCAAGAAAAATCGACAAATAAGCCAATTAAGATTAACCCAGATAGTTTGGCTTATATCATCTACACATCTGGTTCTACAGGTCTTCCGAAAGGGACTATGGTAAGCCACAATAATTTGGTGCACACTTTTAATGGCTGGGAACATGAATATCAGTTAATGAATAATACTCATGCCCATTTACAAATGGCCAGCTTTTCATTTGACGTATGCGTTGGTGACATTGTTCGTGCGCTATGCTCTGGCTCAAAATTAGTGTTATGTCCAGAAGAAGTTTTATTAGACCCAGAACAACTATATCAACTTTTACTTCATGAAAAAATTGATTGTGCAGAGTTCGTCCCTGCAATTATTCGTAGTTTGTTACAGTACTTAGAAGATAGTCAACAAAAATTAGATTTTATGAAGTTAGTCATTGTCGGCTCAGATAGTTGGAAAATAGAGGAGTATCAGAAACTTTGTAATTATTGTGGGGCACAAACAAGGGTTATTAACTCTTACGGCCTAACAGAAGCAACAATTGATAGTTCTTACTTCGAGTGTGCTAATAATCAATTACAATCCAACGATTCATTGCCTATCGGTAAACCATTTCCTAATACCCAGCTACTGATCTTAGATGAATATCGTCAGGTAGTTCCAGTGGGCATTCCAGGTGAATTATACGTCTCAGGTGATGGAGTTGCTCAAGGCTATCTTTATAGAAAAGAGCTAACTTCTGAAAGATTTATATTATTATCTGATGAATCAGGAACAATGAAAAGGGCATATAAAACAGGTGACTTAGCTAAATATTTACCAGATGGGAATATTGAATTAATTGGACGTTCAGACTTTCAAATAAAGATACGTGGTTACCGAATCGAATTAAATGAAATTGAAAACAACATACTCCAGTATCCGGGGATTACTCAAAGTATTGTAGTTGTCAGAACCGGTAATTCCGAATTGCAGAGCTTAGTAGCTTATATTATTTGTCAGAAAAATAGTGCAGTTTCTATTCGGGATTTAAAAAGTTATTTAAATACGAAACTACCCGATTATATGGTTCCATCCTATATTGTTTTGTTAGACGCATTTCCATTAACCAATAATGGCAAGATTGATCGGAAGCGACTACCAGAACCAGATATTACTGAATGGAATATGCTTAATGAATACACACCAGCTCGAACGCTTACAGAAGAAATCTTGGTTGATATATGGAAAGAAGTATTTGGTGTTTCTAGAATTAGTGTAAATGATGATTTTTTCCAAATAGGGGGCTACTCTTTACTTGCCATGAAAATAACGGCACAAGTAAGGAAGATTTTTAAGATTGAATTCTCGTTGCAAACTTTATTCAACTTTACAACAATTTCGAAATTGGCTATTGAAATTGATAATCTAAAAGGGAAAAATCAAGAGTACTTTGATGATAAGCAGCTACTTCCAGTTATTAAACCTAATCTACAAGACAGATATGAGCCATTCCCACTAACTGATATCCAACAAGCATACTGGATTGGACGTAATGATGTATACGAATTAGGTAATGTTGCTACACATAGTTATGATGAATATGAAGCACAATATTTAGATATTAATAAGTTCGAGGAGGCATGGAACTATTTAATAAAAAGACATGATATGTTAAGAACCGTAATAACATCAGACGGCAAACAACAAGTTTATCGAAAAGTACCGTATTATCCAATTACAATAACGGATTTGCGGGGGAAAAATCCTGATGAAGTAGAAAGTGCAGTTAAAGCTACAAGGGAAGAATTATCCCATCAAGTACTAGATATTTATACGTGGCCAGTGTTTGATATAAGAATTACTCTACTTGAGGATCAAAAATCACTTATCCATTTTAGTTCAGATGCATTAATGTGGGATGTATGGAGCTTTGTTATTTTAATGAGGGAGCTAGTGACAATTTATCAAGGAAAAGAAAATGAGCTAGCACCATTGGAAATCTCTTTTAGAGACTACGTTATGGCAATTGAAGAATTCAAAAAAACAGATAGGTATAATAATGCTCTTGATTATTGGAAAAAACGTGTTGATTCTTTACCTATGGCACCAGAGCTTCCTCTATCAAAAAGTCCAAAGGAATTAAGAAATCCACAATTTGTACGTCTTCACGAGAGTTTAGATTTTCAGTCATGGAAGAGATTGAAATCAAAAGCAATGAAAGCGGGAATTACTACCACAGGTATTTTGTTAGCTGCATTTACGGAGGTACTAAGATATTGGAGTAATAGCCCTGATTTTTCACTTAATCTAACATTTTTAAATCGGAATGCTGCACATCCTCAAGTAAATGATATTGTAGGAGAGTTTACATCAGTTAATTTATTGGCAGTAACAAATTCGAATGAATGCTCATTTATTGAGCGCGCAAGGAAGATCCAAGCGGATTTATGGAGTGACCTTGAAAATCATTATATTAGTGGTGTTCAAGTGCTTCGTGAAATGACAACGAAAAAAGGAGGTGCCTTTGAAGCAAAGATGCCAGTTGTCTTTACCAGTGCGCTAGTTGTTCCAATACCGGAGGAAAAAGATGTCCCGTTCCCTATTAAACCTGTGAATGTAAATGGTGTTACACAAACTTCCCAGGTATGGCTAGATTGCGGCGTTTGGGATGATCGTAACGGACTTTATTGTAATTGGGATGTAGTTGAAGAAATTTATCCCCCAGGCTTTATTCGTAGCATGTTTTCAACATTTTGGTCGTTAGTTACTCGACTTGCGAATGAGGAAGAGATTTGGAATCAGCAAGTTATTCCATTAATTCCTCTAGAACAACTTGAACTAAGAAATGATATTATTTTGCATGAAAACATTGAGTCGGCGGATCTTTTACATTCACTATTTAATCAAAAAGCGAAGAGTCAACCTAATTCTCCTGCGATTATCAGCAGCCATAAAACAATGACATATGATGAAGTTTATAAATGGTCCAATAAAATAGGCAGATTTTTAAAGTATAAAGGAACCCAAACTAATCAATTAGTAGCTATCTTTATGGAGAAAGGGTGGGAACAAGTTGTCGGTGTACTTGGTATTTTACAATCTGGTTCAGCATACTTACCTATTGATCCGGCACTTCCGCATGAACGTATTCTATATCTTCTACGTTCTACGGATGTAAAAATTATTCTTACCCAATCAGGAATGAAATCTCAAATAGAATTACCAGAAGAGATATCTATTTACGAAGTAAATGAGCAACTTTTGTCAGATTGGTCTGACGAACCGTTGCCATTCGTTCAAAGTCCTGATGATTTAGCCTATGTAATATTTACTTCTGGTTCCACAGGTGATCCAAAAGGAGTGATGATTACTCATTCTGGTGCAGTAAATACCATTATTGATATAAACAGCAAGTTTAATGTAACGGAGAAAGATCGTGTGATTGCACTCTCAGCCTTACATTTTGACCTATCAGTCTATGATATATTCGGAAGTCTTGCCGCAGGTGCAAGTATTGTCATACCTGATGCAGATGCCGGGTTTAATCCAAAGCATTTGGAATGGCTTTTGAGCATTGAGAAAGTTACAGTGTGGAATTCAGTCCCTGCTTTAATGGAGATGTTTATGAATCATTTATCGCAGAAAAATGGATATGCTGATAATCTTAGACTAGTTATGCTGAGCGGGGATTGGATAGCCGTTTCGTTGCCAGAACTTATTCGTTCGTATTCATCTACAGAATTAATTATAAGTTTAGGAGGTGCAACTGAGGCTTCTATTTGGTCTATTTTCTACCCTATTGAAAATTTGCAAGCTAGTAGTAAAAGTGTACCTTACGGAAAAGCACTTTCTAAACAAAAAATGCTTGTCTTAAATGAGTCACTAGAACCTTGCCCTGATTGGGTTACAGGACAAATTTATATAGGTGGTATAGGATTGTCTACTGGATATTGGAAAGACCAAGTCCGAACAAATGAGAATTTTATCTATCATCCTAAGACGAATGAACGTTTATACCGAACAGGAGATTTGGGTAGATATTTACCAGACGGCAACATTGAATTTATAGGTAGAGAAGACTTTCAAATAAAAATTAATGGATATCGTATTGAAATAGGTGAAATTGAATATATGTTACTTCAACATCCTGCGATAAAAGATGTAGTTGTTACTGTTGCTGACGAAGGAACAACTAAAAGACTTTTGGCTTTTTATATACAGGCCCATGGAGAAACTGTCGAGAGTAGACATTTACGAACATTTCTTATTCAAAAATTACCCGAATATATGATTCCAAAAAATTATATAAAAGTTGATAATTTCCCTTTAACTTCAAATATGAAAGTAGATCGTCAACTTCTAATAAGAAATGTAGATGTAGAGAGCTTAACAATTAATTGTTACGAAAAACCTCGGACTGTAGTAGAAAAAAAAATAGCCGAAATATGGTCTAGTTTACTTGCATTGGATAAAATAGGCGTCCATGATAGCTTTTATGAACTTGGAGGAGATTCTTTACAATCAATGAAAATGATTGAGAAAATCCGAGAAACTTATCAAATCAATTTCCCTTTAAGGGCGTTATTACAAACCAGTACAATTGAAGAGATGGCCACTTATATTGAAGAGCAATTGGAAATAGAAAACAATTCGGTTAAAGCAAGGTCGTTTGAAGGGAATGTTAAAAATGAATCAGTTAACTCTCATTAAGTACAATCCATGGATCGTTACTTTTAAAGCTATAAAGGCACCACGTCTACGCCTTTTTTGCTTCCCTTTCGCTGGGGGGAATGCCCTAACATATAAAGATTGGGGTGACTATTTACCTGAAGATGTTGAGGTATGCTGTATTCAATTACCTGGTAGAGGGAATCGATTGATCGAGAAGCCAATTTCTAATCTTCCGAATCTTTTAGAAGCACTCGAAGAAGCATTTTTGTCGTTTATAGATGATGTTCCTTTTGTATTTTTTGGACATAGTATGGGCGCATTAATAGCCTTTGAGTTCACCCGTCATTTGGAGAAGCGTCATGGTGTTCGTCCAGTTTGTTTATTTGTCTCTGCTCACAGGGCACCACATTTACCACGGAAATCTTCAACTTTTTATCATACTCTGCCAAATAATGAACTTTTAGAAAGGTTGAAGAGTCTAAATGGAACACCAGATTGGTTCTTTGAAGAGCAAGAACTTGTTCAACTCTCTTTACCTATGATAAAAGCTGATTTAGAAATATGTGAGTGCTATGTTTATGAACAAGGGCCGTCTCTAAAAATTCCTATTATTGCGTTTGGCGGAACGCGAGATAAAGAGGTGAGTGAAGAGAGTATTTTGCAGTGGGGAAAAATAACAAATTCATCCTTTCAAATGTTTTTGTTACCAGGGAATCATTTCTTTTTAAATAGCTCGCAGGATCGTCTTCTTTCTGAGATATATAAATATATACGTACCATATAAAAGTCGTGTATAAATGGATAATCCTTGTTAGCAGGATTTTAAAGAGTTTCGAAAATAGAGGGAAACATGGATCCTATATGCTCTAAAACAACTTTTCTATCAAAAAGCGAGGGATATTTTTGAGTGATAATGAAAAATATGAACGTTCGATAAAGAGAGTACGAGCATTGAAAAGTTTTTATATCCACTTATTTGTATATATAATTGTCAATTTAGGATTGATAATTATTAACTTATTCTCTTCACCGGGAAGCTTATGGTTTATTTATACTTTACTAGGTTGGGGAATCGGAATTGTAGCACATGGTATTTCAGTATTTAGTAGAGGCAAGTTTTTGGGGGAAGAATGGGAGAAGAGGCAGTTAGAAAAGTATATGAATAAAAAATAAATTCAACTTTAATAATAAGTAATTTCGATTTACCTAGACGTTTCAAAAGCTCAATGTTTTTGAAACGTTTTTCTTCTATTTAGATGCATAAAAAGGATTTGTTGAATAGTTATCTCGGTAATTTGGACTGGAATTCCTCTTTCAATTACTTTTTCAGTTACTTAATTCCAAGTGTTAAGTGCTTGATGGATCTAAGAGGCAAAAACTTAAATATGCAACTTATTAAAGAAAATAAACACCTTATAGTTAATTTAATACATTTCATTTAGATTTTTAATTTTATGGAAAATTAAATGGTATCATTATTTTAGTGGCATGGAGGTCTAGATGAAAATAAAGATAAATATCGAAAAGCAATATGATGAAATAGAAGTACACATTTATGCAAATGAATATAACGCTGAAATTGAACAGTTGATGAAACAATTAAAAAAGAATGAAGTTAATGTCATTGATGGGTATAGGGATAATGAAATTCACATGTTAAAAACGAATGATATTTACTGTATCTATGCAGAAGGTATAAAAGTTTTTTTTCAAACTGAAGAAGAAGAATTTGACTCAAAACGGAGAATTTATGAATTGGAACAATTACTTGGCGACAAATTTGTGCGTGTCAATAAATCAACTCTTGTTAATATTTCTAAAATTACCTCTATACAATTAGGGCCACTTGGATCAACACAACTACTTTTAGAAAATGAGATTTCCGTTGTTGTGAGTCGAAATTATTTAAAGAAACTAAAACAAGCACTCGGTATTGGGAGGAATTAACAATAAAAATTATACAAAATGGGATAATTGGACTTCTTATTGGACTAAGCACGTCCTATGTAATATTAACACTGGGTAGTGTTGCCAACCCAGATAGTTTAATTAGTGGTCAAGATCTATTAAGAGAGCTATTAACTGCAGCAATTATGGGTATTTTAATTGGCATTGCAACACTTATATTTGAAACGGGAATTGTGTCTTTCAATGTTCAATTAACACTTCATTTCTGTTTTGTTACTATTTGTGTCTTCGTCGCAGGATTGGTCGGCTCTTGGTTTGAATTATCAAAATGGCATACCATCTGGCCAGTTTTTTTAATTGAAGCCATCGCCTATATCATTATTTGGATTCTATTATGGCTACTAACAAAGCGTGAAGTAGATGAAATTAATAACTTATTACAAAATAGAAAGAGAGGTTAGTTAAATGGAATTAGTAATTGACGTGAAAAATTTAAGTAAGAAATACGGTTCACATGAAGCAGTAAAGGGGATTTCGTTTGAGGTAAAGAAGGGTGCATTATTTGCATTTTTAGGGACAAATGGTGCTGGAAAATCTACATCTATTGAAATGTTGTGTACATTGTTGGAAAAAACTTCAGGAGATGTAAAAATTAATGGTGTGACTCTAGGTAGTCGAACAAATAATTATTTAATTCGAAAAGCAATAGGGGTTGTTTTTCAGCAAAGCATTTTGGACGCGCGTCTAACAGTGAAAGAAAATATCTTACATCGAGGTAACATATATAACTTGACAAAAAAAGAATTACAAGAAAACTGGGGATTTGTGGATCGCTATTTACATTTAGAAGATATTGAGAAGAAAAAATATGGGACATTATCTGGCGGTCAAAAGCGACGTGCAGATATTGCAAGAGCAATTATTCATAAACCAACTATTTTATTTTTAGATGAACCCACAACAGGCCTTGATCCACAAACACGCGTCTTTGTTTGGGATGCAATTAAAAAGCTACAAGAAGAAACGAATATGACGATTTTTTTGACTACTCATTATATGGAAGAAGCTGCTGTAGCGGATGAGATAGTAGTAATGAAGGAAGGAAAAATCGTGTCTAAAGGTACACCAAATACATTAAAAGAGCAATATACATATGATGAATTATTTGTCTTTTTTAATAACGGTGTAGATGGTTCATCATTACTAACACAAAACAATCTTAATTTTGAAGAGAAAAATGGTGAGTACCGCGTACGTGTTCAATCTACCATTCATGCACTTGATATTTTAAAAGAACTTCAGACTTTTATCAGCTCATTTGAAGTAAAGAAAGGTTCGATGGACGATGTATTTATTCGTATTAATGAGGAGGTGCCATTAACATGAACACAATGATGAATTTGGTTAGTAGGCATAATAAAGTATTTCGACGTGATCGTATGCTTGTATTTTTTTCAATCTTATCAGTGATTATTGTTATCATGCTGTATGCGATTTTTATTCAAAAAACACAAGTAGATGCCATTGAACAATTAGTACCAGCATCGGATCAATTGAAAACTATGGTGAATGAATGGATGGTTGCAGGCTTACTCTCCATTATTGCTGTAACTACAACGTTAGCAGCTCTAGGTATTTATATAAAGGACTTAGAGACAAAAGTAATGGCTGATTTTTTAACAACTCCTAATGCACGTGCAAAAATTCAATTAAGCTATGTTATCAATTCCTTGCTTATTGGCTTTGTTTTATCGCTTATTGGGTTAATTGCATGTCAATTATTTATTGTGTTCATGGGCGGATCCTGGTATACGTTTGAAAAAATAGTTCAACTAATTGGGATTATTGTACTTGCAGTTACACTAAGCAGTGTTTTTAACCTATTTCTTACTCTGTTAGTCTCAACACAAAATGCTTTTTCAACCTTAAATACAGTTGTAGGTACCGCTATTGGTTTTTTATGCGGAGTATATGTGCCACTTGGCGCAGTACCTGATTTTGTACAAAAAATAATCATGATATTCCCGATTAGTCATACAACAGTTTTGTTTAGAGAAGCTTTGATGCGTGATTCCCTTGATAAGGTTTTTGAAGGTGCACCTGAAGCAGGGAATAATTATGAAATTCAATTTGGTGTCCATTATGAATGGAACGATATGATTTTTTCCCCAATGCATAGTGTAATTTATATTATTGCTTCTATTATTGTTTTTACGCTTATCTCATTATGGCTATATGGTAGAAAAAACAAATAAATATTTACTCAACTTTCGCATTTAACTACACATTATGACTTCATTTGCACTTGTGGAAGAGCCACATACGACTTTACCGTATGTGGTTCTTTTTGTTAATCAGCATGTTTATAGGAAAAGGGTTTAATACAAAACCCTACTATTTAAAGTTCATCCTAATGTCATAGTTAGAGTCATTGTATACAAGGATGTGAACAGCTAGAGCCAACTCGAAGGACGATACGATTTTATGCCGTTTTCCCTGTTTTAGAATAATTTATATAAAAAACGGAAAGGAATATGTGTAAAAATGTTGGAGTTGATAGTGATGGAATTTGATAAAGAGAAAGAAGTTTACTGCTACAGCTGTCGGAAAAAAACTGTATTTACTCGAAAAGATATGCATAATAAAAATGGGGTAGACAGTCACTGTAGTGAATGTTCTGGTATTTGGTTTGAATGGCAAAATCGAGCCGTGGAGAGAGAAATGGAAAAGTGGATTGAATATAATAAACGGCTTATAAATTAGCATAGTTAATGATAGCACAAGAGGAGCTAAAACTTATAAAAAGCGTTATAATATAATAGGAAGAAACTCAATAAAGAGAGATGAATTTAGAATGAACGAACAATTAGAAGATTGGATTACACGTTTTCAAAAGGAGAAAGATATAGAGGCTCTCGCAAACTTAAAAGATTATTGCTACTATATGATTGAACCTTTAATTGAGGAATTTACGAAGAAATACGGTGACGATGCTGGGGAGTTATTACGATTAAAATGGGATAAGCGTTTTTATTTTATTTTTACAAAGTATCAATTAAATGTTGGGCTGCCTTTAGATTCTTTCGTTAAAAATACGTACCGTTTTTATTTTATGCAAGTTTTAAAAAAAGCGGGCTATTGAATTACATATAGGGGAGTGTTTCATATTTGAACATTGCTCCGTAAAAAAATCCTTGGCTCGTGTAAAAGCGAGCCAAGGATTTTTGTGTTTTATCATGCTCTTTGGCAGGAGAATAACTGCCGGTAAAAGCCTGATTGGGAAAGACTAATCTTCAGTAGGGGATGAAGAAAACCGCCTACTTTCTCTTTATCGATACATCATATCTTCGGCAAGATGGGTAAATACCTCACCGATAATGGAGTCTTCGTCATAAACGGAAGAACCTGTATTTTCCTCAGGTTGCGCAAATGGAATTTGAGCGAGGATACTTGTCTGAAGTTCATCTGCTAATTTTTCTGCGCCACCTTGACCGAATAAATAGTTCTTTTCACCATTTGAGTTTTCGAAGTAGGCCATGTTTTCAACTACACCAAGAATCGTATGTTTCGTATGTTGAGCCATCAGACCTGCACGAGAAGCAACATGAGAAGCTGCAAGGTGTGGTGTTGTGACAATAATTTCCTGCGCTTGTGGAATCATTGCTGCCATATCAATGGCTACATCTCCTGTACCAGGTGGTAAGTCTATAAGGAGATAATCTAATTCATCCCAATGTGTATTGACAAGGAAATTACGAATCCATTTGTTGAGCATTGGACCACGCCACATGACAGGTTGGTTTTCGTTTGTGAAAAAACCCATCGACATGATCTTCACACCATGACTTATTACTGGAATAGCCGTTTGGTCAATCATTGTTGGCTTTTGTTGAATCTTCATCATGGCAGGAATACTGAAGCCATATATATCGGCGTCTAAAATACCTACACGTTTTCCAAGACGGGCAAGAGCTACTGCTAAGTTAATTGTCACGGTAGATTTACCGACGCCACCTTTACCACTAGTAACTGCTATAAATTTAACACCAGAATCGGGAAGAAGCATTTTAGGCATACCTTTATCCGTCACTTTTTCTGATTTTAAAGAAGCTGTTAAACTACGACGTTCGTCATCTGTCATAGAACCAAATGTAATGGAGACTTTTGATGCGCCGATCACTTTCAACGCTTCTTCAACATCTTGTTGGATTTTGGCTTTTAAAGGACATCCTTGAATAGTCAAAATAATATCAAGTGAGATATCCGTACCGTTGACTTGAATATTGCGTACCATATTCAAGTCAACGATGCTTTTATGAAGTTCTGGATCATCGATTTTCTGCAAAGTTTTTAAAATGTGTTCGTTCGTTAGCATATTAGAAACCACCTTCCTATTTTAGGCCTTTGCCAAGCCCTTTTAAGAAGTGAACGCCAAAGTTTACAGCACGATTAACATCAGGATCGTTTAACATTTTGAACAACTTAAAGGCACTAACCTTTTCGTCCGATTCAACGGCCTTGTTCGCTTCATTTATACCAGTATTTAAGCCCTCAACAAGCTTTGTTGTTGTTTCGGGATTCAGTTCGGTTAATGCTCCCGCAACACCCATTAAGTTGTTGATAATATTCGTCACTGGCTTACGCGTTAATTGACCAAGAGCAATATGTGCAACATCCTCTTTTGCTTCAAGTAGTTTCGTAGCAGCTTCTAGCGCTCCAATATCATTTAATTCTGCCATGATCGTAAAGACCTGGTTAACCATTTCTTCATTCTCAGAAAGAAGTTGCTTTAAATTTTCTAACTTTTCTTCCTTTAGTTGTTCTTCAGTTAGTTGCGCTTTTTTAATTGTCGTAATTGGTGCAGCCATGAAATCACTCCCTTTCGTTAGTTGTTAAGTGAACGTAACCAGGACGGTTCCATTTACGTTGTACCTCAACACCATTTTGTGGATGACGTTTTTTATAACGTGGGTTTGTTCTAGGAAGTGGTGATTTTCCTTTTTGCTTCAATACTTCTACACGTACTTTTGTTTGTTTGTAAGCCGGTGTCGATGTATTGATGTCTCCAGCTGGACCCGTTAAGAAATTAATCGCTGAATCTTTGCTAACAGAGTTCATAGGTAAGAAAAGTTCATTTCCTTGTACGCGATCTGTTACTAAGGCATTTAATTTTAATGCGCCTTGAGGAGACACTAAACGAAGAAGAGCTCCATCTTCAATGCCGCGTTCTTTTGCTAGTTCTGGTGATACTTCAACAAAAATTTCAGGTACTTTCGATTGAATCCCTTTTGATTTATTTGTCATATTACCTTCATGGAAGTGTTCAAGCATACGACCGTTATTAATATGGCAATCATATTGCGCTTCATATTCAACCGGTCTAATCCAATCATTTAAAGCAAATCGAGCTTTTTTGTCAGGGAAGTTAAAGCCATCCTCATATAGTAATGGTGTGTCTTTACCATCGTGGCTACCCCAACAGAAGCTACCCCAATTTTCTAATACATCATAGTTTGCTTGCGAGAAGAATGGTGCAAGACTAGCCATTTCAGCAAAGATTTCACTTGGGTGACTGTAATTCCAGTCAGCACCTAGGCGACGTGCTACTAATTGAAGGATTTCCCAATCGGCTTTTGATTCACCAAGTGTTGGTAATACTTGATATAGTCGTTGCACACGACGCTCTGTATTCGTGAACGTACCTTCTTTTTCAAGAGAAGGTGCTGCTGGTAAAATAACATCTGCATATTGTGCTGTACGTGAAAGGAAACAATCTTGAACAACAAAGAAGTCTAATTGTGAAAGTACTTTATCTACATGGTTAGCATCGCAATCTACTAGTGCCATATCTTCCCCAACTAAATACATTGCTTTCATTTTACCTTCCATGATCGCATCTAACATTGCCATATTCGTACGACCTGGTTCAGGTTTGATTTTCACACCATATGCTTCTTCAAATTTCTTACGTGCTTCGTCGTCTATTACTTTTTGATTACCTGGTAATAGATTTGGTAGTGTACCCATATCACAAGCACCTTGAACATTGTTGTGACCACGAAGAGGGTAGGCACCTGCACCTGGACGACGATAGTTACCAGTAGCTAGAAGTAGGTTAGAAATTGCAGCTGATGTATAGGAGCCACCTGTATTTTGTGTAACACCCATACCCCAAAGTACACATGTACCGTCAGCATCACGAATCATTTCAGCAACATTTATCAACGTTTCTTTTGAAATGCCCGTTTCTTTTTCTGCATATTCTAGTGTGTATGTTTCAAGTACATCTTTAAAATCATCAAAGAAGTGCACATTCTCTTGAATGAAGACTTCATCATGCCAACCTTGATCGATCATATATTTTGTAACGGCCATTAACCATACTTGGTCTGTTCCTTGTTTTGGACGCATGAAAATATCAGAACGCTCAGCCATTTCATGTTTACGAACGTCGGCAACAATTAATTTTTGACCGTGTAACTTATGGGCACGTTTTACACGAGTAGCTAAAACAGGGTGACCTTCTGCAGGGTTTGCCCCAACAATAATAACAAGGCCAGCTTTTGCGATATCTTTGATCGTTCCAGCGTCGCCACCTATACCAACTGTGCGTAGTAGACCATCTGTAGCTGGTGATTGACAATAGCGTGAGCAGTTATCAACGTCGTTTGTTTCGAACAGTTGACGTGCCATTTTTTGAATTAAATAGTTTTCTTCGTTTGTAATTTTTGAAGAAGAAATAAAGCCGACAGAACCAGAACCATATTCTTTTTGAATACCACCTAGTTTAGTAGCAATTAAGTCAAGCGCTTCATCCCATGAAGATTCAACAAATGCATCATTTTTACGAATTAATGGTTTTGTAATTCGTTCTTCAGAGTTGATGAAGTCCCAGCCGAATTTTCCTTTTACACAAGTAGAAATAGCATTTACAGGACCTTCAGAAGGTTGCACTTTTAAAATTTTGCGGTCTTTTGTCCACACTTCGAACGAACAACCTACACCACAGAAAGTACAAACTGTTTTTGTTTTCTTCGTACGTTTACTACGCATAGCTGCTTCGACTTCAGAAACAGCAAAGATACCACTATACCCAGGTTCAACTTCCTTAATTAAACTAATCATCGGATCTAATGTTTCTTGTTTAAGCCCAGTCATAAAACCAGCTTCACCAAGCATTGATTTTTCCATTAAAGCATTACATGGACAAACAGTCACACATTGTCCACAGCCTACACATGAAGAATCGTTAATAGCCACGCCTTCATCCCAAATTACTTTTGGTCTTTCGGCTTCCCAATCAAGAGATAATGTTTCATTAACTTGTAAGTTTTGACAAACCTCTACACATTGTCCACATGCGATACATTGGTTTGGATCATATCGATAAAATGGATGAGACATGTCTACTTCATGTGGTTCAACTTTTGGTTGATAAGGATATTTTTGATGTTCGATTTCCATTAATTCTGCTGTGTTGTGTAATGTACAGTTTCCGTTGTTATTATCGCAAACCGTGCAGTACAGCAAATGATTTTCTAGTAAACGATCCATCGCTTCTGTTTGTGCAGCTTTCGCTTTATCAGAAGTAAGTTGGATATCCATGCCGTTTACTGCTTTTGTTGAACAAGAGCGAACTAATTGTCCATTCACTTCGACGATACATGTATCACACGTTTCGATAGGATCAACAGCTGGTACATGACAAATTTGTGGATGGGCGATGCCATTTTGATTAATGGTATCAAGTATTGTAGCCCCCTCTGCTACATCATACGGTTGGCCATTAATTTTAATTGTAGTCAAGGTATTTTCCTCCTTTTGCTCTTTGAGACTTATTTGACAACAGGTTAATACTTAGGATAAACGGGAATAGAGTTACGAGCTTTTTTATTTTAATTTGTCTTGTTATAATGTCATTTCCCAATTTGTCCAATTTCTACACCAACATAGATGCAAAAAACATGTAGTATTTGTTGTCGATGTTGATATTGCTCAAAAATAAAAAAATCCACCATGAAAAGGCATGTACTAACATGCTATTTATTCATGGTGGATAAAATTCTTAACAGGTCTTGCTAAAAATTCAATCAACTTTTATTTTTTATTCAATATAACTATAGAATTTAAATATTAAAACCACCATGCCTATAGTTCAAACTTGTTTGTAAGAAACCATGACAAAGGAATCAAAATACTTTCATTCCATATGTAATACCAATTATTATAGCCTTTTCAGCCAAAATCGACAATAATTATAATAAAATTTATCTTCATTCAGTAGAAATTCCTATCTCAGAAGGTGGTTAGATAAATTCAGATGTGGCTTCTTTTCCCTACTTCCTGAATGAAGATAAAGCCTCCGGCGGATGTCACGGATTTTAAAAGAAATGAATTGTGCGGGCACAATTCAAAATCCAGACGCAATTACGCCAAGGCTTAATTGATCGAGGACTGATAATAATTATCATTGGATATTTTCTCTTTAATTTTTATTTAAGTTGCTATATTATTAACAAACTGTAAGGGTAACCCCCATGAACATAGGATAAAAAGATTAATTACGTTGGGAGAATCGTTAAAATGTCAAAAAAAGTGCATGAGTTCAACGACATTATTCGAAAACTACGCAAAGATATATTTGGAAAAGGACCAGAGCGTATTCATACAGTTTTCGTAGAGAACATGGCTGTCTCAACTTTATATGGTAATATCACACCGACAGAAAAATTTATTGCGAGTACGCCTGAAGGGTTAAAAATGGTTCATGCTGCACGTACAAGAATGATTCAAGATTTGTATACTAAATCACCTCCAGACGGCATGGAAGAATTGATGGGCACTAAGTTACTCCATTTATTTTCAGATATCAAAATTGAAGAAGATTTTGCTATTTCTGTCTTTGTTTTTGAAGATAATATTAGCGAATAAAGGAGATGCCATATGGAACGCGCAGTAACTAGAGAAATTATACGTGTTGAAGGTAATCAATTCAAAGAAATAGAAGATACTGTTGTCACAGAATATGCGGTCACAGTGAAGATTAATGAGCAAGAATTCGTGACGATGGTTTGCACACCAGAGTATGTAGAAGATATGGTTATTGGCTATTTGGCTTCTGAACGAATTATTCGCGATTACGAAGATATTGAAGCCATTTGGCACCAAGAAAAAGAAGGATTTGTGCACGTTAAAACAAAGCGTGTGAATCCTTACTTTCAACAAATTCAAAATAAACGTTACATTACTTCTTGCTGTGGCATGAGCCGTCAAGGGTTTGTATTTGCTAATGATGCATTAGTCGCTAAAAAAATGGAAGGCATTCATGTGCGTATTACTACAGACGATTGTTTTCGTTTAATGCGCGATATGCAAAATTTGGCCGAAACATTCAAACAAACTGGTGGTGTTCATAATGCAGCGCTATGTGATGCGAATGGCGTTTTATTAAGCCGAATGGATATTGGGCGTCATAATGCCTTAGATAAAATTTATGGTTATTGCCTAAAAAACAAAATTAGCATTCAGGACAAAATTATCGTATTTAGCGGAAGGATTTCATCTGAGATTTTACTTAAAGTATCGAAAATTGGCTGTGAAATTGTGCTATCTAAATCTGCTCCAACAGAATTAGCATTGCAATTGGCGGAGCAACTCGGTATTACGACGGTAGGCTTTATTCGTCAAAATTCACTTAATATTTATACACACAAAGAACGTATTCATTTACCTACAAATAAAATGAAAGGAAGAGATTAACATTACCAACCTACAAGACCAACTACACAGACCATTAAGAGATTTAAGGATATCAGTAACAGACCGTTGTAATTTTCGTTGTCAATATTGCATGCCTGCAGAAGTATTTGGTCCAGATTATGCTTTTTTACCGTCCGATAAAATATTGAGTTTTGACGAAATCGAACGATTAGTAAAGATTTTCGTTTCATTAGGTGTGAAAAAAGTACGCATTACTGGTGGTGAGCCTTTACTACGTCGTGATCTGCCGACATTAATTGAACGTCTACATCGTATAGCTGGAGTGGAAGATATTGCCTTAACGACGAATGGCACATTGTTGAAAAAATATGCTAATGAATTGGCGAGAGCAGGTTTATCACGAGTAGCTATTAGTCTAGATTCTCTAAATGAGGAACGTTTTTTCGAGATGAATGGCCATCGTGGAAAGGTGAAAACGGTATTAGAAGGTATAGAAAAAGCGGCAGAAGCGGGCTTACAAGTGAAGATCAATATGGTCGTTCAAAAAGGAAAAAACGAGCAAGATATCATGTCGATGGCACAATATTTTAAAGAGAAACAGCATATTCTTCGCTTTATTGAATATATGGATGTCGGTAATTCGAATGGTTGGCGCCTAGATGAAGTTGTGTCGAAGAAAGAAATCATTGACCAAGTCCATCAACTTTCCCCTCTGCATCCTGTTGCGCCTAATTATAAAGGGGAAGTGGCTACACGTTATCAATATGAGGATGCTCAAGGTGAAATTGGCGTAATATCATCTGTAACAGATTCGTTTTGCTCCAGTTGTTCACGTGCCCGTATTTCGGCAGAGGGAACATTATATACGTGCTTATTTGCTACAGAAGGAACGAATCTACGAGAATTGTTAAGGTCAGGGGAAGATGATGAAACGATTACCCAATGCATTTCGAATGTTTGGGAAAATAGGAAAGATCGCTATTCCGATGAACGAAATGAACAGACAATGGAAAAAAGGAAACACGCAAAAATTGAAATGTCACATATCGGTGGTTAGACGAAATAGCGTTGGTATTAGTTAGTGCTGTTCGTATGGGGATAAAAAAACAGAAAAAATCGGCAAAATAATGCCGGATTTTTTCTGTTTATTTATGCACAAAGTCGCCACTTTTCCCGCCCGTTTTTTGAACGAGGTATGTTTCTTTAATCACCATAGATTTGTCGACGGCTTTACACATATCATAAAAAGTTAGAGCAGCAATGGATACAGCAGTTAGTGCTTCCATTTCAACACCTGTTTTACCATTACATTTTACTGTAGCTTGAATGTGAAGTTCGTAACCTACTTCTGCTTTTGAATAGTCAAATTGAAGATCTGTTCCTTGTAACATAATTGGATGGCACATTGGGATAATATCAGCCGTTTTTTTAGCACCCATAATCCCTGCAATTTGTGCCACTTGCGTTGGGTCGCCTTTTTTAATGCCTCCTTGTTGGATAGCTTGATAGACTTCATCGGATAACGTAATTGTACTACGAGCGATCGCTGTACGGTTTGTGATTGTTTTATCTGAGATATCGACCATTTTCGGACGACCTTCTTCATTCCAGTGTGTAAAATTACTCATTATTAGACTTCCTTTCGAATGTTTGTAGCCAATCTTGTTGAGAGTTGATATTGATAAATGTGGAGCTTTCTTCAAATGGGACATAACATACTTGAAGTTGCTCTAACAAGACTTTCATACTTCGCTTGTTTTGTTGGACTAATTGCTGTGCTTTTGGTAAAGCGCTGCGTCGATATAAAGCAGCAAGAGGTTGTAATCTTGAAGCTTGTTTAGGAACAATCGCATCATAACGATCATCGATAAATGTGAGCATAGTTTGGACAAATTCTGCATTAATAAAAGGCATATCACTAGCTATGACGAAAAACCACTCTACTTCCGGAAAATTTGTCATGATATGATGCAAGGCAAATAGAGGTCCTTGATGAGGCTGTTTTTCAATAATCCATTGGACATTTTCTTCTACAAACTTTGAGTGCAAGCTAGCATTCGTAGCAATAATTAAAGGCTGCAGTTGATTTTTTTGTAAGGCTATGAGACTGTGCTTATATAAAGGTAGACCAGCAAATAATTCAAACATTTTCGGTTGACCATATCGTGAAGATTGGCCGCCAGCTAAGACAACACCAGCAGTTTTCATATGCGATTCAACTCACCGACAAAATGTTGAACAGTAGGAAGAATCAGTTTTGTCATGGCAAGGGTCACGGCATTCGTTGAACCTGGTAGTACATAAATAGCGGTTTTATCGCGACTACCCGCTGTTGCACGACTAAACATTGCTTTTGGGCCAATTTCTTCATAGCTTAGTGTTCGAAATAATTCACCAAAGCCCATCATTTCTTTTTCGAAAAGAGGGAGAATCGTGTCGTAAGTTTGGTCTCTCGGTGTAAATCCTGTGCCTCCTGTTACGATAATGGTATTAATGCTTTGATCAGCGCACCATTTAAGTACATGATTGGAGATTTCAAGAGGTTCATCTTTTGACATTTGGTAGTCTACTAATTCAATTGAAGCTTCTTGAAGTAATGATTGAATACGCTGACCACCACGATCATCCGCCTTCGTGCGTGTGTCACTCACTGTTAAAATGGCAGCTCGGATAAGAAGTTCATTATGTGTGGGATGCAAGGTAAAAGACCTCCTTTTATAAAGTTGATTTTTGTTTTTGCTGAAAAACATTGCTTTTATTATAAAGCTATATATTAAAAGGTCAAACTAAAATTCATAGAAAGAAAGGCAAAAACGTTTATGCATAATAGATATTCTAGACAACAATTATTCAGCCCAATCGGAGAGAATGGGCAGCTACTACTAAAAGAAAAGCATGTCCTGATGATAGGCGTTGGTGCTTTAGGTAGTGCTAGCGCTGAGGCGCTTGTCAGGGCAGGCGTCGGAAAGTTGACGATTATTGATCGTGATTATGTAGAGTGGAGTAATTTACAAAGACAACAACTATTTACCGAACAAGATGCGCAAGAAAAAGTACCGAAAGTAATCGCTGCAAAAAAACGACTACAAAGCATTAACGCAGAGGTAGAAATTAATGAATATATTCTTGATGCGTATACAGAGCAAATAATTCCACTGCTTGCAGATGTAGATATGATGGTGGATGCAACGGACAATTTTGATATTCGCTTTATGATGAATGATCTTGCACAAAAATATCAAATTCCTTGGGTGTATGGTTCTTGTGTTGGCAGTTATGGCGCTACTTATACAATTGTGCCAGGTAAAACACCTTGTTTACATTGTTTGCTAGCAGCGATGCCCAATACAGGGATGACATGCGATACAGTAGGAATTATAAGTCCGACTGTTCAAATCGTAGCTGCTTATCAGGTGGCTGAGGTATTAAAGTTTTTAGTAGGCGCTGAAGAAGCATTACGAAAAAGTTATTTAACTTTTGATGTTTGGCAAAATCAACATTATGAAATCAACGTTGAAAAAGTTCGCAATCATGATTGTCCATCCTGTGGCAAAAATCCGACCTATCCGTATTTATCATATGAAAATCAAACAAAGTTAAACGTATTATGTGGTCGCGATGCTATTCAAATACGTCCGGTAAAAACGATTCATTATAATTTTGATCAGCTCGCAGTTCAACTTAGTCCCTATGGTGATATTCAACAAAATCCTTATTTACTATCTTGCCAAGCTGAAGATTATCGACTAGTGATTTTCCAAGATGGACGAGTTGTCATTCACGGTGTACAAGATATACAAAAAGCTAAAACCATTTATTATCGTTTATTCGGATAAAGGAGTGTTCTAAAATGTTAGAAAAAAGAAAACCAATTGCTGTTGGAGAAGCTGTTCGACGTGTCATGGAGTTTGCCTTCCAAGAAAAAATAGAAGTCGTTTCACTACAGCAAGCACATGGACGTTTTTTAGCAGAAGATGTTGCTGCTGACCAAGATGTACCAGCTTTTGATCGTTCACCCTATGATGGTTATGCTATTCGTTCGGTCGATAGTCAAGGGGCAAGTTCAGACAATCCAGTAATCTTTAAAGTAGTAGGGGAAATTGGCGCGGGCTATGTATTTGAGGGAGAAGTTGGTGATCGTGAAGCGGTGCGCATTATGACAGGAGCTCCTATCCCGAACGGATGTGATGCAGTCGTAATGCTCGAATTAACGCACACATTTGAAGAAGACAATCAACCTTATATGTCGATTAAACGCGCTTATGAACCAGGAACAAATATTTCCTATAAGGGAGAGGACGTTCAAAAAGGCGCAATTCTTATGGAGAAAGGGCAATACATCAATCCAGGTGTTGTCGCATTACTTGCTACTTTTGGCTATGATCAAGTACCTGTTTTTCGAAAACCAATCGTTGGCGTAATTGCAACAGGAAGTGAATTACTAGAACCAAGTGATGCTTTACAGCCTGGAAAAATTCGTAATAGTAATGCCTATATGATAATGGCTCAAATTGAACGTGCTGGAGCAACCGTCAAATATTTTGGTAAGTTTAGCGATGAGCTAAATTTATGTATTCAAGCTGTTGAAAAAGCTCTTCAGGAAGTAGATATATTGATTACAACAGGAGGAGTATCGGTAGGTGATTACGATTACTTACCTGCCATTTATGAAGCCATTGACGCACAAGTACTTTTTAATAAAGTAGCAATGCGACCAGGTAGTGTCACAACTGTTGCAGCTCGAAATGGTCAATTATTATTTGGACTTTCAGGTAACCCATCAGCGTGCTATGTTGGGTTTGAATTATTTACACGACCGATTATTCGTACGGCTTTTGGCAATAAGCAACCACATTTACGTAGAGAGCACGCTATTTTAAATGCAGACTTTAAAAAACCGAATCCATTTACCCGTTTTGTGCGTGCGAAAGCGTCTTACGAAAATGGTCAATTAATGGCAGTTCCTTCTGGGTTCGATAAATCTAGTGCCGTTTCTTCTTTAGCAGAGGCAAATGCCTTTATTGTATTACCAGGTGGATCACGTGGATACGAAAAAGGCATGCAAGTTGTTGTTTTATTGTTAGAAGATTTGCAAGGAAGTGAGTGGCCATGGGGCAACATCGAAAAATCTTACAAATCGTAGGCTACCAAAATAGTGGCAAGACAACGTTAATGGAACAGCTCATTACACAAGCCACGACAGAAGGTTTTCGTGTAGGAACAATCAAGCACCATGGACACGGTGGTATCCCTATGATCGAAAGTTCAAAAGATAGTGTTCGTCATGAGAAGGCTGGCGCAAGTATAACAGCAGTTGAAGGACAAGGTACTTTGCGCATGAGTATTCACCAAAGTAACTGGCAGCTTGCTGATATACTAGCTATTTATGAAACATTTCAGATGGATATCATTTTCATTGAAGGCTATAAAAATGAAGACTATCCGAAGGTTGTTCTTTTGCGACAGGCGGAAGATGAATCTTTGCTAGGAAAAGTAGGCAATATCGTCTGTGTTCTTTATTGGCCAACATATCCACTAAATAAACCGTTAGATTATCCAACTTTTTTAATTAATGAAAAAGCACAATATATGGATTTTCTTATGCAGGAAATGAGGGGAAAATCATGACTACATCGTTGTTTGAAATCATTGATAAATCAATTGATGTTGAAGAAGTTAGACAAAAAGTAACAGATCGAAATGCTGGTGCAATCACTGTTTTCATCGGAACAGTACGTGAAATGACGAAAGGCAAGAAAACACTACATTTGGAATATCAAGCTTATCCATCTATGGCTATTAAAATGTTTGAACAAATATGTAAAGAAATACAAGAGCGATGGCCAGAAGCGAAATTAGCCATTACACATCGTGTTGGTCATTTAAAAATTTCAGATATTGCCGTAGTAATTGCGGTATCATCACCACATCGTAAAATGGCCTATGAAGCCAATGAATATGCTATTGACCGTATTAAACAAATTGTGCCTATTTGGAAAAAAGAGTATTGGGAAGATGGGACTGAATGGATTGGTGATCAATTAGAAAATGTCCCTTATCCAAAAGGAAATCCATCAATGGGTGAGGAGGAATCTTGTGATTAACATATTATTGTTTGCGCACTTACAAGAAATGATCGGTGAGTCAAAATTATGTTTAGACCTAGCTGACCATACAGTTGGACAAATTAAAGAATGGATGGAAACGCAGTATTCACAGGTTAATTTACAACATGTCATGACAGCAGTAAATGAGGAATTTGCAACAGATGCAACGGTTGTAAAAAAAGGGGATACAATCGCGTTTATTCCACCCATTAGTGGCGGGTAAAAGAAAAGATGTAGTTGGTACAGTTTAGTTTGCACCGACTACATCTTTTACTATATTTGTAGGGAAAGAGCTACTGGTTAACGTTTCATTTTATGCTTTCATGAAATGAACGCTCAGAAGCATAAGAAAGGAAATACCTATCATACAAATCACCCATGACCAAGCGAGTGACATGTTACCTGAACCAATTGCCATATAAATAGCAAGTGGCGTAGTTTGTGTTTTGCCTGGAAGGTTTCCGGCAAACATTAAGGTTGCACCAAATTCACCTAAAGCTCGTGTGAAACTTAAAATTCCACCTGAGACAATTGATTTTAATGCAAGAGGGATAGAAATAAAGAAAAAGACTTGCCATTCGTGAGCACCATCAACACGTGCAGCGTTCTCAATGTCCACATCAACAGCTTCAAAGCCAGTTTTTGCTGATTGATACATTAAAGGAAATGCCACAACAGTAGAGGCAATGACCGCCGCCCACCATGTGAACATAATGGGTTGATTAAAAAGCCATGTAATTAAGTTACCAAGCACGCTGTTTTTACCAAAAATAACAATTAGAAGAAAACCTATTACAGTAGGAGGTAATACTAATGGTAAAAGCAACACTGTTTCTAGAAATAATTTTCCTTTGAAATTACGTTTTGCCATCCATTTACCAAATAGAATACCAATTACTATTACAATTACTCCTGACACAAGCGCTATTTCGATAGAAAGTTTAAGCGGTGACCAGAAATCCGTACTCATCTATGAATGAGTTCCTTGAAAGCCGTATTTTTTAAATACTTTCATCGCTTGCTCACTTTGTAAATAGTGATAAAAATCTTCCGCTTCTTTTGCATGCTTACTATTTTTGATAACACCTACAGGATAAATAATAGGTGTATGTGTATCTTCTTTAGCTGTAGCAACGACATCGACTTTTTCTGATACAAGGGCATCTGTTTTATAAACCAGCCCTGCATCAACATTTTCAGTTTCTGTATAAGTAAGAACTTGTCGTACGTCTTTTGTATACACTACTTTTGGTTCTGCATTTTCCCATAGGTTCATGTTTTTCAATGTCTCGATACCGTACTTGCCAGCAGGAACCGTTTCAGGTGTACCAATAGCAATCTTATCAACTTTTGTTAAGTCTCCAAATGATTGAATATGTTTGTCATTTTTCTTCGGAACGATTAACACTAATTCGTTTGCTAAAAGATCCGTTCCTTGTTTTTTATCGATTAAACCTTTTTGAACTAGCTCATCAAACTTATCTTCTGCTGCTGAAAAGAAAAGATCTACAGGAGCCCCTTCTAAAATTTGTTGTTGTAAAGCACCAGAGCCACCAAAGTTAAATGTGATTTTAATCGTATCGTGTTCATTTTCATAGTTTTTTTGAAGTTCTTCTAATGAATCTTGTAAACTAGCTGCTGCGGAAATCGTTAATTCGACTGGTTCGTTTACTTTGTTGTTGCTTCCTTGGCTACCACAACCTGCTAAAATGCCGATAAGTAGTACCAATGAAGCTATTAAACTATAATACTTTTTCACGTAGATTATACTCCTTTTATAACTCGTTATAACAAGACATAACTAATTATAATTAGTTATGTCTAAAAAAGAAATACCAAATCACTAGAAACTTTTAAGATGTAAAAAATGTGATAATTACGATACTATAGAATCAATAGAAGCAGAAGGGGAGATTTTTTACATGTCACATGAACATTCCTATACGATTGAAGAGGTGGCTCAATTATTAAAGGTTTCAAAATTAACGATTTACGA